>Ga0194119_10000486_pt1 | contig 76216 bp, 67 predicted proteins | sample TA2MahC100mmetaG_FD_148620 | JGI IMG/M metagenome (GOLD analysis project Ga0194119, IMG submission 148620) | Freshwater microbial communities from Lake Tanganyika, Tanzania - TA2015018 Mahale Deep Cast 100m | ecosystem: Environmental > Aquatic > Freshwater > Lake | place: Tanzania: Lake... | reverse complement strand
CGCTCCAGCCTCCGCCTCCCTCAACACCCCGATGGTCTTCTCTTCCGTATATCTCGTCGCCTTCATCGCCTGCTCCTGGTGAAGCAGACTCTGCTCCCGTCCGGGACTAAACTCGGGTGTCAGGTCGCTGGCGCTCATGGATGCTCGATGGCGCGCTGTTGCCGCGTGGGCGGCATGCGCTTTCAACAAGTCTGGCGAAGCGCTTGTGGCGATTGCAAGGCTGCGACGGAGCCGCAATGACAATTGCCGGGATTATGGTAAGCGCACGCTCACATTCGATCGGCATCGGCCGGTTTTTCCACTACGGGCAGCCGGCTGGCGTCGCGGCGCAGGAGGCGATCATAGGCCTCGCCGAAAACGATCTCGAATCCGATCGCCGCACCGACGCAGGAGTCACACCGGTCCGACGGTGTCGGTCCGTCCGCCCAGAAGAGCTCCGCGCCGAATTCCAGGAACAGCCATTCGCGCAGTACCGAGCGCCGGTGAGTCAGCGCGACGCCATACAGGTCCGGCTGGGTGCCGTCGGTCTCACCGCGCACGAATGCCTCGTAGCGCATCGCCCGACGGTAGTCGAACGCCTGGTACAGGGCCGGACGGATACGCCAGCGCACGCCATCGGTATCCTCGGACAGGCGCGCGGAGCTGCTGAGCCGAAACAGGTAGGCATCGCCCAGCACCTTGTCCACGTCGAAGGCTTGCGTCACGCCGAAACCCTCGTCGTTCTCGACGAAGAACGTGGTGCGCAATGTCAGCAGGACACCCGACGGGCGATAGATGTAGTGGCGATAGCGCGCGTTGCCGTACGGGTTGAGCGGCGACTCGAGCTTGAGCCCAGCACCCAGGTCAAAGCGGCTGTCGCGGCCTCGGTGGGCGCCGTAGCCGACGCCCGCGAACCATTCTGCGGGCTCGTCGTCCGTAAATGCACCCACCACCGAGTTGAAGGCGCCGGACTCGTCGGCGAGGAACTCGTCCTGACTCGCGCGCCCGATCGTCGCGCTGAAGCGTTCGTTGATCTGAGGCAGGCTGACGCTGGCGCGCAGGCGGGTGTCGACCTCGAAGTTGTCGTGCTCGTCCCAGCCCAGCGTGACGCCGGCGCGCCCGTTGGAGGCGTCCTGGTACTCCGAGAACTGGTTGTCACGCCCGAACATGCGATCGACGTAGCGTGCGGTGCTGCAAACGCCGCGATGCAGGCCCGCGCGCAGGGAATCGATGCCCTTCGGGTCAGCCGGTACCTCGCCCTCGCAGCCGTCCGCCGGGGCAGGCCTGATTTCCGGTTCCGGTGCCGGCAGTTCCTGCGCATGCATCGTGAGCGGCAGAGCGCACAGAAGCAGCAGGACCAAGTGTCGCGACTCGCGCGCGGCCGACATCGTCAGGACGGACGGCCCCGCCCGCTCGCTTCGAAGTAATGGCGGCGGCACAGCGAGACATAGCGCTCGTTGCCGCCGATCTCGACCTGCTCGCCGGCCTGTTCCGCGCGCCCCTCCGCGCCAACGCGGATCACCATGGTGGCCTTGCGGCCGCAGTGGCAGATCGTCTTGAGCTCCGCGAGCTCGTCGGCAAGCGCGAGCAGGCGCGCGCTGCCCTCGAACAGCTCGCCGCGGAAGTCGGTCCGCAGGCCATAGCACAACACCGGAATGGAGAGGCGATCGACCACCATGGCCAGATCATCCACCTGTTGGCGGGTCAGGAACTGCGCCTCGTCGAGTAGGACACAACTGACGGGCTCGCGGCTGTGCGCCGCGTCAATCTCCTGGAACAGGTCCGTGCCCGGGGCGAAGTGCCGCGCCTCGCTCTCGAGCCCGATCCGGGAATGCACTTTCCCGCCGCCCCGCCGGTCCAGCGCGGCCGTATAGACCAGCGTGCGCATGCCGCGTTCGCGGTAGTTGTGACTCGACTGCAGCAGCGCGGTCGACTTGCCCGCGTTCATCGTCGAGTAGTAGAAGTACAGCTTGGCCACCTGTGCAGGGCTTTCCTAGTACAGCAACTTGATCTCGTGCAGGCGCTGGCGCAGGTAGTCGTCGGCCAGGATCGGCTCCGGATAGCGATTCGGGCGCTCGGGCGTCACGCAGCCGGGCAGCGTCGCGATCGGGAAGTCCGAGTTGAAGTGCAGGAAGAACGGCATCGAGTAGCGCGGCCGGCACGCGCGCTCACCGGTCGGATTCACCACGCGATGCGTCGTCGACGGCAGCACGTGATTGGTGAGACGCTGCAGCATGTCGCCGACGTTGCACACCAGCGTGCCGGGCGGCGGGTTGACCGGCAGCCAGCGGCCGCCGCGATCGAGCAGCTCGAGGCCGCCCTCCTCCGCGCCGAGCAGCAGCGTGATGACGTTGATGTCTTCGTGCGCGCCCGCGCGCACGCCGGTCGCGCCCGGGGCGAGCGGCGGGTAGTGGATCACGCGCAGGACGTTGTTGCCCTCGCTGACTTTGTCGTCGAACCAGCCGCGGTCGAGGGCCAGGCTCGCGGCGATGGATTCGAGCAGCTTGCGCCCCATGCGGTCGAATGCTTCCCACAGCTCGAGCGTCGCGCGCCTGAAGTCCGGGTCGCCGTCGATCCAGACGTTGTCGGGCATCGTCGCGCGGTAGCGATGGCCGGCGGGCAGCTCGCGGCCGACCTGCCAGAACTCCTTGAGGTCATGGTGCACAGCGCCTTTCGCCGTCTCGACGCCGAACGGCGTGTAGCCGCGCGCCCCGCCGATCCCGGGCACGTGATAGCGGCGCTTGGCGGCCGCATCCTGCGCGAAGAACCGCTTGAAACGGTCGAGGCACCCGTCGATCAGCGCCTGCGGCAGTTCATGATCGCTGACCACGGCGAACCCGTAGCGCTCGAAGCTGCCCGCGAAGCGCCGCACGAATTCCGCGGAATCCGAGTTTGCGAGCCCGTAACTGACGGTTTCGATCGCGTCGCGCACGCGCGCACATTATGGCTCATCATGGCGACGGTGATCGATCCGGCGGCCTGGTACATCGTCGTGAATCCCGCGAGCGGCGGCGGCCGCGCCGCCCGCTTCGCGCCCCGGCTGGCCGCCGCGCTCGCGCGCACCCACGTCCGGTTCGAGATGACCCCGAGTGCCGCGCCGGGCGACGCGGAGCGACGCTTTGCGCAGGCCGCCGCTGGCGGATGCCGGCGCCTGCTCTCGCTCGGAGGCGACGGCACGTTCAACGAACTCGTCAACGGCCTGATCCGCTCGGGCGCGACGCCACGCGACTGCCTGGTCGCCGCGGCCGCCGGCGGGACGGGCAACGACTGGTCGCGCGAGATGCAGGTTCCGGGCGACCCGGAAGCGCTCGCGCGCTGCATGGCACGCGCCGCCGCGCGGTCCGTGGACATCGGCATGGCGACGACCGCCGGCGGGCGGCGCCAGGCGTTCCACAATGTCGCGGGTGCCGGACTCGATGCCGAGGTGATCCGCCGGACACCGCGCCGCGGACCGCGCGCGACCGCCTATCTCCTCGGTGTCCTGCGCGCGCTCGCGGCATACCGTCCGCCGGTGTTCGAGGTTGCCGCCGACGGACAGGCCCTGCGCGGGCGCTTCCTGCTCGCGCTCGCCTCGATCGGGCCGCGCTGTGGCGGCGGCATGCGGCTGACGCCGGGTGCCGTCGTCGACGATGGCCTGCTGGACCTGCTGCTGCTGGATCCGCTGAGTCTTCCGGCCGCGCTCGCGCGGCTGCCGAAGCTCTTCGATGGCCGTCTCGCCGGCGATCCCGCTTTCCGTGTCGCGCCCTGTCGCACTGCGACGATCACCGCCGACCCGCCCTGCGGCGTCGAGCTCGACGGCCAGCCGTTCGGCACTACCCCGCTCACCGTAGAGGTAATGCCAGGCGCCTTGAGCGCGCTTGACTGCCGCCCGGCCGCACGCGCGTAGCGCCAGGGAACGCGGCGAGCGAGCGCGTAAGTTCCGGCGGCGCGAGCGAGCCCGACTCCCGGGCGCGTACGCGTGCGCGAAACCCCGCCGGATCCCGCGCGTGGCCGTGTGCTAGCGAAACGCCGAGAGAATCCCGTGGAGCTTCGCCGCGCCCGGACAGAGCCGGTCGAACGGCACGGCATTGAGCGCCGACTCCGAAGTGCCGTGCTGCTCGTGGAAGTCCCGCCGCCTCGTGTCGACGTGGATCAGGCCGGTCACGTACTCGTTGCGCAGCGCCCGCTCCTGCACGTAGGCCGCCGCGCGCGTCCGGTCGGACGGATCATAGGCAGGGTCGAGCTTGCGCAACACGACGCTGCTGCCGTCGTGCATCGCTACCGAGACCGTCTCGCCGGGAGCGTACTGGACGCGGATCTCCTGCTTCGGCGCGATGTAGTCGGCGGCGACCGGCGCCTCGCTGTGCCCGCGGACGTACTCGTAGCTCTTGGTCGAGCCTTCGTGATCGTTGAAGGTCACGCACGGCGAAAGCACGTCGATGATCGCGAAGCCCTTGTGGGCGAGCCCGGCCTGGATCAGCGGGACCAGCTGCTCCTTGTCCCCGGAGAAGCTGCGCGCGACGAACGAGGCGCCGAGCGTGAGCGCAAACAGCACCGGGTCGATCGGCTGCTGCTCGTTGGCCTCGCCCTTCCTGGACTTCGACCCGACGTCCGCCGACGCCGAGAACTGTCCCTTGGTAAGGCCGTACACACCGTTGTTCTCGAGGATGTAGACCATGTCGAGGTTGCGGCGGATGGCGTGCGCGAGCTGACCGACGCCGATCGAGAGCGAGTCGCCGTCGCCCGAGACCCCGATGTAGCGCAGGTGCCGGTTCGCCGCGCTCGCGCCGGTCGCGATCGAGGGCATGCGCCCGTGCACGGCGTTGAAGCCATGCGCGCCCGAGACGAAATACGCGGTCGTCTTCGATGAGCAGCCGATGCCCGAGAGCTTCACCACGCTCTGCGGCGGCATCGCGAGCTCGAAGCAGGCCTGCACGATCGCGGCGGTGACGGAATCATGGCCGCAGCCGGCGCAAAGCGTCGACATGCTGCCTTCGTAGTCGCGCCGGTTGAGACCGAGCTCGTTGCGCGGCAGCCCCGGGTTGGCGACCTTCGGCTTGTTCATCGAACTCATGCCGCGACTCCGGGGGCAAGCGCCTTGCCGACCGCGTCCGCGACGAACCCGGCGGTCATGGCAAGGCCGTCGTAATGCAGGATCGAGCGCAGCTTCCTCTTGTCCACCGCGGTCTCCAGCGTCAGCAGTGCGCGCAACTGGGCGTCGCGGTTCTGCTCGACCACGAAGTTCGTCTGGTGCGCCGCGAGGAACTCCTCCACCTCGGCCCCGAAGGGGAAGCCGCGCACCCGCAGGTAATCGATTGCAACGCCCGACTTGCGCAGCGCAGCGAGCGCCTCGCGCACCGGCGCATCGCAGGAGCCGAGGCTGACGATCCCGGTGGGCGCGCCTCGCCCATCGACCACCGCGGGCGGCACGAGCTTCGCCGCGGTGCGGAACTTGCGTGTCAGGCGGTCAAGGACTTCCTGGTACTCGGCCGAATCCTCGGTGTAGGCGCCGAACTTGCTGTGCCCCGAGCCGCGCGTGAAGTACGCGGCCTTCGGGCTGACGCCGGGCAGCGTCCGGTACGGGATGCCGTCCCCGTCGGGGTCCATGTAGCGCTGGAACTTTTCGATGCCGGCGACCTGTTCGGGAGTCAGCATCTTGCCGCGGTCCGGCCGCCAGGCGTCGTCCCACTGGAAGTCGGGGCACATCCAGTCATTCATGCCGATGTCGAGGTCGAGCATCACGAACACCGGCGTCTGCAGCCGCTCGGCGAGGTCGAATGCCTGCACCGCCATCCGGAAGCTCTCCTCGGGCGAGTCAGGGAACAGCATCACGTGCCGCGTGTCGCCGTGGCTGGCATAGGCGCAGGCGAGCAGGTCGCACTGCTGCGTGCGGGTCGGCATCCCGGTCGACGGGCCGACGCGCTGCACGTCGAAGATCACGGCCGGCACCTCCGCGTAGTACGCGAGGCCAATGAACTCCTCCATCAGCGAAATGCCGGGGCCCGAGGTCGGCGTGAAGGCGCGGGCGCCGTTCCACATCGCGCCGATCACGATGCCGATCGCGGCGAGCTCATCCTCGGCCTGCACGACCAGGTAATCGCGCCGGCCGGTTTCCGGGTCAGTGCGATACCGGCTGCAGAACGAGTGAAACGCGTCCATCAGCGAGGTCGAAGGCGTGATCGGGTACCAGGCGCCGACCGTCGCGCCGGCGTACAGGCAGCCGAGCGCCGCGGCGGTGTTGCCGTCGATCATCACGTGGCCGCGGGTCCGGTCCATGCGCTCGATGCGGATCGGCAGCGGGCACTCGAAGTGCTCCTTCGCGTACCGGTAGCCGATCTCGATCGCCTTCATGTTCGACTCGACGAGCTTCGGCTTCTTCGCGAATGTTTCGGCCAGCTGGCCGCGGATCACCTCGAGGTCGATGTCGATGAGCGCCGCCACAGTGCCGGCATACATGATGTTCTTCATCAGCGTACGGGCGCGCGCGCCCTCGAAGTGCTCGTTGCACAGCTGCGCGAACGGCACGCCGAAGGCGCGGATGTCCTCGCGCTGGTGCAGCGCGGCGCGCGGCCAGGTCGAGTCGTACAGCAGCCATCCTCCCGGGTCGACTTCGCGCACATCGCGCGCGTAGGTCTCGGCGTTCATCGCGACCATCAGGTCGATGCGCCCGGAGCGCGCGCGCCAGCCGTCGCGCGTCACGCGGATCTCGTACCAGGTCGGCAGCCCCTGGATGTTTGACGGAAAGAAGTTCTTGCCTACCACCGGCACGCCCGTCCGGAAGATCGCCTTCATGACCAGCGCGTTCGCGCTCGCCGAGCCCGAACCGTTGACATTGGCGAACTTGAGCGTGAAGTCGTTTACGCGCGGCGCAGCGCTTGAGCGCTCTGGCATCGGGCCTCGTCCTCGGCGTGTGGAATCTCGATCCAGGACTTCTGCATGTCCCAGGCATCGGTCGGGCAGCGCTCGGCGCACAGGCCGCAATGCACGCACAGGTCCTCGTCCTTGACCATGATGCGTGCCGTCTGCCTGAGCGGCTCGGACACGAACAGCGGCTGCGCCGGGTTGCGCCGCGGCGCCTTGAGCCGCGCGGTGACCTCGGCTTCCGCGCCATTCGGCGTGATCGTCAGGCAGTCGGTGGGGCAGATGTCGATACAGGCGTCGCACTCGATGCACAGGCCCGCGTGGAACACCGTCTGGATGTCGCAGTTCAGGCAGCGCGCGACTTCCTCGGCCGCCTTCGCGGCGTCGAAGCCGAGCTCGACCTCGATGTCGAGGCGCTTGAAGCGCTCCTTGAGGCTGACGTGCGGCATAAGCCTGCGTTCCTTGCCGTCGTAGTCGTTCTTGTACGCCCACTCCTGCATGCCGACCTTGCGGCTCTGCAGCCGCACGCCGCGCGGCGGGCGCTCGGCGAGCGGCTCGCCCATGCAGCGCTTGTGGATCGAGATCGCGGCCTGGTGGCCGTGCTCAACCGCCCAGATGATGTTCTTCGGGCCGAATGCGGCGTCGCCGCCGAAAAACACGCCCGGGCGCGTTGATTCGAATGTCACCGCGTCGACCTTCGGCACGTCCCAGCGGTCGAACTCGATGCCGAGGTCGCGCTCGATCCACGGAAAAGCGTTCTCCTGCCCGATCGCGAGGATCACGTCGTCGCAGGGAATGAACACCTCCTCGACGGTGCGCTGGCCGGTGATCTCGAGGCCTGCCATGTCGTACTCGAGCCGTTCGAAGGTCATGCCCTTGAGCTTTCCGCCCTCGACCACGAATGCCTTCGGCGCATGATTGACGACGATCTCGACGTTTTCCTCCTCGGCGTCCTCGAGCTCCCACTCCGAGGCCTTGAAGAAGCCGCGCGGCTTGCGCGCCATCACCTTCACGTTCTTCGCGCCGAGGCGGAGCGAGGTGCGGCAGCAGTCCATGGCGGTGTTGCCGACGCCGATGATCAGCACGCGCGCGCCGACGGAACCGACGTGCCCGAATGCCACCGACTCGAGCCAGGTGATGCCGATGTGCACGCGCTCCGAGTCCTTGCGCCCCGGCAACGAAAGCTCCTTGCCCCTGGGAGCCCCGGTGCCGACGAACACGGCGTCAAAGCCGCCGCCCGCCAGCAGATCGCGCAGGCTCGCGACTGGCGTGCCAAGCCTGAGGTCCGCGCCCATGCCGACCACGTAACCGATCTCCTCGTCGAGCACCTGCGCCGGCAGGCGGAAGGACGGTATGTTCGTGCGCATCAGGCCGCCGGCGGTCGCGAACTGCTCGAGGATCACGACCTGGTAGCCGAGCGGCAGCAGGTCATTCGCGACCGTGAGCGACGCCGGGCCCGCGCCGATGCAGGCCACGCGCTTGCCGTTGCCGCGCGCGGGCGGCTTCGGCAGGCGCGGCGTGATATCCTCGCGCAGGTCCGCAGCCACGCGCTTCAGGCGGCAGATCGCGACCGGCTTCTCCTCCACCCGGCCCCGGCGACAGGCCGGCTCGCAGGGGCGGTCGCAGACGCGTCCCAGGATGCCCGGAAATACGTTCGACTCGCGGTTGACCAGGTAGGCGTCGGAGTAGCGACCCTGGGCGATCAGCCGGATGTACTCCGGGACGTCGGTGTGCGCGGGGCATGCCCACTGGCAGTCCACGACCTTGTGGAAGTAGTCAGGGTCCGCCGTGTCGGTCGGTTGCATCAGCCGCTCAGTATACCGGCCGGCGGCCCGCCTTCTCCGGCGCCAGCACCCCGATTGACGAGTTCCGCGATACGCGTCGCCGTCTCGAGCGCCCGCAACCCGTCCTCCCCGGACACCACCGGCCGTTTACCCTGGCGCACTGCGTCGACGAACGAGCGGATCTCGTCGGCGAGCGCATCGCCCTGCTCGAAGCTCCGCTCCTCGAGGTCGACCTTCGGCAGCGTGCCCTCCTCGATCACCGCCGGCTTGCGGACCACCGAGAGCAGCTTCTGCTGCAGGTCGATCGACAGATAGGCGTTCGCCTGGAACACGCGCAGCTTGCGCTCCGCCTTCAGGCTGATGCGGCTTGCGGTGACGTCCGCGACGCAGCCGTTCGCGAACCGCATGCGCGCGTTCGCGATGTCGATCTCGTCGGTGAATACCGGCGCGCCGATCGCGTCGATCGAGGCGATCGGCGAGCGCACCATGTGCTCGATCAGGTCGATGTCGTGGATCATGAGGTCGAGCACGACGCTGACGTCGGTGCCGCGCGGCTTGAACGGCGCGAGCCGGTTGGACTCGATGAAGCGCGGGCTGGAAAGCTCGCCGGCGACGGCGAGGATCACCGGGTTGAAGCGCTCGAGGTGGCCGACCTGCAGCACCAGTTGCCGGGCCGCGGCGAGCGCGATCAGCTCGCGCGCCTCTTCCGCCGTCGCCGTGATCGGCTTCTCGACCAGCACGTGCGCACCCGCGGCCAGGAAATCGCGCGCCACTGCATGGTGCAGGGCGGTCGGTGTCGCGATGCTGACCGCATCGACCCGACCGAGCAGCTCCCGGTGGTCGGCCGTACCGGCGACACCGAGCTCTGCCTGCAGGCGCTCGCGCACCGCGGTCGAGGGATCGGCGACACCGACCAGCTCGCAGTCCGCGAGACCGGCGTACTTCTGGGCGTGGAAGCGGCCGAGGTATCCGGCGCCGACAACGGCGCAACGCAGTCGCGTCATGCGGCGCCCAGTATAGCCGTGCGCGGCAGGCTTGCCGCGGCAGCGTCGAGCGGCGAGACTGCCGCGATGGCCTGGCACGATCCTGTCCGGCGGTGGTATGGCGGTCTCACCCCCGCGTGGCGGCGCGAATTGCGCATCGCGGGGCTCTGGTTCGCGTTTGGGCTGCTCGCCATGCCATTCCTCATCTATCTGGCTGGCGTGCTGACGCTCGGCCCTTACGAGGGCGGCCTGCTCGCGTTCCTCGGCTCCCTGCTGGCGGCCTTCTTCACCCTGAGGCCGACGGCCTGGCTGCTGGTCCTAGGGCCTTACCTGCTGTTCACGGCCGTCCGCCTGCTGACGCGGCCCCTGCGCCGCCGCCCGGAGGCCTAATCGGCCTTGCCTGCGCGCGCGGCTCTTCGCGCTCTTCTCGCGCGCGGGACGGAATTCGTTGCCCGCGCGCCACTCAGGCCAGGCGTCCTCGCTCGCGACGCGCGCGCCGACCTCGAACAGGAGGCGCAAGTCCTCGACTGTGCCTCTGACGTCCCAGTCCTCCGAATACTCGTCTCCGGACTTGTGGTAGCGCTGCGCGTAGTAGTCGTCGAGCAGCGCCTGCCCCGCGCCCTCGGGGCGATCACGCAGTTGCGTGCCTGACTTCACGTACAGCGCGGGTACTCCCACCTTCGCAAAATTGAAGTGGTCGGAACGATAGAAGTACCCGGCCTCGGAGCGTCGGTCCGGGGTCAGCGAGCGTTTCTGGACCTTGGCCGCGTCCGCGAGCAGGTCCTCCAGCTCCGACGCGCCGTAGCCGACGACCTCGATGTCCCTGGCGCGGCCGAGTGGAACCAGCGCGTCGATGTTGATGACGGCGGCGGTCTTCTCCAGGGGTGCCAGCGGATGCTCGACATAGTATTCGGAGCCGAGCAGCCCCGACTCCTCCGCGGTCACCGCCAGGAACAGCACCGAGCGCGACGCGCCCGGCAACAGGTCGCGGTACGCGCGCGCAATCGTCAGCATGCCGGCGACACCCGTCGCGTTGTCGACGGCACCGTTATAGATTCGGTCGCCTTCGGTGCCGTCATCGACGCCGAGATGGTCCCAGTGGCCCATGTAGACGATGTATTCGTCGGGCCGGTCCTTGCCCGGCATCAACCCCGCGATGTTAGGCGAGCGCTTGTGCCGGATCGTGTTCCTTACGCCCCCGCTCGCCGTCACGCCGAGCGGCACCGGCCGGAAGCCCCGCTGGACGGCGGCTGCCTTCAGCGCGTCGAAGTCCAGGCCGGCGAGCTCCACCAGCTGGCGCGCCCGCGACTCGGTGATCCAGCCTTCGAGCTGGGTGCGGTCCGCGTTGCCGTCGGCGCTGTCCAGATAGAACTGCGGTCCTGACCAGCTGTTACGCACCACCTCCCAGTCGTAGGAGGCCGGCGCGGTTTCGTGGACGATGATCGCCGCAGCGGCGCCCTGGCGCGAAGCTTCCTCGAACTTGTAGGTCCAGCGCCCGTGATAGGTCATTGCCCTGCCGCGGAACAGCGACTCGTCACCCGTCACGAAGCCCGGGTCGTTGACCAGGATCAGCGCGGTCTTGCCGCGCATGTCGATGCCGGCGTAGTCGTCCCAACCGTAGTCCGGAGCGCGGATGCCGTAGCCTACGAACACCATCTCGCTGTCAACGATGGTTGCCGCCGGCTGCACGCGGCGTGAGCCGATCACCATGTCATCGCCCTGCGCGAGCGACATTCCGCCGCCGCCCTTCCTGAATGACAGCGCCTGGCCGCTGCCCGCGATCTCGACCAGCGCCACGTCCTGGCGGAAGTCGCCGCCAGCTGCCGGCTGCAGGCCGAGTTCGAGAAATTCCTTCTCGAGGTACTCGATCGTCTTGCGCTCGCCGTCCGACCCGGGGGAACGGCCCGCGAGATCGTCCGATGCGAGTCCCTCGACATGGGCGGTGAACACGGCAGCCGTGATCGCCTGCGATGCGCGCTTGCGCATCTTGGCGTCGGCGTTGAACGCGCCGACCGCCGCGACCAGCGACACGGCGATCAGCGCGCTGCGGATTCCCTGGTCGAATCGGTTCATGTCATGCCCCGTGTCATCCGCCCGCCGGCCAGAAATACCAGGCGATCCCCGCCAGCAGCAGCCACATCGCCGCCTGTGCGACCCACCGCCACGGCCGCCCCCGCTGCAATCCCACGAACGCCGTGCCGGCGAGTGCCGCGAGGGCCGCAAATAGGCCCGCGGTTGCGACCAGGACCGGGTATTCGCGGCCGATTTCGGGCGCCGCACCCGTGGACAGCGCGAGGGTCAACACGACCATCAGCAGCACAAGCGAGATCGCGGCGGCAGACCCCAAGACGACCCCGGTCAGGAAGCCCAATGGCCGCATCCCCGCACACCCTCCACGGCGTGACGCCGGTACTTGATACCGGGCCCGCCCGCCCATAGCCTGTGAAGACTGGTTACGGCCCGTGGGGCCGCCAAAGTCGAGTGTAACAGCCCATGACCCCGTGGCTCCGAGCGCCTATCGCCCCCCGGCTCCGGCTCGCCCTCGCCTGCGCCGTGGTGGCGGGCGTGCTGCTGCTGGCCGGGACCGGCGCGGAGCGGGCGCCGCTTGCGCCCGCGATCACGCCGGCTGCGGCCTCGTCCGGTGAACTCGTCCCCAGCGAGCGCCACCGCCGCGTGCTGCGGCTCGTGTCCGAGGTGGTCGAGCGCCAGCACTACCGCCAGGCGCCGCTCGACGATGCGATGTCGTCGCAGATCTTCGAGCGCTACCTGGAGTCCCTGGACGGCGCCAGGAGCTACCTCCTGGCCTCCGACGTCGCGGAATTCGAGCCGCTGCGCTACCAGCTGGACGATGCGATCGAGCGTGCCGACGCAGGCCCCGCGTTCACGATCTTCACGCGCTTCCAGGAACGCAATCGCGAGGCGCTGCATCACGCGCTCGCCCTGCTCGACACGGAGCCGGACTTCACGCTCGACGAGTCATTCCGGTTCGATCGTGCCGACCTCGGCTGGCCTGCCTCCGAGGACGAGCTGCACGAGCTGTGGCGCAAGCGCGTGAAGAATGACGCCCTGTCGCTGGTTCTCGCGGGCAAGACCTGGCCGGAGGCCCGCGACGTGCTGCGCAAGCGCTATGAGCGCGTCGCGAAGCGCATCGAGCAGATCACCGCCGACGACGTGTTCGAGACCTTCATGAACGCCTACTCGCACGTCTATGACCCGCACTCGAACTACCTGTCGTCGCGCAATTCCGAGGAATACAAAATCGCGATGAGCCTCTCCTACGAGGGCATTGGCGCCTCGCTGCAGCTGGTCGACGACTACGTGACCATCATGAACATCCTGCCCGGCGGCTCCGCGGCCGCGTCGACCGAGATCAAGATCGGCGACCGCATCACCGCTGTCGGCCAGGGCGAGGCCGGCGCACTGACCGACGTGGTCGGTTGGCGCCTCGACGACGTGGTGCAGCTGATTCGCGGGCCGGAAAACAGCGTGGTTCGCCTGCAGGTCCTGCCCGCGTCGGCTTCGCCGGGCACCCAGGAAGCGCTGCTCTCGCTGAAGCGGTCCAGGATCACGCTCGAATCGCAGGCGGCCAAGAAGGAGCTGCACACGATCAAGCGCGGCGACAAGGAGTTGCGGGTCGGGGTCATCGCGGTGCCGAGCTTCTACCAGGATTTCCAGGCCCGCATGAAAGGCGACCCGGACTACCGCAGCACCACGCGGGACATCCACCGCCTCGTGGACGAGTTGAAAGCCGAGGGCATCGACTCGCTGGTCGTCGACTTGCGCGACAACGGCGGCGGTCATCTGTCGGAGGCGACCGGGCTGGTCGGATTGTTCGTCGAACGCGGGCCGATCGTACAGCTGCGCGAGACCAGCGGCCGCATCGAGGTGCTGGATGACCCGGAACCTGGCGTCGCCTGGGAAGGACCGCTGATCGTGCTTGTGAACCGCGCCAGCGCGTCGGCGTCGGAGATCTTCGCGGGCGCGATCCAGGATTACCAGCGGGGCCTCCTCGTCGGCCAGCAGACCTATGGCAAGGGCTCGGTGCAGAACCTCTACCCGCTCGACCGCTATGCGCTCGGCCCGAAGGCGGGCTTCGGGCAGCTCACGGTCACGATCGGCAAGTACTACCGCGTGACGGGCGACAGCACCCAGCACCGCGGCGTCGAGCCCGACATCGCGCTGCCGTCGCTGCTCGACACCGCCGACATCGGCGAGAGCACGCGCGAGAGTGCGCTGCCCTGGGATCGCATCAACGCCGCGCGCTACACGCCCGAGTCCGCGGAATTGCCGGTCGTCGCGGCCATCTCCCGCGCCCACGAGGAGCGCGTTGCGCAGAATCCCGACTTCGTCGCGCTGCAGGGCGACGTGGACGCGCTGGCGCAGCTGCGCAGCCAGCGCGACCTGTCGCTCAATCTCGACAAGCGGCGAATCAAGCGTGACGCCGTCGACACGGACCGGCTCGCGCGCGAGAATGCGCGTCGCGCCGCCCGGGGTCTCGAGCCGCTCGCGGACGTGGCCGCACTCGACGGTTCGGACGCCCCCGACGCGGTGCTCGATGAGGCCGTTGAGATCGCGGCTGACGCCGCGGAAATGCCGAAAGCGAAAGATCACGCGCGCCTGAACTGAGCTTTGGCCCCCGTTGATTTGTCCTACCCTCTCAGTCGGTTACGGTTCCTCTATGCCTTTAGTGTTATACTTGACTACAACACTAAGGAACCGTAACATAGGCCCACTTGACCGTCCTGAACCGACTGTGATGCGCACCGAATCTGCCTTTCATGACCCGTTTTTCGCGCCCGCTCGCTGCCTCGCCCTGACCTTGCTGCTGGCGGGGGCCACCGCCCTGGCAGCCTGCGGCCAAGCCGACGGCGACAATTCGACGGAGGACAAGGAGGCGGTCCCCGCCGTACCCGTGGAGGTCGCCACCACGCAGCGCGCGGAAATGGCTGCCCTGTATTCCGGCACTGCACCGGTCGAGGCAGAGCGCAAGGCCTACGTGATGCCAAAGGTCCAAGGCGAGATCCGCCAGGTGCTCGCGGACGAGGGCCAGCGCGTGACAGCCGGCCAGGTGCTGGCGCGCCTCGACGGCGACCGGCTGCGCCTCGAGGTTGCCCTCAACGAAGCGACGATGCGCAAGCTCGAGCGCGACTACAACCGCAATCTCGAGTTGCAGCAGAAAGGCCTGGTCAGCGCCACCGCGCTCGACAATCTCAAGTACGAGCTCGACGCCGCGAAGGCGGCCTGGGAGCTCGCACGGCTGCAGCATTCCTACACCGACATCCGCTCCCCGATCGACGGCACGGTCACGCAGCGCCTCGATGTCGTGAAAGTCGGCAACACGGTGACGCCGGTCGGCGGCGTGATCGAGAGCGCCGACAGCGCGCTGTTCGTGGTCGAGGACCTCGACACGCTGATCCTGCGCGTCAACGTGCCGGAGCGCGAACTGGCGAAGCTGTCGGCCGGCCAGCCCGCGGAGCTCTCTTTCGACGCCGTGCCCGGCAGGATCTTCCGCGGTGAGATCGCGCTGATCAGCCCGTACGTCAATGCCGATACCGCGACCTTCTCGACCCGCATCCGCGTCACCGAAACCGCGGGCTTGCTCAGGCCCGGCATGTTTGCCCGCGTCGCGATCGTCTACGAGCGCAAGCCGGATGCGCTGCAGATTCCGCGCACCGCGCTGCTCGACACGGACGGCCAGCCGAAAGTGTTCGTGGTCAAGGACGGCAAGGCGGCGGAACGAGCCGTGCAGCTCGGGCTCTCGAACGGCGCCTGGATCGAGGTCACCGCAGGTCTCCAGGATGGCGAGCAGGTCGTGGTCGTCGGTCAGGGCGCGGTGAAACCCGGTGCAGCGGTGCGCGTGGTGAATTCATCGGCGCGGCCCGCGGCCTCCAGGCTCGCCCCGCTGAATGCCGGCTGAGCGCGGCGCCTGGCCATGAAGATCGTCGAGTTCGCCACGCGGCGCCGCGTCACGATGCTGATGGTGGCGGTGGCGATCGTGCTGTTCGGCTTCGTATCGCTCGCCCGCCTGAAGCTCAACCTGCTGCCAGACCTGTCGTACCCGACATTGACCGTGCGCACCGACCTGCCGGGCGCCGCGCCGCTCGAGCTCGAGACGCTGATCACACGCCCGATCGAGGAATCGGTCGGCATCATCCGCAATGTCCGCTCGGTGCGATCGGTCTCCCGCGCCGGCCAGGCCGATGTAATCCTCGAATTCGCCTGGGGCACGGACATGGACCTCGCGGGTATCGACGTGCGCGAGAAGATCGACCTGCTGCAGCTGCCGCTCGAGGCGAGCCGTCCGATCCTGCTGCGCTTCGATCCCTCGACCGAGCCGGTCATGCGTTACGCCTTCGTAGACACCGACGAATTCGCGCAATCGGACACCGCCGGGAGCGGCACCGTCGAGCGGCTGAAGGCCCTGCGGCGCTTCGCCGATGACCGCCTGAAGCCCGACCTCGAGTCGGTCGACGGCTCCGCCGCGGTCAAGGTCAGCGGCGGCTTCGAGGACGAGATACAGGTGTTCGTGGACCAGCAGAAGCTGGCGCAGCTCAATCTGTCGATCGACATGGTGGCGCAGCGGCTGCGGGAGGAGAACGTGAATCTCTCCGGCGGCCGGCTCGAGCAGGGCACGCAGCGCTTCCTGGTACGTACGCTCAATGAGTTCGCGTCCGTGCAGGAGATGGCGGATGCGATCATCGCCAGTGTCGAGGGGCGACCCATCTACCTGCGCGACGTCGCGAACGTCACCAGCGGCTACAAGGATCGCGAGGCGATCACGCGGGTCAATGGGCGCGAGTCGGTCGAGCTCGCGGTGTACAAGGAGGGCGATGCGAACACGGTCCAGCTAGCCGCCCGGATCCGCGCGGGCGTCGAAGAGCTCGGCAAGTCGCTGCCGCCAGGCAGCGAGCTGAAGCTTGTCTACGACCAGTCGACGTTCATCTCCTCGGCAATCGGCGAGGTGCGCGAGGCGGCGCTGCTCGGCGGGCTGCTCGCCATCCTGGTCCTCTACCTGTTCCTGCGCGACGCGCGCGCGACATTCATCACCGGGCTCGCGATCCCGGTCTCGGTCATCGGCACCTTCGTGCTGATGTACCTGTTCGACCTGTCGCTCAACATCATGTCGCTCGGCGGCATCGCGCTTGCGGTCGGCATGCTGGTGGACAATGCAGTCGTCGTGCTCGAGAACATCGTGCGCCACCGCGAGGAGGGCCGCACGCGGCTCGAGGCCGCGACCCGCGGGACCAGCGAGGTGGGCACCGCGATCACGGCCGCGACCCTGACCTCGGTCGCGGTGTTCTTTCCGATGGTATTCATCACCGGCATCGCCGGTCAGCTGTTCCGCGACCAGGCGCTCACCGTGAGCTTTTCCCTGCTGTTCTCGCTGGTGGTCGCCATGACCCTGGTGCCGATGCTCGCGGCCGGAAAGCCCGGGCAACCCGTGCCCGACCCCGGGCGCAGCCCGGGCCGCGCGGGTAACGTGATCGCACGCGCGCTGGCGTGGAAGCGGCGCGCCGCGGCCCGGGTTTCCGACGCCATGGCCTGGCTGCTTGGCTTCGCCGCGCGGCCGACCCAGGCCGGTTTCGCGGCCGTCCAGCGCGCCTATCTGCCCGCCCTGCGCTGGTCGCTCGGGCACCGCGGCCGCGTGGTCGCGATCTCGGCGGGCATCCTGCTGCTGACCGCGGCGCTGGTGCCGCGGCTCGGCTCCGAGCTGATTCCGCAGTTGGCGCAGGGCGAGTTCATCGCCGACCTCAGGCTCGCGCCCGGCACGCCACTCGAGCAGACCGACCGCGCGATGGCCGCCGCCCAGCAGCAGGCAATGACCTTGCCGGGAATCGCCCTCTCCTATGCCGTCACCGGCACCGGCAACCGCCTTGACGCGAGCCCGACCGACGCCGGCGAGAACACCGGCCGCCTGTCGGTAACGCTGGTGCCGGGCACCGGTTCGGCCGCGGAGCAGGCCGCGACCGACGCGCTGCGTGCCCGCTTCGACTCGCTGGCCGGTGTCCAATACCGGTTCAGCCGCCCTGCCCTGTTCAGCTTCGCCTCGCCGCTCGAAGTGACCGTCACCGGCTACGATTTCGACCGGCTACGCGAGGCTGCCGAGCAGATCCGCCTGGCCATGCAGGCGAGCCCGACATTCAGCGACATCAAGTCGACGGTCGAGGCCGGCAGCCCGGAGATCCGGATCGTATTCGACCAGGAGCGCGCCGCGCAGCTCGGCATCACCGTGCGCGAACTCGCCGACCGCGTGGTCGCGAGCGTGCGCGGCGACATCGCCACGCGGTACAAGATGCGCGAGAAGAAGATCGACGTCCTGGTGCGCAGCGTGGACCCCCGCGCCTCGTCGGTCGACGAAATCCGCTCGCTGATCGTGAACCCGGGCAGCGAGCGCCCGCTGCCGCTCTCCGCCGTGGCGGAAGTCACGGTCGCGACCGGCCCGGCCGAGATCCGCCGCGCGCGCCAGCAGCGCGTCGCCATCGTCTCGGCCAATCTCTCGGGCGGCGACCTCGGTTCCGCGGTCGCCGAGCTGGAACGGATTGTGGCAGACGCCGCGATGCCGGTAGGCGTCGCCGCGTCGGTCAGCGGGCAGAGCGACGACATGAAGGACTCATTCCGCTCGCTGCAGTTCACGATGCTGCTCGCCGTGTTCCTGGTCTACCTGGTGATGGCCTCGCAGTTCGAGTCGCTGCTGCATCCGTTCGTGATCCTGCTGACCATCCCGCTCGCCCTGACCGGCTCGGTCTGGGCGATGTTCCTGACCGGCACGACCGTCAACGTCGTCGCCTACATCGGTCTCATCATGCTGGCCGGCATCGTCGTGAACCAGTCGATCGTGCTGATCGACGCGGTCAACCAGCTGCGCGAGAAGGGCATGGCCAAGCACGACGCGATCGTCGAGGCGGGACGCCTGCGACTGCGGCCGATCGTGATCACGAAGCTCACGACCATCCTCGGCCTGCTGCCGATGGCGGTCGGTCTCGGCGAAGGCGCGGAGATTCGCAAGCCGATGGCGATCACCGTGATCGGCGGCGTCGCCATCGCCAGCTTCTTCACGCTGCTCGTGATCCCGGTGGTCTACTCGCTGCTCGACCGGAAACGCTTCCGCGCCGCTGCCGCCGCACCGGGCGCGCAGGTCGCCGCGGGGCACGGCGGGGCCTGAGGGAGCCGGATGATCCACACGCGCTTTGCGCTACGCAGGCCCGTCACGACGCTGATGACCTTCATCGCCATCGCGCTGATCGGCATCATCGCGACCCGGCTGCTGCCGCTCGAACTTTTCCCGGACATCCGCTTGCCGGGCATCCAGGTCACGATCCCATACGCCGGTTCGACGCCCGAGGAAGTCGAGCAGCTGATCACGCGGCCCGCCGAAGAGGCGATCGCGACGCTGTCCGGAATCAAGGAGATCCGCTCGACGTCGTCCGAGACCGGTACCGAGATGATCGTGTTCTTCCAGTGGGACCGCGACCCGTCCGCGGTCGGCTTCGAGGTGCGCACGCGGCTGGAATCCATTCGCCACGAACTCCCGCCGACCGCGAACCGGATACTGACGGAGATGTTCGCGGCGGGCGACGACCGGGTCGTCGCCATCCGCATCGCGAGCCAGGAGGACTTGACCCGCCAGTACGACACGCTCGACCGCTACCTCAAGCGGCCGCTCGAGCGGCTGGACGGCGTCGCGCGCGTCTCGCTCGAAGGCGTCGAGCCCCTCGAGCTCAGGATCCTGGTCGACCCGGTACGCCTCGCCGCCCACGGAGTGGACATCGCACGGTTGCGCGACGCACTCGAAGGCGCGAATTTCTCGGTCAGCGCGGGCGAGGTCACGGGCGGCGCACAGCGCTTCCTGGTCCGCCCGATCGGCGAGTTCCGCACCATCGAGGACGTCCGCTCGTTCATCGTGACCGGCAATGTCCGGCTGCGCGACATTGCGGACGTGAGCCTGATCACGCCGGAACTGACCGTTGGCCGCCACCTGAACGGGCGACCGGGCGTCGGCCTCGACGTGTTCAAGGCGACCGGGGCCAACATTGTCGATGTCGCCGAGCGCGTCATGGCGGTGGTCGAAGAGCAGCGCCAGCTGCCGCAGCTGCAGGGAATCGACGTCATCGTGCTGCAGGACCAGGCGGAGAGCATCAGGAGTTCGCTGACCGAGCTGCGGAACGCCGGCCTGGTCGGCGCCGGCCTCGCCCTCGTCGTGCTGTTCCTGTTTCTGCGCGACTGGCCGACCACGCTGATCGTCGGTCTCGCGGTGCCGTTCTCGCTGCTGATCACCGTCGCGGCGATGTTCTTCCTCGGCTTTTCGCTCAATATCCTGACCATGATGGGCATGCTGCTGTCCATCGGCCTGCTGGTCGACAATGCGGTCGTCGTGACCGAGAGCATTTTCCGCCACCGGCAGACCAGGGGCGCGGACCCGCTCGAGTCGACGCTGACCGGCGTCACGGAAGTGGGCCTCGCGGTGCTGGCCGGCACGCTGTCGACCGTGATCGTCTTCCTGCCGATCATCTTCGGCGAGGAGAGCAAGATCTCGATCTTCATGGTGCACGTGGCCGTGCCGATCGTGGTCGCGATGCTTGCCTCGCTGCTGGTCGCGCAGACCATCATTCCGACGCTGACCGCGCGCTTCCCGCCGCCGCCGCCGATCCGCGCCGGCTCATTCTTCGCGCGCATCCAGGAGTGGTACCTGGTCCGCCTGCGCTGGCTGTTCGGCCACAAATGGTGGGCCGCATTGCTGGTGGGCTTGACCGTGCTGTCACCGGTGCCGCTGTTCGCGCTCGAGTTCGTCAAGATGGACATGTTCCCGCAGGACGCATCCGACCGGCTGTTCCTGCCGTACCACGTCGAGGGAGCCTTCCCGCTCGCGCGTACCGAGGAGGCGGTGAACCGGGTCGAGGGTTACCTGCTGGGGAACAAGGAGCGTTTCGGGATCGATCTCGTGTACAGCCTCTACATGCCGAACATGGCACAGTCCGTGATTCGTCTCAGGCCGCGCGACGAGCTGCCGATGGCGCCGCGCGAACTCATGCAGGAGATCGAGAAGGGCCTGCCCGAGATCATCATCGGCAAGCCGAGCTTCCGCTTCGACGAGGACCAGGACGGCACCGGCGCCTTCGCCATGCGGCTGACGGGCGAGTCGACCGAACAACTGGTCACGATCGCGCACGACGTCGTGCGGCGGCTGCGCGACGTCGAGGGGCTCGACACGGTACGCACCACGGCCCGGGCCGGAGAGCAGGAGGTGCAGATCATCGTGGACCGCGAACGCGCCGCGCGCCTCGGGCTCTCGCCGCAGGCCGTCGCGCAGACGGTCGCGGTCGCGATGCGCGGCGACCCGCTCAAGGAATTCCGCGCCGACGACCGCGAGATCCAGATGCGCCTCGCATTCCGCGCCGACAACCGCCAGACCCTCGAGGACCTCGCCGCCACCCCGCTCTACCTGCCGGACGGCACGCGCAGCACGCTCGGCGCCGTGGCGAGCTTTCGGATCGACCAGACGACACGAACCATCGAGCGCGTCGACCGGCTCACCTCGGTCGCCATCGAGGGCATCGTGGCCGAAGACTCGTCGCTCGACGAGGTCAAGAAGGGCGTCGAGGCGGTGATGGCGCAGTTCCCGCTACCGCCGGGCGTCGGCTGGCAATACGGGCGCAGCGTCGAAGACAGCGGCGATACCGCGCAGACAATGCAGACCAACATCCTGCTCGCGGTCGCGCTGATTTTCCTGGTGATGGCGTCGCTGTTCGAGTCCCTTCTTTATCCAGTCTCAATCATCACCTCGATCGTGTTCGCGATCGTCGGCGTGTTCTGGGGACTCGCCATCACGGGGACACCGTTGTCATTCATGGCGATGCTCGGGATCATGATCCTGATCGGCGTGATCGTGAACATCGGCATCGTGCTGATCGCGCACGTCATCGACCTGCGCAAGGAGGGCATGGGCCGGCAGGAGGCGATCGTCGAGGCGGCGCGGCACCGCCTGCGCCCGATTCTGATGACGACCGTGGTGACGCTGCTCGCGATGCTGCCGCTCGCGGCGGGCGACATGCAGATCGGCGGTGACGGGCCCTCGTATTTCCCCATGGCGCGCGCGCTGATGTCGGGCCTGCTGTTCGGCTCGGTGACCTCGCTGTTCTTCGTGCCGCTGTTCTACGTCTGGCTCGACGACCTGAATGTCTGGCGCCAGCGCATCAAGCTGCGGTCGCGGCTTGGCGGTGCCGGAGGGGACGCATCCCTTCAGCGAGAGTAGCGTTTACCTGGCGCGCACGCAGGCCGGGCGGGTGCCCGAGCGAAGTGACTAAGTTCCGGCGGAACGAGCGAGGGCACCCGCCCGGCCGCCGGTGCGCGGCAAGTCCGTGAATGATGAAGGGGGGCGCATCGTCCCCCTTTGCCCCTGCGTCTGCTCAGCGCAGCAGGACCTTGTAGACGTCCCAGTAGTCGTCGACCAGCACGTTCGCGTCCGGGACGTTCCCGGATGCAGCGGGAGCCAGCGAGGCGGGTTGCGGGACGGTTTCGTTGGCGTTGCGCCAGGTCGCGGCCGGGGCGAGCGCCTCGCCACGCTTCTTGATCTCGGCGGCAAGCCCGTCCTGCGCGCGCACCATGGCGAGCGCCTGAGAAATCTCGCGCAGCCGCGCGAGGCAGGCGTCGAGACTGCCGTGCTTGGCGCTCTCCACGCTGCGGTTGTTGGCGAGTCTCGCGTCCATCGCAAGGCCGGACACCGCGAGCCGCATGAACAGGTGCTGCGCGCAGGCGATCACCGCGAGATTGACCATGCGGCGTCCGGCGATCGAGATGCCCGGGAACTCCGGCCAGGGCTCCTTCTCGATCGTGCGGTGCGCCTCCTGCATGTCACCGAGGTGGCGCTCCGCGGCCACGACCTCCTGGGACTGGCGCAGGCGGTCGTCGGCGATCTTCAGCCGGTCGGCGCGATCGGCCTGGAACTCCGCGAGCTGATGCTTGCGTTCCGTGTCCTGCCGCTCGCGCTTGAGCTCGCCGGAGAAATTCTCCAGCTGCTCGCGGCAGGCGCGCCACAGCGCCTTGAGACCGAAATGCACCAGCGCATCGAGGCCACGCTCGGGATTGCCAAGCAGCAGCACCTCGAGCTGCTCGAGCTGCTGCTGCAGGCGCGAGTTCGCATTCTCCTGCTGCTTCAGCTTGTTGCGCAGGTTGTGCAGCTGGTCGTCGAGGTCCTGCAGTTCCTTCTTGAGTTCCGCGCGGTTCCAGAACAGCTTGAGCAGGCGCTCCTGCTCGGCCGGATCCGCCTTGCCGATCGACGACAGCTTGAGCTGCGACCACTTGTCGGGAAGCATGACGGCCATGGGCCCTGTTCAGGCGACGTGCACCGCGAAGCGGTGGCCGCTCTCGACGCAGTACTCGATCCACTTGTTGAGCAGCATGTTACACGACCAGCGCTCGCCGCGGCTCGCCGGTACGGCGGCCGCAAGACTGCGCAGCCGCGAGTGCGCCACGGCAGCGCCGGCGCCGCAGGCCTCCGCGAGCCGCGCGTCGTGGTAGACGCGGACCTCGAGCCCGGGCTCGCGCGAAATCGCGCCGCCGTCGGCGAACAGGTAGCTCAGCCGAAAGGCCGTGGTGTAACGGCACTGCTCGACGACCGCGAGCTCGAGCGCGGGTTCGCCCGGCACCTCGGAAATCGCCGAGCCGCGCAGCCGGCGCAGGTCAGGCGCGAGCCAGCCCAGCCGGATGAAGTTGCTCTCGTAGAGCGTCATCAGGCTCACGAACGATCTCGGCCTTGCGCGCCAGGAGATCGTGCACAGGTGGTCTGACACCATGGATTTGACTATATCACAGGAAAATCGGCGCAAATCCCGCGCGAATCGTGCGCCTGGTCACGATTCCGTCACGGGCGGACGCGCCGCGGTATCGCCAGCCGCTCGAGCACGCGGCTCGCGATCTCCTCGATGGAAGTGTCGGTGGTTTCGAGGTACGGGACACCGTGGCGCTCGAACAGCTGCTCCGCCGCGCGCACCTCGTATGCGCACTGCTGGGCGGACGCGTAGCGACTGTCGGGACGGCGCTCCTGGCGGATCTGCTGCAGCCGTCCCGGCTCGATCGTCAGGCCGAACAGCTTGCGGCGCCAGGGCACGACGACCGCCGGCAACCTGCCGCCGTCGAGGTCCTCCTCGGTCAGAGGATAGTTTGCGGCGTAGGCGCCATACTGGAGCGCCATGTAGACGCAGGTCGGGGTCTTGCCGGAGCGCGAAACCCCGATGAGGATCACATCCGCGCGTTCGTAGTCACGCGTCTGCGCGCCGTCGTCATTGGCAAGCGCGAAGTTCGTCGCATTGATGCGCATCGTGTAGGCCGTCAGGTCAGTCATGCCGTGCGTGCGTCCCAGCACGTGCGCCGACGGCTGGCCGAGCTCCTGCTCCAGTGGGCCGAGAAATGCGTCGAAGAAATCGAGGAACAGGCAACGCGCCTCGCGCAGCGCGTCGCGCACCTCGTTGTTGACCAGCGTCGCGAACACGATTGGCCGCGCACCCTCGTCGCGGCCCGCCTGGTCGATCTTCGCGACCGCCTCGCGCGCCTTGTCAACCGTGGAGATGAATGGCAAAGTGACCGGCCTGAAATCCATGCCGTCGAACTGCGTCAGCAGGCTGTGCCCCATCGTCTCGGCAGTGACGCCGGTCTGGTCGGAAACGAAGAAGACGGTTCGTCGTTGCGTCATGGCGGTTGATCCGTTTGCCGTCGCGGCCACGCGGGCCCTGCCCGCGGCTGATCGTAACAGGTGGGAAACAAGCGGGGATCACGCGTGACCAGCTACACGGTTCCACTCAGCCGGCTGCGGATGACCGACGTCGAGTCGGTGGGCGGCAAGAACGCCTCGCTCGGCGAGATGATCGGCAGCCTCGCAGGTGCCGGTGTGCGCGTGCCCGACGGATTCGCGACCACCGCCCAGGCCTACCGGGATTTCCTCGCCCAGGACGGACTCGGGGCGCGAATCGCGACCGAGCTCGCGGGCCTCGACATCGACGACGTGACCCGGCTCGCGGCCGCCGGCAGCCGCATCCGCGGCTGGATCCTCGGCACCCCGCTCCAGCCGGGTCTCGAGCGCGAGGTGCTCGCGGCGGCTGCACGGCTCGGCAACGGCGCGTCGGCGGTCGCGGTGCGCTCCTCCGCCACCGCCGAGGACCTGCCCGGCGCCTCGTTCGCGGGCCAGCAGGAGACCATCCTGAATGTGCGCGGCCCGGCCTCCGTGCTCGCCGCGATCCACCAGGTCTACGCCTCGCTCTACAACGACCGCGCGATCTCCTACCGCGTGCACCAGGGCTTTGACCACACCCGGATCGCGATTTCCGTCGGCGTCCAGCACATGGTACGCAGCGACGTGGGCGCGAGCGGCGTGATGTTCACGCTCGACACCGAGTCCGGCTTCCGCGATGCAGTCTTCATCACCGCCTCCTGGGGGCTCGGCGAACTCGTGGTCCAGGGCGCGGTGAACCCGGATGAGTTCTACGTCTACAAGCCGGCGCTGCGCGCAGGCCGCCCCGCGGTGATCCGGCGCAACCTCGGCTCCAAGGCCTCGCGGATGGTGTACGCGGCCGAGCCCGGTCCCGGGCGCTGGGTGGAAACCGTCGAGGTCCCCGCCGCCGACCGCACGCGCTTCTGTATCGGCGACGCCGACGTGCACGAGCTGGCCCGACAGGCGCTGGTCATCGAGGACCACTACCGCTGCCCGATGGACATCGAGTGGGGCAAGGACGGCGAGACCGGCGCGATATACGTGCTGCAGGCGCGCCCCGAAACCGTGCAGAGCCGCGCCGGCCGCACGATCCAGCGCTACACGTTGAAGCAGCGCTCGCGCACGCTCGCGCGCGGCCGGGCGATCGGCCAGCGCATCGGCTCCGGGCCGGCGCGAGTCGTGTCGGGCGCGCGCGAGATGTCGAGGGTCCAGCCGGGCGACGTGCTGGTCTCGGACATGACCGACCCGGACTGGGAGCCGGTCATGAAGCGCGCGGCGGCGATCGTCACCAACCGCGGCGGGCGCACCTGCCACGCGGCGATCATCGCCCGCGAGCTCGGCATTCCCGCGGTGGTGGGCTGCGGGGATGCGACGACCAAGATTCGCGACGGCGAGCCGGTGACCGTGACCTGCGCCGAGGGCGACACGGGCGTCGTCTACGAGGGTCGCCTCGACTTCGAGCAGCGGCGCATCGAGCTCGACGCGCTGCCGCCGCCGCCGGTGCGGATCATGATGAACGTCGGCAACCCCGACCGCGCCTTCGATTTCGCCTCGATCCCCAATCACGGCGTCGGCCTGGCCCGGCTCGAATTCATCATCAACCGCATGATCGGCGTGCACCCGCGGGCGCTGCTCGAGTTCGCGACGCTCGAGCCGGACTTGCGCGACCAGGTGCTGCGCCAGATTGCGGGCTATGCCGATCCTGTCGAGTTCTACGTGGCGAAGCTCGCGGAAGGGATCGCCAGCATTGCGGCCGCGTTCGCGCCGCAGCCGGTGATCGTGCGCCTGTCGGATTTTAAGTCGAACGAATACGCAAACCTGATCGGTGGCCGGCAGTACGAGCCGCACGAGGAGAACCCGATGCTCGGGTTCCGCGGCGCTTCGCGCTACACGGACGCCGCGTTCGGACCGTGCTTCGAGCTCGAATGCCGCGCTATCCGGCGCGTGCGCGAGGACATCGGCCTCGCCAACGTGCAGGTCATGGTGCCATTCGTGCGCACGGTCGACGAGGGCCGGCGCGTCGTCGAGCTGCTCGCCCGACACGGACTCGAACGCGGCAGGAACGGGCTCAAGGTCATCATGATGTGCGAGCTGCCGACCAATGCCCTGCTCGCGCGCGAGTTCCTCGAGCACTTCGACGGCATGTCGATCGGCTCGAACGACATGACCCAGCTCACGCTCGGCCTCGACCGCGACTCGGCGATCCTCGCGCCGCTGTTCGACGAGCGCGACCCGGCCGTCAAGGCGCTGCTGGCGATGGCGATCCGCGCGTGCAAGGAGGCCGGCAAGTACATCGGCATCTGCGGCCAGGGTCCTTCCGATCACCCGGACTTCGCCCGCTGGCTCGTCGACCAGGGCATCGACTCGCTGTCGCTCAATCCCGATGCGGTCGTCGAGACCTGGCTGTTCCTGGCAAACGGCGCGAAGGCATAGGGCGCGTCCCAGGGCCGGGCGGGGTTCCCTCGTTCGCTCCGCCGGAACTTCAGTCGCTCACTCGGGACCCCGCCCGCCCCTGGCGCGCGTCCAGGCCGTTGCGCGCGGTTTCCCAGTTGCGGCCGTCGTAGGGGCGGATCGTCAGCGAGGCGATCGTGGCGGGATCGAGGCAGCGGACATTGACGCTGTAGCCGTCCGGGTGCGAGCGCGGGACGTAGAAGGACTTCACGCCGCAGTGGCGGCAGAAGCGGTGCTTCGCGACGCCGGTGCCGAAGCAATACTCGGTGAGGTCGCCGGCCCCGGACAGCAGCCTGAAGTCGTCCGCCGCGACGATGAGGTGCAGGTAGCCGGAGCGCGAGCAGACTGAGCAGTTGCACTCGCGCGCCTCGAGGTGAGCCGGCGCCCGGGCTGCGAAGCGCACGCGGCCGCAGTGGCAACCGCCCGCGTGCCAGGATGGCGCCGGTGCCGTCATTCGCGCGGCGTGTTCCAGGGCGCGGCGAATAGCGCCGACCGGTAATGGCGCAGCTCGGCGATCGACTCGTGCACGTCGGCGAGCGCGGTGTGTCGCGACTCCTTCTCGACGCCGGCCGCGACCTCCGGCGCCCAGCGGCGCGCCAGTTCCTTGACGGTGCTCACGTCCAGGTTCCGATAGTGAAAGTAGCGCTCGAGTTCCGGCATCCAGCGTGCCAGGAACCGCCGGTCCTGGCAGACGCTGTTGCCGCACATCGGGGAGCGGCCCGCGGCGACGTGCTGCGCCAGGAAACCGAGTGTCATTCGCTCGGCCGCGGTCTCGTCATCCAGGCTCGCGAGCACACGCGCGGTGAGCCCGCTCACACCGTGCGTGCGCGTGTTCCACTCGTCCATCGATGCGAGCGTCGCCTCCGACTGGCGCACGGCGATGACCGGGCCCTCGGCGATCACCGCGAGGTCGGCATCGGTCACGATCGTCGCGACCTCGATGATCCGGTCGCGCTCGGGGACGAGGCCGGTCATCTCGAGATCGATCCAGATCAGCCGGTCGTCCTGAGCCATGTTGCCGCTGATCTTACCAGAGGCTAGAGTGCCCCTCGCCCGCCCGCCATGCGTTCTCCCACGATCGATCCCCAGTTGCTGCACGCCGGCCGCGTGGTCGCAAGCCACGGCCGCGATGCGCTCGTGGTCGGCGAGCGCGGCGAGCGCATCCATTGCCGCCTGCACGGCCGGCGGCTCGTGGTCGTGTGCGGTGATCAGGTGCGCTGGCGCGCCGCGCGCACGGAAGGCGGAGCCGGCGTGATCGTCGAGGTGCTGCCGCAGGCGCGGGTGCTCGCGCGCATTTCCGCGCGCGGCGACCCGGAGCCGGTGGCCGCCAACCTCACGCAGCTCGTCGCCATCGTCGCGCCGCTGCCGGCCCCGGACTTCGGGCTCTGCGATCGTTACCTCGCCGCCGCTGAGTGGAGTGGGCTCGACGCCTGCGTGGTCGCAAACAAGTGCGATCTGGACGGCGCCGACACCGCGCTCGAGGCGCCGCTGGTGGACTACGCGCGCATCGGCTACCCGGTGCTGCGCGCCAGCAAGCGGCTCGCGGGCGGCGTGGATGCGCTGCGCGCGCGACTCGCGGGCCGCGTGAGCGTGCTGGTCGGCCAGTCGGGGGTCGGAAAAAGCTCGCTCACCAATGCGCTGGTGCCCGGCGTCGAGGCCGCCGTGGAGGAGGTCTCTCGTGCAAGCGAAAGCGGGCGCCATACGACGACGACCGCCTCTCTTTACAGGCTGCCAGCGGGTGGCGAGCTGATCGACTCTCCGGGCGCGCGCGACTTCTCGCCGCCCCTGCCCGCGCCGCGCGACGTGGCCGGGGGCTATCGCGAGATCGCGGCGCTGGCCGCGGACTGCCGGTTCCGGGACTGTTTGCACCGGCGCGAGCCGGGCTGTCGCGTGGCGGCCGCCGCTCGGGAGGGCGGTCTCGCGACGCGCCGGCTGGAAAGCTACCGGCGCCTGCTCGCGCTCGCGGAAGAATTGGCGGCGCGGATCAGGCGATGACCTGGCGGCCGGCCAGCGCGTGCGCGAGCGTGCCGCCGTCGACGTACTCGAGCTCGCCGCCGACCGGCACGCCGTGGGCGATGCGCGACGCGCGAATCCCGCGGCGCGTGACCAGCTCGCCGATATAGTGCGCCGTGGCCTCCCCCTCGACGGTCGGGTTGGTGGCGAGGATGACTTCGCGGATCTCGCCCTCGTCGAGCAGCGCCTCGAGCCGGTCGAATCCGAGCTGGTCCGGTCCGATCCCGTCGAGTGGCGACAGGTGGCCCATCAGCACGAAATAGCGGCCGGCGTATCCCCCGGACTGCTCGACGGCGACGACATCGGCCGGCGACTCGACGATGCACAGAGACGCCGCGTCGCGGCGCGGCGCGGCGCAGATCTCGCACAACTCGCCGTCGGTCAGCATGCGGCAGCGCCGGCAGTGAACGACATTGGCCACCGCCTCCTCCAGCGCACGCGCGAGCGCGCGGCCGCCTTCGCGGTTGCGCTCGAGCAGGTGGAAGGCCATGCGCTGGGCGGACTTCGGGCCGACGCCCGGCAGCACGCGCAGGGCCTCGATGAGGCGGGCGAGTCCGGGGGAGTACTTCATCGCGACCGTCAGAACGGCAGCTTCATGCCGGGCGGCAGCTGCATCCCGCCCATCGCCCCCGCCATGTGCTGCTGTGCCGCCTCGCCCACGCGCCGCGCGGCGTCATTGCAGGCCGCGGCCACGAGATCCTCGAGCATCTCACGATCGGATCCCGCAGCCGCCGGGTCGATCACGACGCGCCGCACCTCGTGGCGCCCGTTCATGGTGACCTTGACCATACCGCCACCGGACTCGCCGGTGACTTCGATGCTTCCGAGCTGCTCCTGGGCTTTCTGCATGTTGGCCTGGAGTTGCTGCGCCTGGCGCATGAGCTGTCCGAGATTCGGTTTCATGCCTGCATTTTAACCCACGGGCTTGATGGAGTCCGGCTGCAGGACCGCGCCGAAACGGTCGCGCAGGGCCTGCACGTTCGGGTCGCGCTCGAGCGAGGCGCGCGCGGCCTCGAGGCGCTCGTCGCGCGCCATCTCATCACGCCGCGCGGGCGTGTCGCCGGCGCCGCCCTGCTCGATTTCGAGCGTCGCCGCATCACCCACCAGGTTGCGCAGCGCCTGAAGGAATCGTTCCTCCAGCTGGCGCGTGTGCAGGCTCCCGGCGCGCGCGTCCAGCAGGAACCGGAACTTGTCGCCCTCGCGCGCCAGCAGCTGGCAATGGCCGGCGAGCTGGCGGGCAGGGCCGCGGAGTTCCAGCTTCGCAAGCAGCGCGGACCAGTCGCTGCCGGCGTCCGCCGGCGGCGGATCAGGCCGCGTCGCGGGCGCCGTCGCAGGCGTGGCAGCGCGCTCCTCGGCTCGCTGGCGCGCACCGCCCGCCGCGTCGGCCGGTCGGAACGCGAGGATCCTGAGCAGCGTCATCTCGAAGCCGGTGCGCGGGTCCGGCGCGAGCTCTAGGTCGCGTCGTCCGACGATGGCGAGCTGGTAGGCGAGCTGCACGTCTTCCGCCGGCAGGCGCGCGGCGAGCGCGGCCAGCGACTCCGAAGGCCAGATCTCGTCGTCCGCGAGGTCCGGCACCGCCTGCCTGAGGGCCACGCGCTGCAGCACGGCGGCGATCTCTTCGAGGAGCTGCCCGTAATCCGGCGCGAACTCGTCGATCGCGGCGATGATCGTGCACAGCGCCTTCGCGTCGCGGTCCGCGAGGCCCGCGACCAGCCAAAGCACCTGCTGGCGGTCGACCGTGCCGAGCATCGCGCGCGCGTCGTCCTCAGTGACGCGGCCGGCGCCGTAGGCGAGCATCTGGTCGAGCAACGAGAGCGCATCGCGCAGGCTCCCATCCGCAGCGCGCGCGAGCAGCGCGACGGCGGAAGGTTCGGACGCGATGCCCTCGGCCGCGAGGATCTGCTGCAGGCGCCCGGCGATCAGCGACGCCGGCAGCCGCTTCAGGTTGAACTGCAGGCAGCGCGACAGGACGGTCGCCGGCAGCTTCTGCGGGTCGGTGGTCGCCAGCAGGAACTTCACGTGCGGCGGCGGCTCCTCGAGGGTCTTCAGCAGCGCATTGAAGGAATGCGGCGACAGCATGTGCACTTCGTCGATCAGGTACACCTTGTAGCGCCCGCGGGTGGGCAGGTACTGGACGTTGTCCAGCAGCTCGCGCGTATCCTCGACCTTGGTGCGCGAGGCGGCGTCGACTTCGATCAGGTCCACGAAGCGCCCCTCGTCGATCTCTCGGCAGGCCGCGCACTCGCCGCAGGGCGAGGCGCCGACGCCGCGTTCGCAGTTGAGCGCCCGGGCGAGGATGCGGGCGATCGTGGTCTTGCCGACTCCGCGCGTGCCGGTGAACAGGAAAGCGTGGTGCACGCGTCCAGAGTCGAGGGCGTTGACCAGCGCCTGGCGCACGTGCTCCTGGCCGACCAGCTCGGAGAAGTTCCGCGGGCGCCACTTGCGCGCGAGTACCAGGTAGCTCATCCGGTGCCCAGCCTCCAGGCCGCCATCATCGCCCATTCAGAGGCCGGCGGGAGGCGGCCCGCGCCAGCACCCCTCCGGCACCCGATGCCGCCGCTACCGTTGCTTCCTTCCGGACCTGGCGGGGTTCACGACTGATCGTCGCGGAGGAACCGGCGCGAGCCACCATGGAAATCGCCGGGCCCGGCATCGTAAAGTCGGCCCCCTGCAGCGTCAACCGCGCGGCGCACGCGTCCACCCACACCTCGCGTGACGGTGCCGGGTCGCACTTATCGCACTTATTGCAAAGCAATAAGTGCGATAAGTGCGACCCGGCACCGTGAGACGCGCCTTGCGTTGGCCGTTTTCGGCCAGGAGCGGCCGTCAAGGGCGGCCTTCCAATTTGCTCCAAAGCGGACGTTCAGGCGACCGATTCGGGGACACGAACGCGCCACCTAACGTCGTAGGTGTTAGGCGCGACCTACGCACCACGGACCGGGCTTCAAGTCCGTCGGCAGCCCTGGCACTCCCGGAGCTGGAAATCGCGTTTTGAACGTAAAGGCCTCGCGCGTCGGTCCGTATCGATCCAGTCGCCAGAGCCGCGAAAGACCTTCGTCAACTGTGGGAATGTGTCCTGTCTGGACCCACCAAAGCGCCTGGTAGGCACCATCAAATCGCTCAAAGAAATCTCTGCGCTTCGTCATCACCGCTGTGTGCGCGCTCCGATAGACGAAATCGAACAATGACTCGGCGTCGGTCCAAATCGACATGTTCACAAAAAACAACGGATCGGCAGTCGGCTGTATGTCGGTAGCGTTACCAATTTCGCTTTGTAGACGCCAAACGAAACCGGGCGACTGATCCGCGAGTGCGTTGACACGATCCAGCGCATCAAAGAACGGCGCCACACGCGGATCACCTTGCGGAGCTAGGAGTTTGCCGACATTGATCTGTGCGAGATGCCAGTCAGAAACAGCTTGATGCCCTGTCACGGAAATTCCTTAGGCGGGAAGTCGCTATATCGTACCGCAGCGTGGGTAGCGCTAGAGCAATCAGCCGCCGGTGCGCTATCATCGCCCGGCTCGGCGACACCGGCGAGTTCATCGATCCGCACCTGCATTTTCAGGTGAACGCCGGGCCAACCCGCTTAACTCTCAAAGCCTTCCATTTGCATTTGACGATGCGTCTGCGGTTGGGTCCGCGAGCGATCTCGGACGCATGATCGCTTCGAACAAAGCGCACCGTTAAAGCCCCCGCTCATAAATCCGGTACTTCTTGTAGATCTCGCCGCCCATGTTGGTGAGCATGGTCAGCATGTCCTTGTTGATTTCGAACATCCAGGAGAGCTCAGACGAGACGACGCCGTGGAGCTTCTGTGAATAGATTCGATGTCACCGCGCAAGCTGTTTCGGTTGTCGAGGGAACGAACCGGGTATCTGTCCGCAGCAGAGCGAAGCTGACCTTGGCCAGCTTGCGGCTCAGCGCCACGAGGGCGGTGGTACTGCTCATTCCACGTTCCCGCACTCGCAGGTAGTACGGCGCTCATTGCGGGCCGCATCGCCCCTGCATCGCGGCGTTGTACCGCGCCGCGCAATCTCGTGGGCGCCCCGCGCGCCCGCGACCCGCCCGAACTCGCGGCTGAAGGGATCGGCACCGCCGCCTTCGCGTTCGATCAGTCCCCGGCGTGGGACCCGGCCGCAGCACCGCCCGACCCCGGCTACCACTTCGATCGGACGCTGAACTGATCACCCGGCTCGCAAATCCGCGTCGCTGCTGCGCCGCGGGTGCTCCTCCCTTTGCGCCACGACACCGGCAGCGGCGAAGTTCGTGCCTCGAGGACCGCTCCGTCGCCGTCGTCAACCCGCCCTCAGTCGCTGCCCACCCCGGTCGCGCTCCTTTCCGTCGCCCCCACCACCGCACACAGGCCCCGGTCGCCTCCGGTGCGCAACCAACACACGCGGGCTCACGCCCTCCCCTTGACAGAAATAGGCGTTTGAATGTCCTATCCCTTGCCGTTCGGCGGCTTCAAGCAGAGCGGCAACGGGCGCGACAAGTCGATGCATGCATTCGACGATTACACCGAACTCAAAACTACCTGGACCGAATTCGAATAGGCAGTCTGGAGGGCTTTATACGGATCCAGCCGATCCATACCGAGCTACCTGATAACGGCAGCAATAAGCGAGGCGGCGATGACCATGAAGAAGGACGAAGAAAATTCGCGGTTTCCGGGGGCGAGCGGCGTGAAGCGCGCCAGGCGGGTATTGAGTCGCCGCGATTTCGCCAAGACGACTGTCGCCGCCGGCGCCGCAGCCGCATTTGCGATGCCCGACGCCGGTTACGCCGCATCCCGGTCAGCCGACGTGAAGCCGGCTCGAGCCGCCGCTGCCAACAGTGAAACTTCAAAGGAATGGCGGGCGGGCCGCACGATACCGGCCGAATACTATTACGACGACGAGCATTACAAGAAGGACGAGCGCTATATCGCCGAAAACTTCTGGCTCCTCGCCGACCACGCGAGCCGGATTCCGGACACCGGCGATTACTTCGTGTTCAAGTTCGGCCTCGGCGAGAGTGTCATCGTCCTGCGCGACGAGTCAGGAAACATCCGGGCATTCAACAACGTCTGCCGTCATCGCGGATCACGCCTGTGCCGGCACGACGGAGATCCCCGACCGGAGGACGAGCGGCTGTCGGTCCGCCAACTAGGGGAGAGTGGCAACGCCCAGGTGATCGCTGCCCATATCACGCCTGGATGTACGATCTGGGCGGCAGCCTCATCGAAGCATACGATGTCCACGAAGATTTCGACATGAACGCCAACGGCCTGGTTCCGTGCCATATGCGCGTGGAAGAAGGCCATATATTTCTGAACTTCTCCCGCAGCGAGACGCCGCCGGACTTCGATGCGATCACTGCATACGGCTTCAGGAACGTCGCTGCACGGTATGGGCTGGCGGATCTGAAGGTCGGCGCCCGACAGCAGTATCCCATCAGGGCCAACTGGAAACTGGCGCTCGAGAATTTTCTCGAGTGCTATCACTGCGGTCCCGCGCACCAGAACCTGGTGACCACCCATAACTGGGACTACAGCCTGTCGGATGCGCGCCAGCAGCGTCACGACAGCCGAGTCGCCGACTGGCTCGGGCCGGAGCTCGCCGCGGACAAGGGAACGGGTTCCGGAGGGCCGTATGACGGCGCGCTGAATCCGGGATTCCTAACCGGATCGCTGGACGGCAAACCACTGGCGCCCTTGCTTCCGGGCATCAAGGACTGGACACACGACACAGCGATCGGCATAACCGGTTATTCGACCGGCTACTGGCAGGCTTACGACGACCACGTGGCAGTCGTTCGGTTCACGCCGCGAGGCCCCGAGCTGACGGACAGCGAAATACTCTGGTTAGTGCATCCTGAAGCTGAAGCAGGCAGGGACTACCATCCGGATAGGCTAATGGCGCTGTGGGATATCACCATCAAGGAAGACGCCTGGATCGTCGAGAACAATCACGTTGGCACCAAATCGGGCGGTTACCGGTCCGGCCGTTACTCCGTTCACGAGGAAGAGCCGTCAGGCTTTGCCGCGTGGTACATGCGAGAGATCGCGAAGGCTTGAGCGCCCAATGCGCAGCGCCGTGGTCGGATTATCCGCTGCCAGAAGGGCGCCGGGGGGTATCGCGTCGATCTGCGTCGTTACCGCCGTGCTGGTCTTTTCTGCCTGCGCGCAGGTAACAGGCCGGCCATTGCTGCCGGATACGGTTCCGTCCGCCAGCCTCCTGGCGACGAGCACCTCGGTTCGGGACGGCGTCTATTCCAACGAGCAAAGCCGGCGCGGCGAGGCGCAGTACCTCGAACATTGCAAGCGTTGTCACCTGCGAGACCTGTCCGGGGATTTTGGTGAGGATGCGCCCGCGCTGGTGGGTGAGGAGTTTCTGTCCAACTGGGTCAACTGGACGCTGGGCGACCTGTTCGACTTCATGCAGACCGAGATGCCGCCAAAGCGCAAGGACCGGCGCAATCTGACTGCCAACACGTACGCCGATATACTGGCCTATATCCTGGAGCGAAACGGCTTCCCGGAGGGAACGGCCGAGCTGCCGCCCGGCTTCGACCCGCTGAGCGAGATTGGAATGAGCTCGAACCCCCAGAGTCGGCCGGCACTCGCTAAAAGCCTGCAACGCCGGTCGGAAAGGCTGGCGCGTCTCCCTCCGTGTGGCCGTGCTTTTCGACGTGTCGGATGGCGTCGTTCGTCCGGCCCGGAAATCCGGGACAGCCAGTTTTGGTCTGAAGGGGTCAGACCCCTTCAATGGGCGGCGTCGCGTAAACCAAGCACGCCGTTGGATTGAAGGGGTCTGACCCTTTCAGATCTGGCGGAGAGGGTGGGATTCGAACCCACGTAGGGCGTAATGCCCTCAACCGATTTCGAGTCGGTGCCGTTATGACCGCTTCGGTACCTCTCCGTCCGGGATTCCGGCACCCGTCATAGCGGGCTGATCCGGAAGCGCTATTCTACATCAATGCACCCGGAAACCGCGCCCGCCGCGTCGCCCCGGTGGCGACTCCGCAGCCGGTTTGGCATCCCGGCGATCATTCTGGCCTCGTTCATGATCGGCACCTGTTCGCGGATGCCCGGCGCCCTCGAGCAGATACTCGCTCAGGGTGCGATCCAAGCGGTGACCCGCAGCAGCCCGATGGCCTACTACGAGGGCGCTGCCGGGCCCGAGGGCCCGGAGTACGAGCTCGCGCGCGCATTCGCCGAGCACCTGAAGGTGCGCCTCGAGCTGCGAGTCGTCCGCTCGTCCGCAGCCGCGCTGGACGCCGTCGCCAGAAATCTCGCGCAGGTCGCCGCCGCCGGGATCGTGACGAGTGGCGGGCGTCCGCCTCGCGTACGCTTCGGGCCGGTTTTCCAGCGCATCGACCAGTATGTCATCTACCGTGTGCAGGACCCCTTGCCCAGGGCAGCGGCCGACCTGGTTGGCCGGCGCGTGGTCGTGCCGCACGACTCCGCCCATGCGACGGCGCTGGCGCAGCTCGCGACGCAGGTACACGACCTGGCCTGGACCGAGGTTCGCGACGCCGATGCCCTGGACGTGCTTGGCCGCGTCGCGCGCGGCGATGCGGATCTCACGATCGCGGACTCCGTCGAGTTCTCGCTGGGCCGGCACTTCTTTCCCGACCTGCGGCCGGCATTCCGCGTCGCGGAGGCGGAGGCGGTGGCATGGGCCGTGTCGCCACACGGCAAGGACCTGCTGCCTGAACTCGAGCGCTTCTTCGCCGGCATGGCGGCGGCCGGCAGGCTTGGGGACATTCTCGAACGCAACCGCCGCGCGTTGGTGCGCTTGGATCGCGTCGATGCGGCCAATTTCGTGGCCGGCGTCCGCGAGCGGCTGCCCCGTTTCCAGGCCTGGTTCCAGGAAGCGGCCGCCGAGACCGGGATCGACTGGCGATTGCTCGCGGCCGTCGGCTACCAGGAATCGCGCTGGGATGCGGCTTCGGTTTCTCCGACCGGCGTCCAGGGGCTCATGATGCTGACCGCGGAAACGGCCAGGCGCGTCGGCATCACTGACCGCGCCGATCCGCGCGAGAGCATTTTCGGCGGCGCGCGCTACCTGCAGATCGTCGAGCGGACGATCCCGGAACGGATTCCAGATCCGGACCGCACCTGGCTGACGCTCGCGGCCTACAACGTCGGCTACGGCCACCTCGAGGACGCACGCATCCTGACGCAGCGCCGCGGCCAGGATCCCGACCGCTGGCCGGACGTACGCGACAACTTGCCCCTGCTTGCCCAGGAGCGTCACTACGAGACGCTGAAACGCGGCTACGCGCGCGGCTGGGAACCGGTCGGCTTCGTCCGCAACGTCCAGACCTACGCAGAGTTGCTGCGCTGGATGGTGCCCGATGAGACGCCCTCAGCGGCGCCCGGCAAAGAACCCGCGAAGTAAGGCACCGCACTCCTGTGACAGGACGCCACCGAGCACGTCGACGCGGTGGTTCAACGCGTCCGAGGCAATCAGATTGAACGCACTGCCAGCGGCGCCCTGGCGCGGGTCCCAGGCGCCGAATACCAGCCGCGCGATGCGCGCGTGCACGATCGCCGCCGCGCACATCGGGCACGGTTCGAGCGTCACGTAGAGCGTCGCACCGCCCAGGCGGTAGTCCGCCACCGCCGCGGCCGCCGCGCGAAGCGCGAGGATCTCGGCATGGGCGGTCGGGTCATGCGCTGCGATCGGCTGGTTCCAGCCCTCGCCGAGCAGCTTGCCGTCGCGCACGACCAGCGCGCCGACCGGGACCTCGCCCATTCCTTCGGCGCGCTTCGCGAGCGCGATCGCCTCCGTCATCCAGGCCTCGTCACGGCTCATGCGCCACCCTGCGGGACGATTCAGCCGCCCGGCGTCTTCCGTCCACAATACAGGGCTTCGGGCCGCGGCAATGCGGCGTGCAGCGACTGGATCTCGCGCAGTCTCGCTTGCAGGGCCTCGGCGGGCGGCGATGCACGCCGCGTGGCCAGCGTGACGTGGACCAGCAGCTGTTCCGCCGTGGCAAGCAACCGCCCGCCCGCGGCGTGCATCCTGCTGAAAAGGTGCAGCCTGTCCCCGGCGCTGGCGAGCAACTGGGTCGTTACACGCACGCGGTCGGCCAACCGCGCCTCTGCGAGGCGCTGCAGATGTGATTCGGCCGTGACGTAGCGGCCACCACGGGCCGGGACGCCGGAATCGCAACCGATCAGTTCAAGCAAACGGTCCGCCGCATCGCTGAACAATTCGCAGTAGCGCGCCTCGTTCATGTGTCCGTCAGGGTCGGTCCAGTCCACCGGCACGGTACGCGCTGCGGTCTCGACCGGCTGCGACCAGTCGGGTGCGGCAACCCGACCGCGCAGCCGTGCATCATGCTCGCGATGCGTACGGCCGGACGCCCAGTCGCGGCCCTTCAGCGCGCGCATCATCGCCACGAGGTTGTCGTCGCGCAGGCGCTCGAGCTCACGGATGCTGCGCGCGCCCGACTGGGTATCGGACTGGCTCGAGATCTTTCCGATCAGGGTCGCATCCAGGTCGGGAACGTCGGTCAGCCGGGTCCAGGGCCATTGCAGGCAGGGGCCGAACTGCGCCAGAAAATGCGCCATCCCCGCCTCACCCCCCGCAATGCGATAGGTCTCGAACAGACCCATCTGCGCCCAGCGGATGCCGAAGCCGAAGCGGATCGCATCGTCGATGTCGGAGGTGGTGGCGACGTCGTCCTTGACGAGCCAGAGCGCCTCGCGCCAGACGGACTCGAGCAGGCGATCGGCCACGTGCGCGTCGATTTCGCGGCGCAGATGCAGCGGCATCATGCCAATCGAGCGCAGCGTCTCCATCGCCCGCTCGACGAAGGCGGGCTCCGCACCGGCGTGCGGCACGACTTCGACCAGCGGCAGCAGGTAGACCGGATTGAACGGGTGCGCCACCAGCACCTGCCCGGGCCGCTGCAGGCGGGCGCCCAGATCCGAGGGTTTGAAGCCCGAGGTCGAGGAACCGACGACCGCGCCGGCGCTCGCGGCGGCCTGGATCTTCCTCAGCGCATCGTGCTTCAGCTCGAGCCGCTCGGGAACGGACTCCTGGATCCACTGCGCGTCGCGGACGGCGTCCTCGATCGTGCGGCTATAGCGCAGCTGCCCTTCAGGCGGCAGGGCGGCATCGTAGAGTCCCGGCAGCGAGCGCCGTGCGTTCGCCAGCACTTCGGAAATCTTGCGCTCGGCCTCGGGGTCGGGATCGAAGATGGCGACATCCCAGCCATTGAGCAGAAACCTCGCCAGCCAGCCACCCCCGATGACGCCGCCGCCGATGATTGCCGCCTGCCGACTCATGCGCGCGCGACCGGAGCACGCTTGGTCAAACCGAGCTTGCGGCGCACCTCGGCAGGCGTCAGCACGCGGGAGCCCATGCGCTCGATGATCCCGACGGCGCGTTCCACGAGCTGCTCGTTGCGCGCCAGCACGCCCTTGTTGAGCCACAGGTTGTCTTCCAGGCCGACGCGGACATTGCCCCCGGCGAGCACGGCGGCCGCGACATAGGCCATCTGCTCACGCCCCAGGGTGAATGCGGACCACGTCCAGTCGGCCGGCACGTTGTTGACCATGGCCAGCAAGGTGTTGAGGTCGTTGGGCGCTCCCCACGGCACGCCCATGCAGAGCTGGACCAGTGCCGGACCCTGCAGCACGCCCTCCTCGAACAGGCGTTTCGCGAACCACAAGTGCCCCGTATCGAAGGCCTCGACCTCCGGTCGCACGCCGAGCGCATTCATCATGCCGCCCATGGTCCGCAACATGGCGGGCGTATTGGTCATCACGTAGTCCGCCTCGGCGAAATTCATCGTGCCGCAATCCAGCGTGCAGATTTCGGGCAGGCAGTCGGCGATCGGCTCCATGCGGCTCGTTGCGCTGCCCATGTCGGTTCCCACCGGGTTCACGGGCAGCGGCGCCTCGGGCGGCCCGAGCACCAGGTCGCCGCCCATGCCGGCGGTCAGGTTGATCACGACGTCGGTATCCGAGTCGCGGATGCGGTCCGTCACCTCGCGATACAGTTTCGGGTCGCGACTCGGCTTGCCGGACACCGGATCGCGGACATGGCAATGCACGACGGCGGCGCCGGCCTTCGCCGCGGCGATCGCGCTGGCGGCGATGTCCCGCGGCGCACGGGGCACATGCGCGGAACGTTCCTGCGTCGCGCCGGAACCGGTCAGGGCGCAGGTGATGAAGACCTCGCGATTCATTTGTAATGGCATGGAGGCTCGTCTGTCGTCGAAATCCGATTTGTAGGGCACAATCATGCCACGCATCCCGGGAGACCGGCGAACGAGCGGGTATCATGCACTTTGCCCTGACCGATGAGCAGCGCCTGATCGTCGAGACGACGAGATCCTTCGTGGTCCGCGAGCTCTACCCGCACGAAGCCGAAATCGAGGCGACCGGCAGGCTGCGGCCCGAATTGCGCGACGAGCTGAAGCGCAGGGCGCAGGCGGCCGGCCTGTACGCGGCCAACATGCCCGTCGCGGAAGGCGGCGCCGGGCTCGACACGCTGACCTGGATTCTCTACGAGAAGGAGCTGGGGCGCGCGAACTATGCCCTGCACTGGACCTGCGTCGCCCGGCCCTCGAACATCCTGCTCGCCTGCCAAGGTGCCCAGCGCGAGCGGTATCTGCTGCCGGCCATCCGCGGCGAGAGGTCCGATTGCCTCGCGATGTCGGAACCCGACGTCGGCTCCGATCTGCGCAGCATGAAGACCCGGGCGTTGCCCGACGGCGACGATTTCGTGATCAACGGCACCAAGCACTTCATCAGCCACGCGGACGAAGCGAGCTTCATCGTGCTGTTCGCCGCGAGCGGCGAGGAACCGACGGCGCGCGGGCCGCGCAGCCTGATCACGGCCTTCCTGATCGACCGCGACACTCCCGGGTTGTCGATCGATGACGGATACCGCAGCGTCTCGCACCGCGGTTATCACAACAGCATCCTGCGGTTCGACAATTGCCGCATTCACAAGTCGCAGATTCTCGGTGAGTTGCATCGCGGCTTTGACGTCGCCAACCAGTGGCTCGGCGCCACGCGCCTGCAGGTCGCCGCAACCTGTCTCGGTCGCGCCGACCGCGCCCTGGATCTCGCCATCCGCTGGGCCGCCGAACGCAGGCAGTTCGGCCAGCAGATCGGCAAGTTCCAGGGCGTCTCCTTCAAGCTCGCCGACATGGCGATGGAGCTCAAGGCCGCGGAACTGCTGACCCTGGAAGCGGCCTGGAAAGCCGACCAGGGCACCGTGACCGACGCGGACATGGCGATGGCCAAGCTGAAGGCGACCGAGGTCCTGGCCTTCGTCGCGGACGAAGCGATCCAGATCCACGGCGGCATGGGCCTGATGGCCGACCTGCCGCTGGAGCGAATCTGGCGCGACGCCCGGGTCGAACGCATCTGGGAAGGCACGTCGGAAATCCAGCGACACATCATCTCGCGCGCGCTGCTGCGTCCGCTCGGCGCCTGAATGGGGCTGCAACGCTTCCTCAATCCGCGCTCGATCGCGTTCATCGGCGGCGCCGAGTGCGCGATCGCCATCGAACGGACCCGGGCGCTGGGCTTCGAGGGTCGGATCTGGGCGGTCAATCCGCGGCGGCCGCGGCTGGGCGGCATTGCAACCATTCCGTCGGCCGGGCATGTGGATGGCTCGCCGGACGCGGCTTTCGTCGCGCTGCCCCGCGCCGCCACGCCGGAGGTGCTGAAGGCGTTGCGCGCCCTGGACTGCGGTGGCGCCGTGGTCTATGCAGCCGGCTTCGCGGAGAGCGGCGAACGCGAGCTGCAGCAGTCGCTGCTCACGGCGGCTGCCGGCATGCCCTTGCTAGGCCCGAACTGCTACGGCTTCATCAACGCCGCGGCCCGCGTGGCGCTGTGGCCCGATGAGCACGGCCTGGCGCCGCTCGATTCGGGCGTCGCAGTCGTCACCCAGTCGGGCAATATCGCCTGCAATCTGACCATGCTGCAGCGGGGCCTGCCGCTCGCTCTGCTGCTGACGCTCGGCAACCAGGCCGACGTCGACATGGCGGCGGCGGTCGAGGCGCTCGCCGAGGACCCCCGCGTCACCGCCATCGGCATGCACATCGAGGGCCTGCGGGACATTGCGGCCTTTGCCCGGGCAGCCGCCGTCGCGCGGGAACGCGGCAAGCCGCTGGTGGCCCTCAAGACCGGCCGTTCGCCGCAGGGCGCGCGGATCGCGCTGAGTCATACGGCATCCCTGGCCGGAGAGGATCGGCTTTGCGATGCACTGTTCGAGCGCTACGGCATTGCGCGCGTCCCGACGCTGACCAGCCTCGTCGAAACGCTGAAACTCCTCCACTTTGGCGGACCGATGCCCGGCGGCCGCCTGCTTTCCTTAAGCTGCTCGGGCGGCGAAGCGGCGCTCGCGGCCGACCTGGCGCTCGACCTCGGCCTGTCGTTTCCGCCGTTCCCGCCAGCCGCCGCCGAGCGCGTCGCCGCTACGCTGAATGGCCTCGTCAACGTGGACAATCCGTTCGACTACCACACGTTCATCTGGGGCCAGTCCGAGAAGCTCACTCGCACTTTCGCCGCCGCGCTCGGCGGCGGGTTTGATGCGGCGATGCTGATCCTAGATACGCCGTCGCACCCGGCCATGGAACCGGACCGCTGGCTGCTGACCGCAAGGGCCTTCGTCGCGGCACGACGAGAGACCGCGACACGCGCCGCTGTCGTTGCGAGCCTGCCCGAAGGCATGCCGCCCGACCTTGCCCGTGAACTCGGCCAGGCGGGAGTCGCCCCGCTGATTGGAATCGACGACGCGCTGCGCGCCTTCTCCGCGGCTGCCGGGATCGGCGCCCACGACCGGCGCACGCCGGTGGCGCTGCCCTGGCCGCCGCATCGAGCGGGCGATGGCACGGCGGCGGCGGCAATGAGCGAATTCGAGGCCAAGCAGGTGCTGCGCTCGTTCGGCGTTGCCGTGCCCGATGCCGTCGAGTGCGCGCTCGAGGAGGCCCCGCAAGCCGCGGAACGCCTGGGCTTCCCGGTGGCCGTCAAGATCTCCAGTGCCGCGATTGCGCACAAGAGTGACGTGGGCGGCGTCGCGCTGTCGCTCAGGTCGCCGGAAGAAGTGACCGCGGCAACCCGCCGGATGGTCGCGCTCGGTGATCGGGTGCTGGTGGAACGCATGGCCGAGGGCGCCGTCGCCGAATTGATCGTGGGTGTCACCCGCGATCCCCAATTTGGCATGGCGCTGGTGATCGGCGCGGGGGGCGTGCTCGCCGAGATGCTGTCGGACACCGTCACGCTGCTGCTGCCCGCGACGCGGCAGGACATCGAGCGGTCGTTGCGGCGACTCCGGGTCTGGCGGCTGGTCGAGGGCTTCCGCGGCCGCCGGGCTGATGGCGCGGCTGTCGTGCAGGCGGTCGAGGCCGTAATCGCGCTGGCCGCGGCCCACCGCGATCGTCTCGAGGAGCTCGACGTCAATCCCTTGCTAGTATTGCCGGATCGCGCAATCGCCGTCGATGCGCTGGTCAGGATGAGGCCCACATGACCGAACCCATACGGACCGAGCGCCGCGGCGCAATACTTGAAGTCACGATCGATCGCCCGAAGGTCAACGCGATAGACGCGGCGACGAGCCGCATCATGGGTCGCGTGTTCGCGGAATTCCGTGACGACCCGGTTCTACGCGTCGCCATCCTGACCGCCGCCGGCGAGCGGTTCTTCTGCCCGGGCTGGGACCTCAAGGCCGCCGCCGCCGGCGAGCCGCCCGACGCCGACTATGGCGTGGGCGGTTTCGGCGGACTGCAGGAATTGCCGGGCCTCAACAAGCCGGTCATCTGCGCGGTCAACGGCCTCGCCTACGGCGGCGGATTCGAGATTGCGCTTTCCTGCGACCTGATCGTCGCCGCGGAGCACGCGACATTCGCGCTGCCGGAGATCAACTCAGGGACCGTTGCCGACGCCGCGTCGATCAAGCTGCCGCGCCACATCCCCTACCACGTCGCGATGGACCTGTTGCTGACGGGACGGCCGATCGACGCGCACGAAGCGATGCGCTGGGGAATCGTCAGGGAGATCGTCCCCGCCGCCAGGCTGCTGGACCAGGCGCGCGCACTTGCGGACCAGCTGGCGAACGGGCCACCGCTGGTGTTTGCCGCGATCAAGGAGATCGTGCGCGAAACGGCGCACTTGCCGATCCAGCAAGCCTTCAACCTTGTGACCCGGCGCAGCCTGCCGACCGTCGACACCCTGTACGAGAGCGAGGACCAGAAGGAAGGCGCCCGCGCCTTTGCCGAGAAGCGCAAGCCGGTCTGGCGCGGCCGCTGATCAGCGCAGTTCGGAAGCGACGGCGGACAGCATGTTGCCGCCCCCGGCGTTTCAGCGCCAACCGCATCGTTTCGGGCAGACACTCAGCCATCCAGCGGTTCTAGCGTCGATTTCAGATAGGCGAAGTGAGCGTCCGCCATGCCCCGATAGGGTTCCCAGCCGCGAGCGGTCTTTTCTGCCGTCGCGTCGCAGAGGACCGCAAGCTGCTGGCTGCTTGCATAAGCGAGCAGCTGCGTCTGCGCTGCGCGCTCGAAGAAATACATGTCCTCAAAGGCGTGCGCGACCGTCTCCCCGGTGCACAGCAAGCCGTGATTGCCCATCAGCATCGTCCTGTTGTCGCCCAGCGCTCGCGCCAGTCGCACGCCCTCCTCCGCTGCGTCGACTATCCCGCCGAACGAGCGGTCATAGGCAACGCGCTTGAAGAATCGTGCCGTATTGTTGTCGAGCGGCTTCAGTTCCGGATCGGCGAGCATCGCGAGTGCCGTCGCATGGATCGGGTGGCAATGCAGCACCACGCGCGCCGCCGGGCAAAGGCGGTGGATCGTGCCGTGGATCGTCCAGGCTGACGCGTCGGGCGCATCGGGGCCGTTCATGACCTCCGGATCCCCGGCATCGAGCAGCAGCAGGTCGTCGGGGCGGATCGAGGCGAAGTGCTGCCACTTGCGGTTCAGGAGGAAATGCAGCCCGTCTTCCGACACGGCGGCGCTGAAATGATTGCCGACCGATTCATGCCAGCCGAACTTCGCCGCCAGGCGAAATGCGGCGGCGAGGTCTTCGCGCAGCTGTCTTTCGCTCGCGCGGGTAATGCGGTGCTGAACGGGCATTTCCGACCTATGTTGCCTGATTGTCACGCCTGCCACGGGAACCTACCGACGAGAGGCCTCGGATCGCAAGCCCGGCCCTGGCGGGAGTCCTGAATCACGGTCTCGATGGCGCCTTCGCCAGCTGCGGTGCTATGTTCGGCCCACGCGAGTTCGAAGCGGGGATTCCGGTGAGCACCAGACACGCGATCACGCGGTCTCTCCACAGCGCAGCTGCGCTCGGCCTCGCGCTGCTCGCCGGCGCGGCCTGCGCCGCGGACGACGGGCAATGGACCCTCCCCGGCAAGGACCTGGCCGCCACCCGCTACAGCGCCCTCGACCAGATCAACGCCGACAACGTCGGCGCGTTGCGCCCTGTCTGGTCCTTTTCCACCGGCGTGCTGGGCGGCCACGAGGGCCAACCCCTGGTCGCGAACGACACGCTGTACGTGGTCACGCCCTGGCCCAACGTACTTTATGCCTTCGACCTCAAGACAGAAGATTACCCGCTGCGTTTCAAGTACCGGCCGGACGCCAACCGCGCCGCGGTCGGCGTGGCCTGCTGTGACGCCGTAAACCGCGGGGCCGCATTTGCGCAGGGCCGCATCGTGTACAACCTGCTGGACGGGCGCACCGTCGCCATCGATGCGAACACCGGCAAGGAGCTCTGGAAGACCACGGTGGCAGACCTCGCGCGCGGCGAGACGATCACCATGGCACCGCTGGTAGTCGGCGAGCGCGTACTGGTCGGGCCATCGGGCGGCGAGTTCGGCATCTACGGCTGGTTCATCGGGCTCGATCTCGCAACGGGCGCCATCGCCTGGCGCGCGCGCAACATCGGGCCAGACGACGCGCTCCTGGCGCGGCCCGGCACCTTCAAGGCCTTCTACGACCGCGGCGAGAATCTCGGCCAGGCGAGCTGGGCGGGCGACACCTGGCAGCGCGGCGGCGCCCCGGTATGGGGCTGGCTCTCCTACGACCCGGAGCTCGACCTCGTGTATTACGGCACCGGCAACCCGGGGCCGTACAACGCCGACCAGCGCATCGGCGACAACAAGTGGACCTCGAGCATCCTCGCGCGACGTCCGGGCGACGGCTCGCTGGTCTGGGCGTACCAGTTCACGCCGGCCGACAACTGGGACTACGACGCGAACGCCGAGAACATCCTGGTGGACCTGGAGATCGGCGGCCGCGAACGCAAGGCGCTGGTCCACTTCGACAAGAACGGTTTTGCGTACACGCTGGATCGACGCACCGGCGAAGTGCTGGTCGCGGAGCCCTACGTGCATCTCAACTGGGCGAAGGGCTTGGACCGCAAGACCGGCCGGCCAGTGGTGAACGAAGCCAAGCTCACCGGCAAGTCGCGCGGCCCGGTGAAAGACATCTGCCCCAGCCTGGAAGGCGGAAAATCCCCGGCCTCGCCGGCAGCCTATTCTGCGCGGACGCGGCTGTTCTACGTGCCCACGGTCAATCTCTGCATGGACTGGCAGTCGGAGGACGCCGCCTACATCCCCGGCACGCCGTTCGTCAGCGCGACCGTGCCCTATCACCCGGGCGCAGGCGGCTACCTGGGCGCCTTCATCGCCTGGGATGCGGCGACCGGCCGCAAGGTCTGGGAGGTGCGGGAGAAATTCCCCTTGTGGAGCGGCGGGCTCGCGACCGCGGGCGACGTCGCCTTCTACGGCACGCTGGACGGCTGGTTCAAGGCGGTCGACGCGCGCGACGGCAAGCCGCTGTGGAAGTTCAAGGTGGGCTCCGGCGTCGTGGGCGCGCCGATCAGCTACCGCGGCCCGGACGGCAAGCAGTACATCGCCGTCTACTCTGGGATAGGCGGTGACTGGGCGCTGATCGCGGGCGACATCATCGCGGCGGACCCGGCCGACGTGCGCCCGACGAACGATTTCGCGCCCGACCTCGCGCGCTACACGAGCCAGGGCGGAATGGTGTGGGTGTTCGCGCTATGAGGTGCTGCAAAGGGCTGCTGATCGCCGCGCTGCTCGTACCTGCGGGATTCGTGCACGGGGAGACTGATGTGCCATCCGGCGCCGCGAGCCTGTCGAATCCCTACACCGGCGACGCGAATGCGGCTGTGGCAGGCGAGAAGTTGTTCGCGTCCATGAACTGCGACGGCTGCCACGGTGGTGGAGCGCTGGGATTTACCGCGCCCAGCCTCGCGGACGGCCGCTGGCGCTTTGGCGGCGACGATGGCGCCGTGTTTCACTCGATCTTCCATGGTCGCCCGCACGGCATGCCCGCCTACGGCGCCATCCTCCCGGCCGATGCCGTGTGGATGCTGGTCACCTACGTGACGACCCGCCCGGTGCCGCGCGAGGTCCCGACCGCCGCGTGGCAGGCGACACCCTGATCCATTCGCGCTTCTGACCGGGCGGACGCGCCGCACGCGCCGGCTTTTTTATGCGGGTGCCGCGGGCGGGCTTCGCCTCGCGCGTGCGCTGCCGACCACGTAGATCAGCGCCCCGATCCCGATCAGCGCCGCCGTCCCGACCACCAGCTTGGTCATCGCCAGCACCGGGTGCGTCTCGCCGGGCTTGGGCAGGAACGCGAATCCAATCGCCGCGACCGTGGTCGCGAGACCGACCAGCGCCATGGTCACGATCGTCGCGCGACCGCCGGGTATGCGCGCCTCCCCTGCGACGGGCGGACCGCCCGACAGCCGTATCGCGGAGCCGAACAGCGCGAGGAACGGCAGCATGGTGCCGATGACCATCATGTCGACCAGCACGTTGTAGGCACCGCGCACCGTCGTGCCGGCCTGCCCGATCACGGCCAGCAGCGCGATCACGCCGCACAGCGTGCACAGCGAGAACACCGGTGAGCCGTAGCGCGGGTGCACACGCCCGAAACCGGCCGGCAGGAACCGGTCGAGTCCCGCGACAAAGGGTATGCGCGCCCCGGCGCCGATCCAGAGCCCGACGCCGCCGATGCGATCGACGATGACCAGCACGGCGCCCACCGGTATCAGCCACGCGAGACCCAGGCGCTCGGCGCTGATGCGGATCGCCTCCATCACGCCGAACAGCGCGTTCATGCTCGCGGGATCGACCGACACCACGATGCTGGCGGTGCTGAGCAGGTAGACGGCAGCGATCATCGGCGCGGCCAGCGCCAGCGCGCGCGGTATGGTGCGCTGCGCATCGCGGATTTCGCCGCCCATGAATGACGCCGCCTCCGCGCCGGTCCACGCAAAGGCGATCGTGCCCCAGAAGATCCAGTCCTGCAGGCGGAATCCCGGTGTCATCGTCTCGCCGGTGAGCGGCACACTGGGTCCGAAGTGCGTGAAAATCGCGATCCCGAGCACGACCAGCAGCAGCGTCTCGAGCCAGCGTGCGACCGCGCCCGCGTTGTGCAACCACTTGCCGACGCCGAGGCCGCGGATGTTCAGCCAGAGCACGAGCGCCAGCGTCACCAGCGAAAATCCGATGAACCAGGCCGGCGAGCTCGCCATGTCGGAGTCCGGACTGCCCGCGAGATAGAGCGTGCTGCCGGCCGCGAAATACAGCAGGCCGGTGATGAACGGAGTGGCACCGATCCAGTACAGCCACCCGGTCATGAATCCCGCCGCCGGACCGAATGCCAGCTTGCTCCACACGTACAACCCGCCCTCGTCCGGATGGCGCGAAGACAGGAATACCACGCACACGGCGATCGGCACGAACATCGTCAGGCCACCGACCACCCACACCGCGAGTGAGCTGGGCCCCGCAGCCGCTGCGAGCGCGGCCCACTGCGGCGAGCAGCAGGCCGTGACCATGAGCAGGGTCACATCGCGGGTGCCCAACGCGTGGCGAAGCTGTGGCTGCGCCGGATTTCCGCTCATGTCCTGCCCTTGCTCTCTCGTCATCATTCAACCTTGGCGCGTTGTCGCGCGACCGTTCATGTCGATCGCGGAACGGATCCGGCTTCCGAAGTCGATGTCGTAATCGCCGGCGTGGCGACGTATATTACGCGCGCGACGCAGCAGCAGGGAGGAGTCGAAATGACGCATAACTCGTTCATCCTCGCGATTGCCATTGCGCTTGTCACGACCTCGTCCGGCTGCGGCAAGAAGGAAGCAGATGAGGCCGCCGCGGCGGCGGAAGCGGCAGCGGCAGCGCGCGAGGCCAGGATCGCCGATGCCTTGTCGGCCGCCTATCCAGGACTGGCCGGCAGCGGACCCTATACCTGCATGCGCACCCCGCCGCACATGGCCGAGGCCGGCATCAAGGCGCCCATGTGCATGGACGTGGTCTGGATGGAATGGGCGCATGCCTGGGAGAAGCGCGAGCCGTTCACGGCGCGTGCGGTGGGCGTGTCGTACATGCTGGCCGGCGACGGCGGCGCCAGCAACTCGACGGACCCGCACAATGGCGGACCGTACGTCATGTGGAAGGGCACGCCCTATGCCCACGTGATGGTGCCGGTTGCCGATTGAGATTTTCGCCAGCACCGGGCGTGGGGCGGTCATGACGCGATGCAGAGCGGATGTGCGCTGCGGCGGTTCACGGATGATCCTGGGTCGCATCGCCGCAGCGGCGGCGTTATCCATTGCCTGCATTGCCACCGGCATCGCGGACGACACCGCACCGCCTGAAACAAGCGGTTTCGAACCCAAGGTCGTATTGATCACATTCGATGGCGTGCGCTGGCAGGACGTGTTCCGCGGCGCCGATCCGGCGCTGGTCAAGGCCGACGTGCACGAGGATCTGCACAAGTACGTCAGCAGTGCCTTCGGCAGCGGCAGTTCGGTGATGCCGTTCCTGCACGGCGTGATCGCCAGGCAAGGCGTGCTGCTCGGCAATCGCGACGTGGGGGAATGCGCCGAGGTACAGAATGACATGTGGTTCTCGTACCCCGGCTATACCGAGATGCTCGCCGGCAAGCCGAACCCGGAGATCGTGGAAAACGATCCGATCCAGAATCCGGATGTCACCGTGCTGGAATGGGCGAACAAGCGCGCGGAATTTGCCGGCAAGGTCGAGATGGTCGGCACCTGGAACCTGTTCCCGTACATCGTCAATGCCGGGCGCAGCGGCGTGCCGGTCAACGCGGCCCTCAATGGCCAGGAAGGCACCGATGCGCGCACCGGGCGCGCCGGCCTCGAGCTGCTGGCGAGCCGCAAGCCGCGGCTAATTCACATCTCGTTCGACGACACCGACAAGTACGCACATGTTGGCAATTACGAGTCCTATCTCGCGTCGATGGAACGCGGTGACGAGTATCTGCGCCAGCTATGGCAGCAGCTGCAGGACGACCCGTACTATCGCGGGCAGACCACGCTGATCGTCACCACCGACCACGGCCGCGGGCATGAGCCGCGTGAAGCCTGGCACGATCATTCCAGCCCGCGCTATCACGCGCTGAATCCGGAATATCAGCCGCAGTACAACGGCATCGGCGTGGTGGGCTCGGACGAGATCTGGGTTGCCGCGCTGGGGCCGGCGGTGACGAGCGGCGGCCGCGACAGCTATCGCAGCGGGCGGTGCGTTGCGCAGGCACAGATCGCCAAGAGCATCGTCGTGGCACTGGGCGGCGACCCGGGCACGTTCACGGCAGAGGCGGCTGCGCCGTTCGCCTTCATCGCCGCGCCGAAGCAGTAGCGACTGATTTGCAAGCGAACCGGTCCGGGCCTCAGGCCCGGACTGGTCGATTCGATGCGGGCAGCAGCGCTACTTGAGCGTGACAAAACCGACGTAAGTCTCCGTCGCCGCCAGCGGGTCTTCGTGCTCGTCGACTACGACGCCGAAATCCCCGTGCCCGGTCAGGCCCTTGAACTTGCCCGTCCCTCCCTTGCCCCAGACCGACCAAGGGCCGTTGGCGTCAAATCCGTCCTCCTTGGGGCGGGCGTTGAACTGCGGGTGCAAACGGAGAATGAAGCTGCCGCTATTGTCGTCGCACGTGAAACTGGCCAGGGCGTTCACGTTGGGTCCTGGACCGATGACCGCTCTCACGGTGCTGAGGGTTCCCGTGGAACAGATGGGACCGGTAGCGACAAAGGTTCCGTTGGCGTCCGGATTGAAGACGACCTGCGTTGTGATCGTGACCGCCTGCGGCACGTCGGCGAGCGAGGCCGTTGCGGCGCAAGACAATGCGATGCCCGTGGCCGTGACCAGTATCGAATGGAATGTACGAGCTTGCCTTTTCATGGATGTGCTCCTAGGTTGTGCTGGCAGATTCCTGCGAGTTCGGCTCGCAGGGCCGCAAGATGCGCCCGAGGCGCCCGCGTACGGCTTGAGCTACGATGCACGGCGTCCACGGTAATCGATGTGAGGATGCGATGGCCCACGTGACGCCGCTGGCACCCGAGGCCGTGCCGGAGTTCGCCGAGCGTTTCGCGCATTACGCGCGCACGCGCGGTTTCGTCCCGAACAGCATCCGGACGATGGCACGGCGGCCGGCGATCGCCGCCGCCTTCATGGCCCTCAATCAGGCAGTGCTGTACGAGGGCACCGTGCCCGAAGATCTGAAGATGCTCGTCAGCCTGATCGCCAGCCAGGCCGCCGGCTGCCGCTACTGCCAGGCGCACATGGCCAACCTGTCGAGCATCTATCGCAGCTCCGATGAAAAGATCGCGGCAGTGTGGGAATTCGAGGCGTCCGGATTGTTCAGCGATGCCGAACGCGCCGCTTTGCGGCTGGCATGCAAGGCGGCGGTAGTGCCCAACGAGGCGTCGGCTGCAGACTTCACCGAACTGCGCCGGCATTTCGATGACGGCCAGATCGTCGAGATCGTGGCCACCATCGCCCTGTTCGGTTATCTCAACCGCTGGAACGACACGATGGCGACCGATCTCGAGGAACGCCCGCAGAAAGTCGCGGCCCGGACCCTCGGCACGGGTGGCTGGTCCGCCGGTAAGCACGGCGCCTGAGACCCGCACGTCAATAGTAGGTCACGCGTTCTGTTGGGAGTCGCTCGGCCATGAAGATTCCTGTGCTCTTCCCTGCGATGATGCTGGCGATCCTGGCGATTGGCGGCACACCGGCCGGCGCCACGGACCTTGCCCGGGCCAAAGCACTGGAATTGCCGACAACCTATGCGCCGCCGCCCGGTGATCCGCTGAGTCATCACGCCGCAGGTTTCGCCAAGGTGATGTGTTCCGCGGTGTTCATCACCGGTGTGACGCCGGAATTTGCCGCCCGGAACGTCGGCTATTTCACCGCGCCGCTCGCGGAGCGCAGCCGCCTGGGCAATCCCACAGTCGACCGTGATCGCAGGGAAGTGCGGATTCGCCTGCCGGACGGCGGAGAGCGAATCGCGCGCTACACCGGCGACCAAGGCTGCGTTTCGGTACCTGCCGGAGACAGCGGGCTTCACTTTGCGCCGATTACGCTACGAAGCCTGTTGCCGGATCCGGCGCGACAGCCCTGGCCCACGGGCGATGTGCTGTCCGACGAGCCGCTGCCCGCGGCCATCAACGCGGACAAACTGCGTCAGGCCATGGACGCGGCCTTCGCACCCGCAGAGAGCATGACCGCGGCACTGGTCGTCACCTGGCGCGGCCGAATCATCGCGGAACGCTACGGTCCGGGCGTGACGGCGGCCACCCCGCTGGAGAGCTGGTCCATGGGCAAGAGCCTCACGGCCACGCTCATGGGCGTGCTGATCCAGCAGGGCATCTACACATTGGACCAGCCGGCGCCGATCCCGGAATGGCAATCCCCCGGCGATCCGCGCGCCACCATCCGTATCCGCGACCTGCTCAGCATGTCGAGCGGCCTGCGCATCCGCGCGCCGCTCGACCCGGACTTCGATCCGGCAGGTCCCTATCCGGATCACCTCTATCTCTACACGGGTGGCGAGAACATCTTTCACTACGCCGCGACACGACCCTTGCAGTGGCCGCCCGCCACCGTGGGCCGGTATCGCAACACCGATCCGGTGCTGGTCAACTACCTGGTGCGACTGGCGCTGGAGAAGCGCGGCGAGGAGTACCTGTCATTCCCGCGGCGCGCGTTGTTCGACCGCATCGGGGTGCGCAACCTCGTCATGGAGACCGATGCCTGGGGGAATTTCCTGACCCAGGGCTATCAACTTGGATCAGCCCGCGACTGGGCGCGCCTCGGTAACCTGTACCTCCAGGATGGCGTCTGCAATGGCGAGCGAATCCTGCCGGAGGGCTTCGTGAAGTTCGTCAGCACGCCAGCGCCGGCCTGGGTGGCCGACGGCAATCCCATCTACGGCGGTTTTTTCTGGCTGAATACCGACCGGGGTCTTCCCCTGCCGGAAGATGCGTACTACATGTCCGGCGTGGGCCACCAGTACACGATCATCGTCCCCTCGCTGGAGCTGGTGATCGTGCGCCTGGGTCACTTTGGCGGCGAGCACGTGGCGGAACCCGGCTTGCTGCGCGCCCTGTCACTGCTACGCGAGGCGATCAGCCCCTGATTTCCCGCGCCCGCCGCGGCGAGGCTATTGAACGGCGATCGACTCCCACAGCGTGCTGCCCGAGCAACCCGCCACCTCGGCGAATTTCAGGTCCGCATCGGCGACCGGCGTGCCATCGCTGTACGTGTCGTAGAAGGCGCCCCACACGGCGAGGGATGGCGCGCGCACCACGAAATCGAAGCGGTTCTCGCTGTCACCCACGATGATGGGGTAGCGGATGGTCGCTTGCAGCTGTTCGCCGTGCTTCATCGAGCGCGCGGCCGCAAGCCAGGCACTTGCCACCTGCCGCGCGTCGTCGAGGGTCTTGCCCGGCTTCAACTCGCAGTACCAGACATGCTCGAAGTCGTTCGCGGCGACCGGCGTTGTGAATGCCGCCATTGCAAGGGCGATCCAGAGAACTGCTGCCGTTGGTCTCATGACGATTCCCGGTTCATCAGGGATTCGGCTGCGAGTGCGGCAGGCAATCGACCCGGTTATAACTCAGCCGGCTCATCTCCTCGCCTTCGGGCCGTCTCAGGCCATACAGGAGTTCCGTGCGTGCCTCGATGCTCGCCAGCAGCTTGTTGCCAAGCCTGAGACCCTCGAGGCCCGCTTCACGGCTGTAGTCCGTGAGATAGCGGGCCGCGAGGTCCGCACGCCTCGCGCCGTGCAACACGTTCGTGGTGTCGACGACCGCCGGCTGCTCGGCGATCAGCCGATTCTCGAAGGCCGTCAGGGCCTGGGTCACCTCCGGCAGGAACTGCTCGGGGCGATCGCAGGTGTAGTACATGAGCCGCTTGAATGTCTGCCCGGCGAACTCGGTCGCCTCCTGGATTGCCCAGTCGCGCGTGATGAAGCGGGTTGCCTCACCGCTCGTGAGGTAACGGTGCTTGCCGAACTGCGGCGCGATCTCCGTGACGCCAATCCGGTAGGGAATGAATGGCGCCGTGACCGAGCCCGTCGCCGCGATCCACAGCAGGTTCATCTCGGGCCGGCCGTTGTCCCGGAGGTCGGCGACCTGACCGTAGCCGGTCGAGTCCTTGGAGATGCGCGGGTCGCGCACGGCATCCATCATGCGGCGCAGGCTGACGGGTGCCGCACGGCGAAGTTCCTGCTCCATCGCGCTGCGCGGATAGCGCTCCTCGTCCACGCCGTACACCTTCGTCACGTTGAACGGTTCGCCGCTGCCCAGGTCGTACCAGCCCTGCTCGATCGCGAAACTCACGAAGTTCGCCGAGCCCATGAAGTCGTCGCGCTCGCGGAAGTCGAGCGGGATCTCGTGGATGTAGCCCGGGTAGGACATGCGCACGTCATCGGGGCCGAGGCGCTCAGCGATCCACAGCCCCTTGCCTCCGGCGAAGTCGATCAGCACCCAGCCTTCGTTCTCGTCGGCGAACATGTGCGAATTGCCGCCGTAGGTCGAGTAGCCGTACCGGTCGATCAGCCCGCCGACGATTTCGACGGCCTCGCGCGCGGTACGCGCACGTTCCATCACGATCCGCGACAGGTCGCTGTATTGCGGGCCGGTCTGGTCGGTGGGTGTCATGGCGACGAGTTCGGGCCGGGAAGGCGACCAGACGTCGCGCGCCGCCACGTTGTGCTCGTTCAGGCCGCCATTCGTGAGCGGCGGCGGCATACCCTGGTATTCGGAGTAGCTCATCGTCAGGTAACGGAACGTGTGTGGCACCTGGGGTATCTGCGTCAGGCGCCCGGGCATGACCGCTTCTTCCGTGACCCCGACCGTGATCATGGCGCCGGCGGCGTGATCCCGGGCCGGCACGATTTCGAGCCAGTGACTCGATACCTCGTCACCCGAACCGCCGGTCAGCACGCCGCCGTCCGCCGTGAGGTTCTTGCCGACGTAGATGGCGTAGCTCGCATGGGCGTGCGCCGATACCAGCAACATCGCGGCGACCAGGAGTTGACACGCACGACTCATTGCCGCTTGCCTTGTCTACGGCCCTCGACCTGCCCGAGGAACTCCTCGATGATCGCCCGGTACTCCTCCGGCTTTTTGGATAGCGTTGCGTGGCCCGCGTCCATGATCACGCGGAACTGCGAGCCGGGAATGAGTTTGTGGAAACCGGCCACGGTCTCCGGCCTTGCCTCGTCGAACTCACCGGTCAGGAACAGGACCGGCACGTCGATTTCGTGCAGCCGCGGCGTGACGTCGAAATCGATCAGGGTCCCGGTCGCGAAAAACTCCTGCGGGCCCCACATGTATTCGTAGATGACCTGGCTCCAGGGCGCGCCCTGGCACTCCGCGGTGTCCGGCGGCTTCTTGCCCGCGTACATGTGGCGCTCGTAGTAGACCTCCGAGGCCGCCTGGTATTCCGGAGAATCCGTGGTCCCCGCCTTTTCGTGCACTGCCAGCGTGCGCTGTACGTCTTCGGGCAACTGGCTGCGCTGGAGATTGGCATCCCGCACCCACAAGGGCGTGCTCAACAAGGGAGAGGAAAAGATGACGGACTCGATCCCGTCCGTGCCTCTTGCCAGGACATACGCTGCTGCCAGCGACCCGCCCCAGGAGTGACCGAGCAAATGCATGCGCTCGAGTCCGAGCGCGTGCCGCAGGACGTCCAGTTCCTCGACGTAGTGCTCGACAGTCCACAGCGAAGCATCGTCAGGGCGACCCGAACGCCCCGTGCCGAGCTGATCGTAGCGGACTACCGGGCGCCGTTCGCCGAGTGCGTCCAGCAGGGCGAAATGGCAGGAGGTTCCACCCGGGCCGCCGTGCAGCGTCAGCAGCGGGATGCCGTCCCCGTTGCCCGTCACCTTGTACCAGACCGGCCCACCCGGCACCGCGATGAAACCCTGTCCCGGTGCCGGGCCATCGCCTGCCACTGCGCAGGAGAGGTAGCCAAGCAACAGGAAGCAAAGCCAAGGAAGTCGTGCGTTGTTCACGAGTTACCGGCTCTGCAACCAGCCTTTCCTGTCCTCACCCTGTGTGACATGCAGCCCTCCAGCACCATGACCTGGACCCACTTGGTGTGCCGGCACGATCCGCGAGGCGAGAAAAATCATTATCAGGCCACCTCCATCAGCTGTTTGACGGCGCGCTCGCCTTCGGCGACTGCCGTTTCCCACATCTGGGCGCCCTCCAGCTCCGAGTGCGCGAAGCGGATGCGTCCATAGAGTGTAGGCGACGCCTAAGTCAGCGCAGCGCGAACACGCGGCCCGGGTTGAGGATTCCCAGCGGGTCGAGCGCGTGCTTCAGGCTGCGCATGGTTTCGATTTCGGCGGCGCTGCGGCAAAGACGCAGGTAATCGAGCTTTTCGAGGCCGATCCCGTGCTCAGCCGAGACGGTGCCGACCTGCGCCAGCCCGCCGTAGACGATTTCCTCAACCGCGCGCCGCGACTGCACGGACTCGTCGTGCACCGTAATCCAGATATGCAGATTGCTGTCGCCGACATGGCCCCAGACGACGCAGCGCATGTCCGGCCAGCGGCTGGCGAGCTGGCGGCGTAGCCTGTCCAGGTAAGCGGGCATGCGGGTGATGGGCAGGCCGATGTCGAACATGAATACGGGGCCGATCTTGAGAATCTGCTCCACGTCGTCGCGCAGCGCCCACAGCGACTGCACCTGTGCGCTGGATTGCGCAATCATGGCGTCGGACGCAACGCCCGCTTCGAGCAGCGCCGAGAGCACGTCGTCGAAATGCGACCGGTCGCGCTGCTCGTGCCCGCCGAGTGACTCGACGAGGCAATAGAGCGGCGCACCATGCCGCAACGGCGCAGCGTGCCGGCCTGACGGGGCAGTGACCAGCTCGTAAAACTCCGGCCACATGACTTCGAAGGCGCTCAGGGTGCCGCCGAGCCCGCGGTCGACCGACTTCAGCAGCCGAACCAGGGAATCAAAGCCGGGCACCGCGAGCAATGCGAGGTTCTGGCTCTGGGGTGCCTCGCGCAGCCGCAGGACCGCGCGCGTGGCCGGATCGACGCGGTCCTCGAGTTCAGCAAGCGACGTGATCGGGCCGGCGTTGTCCATCAGCTCGCACCCCCTGAACTTGCCGCGACGCTAAGACCCTAGCCAACCGGCCGAACCGATGCGAGGCCGTGCGTGCATGCGCGACGTGCTGGCAGAGTAATGGTATGGGCCGCATGCTCCCAGAGGTAGAACTCCCACAGCCGCAGGAACGAATCCGGAAAGCCCAGGACGCACACGGCAACCATGCTGGCGAGGAAACTCTCCCGCCAGCGCGCCGTTGAGGTCGCGCGTAGCATCCAGCGGTACGGCGGATGCCGCGAACTGCAGGGCGAGAACCAGCAAGGCGATGCGCATGAGGATGCACGCGACTAGAACATCTGGCTCGGGCCCGGTGTCTCGTCTGGCGGCCGTTCGCGACTCCTGATGAAGTCGCCGGTGATCATCTTGTCGTAACTCTGGCCGGGACCGACCATCGGGTAGACGCCGGCGTCCGGATCGATGATCACCTCCAGGAACGCAGGGCCCGGGAAGCGCATGAACTCGCCGATGACTCGTTCGAGGTCTTCCTTGCGATCGAGCCGCTTCGCGAACTCGAAACCATCGGCCTCGGCAGCGCGCACGAAATCCTTGCGATGCAGCGACTTGTCGCTGCCGGACAACCGGCCCTTGTAATAGAGCTTCTGCCACTGGCGAACCATGCCGTCGCCGAAGTTGTTCAGCACGACCACCTTCACCGGCAGTCCGTAAGTCGTCGCCGTCTCGAGCTCGCCGAGATTCATGCGCATGCTGCCGTCGCCATCGATGTCGATGACCACGCGGTCACGCCTCGCGAACTGGGCGCCGATGGCGGCCGGCAGTCCGAAGCCCATCGTCCCCATGCTGCCGGACGTGAGCCACAGTCGCGGCTCGCGAAAATCGAAGTACTGGGCCGCCCACATCTGATGCTGCCCGACGCCGGTCGCAATGATCGCTTCGCCTTTCGCGATGCGGTTGATTTCCTCGATGACGGCGCAGGGCTGGATCAGCCTGCTCTCGCGATCGTAGTTGAGGCGATGCCTTTCCTTCAGCCCGGCGATCTCGCGGTGCCAGGTCTCGAGCTGCTTGCGAAAGCCGACGCGCCGCCCGTAGGCCAGCAAGTCGTCCAGATCACGACTGAGGATCCCGACGTGGTGCCAGGTGACGGCCTTGACCTTGCCGACTTCCGACACGTCGACGTCGAAGTGCGCGATGTACCTGACCTTCGGCGCGAAGCGCGCGGGATCACCGGCAACGCGGTCATCGAACCGCGCGCCCACAGCGATGAGCATGTCGCAATCCTCGACCGCATAGTTGGCGAATGCCATGCCGTGCATGCCGAGCATGTGCAATGACAGCGGATGCGTCGTGTCGCTCGCGCCGAGCGCCATCAGGGTGGTCGCGACAGGGATGCCGTAGGCGTCCGCAAAGTTCCGCAATGCCGTGGTGGCATTGCCGTTGATGACGCCGCCGCCCGCGTAGATCAGCGGCCGCTCCGATCCGGCGAGCATTTCGTAGAGCCGCCTGCACGACTCGTCCGTCAGGCGGTTGTCCATGACGGCCCGGAGCCGTGCGCGATAACCAGTCAGGGGCAACGCGCCTGCGCCGGCGAACCGGCCCTCCCAGTTCTGCACGTCCTTGGGAATGTCAATGACCACGGGCCCGGGCCGCCCCGTCCGCGCGAGCTCGAATGCCGAGCGCACCGTCGCCTCGAGCGCCGAAGGATTGGTGACGAGGAAGACATGCTTCGCGACCGCGCCCATGATGGCCGACACGGGCGCTTCCTGGAACGCGTCGGTGCCGATGGCGTGCCTCGGCACCTGGCCGCAGATGACGACAATCGGCACCGAGTCGGCCATGCAATCCCGCACAGGCGTGACGGTATTGGTCGCACCGGGGCCCGATGTGACCATGACCACGCCGACCTTCCCGCTGGCCCTCGCATAGCCGGCCGCCATGAATCCGGCGCCCTGCTCGTTCGCAGGGACGATCAGCGGAATCCTCGGCGTGCCGTCGGGCCTGCGATTCGCATCGTTGTAGCGAAAAACTGCATCGTAGGTCGGCAGGATCGCGCCGCCGCTGTAGCCGAATATCGTGTCGACACCCTCGTCGGCAAGCACCTGCACGACGATGTCGGCCCCGGTCATCCGGGCGCCGGCGAGGGGGTGTTCACCGGTCCGGCCGGCCGTCAGCTGCGTAGTCATGATTTGAAGCGGGATTGTGCGCAGGCCTTGATGCTGTGGCAGTGTTCACCAACCGTTGTTGCATTGCAATACTCAGCCAAGCCAGCCAACATTGAAGTCAGCGCGATGGCCGGAACCAGGTTCGTACTCGAAAACGGATGATTTCCTAGATGCGTCACGTCATTGCGGTCCTGCTGCAGAACGAGGTCGGTGCCCTGACCCGGATGACGGGTCTTTTCTCGACCCGCGGCTACAACATCGATTCGCTCAACGTCGCGCCGACCGACGATCCGGCAGTTTCGCGGGTCACACTCGTCATCGAAGGTTCGGACGCGGCGATCGCCCAGCTCAATACGCAGCTCGCCAAGCTCGTGGACGTGGTCAATATCCACGACATGACGCTCGGCGAACACTTCGAGCGCGAACTCGCGATCGTCAAACTGAAGCTCGCGCCCGGCGGATACGAACAGGTGCTCAGACTGGCGGCGGACTTCGGCGCCGAGATCCTCGACGACGCCGAGAACAGCTGCACCATTCAGCTGACGGGCGGGCTCGCGAAGGTCGACGCATTCGTCCGTGACGCGGCCAGGATCGGCACGCTCGCGGCAGTTGCCCGCAGCGGCAGCGTCGCGGTCTCCAAGGGCGAAGTGACCCTGTCGTCCTACGCCCGGGTTCACCGCCTGTCGGGCTGAGGCCGGGCCAGCGGGACCGGCCGACTGTACTATCCGCCATCCGGTCAGTGCAGCGACGTCACGGGGACTGCCTGGGACAGGAAATCGCTCGTTCGACCTTCAGCCCGGCGGCTGCCCGCGCCGCGCAACGCGGAGTTCATCGCGGAGGTCGGCGATCCCAAGGTCGTGCTGGAACTCTCGAAATTCAACTTCGAGCTGAATGCCGAGCATCGCCGGAACGCTCTCGCAGGAACTCTGCCGTGATGCGCAGTACACCGACCTTTGAAGGGCGGCACCGGTTTGGCCCCGCCAAAGATCAAAGCAGCGATCGACCAGGCGCGCCCGCGCCGTCAAATCAACAGCGCCTGCACCAATCAGAAGCGGGCGCGAACTTCAGCCAAAACCTTTCGCGGCTGACCGAGCGTACCTATCACCGGGTCGAAGTCGGGCGCAGGCGTACCGGGAACCGCATCCCCCGGCCAGATGGAGCCGTCGACGTAGTGATCCTCGTCAAATACGTTCTCCGCGCGGATGCCGACCGTCCAATGTTCATTGAGGTCGAGTTCAACTTGAACATTGAAGACATCGTAGCCGGGGTTACGCGCCGTATTCTCCATGTTGAACCAGAATGGACTTTTCCCGAGCCAATCAATCCTGGCGTGCAACTCCATGGCGCTGCCCACGGGCCTGTCGTACCGTATGGAAGTGCTGTAGCTGTAATCGCTTATCCAGGGCGGGAAATTTCCGTCCACTGAGGCGAGGTTGCTGTTCGTGTCCACTATGACCGCACCCGGTTTGAACTCCGCATCCAGCCAGCCCGCGGAACCGGTCAGCGACAGGTACTCGTTGATGCGCCAGCGAAAGTCGGCTTCGACGCCGTATTGCTCGCTGTCTCCGACATTAATGATATTCTCGACGATACCGCCGATTGCGATCTGCTGCTGGATCTCGAACTGTCGCGCAGTATAGTCGATGAAGAACGCGGCGGCGCCCAACTCGAAATTTTCCGCAATCAGCGTCTTGAATCCTACCTCGTAGCTTTCGACCTCCTCTTTGGAGAATGGGTTCAGGAGCGGCACGCCGACCGGGTTGTAGAGGTTGTACCCGCCGGGTTCATAGCCCTGTGCGTATGTCACGTACGCCATGGCACCGCCGCCGAAGAAGTAGCTTACCGAGGCCTTTGGCAGCACTTCCGTATCGCCCTGCTCCAGGAACGGCGTATTGGTGCCGTAGAGCGTGGCATTGCGGTCGCGCGTGTTGGCGGTCCAATCATCGACTCGAAGCCCGAAACCCAGTTCCCATCCGGTCTGGAATCGATAGCTCGTCGTCAGGAAGGCAGCCACGTGCTCCGTCTCGCGATACCTGTTCTCGAACGGAAAATAGATCCTGACCGCCTGTTCTTGCGCGAGCGTCGGAGGCAGCGACGTGTCTCCGAGTATCGTGTCGAGAATTCCCAAGGGGCCCGGCTGAAGGATGCTCCCGCCGGGGCCGAACGGAGCGCCGGTGAGCACGCTGGTGGTCTCGTAGAAGTTTGCGAAGGAGTTCCAGTCATTCTTCTTCAAGGAGTAGTAGAGCCCGCCCAGCCACTCAAACGGGCCAGCGCCGCTCGAAGTCATGCGAATCTCGTGCGTCTGGAACTGCGTCCACTCGGGCCTGTAGAGGTCGAAGCCGACTTCATTGGTAACATCGAGATCTGTCGTATCCTCACGATCCATGTTCGTGTAGGAGCCCAGATAGCTGACGGTGCCCGGACCTGCGTCCCAGTTCAGTTCCGCGGTCGCGGCCTAGACTTCATGCCGCCGGCGACCCGCGAAAGTCAGCTCACGCTCGCGGCTGTACTGCAGGTCATCGGGGTCCTCGACGCGCCAGTTATTGTTTCCGCCGTCAAAATCGTAGATGCGCCCTGAGAGCACGAGCTCCACGTCGTCCGTCAGGTTGACCAGGAACTGCAAGCGGGCACCGTATTCCTCGCGTTCATTCGGGTGCCTGCGCCAGCGTTCGGCGATGTTCGGCAGTTCCTCGCAAGGCGAGTTCTGCGGTTCAGTCCCGAAATCGAAGGGGATGCCGCAGACGTCGACGGACGGCCAGAAAACGATGTCCGCATTGGAAAGACCGTTCAGGCGAATCGGATTGTTCGAAACAAGGTACCCGTCGTCGGCTACGTAGTAGCCGAAAAGCCGCAGGGCAGCGCGACCGTTGCCGGTCGGCAGATTGATCGTCGCCGAATAGTCCTGCGTACTCTCGTCGCCGAACGTGGCGACCGCTTCGAATAAAGCATCGGTGAGGTCAGGCCGCACCGTGACCAGCTTAACGGCTCCGCCGATGTTGCTGCCACCATACAAGGTGCCTTGCGGGCCTTTCAGCACTTCAAGACGCTCGATGTCCCCGAATCGCGCCGACGCGTCCGTATAGATCTGCACACCATCCAGATAGAATCCGACACCCTGCGTGTTGCCGTGCGAGCCCATTCCGCGGATCGTCACGTTCGGATTGCCATCCGCCCTTGTCGACAGATTCAGGTTCGACACGAACCCCGAGATGTCGTCGATCCGCTCGATGCCGGCCTGTTGTACGTCGTCGCCCGACAAAGCGGTGATGGATTCCGGGATCTCGCTGACGGATTCGGCGCGCTTGCGGGCCGTTACCGTGATTTCCTCAAGCGCGGTCGCCTGCGGATTCTGTGCCTGCGCGCCTGCCGGCAACAGCAAGCTGAAGGAGAACATGCCAATAGAACCGACGACCGCACCGTTGCTAGCACGCATAGCGCCCCCCTGGCTGCCGCTCTTGTACCTGGCGGGGGCAGTAGCGCCCAGCGAGACCGGCGTCTTGATCCACAGCGCAACGCACATGGTCCACAGCGCAACGCACATGGCCAAGGTGATCAGCCCGACGGCAGATGTGCCAGGGCGCACAGGGCGGGTAGGCAGCGGATCGGAATTTCAGACCACCCTCCCCTGGCCCGGCGGTTGGTTAGCTCAAGGCTGCCGGCAGAATGGCCCGCCGGACCACCGGCCAACCCATGAACCCACTGTCCGCCCTACTCAGCCGCCGGGAATCCGCCCCTGCCCAACCCTGACGGAATCGCGGGTAGGGCGGACAGGAAGTTCATCCCGCACTCCAGCGCAGTCTAGTTCGCGGATTGGGGCTTATTTCGGGAGCGCGCTGGCCGCTGCCCGCCTGGAAACTCCAGTCCGGCGGCCCGCAACCCGGCCGGACGTCCGCCCTGTCCCCGAATCTGCCGTGGATCCGCTGCTTGCCGCTTCACATCGCCCCCTGCCCGCCGTCAACCGCAATCCCGGCACGCACCGCCCCGGCCCGACCGGTTCACCGGTCAGCCCAGACGCCCCGCACCGGCGGATTCAAAGCAGGCTGGCCTGCGACGGCGGCGCCCGCGCTTCTGCCGCCGCGCCCAACTCATCGCCACGTGCCTGGGTGTCGGCGGCTTGGCCGATTCTCCTGCCATGGCAGGCTGCTTCGATGCACCCGTTCCTCGATGCGCGGGCGTCGCCGCCCCGTTGACTCTACGTTGGCACTCACCCCATGCAGAACACGCTAAGCTTGTTCCCGTCCAGGTCACGAAAATAGCCGGCATAGAAATCATCGCCGCGCGGGCCTGCCGGGCCTTCGTCGGTACCACCCAGTTCAAGCGCCTTCTTGTGCACACGGTCCACTGTTGCGCGCGAGTCGACGCCTAGCGCGACCATCACACCGTTGCCGACCGTTGCCGGCTTGGTGTCATAAGGGATCACGATGCCGAGGGTTGGCCTGTCCATCGACTCGCCATACGAGTAGCCGCGGCCAAAGTCCATCAAGCGCTTGGCACCGATTTCCGCGAGCAGGGCGTCGTAGAAGGCCGCTGCACGCGGGAGGTCATTGGTGCCGAGGGTGACGTATCCGATCATCTTGAGTACTCCTTTTCGGTCGGCGAGACTGTGATACGCGATCTTATTCGGCGTCAAACGCACTGCAACCAGCACGTGCGCGGGGAGACTTTTGGGTCGCAACGGTTGGTCGTGGGCTTCGACGTCGCGGAGACGGATAAGCACAGCATGGTGATCCGCGCACCGAAAATCAAAGCCTCGGTCCACTCCGATCAATCCTGCGAAAATGCAGGGGACGGTCTGGAGTTACGCCAAAAGGTTGGTGCAGGCGGTCACGTCCGCGGCCAGATCGATTAGGGTACGCGCCGCGGACGTTGATCTTGGCGTCGTTGCTTGATTCCGCATGCAGTCAGTAGTCACATTCCGCACCACTGCGGTGGGCGCTTGTCGATGAATGCCGCGATCCCTTCCTTCGCATCGCGCTTCGCGAGGTTGCTCACCATGACTGCGGAAGCGTAGGTATAGGCCTCGGCGAGCGGCAGTTCCGCCTGGCGATAGAAGGCCTCTTTGCCGATCGCCAGCGTCAGCGGCGATTTCGACGCGATTTTAGCGGCGAGCGCCGCTGTCCGCTGAGCCAGTTCAGCCTCGGGGGACACTTCATTGATCAGCCCAAAACGCAGCGCGGTGTCCGCATTGATCATTTCGCCCGTGAGCAGCATCTGCATCGCTGCCTTGTTGCCGACATTGCGGGACAAGGCAACCATGGGCGTGGAGCAAAAGGCTCCGATGTTGACGCCCGGAGTGGCGAACCGAGCGGTGTCCGCAGCCACTGCGAGGTCACAACTTGCAACCAGTTGGCAGCCGGCGGCCGTCGCAACACCGTGTACCTGGGCAATGACCGGCTTGGGGAGTCGAACGATGCCCAGCATGACCGTCGCGCACTCGGCAAACAGTCGCTCCGTATAAGTCCGGCTGAAGTTCTCAGCGCGCATCTCTTTGAGATCATGGCCTGCGCAGAAACCCGGTCCTGCGCCAGCCAACACCACGACGCGCACCGTCGGATCGGCCGCGGCATCCTGCAGCTCACCCGACATGGCTAGCAGCATGCCAAGCGACAGTGCGTTTCTCGACTCCGGACGGTTCAAGGTCAGAGTCAGAACACCGCTGCTGTTGGCACGTAATATGTACGAAGCCTCTGCCATGGTTACTCCTTGCTGACCAGCAGAGAATATCAACTCAGCAAGTCAACAGATAGCGCGACCCGGTGCCCCCGATCCACCAGCCGCGCCTGCGATCAGGGCGATAAGCCACCCGCCGTCTGCTTAAGGCGCCCAGCGGGCGTAGACTCGGTTCTCGTCGACAGCGCGCGTGAGAATGGTTGCACAGAGATCGTCGACCGGCTCGCTCTTTCCGCGTGCATGCCCAGACTGGCTCCGCGCGCACTTGATCCTGGGAATTCGCGGTGACATCGGGAAAATAACCAAGGAGAATGCCTGAGGTGGATGTCGTTCAGCTCATCGTCAGCGGCGTGTCACAAGGCTGCGTCTATGGCCTGATTGCACTCGGTTTTGTGCTGATCTACAAAGCGACCGAGATGGTCAACTTCGCCCAAGGCGACTTGATGATGTTGGGCGCGTTCATGGCCCTGACATTCAGTCATTTGTGGGGCTGGCCCTTTGGCTGGGCCGTGCTGGTCGCCATACTGGCCATGGCAGTTATCAGCATTCTGATCGAACGAATCTTCCTCCGGCCAATGATTGGGGAGCCGCATTTTGCGGTTCTCATGTTGACCATTGGTCTTGGATTCGTGCTGCGCGCTGTGGCAGGCGCCGTTTGGGGGAGTGGCACGAGGCCTTTACCCACGCCTTGGGGTGGCCAGGTCATCGACCTCCACGGCGCAGTAATCGGTTATGAGAATGTTGCCATCATCGTTGGCACGAGCCTCTTGTGTCTCCTGCTGTTTATCTTCTTTCGCTACACACGACTCGGCATCGCCATGCAGGCTGCGTCGCAAAACCAGCTTGCCGCGTATTACGCGGGCATTCCGGTCAAGCGTATCTACAGCCTGGTTTGGGCCATTGCTGCGGTCATCGCGACCATTGCCGGTGTTCTCACCGCGCCCATCACGCTCATTGATCCACTCATGGGCTTGATCGGCGTCAAGGCGTTTGCGGCTTCCATCGTCGGTGGTTTTGGTTCCCTGCCCGGCGCGCTCCTGGGCGGGCTGCTGGTTGGCCTCGTCGAACAGTTCGCCGGACGTTACCTGATGCCGGGTCTTGGAGACATGAGCGCCTACGTACTTCTGCTGGTCGTATTGATTCTGCGGCCGGAAGGACTTTTCGCCACGATGCAGCGCAAGAAGGTCTGATGCGTTTCATCCGCAAGACCCACTACAGCCAGGACATCAACATGTTCGCGCATGGCGGCCAGGTATTCTGGTACTCGCTGCTCGCGCTGCTTGTGCTGACGGCGCCACTCTGGGTCAATCGCTTTCTGCTCGGTGAGTTCTCGCAGCTTTTCATCTACGCGATCGCCGGCGTAGGTTTGATGTTGCTGGTGGGATATACCGGTCTCGTCAGTCTGGGGCACGCAGCGTTCCTCGCGATCGGCGCCTACGTGCATGCGTGGCTCTTGGGACAAGGCGTGCCGTGGTTGGTGGCAATCAGTGGCGCGACCGTGTTCAGCGCGGTGATCGGTGCGCTCATCGGCCTGCCTGCGCTGCGCATGACAGGCCTCTATCTCGCTGTGGCCACACTTGCCTTCGCCGTGATCGTCGAGCAGGTCATCGTCCACTGGGAGTCCGTGACCGGTGGATTCGGCGGCATGGCGGTTCCCCAGGCCACATTCGCTGGACTGCAGCTGGAATCGCCCATGACTTTCTATTTCACCTGCGCCGCGGCACTGCTGTTGTCGATCCTCGCTGCCAGAAACCTGCTGCGCACACCCACCGGCCGCAGCATGGTGGCCGTGCGGGACTCGGAAACGTCGGCGCAGAGCATGGGTGTGAATATTGCGCGCACCAAGACGCTGGCGTTTGCCGTCTCGGCCGCGTTCGCCGGTCTTGCGGGTGCGCTGTTCTCGCACCGCATCGGTTATCTCGCGCCGGACGCCTTTACGCTGAACACGTCGATTCAGTTGCTCCTGATGGTCGTGGTCGGCGGTCTTGGATCATTGCACGGCGTGTTATTCGGAGCGATCTTCATCGTCCTGTTGCCGCAGGGCCTCGCGATCTTGCGCGACAACCTGCCGGCCGCCATCGGGTCAATCCCGGGACTTGAGCCCGGAGTCTTCGGCTTGCTCTTGATCCTCTTCCTGATATTCGAACCCGACGGGCTCTACGGTCGCTGGCTCAAGATTCGCCGTTACTTCGAGGATTTTCCGCTGTACCGCAAGGCGACCTACAAGCGGCAGCGGCGGTTCCTGCGTACTGAGAGACTGAAGTGAGCTTGCTGACGGCGGAACATCTTGCGGTTCACTTCGGCGGCGTGAAAGCCGTAGACGATGTGTCGTTCGCGGTCGAGAAAGGTGAAGTGTTTGCCATCATTGGCCCGAATGGCGCCGGCAAGACCACGGTGTTCAATCTCATCAGCCGTTTCTACGATCTTGACCAGGGCGCGCTGAAACTGGACGGGCTGGACTTCTCGAAAGTGCCGACCTGGCGTATCGCCGAGCTGGGTATCGCGCGTACGTTCCAGAACATCGAGTTGTTCGAACACGAAACCGTGCTGCAGAACCTCCTGATCGGCTGTCATGTGCATCGCCGATCCAACATCCTCTCTGATCTGTTGTTCCTGCCGCCGGTGCGGCGCCATGAGCTCGGCTTTCGCAAAGCCGCCGAAGAGGTCATCGACCTGCTCGAACTCGCAGCCTGGCGCGACCAGGTGATCGCGAACTTGCCTTATGGCGTACGCAAGCTGGTTGAAGTCGGTCGTGCGCTCTGTGTGCGCCCGAAGTTGCTGTTACTCGATGAACCGAGTTCCGGACTGAACCCGGAAGAAACGGAAGACCTGAGTTTCTGGCTCGAGGATATCAATGAAGAACTCGGTATAACCATCGTCATGGTGGAGCATGACATGAATCTCGTGGCGCAGGCCTCCGATCGGGTGATGGCGATGGCTGACGGGCAGGTACTCACCATTGGTTCTCCAGCCGAAGTGCAAGGCCATCCTGAAGTGGTCCGCGCCTATCTCGGAGACTGATCTGAGCGACGCCGTCACACAACCTCTGCTTGAGGTGCGCAACATCGAGACCTACTACGGTCCGGTGATGGCGGTGCGTGGCGTGTCGATGAAGGTGCAGAAAGGCCGCGTCGTCACGCTGTTGGGTGGCAATGGCGCCGGCAAGACCACGATCCTCAAGACAATCTCCGGGGCGATGGAGCCGCAGAAAGGCTGCGTCTGGCTCGCTGGGCGTGACTTGACGAATCGCGATCCCGACTGGATCGCGCGGCAAGGTATCGCGCACGTGCCGGAGGGTCGCGAACTGTTTCCCTTCCTCACCGTGGCCGAGAATCTGCACGTCGGTTCATGGGCGAGACGCGAAGGTGATCCAGCGCAGGATCTTGAACTGGTATATGGCTACTTCCCGATGCTCAGGGAATTCGCACGGCGGCAAGCGGAGTATCTGTCGGGCGGACAGCAGCAAATGCTCGCCATCGGCCGCGCACTCATGGCAAGGCCCGATGTGATGCTGCTGGATGAGCCTTCCCTCGGGCTGGCGCCCAAACTCGTCGCCGAAATCGCCCAGATCATCGTGCGACTCAATCGCGAACAGGGCGTGACGATTCTCCTGATCGAACAGAACGCGAAGATGGCGCTCGATGTCGCTGACTTTGGCTATGTGCTCGAAAATGGCCGCATCGTCATGGAGGACACGACGGAGCGACTCAAGGCCGCCACCGATATCAGGGAGTTCTATCTCGGCATGAAAGACCAGGGCGTGCGCGGTCGACGCCGATGGAAACAGCGCAAAACCTGGCGATGAGTTCTGCAGCGCAACCCCAGCTCATCGATGGCTGCAGCACGGTCGCGGCATTGTTCGCCGACCGCGTGCGGCGTTGGAAGGATCGTGTGGCGCTGCGCGAAAAGGACTTCGGCATCTGGAATGAATACACCTGGAACGATTGGGGCAGGATGTCACGAGCCGTCGGGCTCGGTCTCAAGGCCCTGGGCATGCGGCCCGGTGACTGCGTTTCGATCGCATCCGAAGTGTGTCGTGAATGGCTGTTCGCTGATCTCGGTGTGCTCGGCATCGGCGGAGTGACTAACGGGGTCTATCCGACCGACGCAGCGGCGCAGGTGGAATACCTCGTCGCTGACAGTGGCACTCGCTTTTATTTCGCGGAGGACGAGGAGCAACTCGACAAAGTTCTCGACGTACGCGAGCGGCTGACGAATCTCGTGAAGATCATCGTCTTTGACATGGAGGGACTGCGTACGTTTCGCGATGCACAGGTGATGTCATTCGATGAGCTGGTTGATCTTGGCAATCACTGGCATGAGCGGCACCCTGGCGATTGGGAAGCGGCGATTGCAGCCGTCAAGCCCGGCGATCTGATGGTGCTCACCTATACCTCCGGTACCACTGGCGCACCGAAAGGCGCCATGATCAGTCATCGCAACATGCTCTTCATGATGCGAAACCTGCAGGACATCTACGGCATACGTTGCGACGATGAGCAGGTGGGTTTTCTGCCTCTTGCGCATATCGCGGGACGGATGCTCTATACGTCAGCCACCATCGAGTCCGGTTGCGTGATCAACCTGATCGAAGACATGGAGACATTTCAGCAAGACCAACAGGAGATCGCGCCGACGGTGCATTTCGCCGTGCCCCGTGTCTGGGAGAAGCAGTTTTCCCAGATTACCATCCGCATGAAGGATGCGACCCGCATTGGCCAGTGGGCTTACGAGAAGGCGCTGGCGATTGGTTATCGTCGCGCCGAATATCGCATCAAGGGAGAGCAGGCCCCCCTGTTGACGGAGCTGCTGTTCCGGATCGCCGACGTAGTGGTCCTGCGCAACATCAAGACTTTGCTTGGCATCCAGAAGTGCCGGTGGCTCTCCACCGCCGCAGCGCCCATCGCGCCGGACCTGATCAACTGGTTCTGGGCGCTCGGCCAGGAGATGTACGAAGTCTATGGGCAGACGGAGTGCACAGGCCTCGCCACCGCTAATCGGCCCGGCAACACGAGAGTAGGATCTATTGGCAAGGCTTGTGTCGAGACTGAAGTCTTGTTATCTCCACAGAATGAAATCCTCATCCGGGGTCCCGGTGTGATATCTGGCTATTGGAATAAGCCGGAGAAGTCCGCCGAGACGATCGTCGGCGGCTGGCTGCACACGGGCGACGTCGGGCGTGTGGACGATGATGGCTTCCTCTATATCGTCGATCGGATGAAGGACATCATCATTACGGCGGGCGGCAAGAACATCACACCGAGCGAGATCGAAAACCAGCTCAAGTTCTCGCCGTTCATTTCAGATGCGGTGGTGGTCGGCGACCGTCGCCCCTACCTGACGTGCCTGGTCATGATCGATCTTGACAATGTCAGCAAGTACGCGCAGGACCTGAACGTCGTGTTCACAAATTACACGAGCCTCTGCCACACGAGAGAGGTGCGTGACCTGATTGGCGCCGAGATAGAAAAGGTGAACGCGCGGTTCGCGCGGGTTGAAACCATCAAGCGGTTTGCGTTGATCGATCAGTTGCTCGATGCGGAAGACGAAGAACTCACGCCGACCATGAAGCTCAAGCGCAGGGTGGTGAATGAGAAATACAAGGAATTGATTGCAACCCTTTACGACGGAAAATAGAGAGCAGGACAAATATGGACAAAAGCACCGGATGGCTCGGGGCGTCATTGCTCCTGGGTTTGGTTGGTTGTAGCGGCGACTCGGCGCCGCCCGCCGTCGTGCAGCGGGGCGTTACCGATAAGGAGATCGTCATCGGCTCCCACACCGATTTCTCCGGCCCAACTGCGATCTGGGGTGTCGGCACCATCAATGGCGCGCGTATGCGGATCGATGCTCAAAACGCCAAAGGGGGGGTTCACGGACGGCAAATCCGCTTCGTTGTCGAGGATGCCCAGTACCAAGTGCCCCGCGCAATCCAGGCGGCCAACAAGCTCCTGCATCGTGACAACATCTTTGCGATGTTGCTCGCATTGGGTACGCCGATGAACAACGCCATCATGCCGCAGCAGTTTGCAGCCGGTGTGCCCAATCTCTTCCCGATGACCGGCGCGCGTTCGGTCAATGAGCCCTTGCACAAATTTAAGTTCACGCAGCGGGGCATTTACTACGATGAAATGCGCGCAGCGGTGAAGTACTTCGTCGAACAAAAGGGATCCAAGCAGGTCTGCGCCGTCTACCAGGACACCGACTACGGGAAGGAAATCCTCGCGGGCACGGAAGATCAGCTCAAGGCAATGGATCTTACGATGGCGGCCACGTCCGCTCACAAGCCCACGGAAACGGAATTCACTGCGGCGATTCTCAGGCTACGTGAAGCGAAGTGTGACCTCATCATGATGGGTACCGTGCATCGCGACACCATTCTCGTGCTCGAAGCAGCACGAAAGATGGGCTGGGACGAAGTAACGTGGGTCGGTAACAACGCATCCTACGCACAAGTGGTTGCCGATCACGAAGCCGGCGAGGGTTACTATGCATTTGCGGCCATGGCCAGCATCTATGCCGATGACCCGAAATCGCCAGCAGTGCAGGCGTGGTGGGACGCCTACATCGCGACTTTCAAAGTTGAGCCTGACATCGCGGCAATGGAAGGTTACCGGGCAGCGGACCTGATGGTTCTCGCGATGGAAAGGGCTGGGCGGGAACTAACGACCGGTTCGCTGATCGCGGCGCTGGAAGGAATCACGGACTACACCGATATCTTCGGTTATCGGGTGAAGTTCAGCCCCAGTCAGCACTCTGGAACCAAGGAGGCTGTTCTGTCGCAAGTGCGGAACAAGCGTTGGGTGAAGCTGGACCAGGGGATTACACACTAGAGACCGCCAGGCGTTACCAGATTGCCGGGGCGCCGCTGTCCGCCCGCTGCAGTGAACGCGTCGAACATTACACGTTCCTGTCAGATTACCCCTCGTGCAATAGTTCTTGCGTCGCGCGATGCGCTTGTTCGATGGCCTCCTCGGTCATCGCCATTGCGCCAGCGTCCGTGTTCGCGAATGCGATGCGACCGTGTCGCCGACGCCCGGTGAGCCAGAGCTTCTTCTCGTCCGGCCATTCGCCGGACGAGTAATTCATGGTCTCGGTTTCCGTGTCGTATCCCACGGCATAACCGTGTGGCCAGCGATTCACGGTAATGGCTTTGATATCGCGCGCCGCATTGAAACCGCCGTCTTTCAGGAGCCGCCCAAGTTGATCCCGGACCTGACGTTCGAAGGTCTCGAACGTGGTCGATAGGAGCTCATAGCGGCCGCGCCAGAACTGCTCGCGGACCGTGGTATCGCCTCCGGGCAGGGGAATCCGGTACATGTGCACCGTCATGGGTTCTTCAGGCGATCGTGCGGACGCGTAGTCACCGAATCTCAGCGGATAGGTCAGCCGGATATCGCTGCAATAGCTCCCCGGACAATAGGCTGCGAAGATGCCGAGCCTCTGGAACGCCTTCCAATTGTCGACGAGCACATTGATCGAAACCAGCGGCATGCGAATGGTGTTGGCGAGCGCATACTTCTGGCCCTCCGGTAACTCAGGGCAGATGTGGGGCACTATTGAGTGGTAACACGCCATGACACAATGCTTTGCCCGAACACGCCTGGCTTGGTCGCCCTCGACATAGGTCATCTCGACCGTCCGGTCATTGACGTGACGAACGTGGACAGCGGTGGAATTCAGCCGCAGCTTCACCCGTGAGTCAGGCTGGTCGAGCTTGCTGTAGTCGAACTTCGCCGAGATGATGTCGTTCATCGAGTTACCAGGCGCGACGCCCGGAATCAGGCTTCTTACCAGCAATCGCGCTATGGACGCATTGCCATCGGGGAAGTGGAAGTCATCCTTGTAGCTGTGCGGCTGGTATCCGGTGGTGCGCAAAGTCTCGACCAGCCCGAGTCCCTTTGCACCGGGCAGACCGTAACGCATCGCATCGATGGCCGGCGCCAGGTCCGTTCCGTTGCCCATGTAGCTGGCCCGCCACATGCGGAAAAAGTCGATCGTTTCCCGGCTGGCGTCGACGGCCCCGGAGAGGAATTCGATGTAGCTGATCGACTCGAGCTCGACGATCTTTTCGGCCGTCGATTTGCCCGCCAGGTAGTCCTTGTCGCCGCAGAACAGCTCGAGGATTTCCGCACGTGCACGCTCGGACAGCGGTGTCTTCTCGAGAAAATCGGCAACAGCAGACTTGTCGCCCACGCCGTTTTCCAACTCGGCGGGCAGCGTCACGTACGCTGTCTGCCTGTCACCGGGCACGAGACCCTCCCGACCGGCGACGAGTCTGTCTTTGCCGAACGTTTCCTTGTCGAAGAAGACGCCGCCGCGTAAGCCCAGCGAGGGATAGAGGTCATGGTCGAAAACCTCTTTCGCCTGGCTGACATCGATGCCAAGCCCCTCGATCAAAGCGCGGGCATGCTTTGGATATCGATCAGGCGCTTCGATGTACTCAGTGCCGCCGAGGTCGACGAGCATGTGGCCCTTGTAGTGAAATTCGTTGCGCTTGGCGTGGCCGCCAAAATCGTCGTGATTGTCGACGATCAAGATACGGGTATCGGGCCCGCTTTCCCGCCGGTAGAAGTAAGCTGCGGATAGTCCGCTCAGGCCACCGCCCACGACAATGAGGTCGTATATCTCACCGGTATCGACGGAATCCACCGGGTCGCCCCAGTGTTTGCCGTCGCGGATGAGGTGCGCGATCTCGAAAGAGCCGGGGTGACTGCCACGCATGCCGTCCCGCGTCGGTGGGTAATATCCGGGCGCCATCTGAGCGGATTGGTTTGTGGCCTCTCCGAGTGCCGCGACCCATGGGGTTGAAAGGAGTGAGCCGGTCACCGCGACACTTGCGCCGTTGAGAAAATCACGGCGCGTGATGTTGCGATCCATGCCTAGCTTGCGATCGTCTTTGTTCATTGGCCTTGCTCCCGTTCTTAAGGGGGCGCCCCAGCCTTCGTCAAGACTGAGTAACAGCGGCTAATTCGTCTTCCTCACCACAACATCTTACTCAGGTCGGAACGTTCGGCCCACGAAGCGGTGGGAACAGGAAGTTCAAACCGCGCTGCAACGCTGCCTGGTTGGTGGAATGGGCCTCATGTCGGGAGCGCGCTGACCGCCGCTACTGCTTGAGCGTGATCCACAGGAACTCGATCGGCGCCGTCCCGGTGTTGCCGGACTCGTGGTCCTGCTCCAGAGTGACCTTCTCCATCCAACCCACGGAGCCGTCCTTGGCGACGGACGTCTGCTTCTTGTCCCCGTAGCGCACTGTCCACTCGCCGCCCTTGAGGTGCACGTAGAGCTGGTTTCCAGAGTGGGTGTGCACCCCCTCCCACTCACCCGGCTGAACGACGTACTTCTGCACCACCACCTTCTCGTTCTCGAACAACACCTCGCCCGGAATGTTGGGGTAGTGCTGCTGGTAGCTCTGCTGCACAGCGATGGGGCTCGCGGCGACGAGCGTGAGACCTGCGATGGCGATGGCGACTTTCATGGGGAACCTCCTGTGGTTTCCGTCCGGACGACGGGCAATCTAACGCAATCCAGGGGCGCGCCGTCGGGAAAACCGGGATCGCGGGTCGGAATCGCGACCTCTGCCGCCCGGCGGCGGTTGGAGCTCGTGTTCCCCGGGGAGCCGTGCACGATCATTGCCTGGAACGCGAGAGCGTCTTCGGGCTCCATGGCGCACACCTCTCTCGACTCATGGAGACATCCGCACACCGAATTGGGTTGGAGACATCGCCACAGTTCGAATTCGGACTCGCGCTTTTCCAATTTGCTATTGTCTCTTGATGCTCAATGTCCGGAAACCCGAAGGACACGCTGCCGGCCAGCGTGGCCTGCATTCCGCATTTCGGCGAGGGAGACAAGCGTGAAGCGGGTGGTGGTGGTCGGCGGTGGCGTGATCGGGTTGAGCGCGGCCTACGCGCTGCAAAAGCGAGGCGCGGTCGTGACGGTCATCGAGTCGCACGGCGGGAGTCACGGCGCGTCGGTGGTCAATGCGGGCTGGATCTGCCCGTCGCTCTCGGAGCCGGTGCCCGCGCCGGGCCTGATCATGACCTCGCTGAAGTGGATGCGCCATCCCGACAGCCCGCTCTACATCAAGCGCTCGCTCGACTTCGACTTCCTGCGCTGGCTACTGGGATTCTGGCGGGCCTGCAATTACCGGCAGTACACCTACGCGATCGAGGCGATGTCCGCGCTGAACAAGACGACCTTCCCGTTGATCGACGAAATGGCCGCGGCCGGTGTCCGGTTCGAGATGCACCGTGACGGCATCCTGGTCGTCTTCAACTCCGCCTTGAAGATGGAGCACGAGCTGAAGGCGATCGAGCCGCTGGCGCGCTACGGCCTAAAGCCAACCAGGCCGATACACGGCCGGGAGGTGCGGGAGCTCGAGCCCGCGCTGGCCGACACGATCAACGCCGGTTTCTGGTACGAGGGCGAGCGCAGCGTCCGTCCCGACACGCTGATGAGCGGTTTGACCGAGTGGCTGTCCGAGCGGATGGTCGAGTTCAAGATGAACACGAGGGTGACCGGCTTCGACGTCGTCAATGGGCAGGTCAACGCGGTGCAGACGACCGCCGGCCGAATTCCTGCCGATGCCGTGTTGATTGCGGCCGGTGCGCGGACGGGCGCCCTCGCCAGGAGCGCTGGAGTGCGCCTCCCGATCCAGGGCGGCAAGGGCTGTTGCCTCGACTATGCGCCACCGCCTGTGCCCGTCAGCCGGCCGCTCGATTTCGCCGAGTCGCGCTTCGCCTGCACGCCGATGAACGGGATGGTGCGGCTCGCCGGGACCATGGAACTCTCCGGTATCAATGACATCGTGCGGCCCGAGCGCGTGGCGGCGATCGCACGCGGCGCGTCGCGCGTTTTGCGCGACTGGCCGGCCGATCCGAGCCGGGCGAAGGTCGACAGCGGGCTGCGGCCAATGACGCCCGACGGCCTGCCCGTCATCGGCATGCTCAAGGGATACGGCAACCTCGCCGTCGCGAGCGGGCACGCGATGCTCGGCCTGACGCTCGCGGCAAGCACCGGCGACTCAGTCGCTGAGCTCATCACGACCGGGCGTGCGCCGGAGGTGCTCGGTCCATTCAATGCCGCCCGCTTCGGCTGAACGCGCCGGCCCCGTAAGCTCCCCCGTCAAGCACACAGTTCGTAATTAGACTCTGCCGGTCGTTGTGGCCTCGGCAAGAACATCAGCGGCGGCACCCGGCCGAGGCTGTCGCGGGGCCGCTCCTCGTTGTATTCACTGA
>Ga0194119_10000481_pt1 | contig 76489 bp, 63 predicted proteins | sample TA2MahC100mmetaG_FD_148620 | JGI IMG/M metagenome (GOLD analysis project Ga0194119, IMG submission 148620) | Freshwater microbial communities from Lake Tanganyika, Tanzania - TA2015018 Mahale Deep Cast 100m | ecosystem: Environmental > Aquatic > Freshwater > Lake | place: Tanzania: Lake... | reverse complement strand
GATCGCCGTGAGCGTCATTTGACGCTGAGCCAAAAGCGCGATCAATTCTTCGATTTGCGTCACGTCGAGCGCGCGCGCGCCGGTTTCGAGAAAAACACGCGCGCCTTGGAAAAACGATTGCGCGCCGGGACGATTGAGTTGCGCGGCAAGTTCGTTCAATACGTCGTGCCACACTCCTTCACCCAGCGTGATCGCCAGTCCTTCGCGCGTGCCTTTGAATGATACGATGCTCATACGCTCACATCATACAACCGATACAGCATCGCGTCAATTCACCGCCCGGCGGTCTCGCGGCCGACCAGCCACTCCGCATACAACCGCTCCATCCGCCCGTCAGATTTCATCGCGTCGATCACCGCGTTGATCTGTGCGAGCAAGGTCGGCGTGTCTTTGCGAACCGCAATCACGAGGAATTCGTGAATCAGCGCGTCGCCGACTTGTTTGACGCCGCCTTCGGCGCGCGAAAAATCGTTGAACGCGACGAGATCGGTAAAGACCGCGTCCACTTGCCCGGCGCGCAGCGCGCGCAACGCGTCCGCCGGAGTGTTGAACGTTCGCAGATCGAATTTCAACCGGCGTTGCCAACGCCGCGCGAACGCGTCGCCGGTCGATCCCAGTTCCACGCCGATCGCTTTGCCTTGCAAATCGTAGTACGTCTTCGTCGTCGCGTCGTCCGCACGGACGATGAGGTGCGGTCCGCCGTCAAAGTACGCGTGCGAAAAATAAACGTCTTCGGTTTTCTTCGGATCGTACGGCAACGCGGAAACGATCGCGTCGAATTGCCGCGCCTTGAGTGCGTCGTACAAACCGTCGAACCCGGAATACACGTACTCGACGTGAATCGGCGTCGCGTTCGCGCTCGACCACGCGCGCGCGATTTCATCCGCCAGCGCGATGTCGAACCCGGACAGATTTCCTTTCGCGTCGTCCGATTCAAACGGCGGGAACGATGGATCGATCCCCACGCGCCACGCGCCGGTTTCCAAAATGTGAACCCAGGTCGCGTCCGGCTTGGGCGGCGGCTTGGGGAACCACGCGACGAACGCGAAGACGATCAACCCAATGACCAGGACAATGACCACCGGCAACGTCCCTAAGCGGAAGGATGAAAGATGAAAGATGAAGGATGAAAAAAGAAAACTTTCTGCCTTCTGCCTCCTGCCTTCTGCTTCAGTCTGTCGACTGTCTACTGTTGACTGTTGACTCTTACCGCGCCGCATATTTCTGCACTTCCCAGTAAATCGGCTTGGGATCGAACTCCGGCGTGAGGAACGTAAAGTAATCGAGATACGATTGCGCGGGGAACGGATAGCGAAACGCCCACAACGCGCACGCGTCGATCCAGTCCCAGGTTTGGCAGAGATCGTACGCGCGCAAGGTGTACGTGATCCGTTCCGCCGGGTGCACCGCTTTGGTCCAGCGCGGATGATCGTTCCAGCCGCCTTCGGTGATCAGCGCGCGCTTGGACGCGTCGCCGTTCTTGATCATTATCTCGCGCAGCAATTCGGTGCGGCGAAAATTCACGCGGCGCGGCGATGGCGCTTCATCGGCAGGCGCGTTCCAGCCGTACGCGTGAATCGCGAGCGCGTCGAAATAGTCGCGCGCGCCCGCGTCGTACATCTGTTGCAGATAATCCAAATCGTTCAGCGCGTCCGGCGTGCCGGGCGGCGCAAGCGTTGGCGCGAGCGCGCCCCCGAGAATCTGCACCGACGGATCGACTTTTTTGACGCGCGCGTACACCGCTTGCAACATTCGCGCGTACCCCGCCGGATCCACGCCGCGATAGCCCCATTCGAAATTGAGATTCGGCTCGTTCCAAATGATGATGTGCTGCACGCGTCCGGCAAAATGGCGCGCGAACTCGGCGGCAAAGTGCGCGAACGCCGGATAGCGCGCCTCGTCGAGATAACTCGTCACCGAATCTTTGGGACGCGCCCAGCGCGGCACAAAACCCAGGCGCGCGATCACCGTCAGCCCCTGCCGCCGCGCGTGATCCACGACGAGATCCGCGTGCGCCCAATCGAAATTGCCCTCGTCGTTCTCGATATACTCCCAGGGAAAATATTCGACGACCCAGGTTGCGCCCATTTCGCGCACCATTTCGAAATTCTTTTTGATCTTCCACTCTTCCACCTCATCCGTCACGCGCGTATGTACGCCAACTTTGGGGTTCGTCGTGCGAACGACTTGTTGCGAGCCCAGCGTCACGAGAATCGGCGGCGGCGCGGCAAGCGCGTAGAGGAGCGCGGCGAGCGCGGCGGCTTGGAGCACGCGGAATATCGTCTGAAAGACGCGCGGGAGAGTGGGAGAGTGGGAGAGTGGGAGAAAATTCTCCCCCTCACCCCCTCGCCCCCTCTCCCCCTCTCGGTACAGGGATTGACAAATCTGCCCAAGTCGCGTTAGAATACGCATCGTAAGAGCACCTTACCAACCGAATGAAACCATCGTCCGCGCGATTCGCCGCGCAATGACACTGGAACGATTTTACTTTGACAAGGAGGATGTTGTAAAATGGAAACTGGCGAAGTCGCGTTGTTCATAGACTTTGAGAACGTGCGGTATGGTTTGAAGAACAATTACGGACGCGAACCCGATCCGCAACTGCTGATGGCAAAAGCGCGCAAGTACGGTCCGGTCTCGCAGGCGTATGCCTACGCCGATTTCACCGAGCACCCCGATTTCTTCCGGCGCAAACTCGAAGTGGCGGGCATCACGCCGCGCGATATTCCGCGCCGCAGTCCGGACGTCGCGCACAAATCGTCGTCGGATATGGCGATGCTGATGGACATCATTGATTGCCTGCTCGACCGGCCCACGGTCAACACGCTAATCTTGATGACCGGCGACAGCGATTTCATTCGCGTCGTCGCGCGCGCGCGCAATCGCTTTAGCAAACGGGTGATCATCTCCGGCGTGCCCGGCAGCGTCTCGAACGATCTGATCGCGTCCGCCGATGCGTCCGATCCGATCATCGAGGCGGAGTGGACGCCGGTCAGCGCGGCAGAATTTCCCGCCCCGCCCCCCGTGTTCGAATCAACTCTGACCCCGGAACTCTCGATGCCTGACCCGACCGAGTTATCAAACATCGAACGCCACTTGATCAAGCTGATTGACTATCTCAATAGAACGCGACCCTACCTGACATTTCTGTTCGTCAAAACGCACGCCCTCTCTCCAACGAGTCAACTCAATTTGAGTCCGATGCAAGTGGATTTGGTTCTCAGCAAATTCAAAGAGCGCGGCATCTTGCGCGATGAAGTGAAAGAGCAAGATGGGCGCACGTTGCGTTTCCTTTATTTCGCGCGCGAGCATCCGCTGGCGCAAAGCGTGTTGAAGGAGACGCTCGGTTCGTGATGAGGTGCGCGCGGCGCGCGCGACGATGGTTTCACCGGTTAGCGTAGGGGCGTTTAATCAAACGCCCCTACTTTATTTGCGCGGATAACTCGCCGGAACCTGGGATAGATCAACGTCGTACGTCCACGCCGGGCCCCATTCGCCGATCCATTCCATATCGAACGCGCTGACGCGCTCTTTCAAGCCCAGCACGTATGGCTTGACCAACGAAACGTTTTCCGCGTAATTCGCAAACGCGGCAGGCACATCTTTCAGCAACACCTCTTCCGCTTGCTGATAGAGCGCGAACGCTTTGAGCGGATCGCGTTCCTGATCCGCGCGCGCCAACAGCGCGTCCAGTTCCTTGTTGCAATAGCCGAACGGCGCGGCGAATTCATTGCCGCACGTCCAAAACAGACTCAACCAATTTTGCGGATGCGGATAATCCTGGAGGTACCCTTGCAGCGAAATTTGCGGTTTGGTCTTCGCAAGTTGATTGACCGGATCGAGCGCGATGGGACAACCGAACACGCGCGTAAAATTCGCGGCGAGAAAACCAAAGCGCGCTTGATTCGTCGGCGAGGCGAGATACGTCAATTTGATCTCGCCCAGTTTCGCGCAATCCGCTTTGGGATTTTCGGCGGCGCTGTCTTTCGCGGCGTACCCGTTGCTGATCAACGTTTGCAGCGCGGCTTTGGGATCGTACGGCGGCACGCCGGGTTTGTCCGCTTGCGCGCCGGGCACGCCCGGCGGAATCCAACGCGTGTACGGCTTGCCGATGCCGCGCATTACTTCGCGCACCCAGCCCTCGCGATCGAACGCCTGCGCGAACGCGACGCGCACGTTCCGGTCGTCGAACGGTTTGCGCGCGCGGTTGAACGCGATCGCGTAGACGATCGCCGTCGGCGTGCGGACGAGTTCGCTTGTCAACGCCGCGTCCAGCGCGCCCACATCGTCCGCCGATAAATTCGTCGCGAGATCGATCTCCCCTTTTTTGTACGCGTCGAGTAGACCTTTTCCACCTGGAAAATAGATCAATTCCAGACGCTCCAACTTGGGTTTGCCGCGCCAGTAATTCGGATTTGGCGCGAGGACGATGCGTTTGTTCGGCTCGATGGACTGGACGATGAACGCGCCGGTGCCATTGTGCGCGTCCGGACGCGACCACCAATTATCCGGATCGCGCTCGACGGCGCGCTTGTCGGTTGGAAACAGCGCGAGCGTCGCGGCGACAGTTTGCCAATAGCCGTTCGGTTTTTTGAACGTGACGACGAGACTCTGGGGAGCGGTTACCTTGATTCCCAGATTGTTCAGTGCTTTGTCAATCTCTTCGGGCTTGGTCTTGAGCGGATCGAGTTGATCCACCTGCTCCGCGCCTTTGATGTCGTACAGCAAAGCCGCGTTCGTCCTGTGCGTCACACGCGGATCGAGCGCGCGCTTGAGTGCGTACTCAAAATCGCGCGCAGTCACCGCCGTTCCATCGGCGCGCTTTAACCCATCGCGAAGGTGGAACGTCATCTGCAAACCGTCCGGCGACATCGTCCACTTGTCCGCGCCGCCGCCGCCGACGTTGCCCTTTTCGTCAATCGTCGTCAGCCCTTCGTACACCAGTCTGAGCGCGTGCGCTTCAGACCCGAGCGGCGCGCGCTGCGGATCGAGGATATCGGGATAGCGCGGCAAACCGATCCGCAAAACTTTTGTCGTGGGCGGAGGCAACGGCGTCGGCGCAGGTGTCGGCGACGCGCTGATCTCTGGCGCAAGCGTCGGGATGGGACTGCACGCAACTGCAACCCAGACGAGCGCGAGCAGAAAAACGAACGCGAAATATTTTTGCATTTATATTTTGAGAGAAACCAGGTTTCGGCGAGAAACCTGGTTTCTGATCAATCACTTGGGTAATGCGGCCGTGTCAATGTCAAGCCGCGTCGGATTTGTGTCGCCGGGAAACCACCGATTCAGCGGCGTCGTCTTGTACTCCTTGACCCAGGGCTTGACCAGGTACGCGTTGACGCTGTTCCAGACGAACGCCCCGGGCGCATCCAACATCAACAAATCGTGCGCCTTGCCGTACAGTTCCAATCGTTTTTTCTGATCCGGCGTCGCGTCCGCCTCGCTCAGGAATTGATCGAGCGGCTTGTTGGAGTACTTGAGGCGATCGGCGACCGTGCCAGTTTTCCAGTACAGACTCAGCCAGTATTGCGGATCGGGATAGAGCGCGCACCAACCTTGCAAGTACAATTGCGGCGCTGTCCTGGGATCGCGCGTCAAGTTCGCGTACGTCGCTTGATCGACCGGGTTCAACCTGGCATCTACGCCGAGAACCTGCTTCCACTGTTTCTGCAGCCACTCGTAGCGCGGACGCGTCCGCGCGTTGGCGACAAAGGTCAGCGTGATCGGCGGAAGTTTGTCCGCGCTGACGTACTTGGATTCGGACAACGCTTTCTTCGCGGCAGCCGCGTCGAACGCCCAGCGTTTTTCGTCCGCCGGAAAACCGGGGAAACCTTTGGGGATCCAAGTCAGCGTCGGAGTACCGGCGCCGCGCAAAACCTCTTTCACAAACGCGTCGCGATCCGTCGCCAGCGCGAAGGCTTGGCGCACGCGCAGATCGTTGAACGGCTCTTTGTCCAGCGCGAACATTACGCCGAAGGTGCACGCGCCGGGCGATAGCACCAATTGTTTCGCGATCTCCGCATCGCTTTGGATTTTTTCGATTTCTTCCGGCGGGATGACGATCACATCGAGATCGTTTTTCTTGTACGACTGCAGCGCGGTCGCGCTGTCGGTTTGGTACGCGTACTCGATCGCGGTACCCGCTTTGTCGCCCCAGTAATTCGGATTCGCTTCCAAGCGCACGCGCGCGCCCGGCTCGATGCTCTTGACGACGAACGCGCCATTGCCGATCAGCGCGCGCATCGAATTCCACAAATCTTTCGCGCCGATGTTCTCTTCTTTGATCGGATACGCGACCCAGGTTCCCGTGACGACGTGAAAGTACGGCGCCGGTTGTGCGAACACAAGTCTGAGGATCAAGCAGTCGTCCTGCGCGTAACCGTCCTTGCCGGTCTTGCACGGCTTGCCGCTCGCATCGAACGACTGGATACTCGCGTCCACCACCGCTTCGAGCCGTTTCAGATCGTCCGGTTTTAGGTCCGCGCGCGCGTTGCGCCAATCGAGCGCGCCGCGAATTTCATCGGTGAGCGCGGTGTACTCGCCGGAGGTTTTGGGATTGATGTTGCGCTTGAGCGCAAAGGCAAAGCGCGTCGCGCTGAGCAACGAACCGTCGCTGTATTTCAAGCCCTTGCGCAGCGTAAACGTCAATTCCGTCGCGTTGGCGTTGTATTCCCATTTTTCCGCCGCCGCCGGAATCGTTTCCAAATTGTCGTTGAAACGCGTCAAGCCCTCGAAGACGAGTTGCAGATGCGCCCACTCGCTAACGAGCGTCGCCTTGTGCGGGTCGAGCGTTTCGGGCAACGCGCCGCCATTCACACGCAAGACCTTGGGGCGCGGCGGTTCAGTGGGCTTGGGGGCGGAGGTTGGAATTGGGGAAACACTTTTGAGCGTCGGCGGCGGCGTGTTCGTCGCGCTCACCGCGAAGGTTGGCGCGACGCTCGCCGGTTCCGGCGCGCTGCACGCGGCGAGCAGAATCACCGCGCTCGCCGCGAGAATGAGGAATAACGTACGGATGGTAACTTGCCTCCGGAAAAAATTGGAGCTTGGAGATTACAATTTCCAATCTCCAATCTCCAGTCTCCACTCTCTACTCTTCAAACAAACTGGCGACTGGTACGCTAAAATCCGGCAACACCTCGTCGCCGGGCAGAAGATCGCCCGCGCGAAATTCGCGCACATCGGTCAGCGCGCGATACGCGTACACGATTTCGGCTTCGGGATCAGCCACCCAGACCAAACGCACGCCGATTGAAAAATACTCGCGCAGTTTTTGGGTGAGCTCGTTCCAACGATCATCTGGCGACAATACTTCGACAATCAAATCCGGCGCGATATCAAGGTACGCCTTAGAACTCCGTCGCGCCGCGCGCTCGTTCGAGATGAACAACACGTCCGCGCCGCGCACCGTGTCCGGATGGCGGCGCGTGTAGATGCCAACTTCGCCGACAGCCACGATTCCCAATTTGCGCGGTGACACAAAATCATCAAGCGCCTTACCGAGCTTGAGTTCGACTCGACCATGCCGGTTTCCGGTTGGACTCCGCATAATGATTTCCCCTTCGACGAGTTCACAGCGACCAATCTCGCCCAGCGCGGCGAGTTCTTCGCCACTGACTCGCGTGGTGACCATCGGAGGTTCGAGCGTTTGGACGACCATCGTGCCCTTCTGGAAACTAGAAACTAGAGATTGGAGATTAGAGATTGGAGTTCAATCTCTATTCGCTATTCTCTAATCTCCACTAAACGGCGTGACACGCGACCCAATGATCGGCGCCCACATCGCGAAAAGCCGGATCGTCTTTCTTGCAAATGTCCATCACGATCGGGCAACGCGTGTGGAAATGACAGCCGCTCGGCGGACGCACCGGCGACGGCACATCGCCGACCAGGATGATGCGCTCGCGTTTTTCTTCGACGACCGGGTCCGGGATCGGCACGGCGGAGAGCAACGCTTTGGTATACGGATGCAACGGCGTTTTGTACAGCGCATTGCGGTCGGTCAGTTCGACGATCTTGCCGAGGTACATCACCGCGATCCGATCCGAAATGTGCCGCACCACCGACAAATCGTGCGCGATGAAGAGGTATGTCAGGTGGAACTTTTGCTGCAACTCTTCCAGCAGGTTGATGATCTGCGCCTGAATCGAAACGTCGAGCGCGCTGATCGGCTCGTCGCAGACGATAAAATCCGGGTTGACCGCGAGCGAACGCGCGACGCCGATGCGCTGACGCTGCCCGCCGGAAAATTCGTGCGGATAGCGATTGACAAAGTACGGATTCAAGCCGACGATCTGCAACAGTTCTTGCACGCGCTCTTTCTTCTCTTTGCCTTTGGAAATGTTGTGCACTTCGAGCGGCTCGCCGATGATGTCGCCGACGGTCATCCGCGGATTCAACGACGCGTACGGGTCTTGGAAAATCATCTGCATATGGCGGCGCATCTTGCGCAACTCTTCGCCTTGCAACTTGCACAAATCCTTGCCCTTGAAGAATACGTCGCCCGCGGTCGGACGGTACAGCTGCAAGATCGCGCGCCCGGTCGTGGACTTGCCGCAACCCGATTCGCCGACCAAGCCCAGGGTCTCGCCGCGCCGAATCTCAAAATCGAGACCGTCTACGGCTTTGACATCCGCCACCTTGCGCTGAAGAATGATGCCCTGCGTGATCGGGAAATATTTTTTCAGTCCTTTGACTTGGACGAGCGATTGCTCTGGTTTGGGATCAGCCATTTTGAAAAACTCCTTGTCTGGTGTCAGTGTTCAGTATTCAGTATCCAGTGTTCAGTGTTCAGTCTGAATACTGAACACTGAATACTGATTCACTGCTTCCGCAGTTTCCGCACGTCCTGCCAATGCCAGCACGCGACCCAATGCCGCACCGCGCCCAATTCCAACGCGGGATTTTCGTTCGCGCATTTCTCCGTGCGATAGCGGCAGCGATCGTAGAACGGACAGCCCTTGGGCATCTCGATCAAATCCGGCGGCAGTCCTTCAATCGGCGTCAATTTCGATTTCAGCGCGGCGTCGAGTCGCGGAATCGAGCCGAGCAAGCCGAGCGTGTACGGATGCAAGGGGTTGCCAAACAATTCCTTGTTCGACGCGGACTCGATCACGAATCCGGCGTACATCACGTTGATCCGATCCGCCAGTCCGGCGATCACGCCGAGATCGTGCGTGATCCAGATGATCGCCATTCCCAATTCGCGCTTGAGCCGCTTGACGATGTCAATGATCTGCGCCTGGATCGTCACGTCGAGCGCGGTGGTCGGTTCGTCGGCGATGAGCAGTTGCGGCGAGCAGGACAACGCCATCGCGATCATCACGCGTTGGCGCATTCCGCCGGAGAACTGATGCGGATAATCGTCAATCCGCCCTTCCGCTTCCGGGATGCCGACCATCTTCAATAATTCGATCGCGCGCTTGCGCGCCTGCTCTTTGGTCATTCCCAGATGCAATTCCAGCGCTTCGGAAATTTGCGTGTTGATCGTCAGCACCGGATTGAGCGAGGTCATCGGGTCTTGAAAGACCATCGCGATTTTGTTGCCGCGCACCGATCGAATTTCTTCGTCGTCCACCTTGACCAAATCGCGTCCTTGAAACATCACTTGCCCGCTCGCGATTTTGCCCGGCGGCATCGGAATCAAGCGCATCACCGACAACATCGAAACCGATTTGCCGCAGCCCGATTCGCCGACCAAGCCCAGGGTTTCGCCTTCGTCCAGGTGAAACGAAACGCCGTTGACCGCGTGGACGACGCCGTCCTGGGTGTGGAACTCGGTTCTCAAATCTTTGACTTCCAGTAATGTTCCCATTCGCCCTCCCAAAATAATTTCAGATTACAAACAAATAGTGATTAGTAATTGGTCAACTAGTGACTAGTTGACCAATTACTAGTTGACTAGTCACTAATCTCCGGATTCAACGCCTCGTTCAACCCATCGCCGAAAAAGTTGAACGCGAATACAATCGCGGCAAGCACGAGCCCTGGAATGAACACGAGCCAGATCATTTGCGGAAACTGCCGCCAATAGCGCCCAGCGTTTTCCGCGATGATGTTCCCCCAGCTCGGCGCGGGCGGCTGTAGCCCGATGCCGAGAAAGCTCAGGTAACCTTCCGACAGCGCGATATCGCCCAAGCCCATTGACATCGCGACGATGATCGGCGTGACCGCGTTCGGCAAAATGTGCCGCGCGATGATCCGGGATGTCGGCACGCCGATTGCGCGCGCGCCAAGTACGAATTCGCGCTGCTTGATCGTCAACACCTGCGCGCGAATCAAACGCGCCAAGCCCGCCCAACCGATCACGCCGAGCGCGAGAATGACGACCGCGTAATCCAGATAGCCGGTGTTCGCCAGTTCGCTCAAGCCGGACGACCTTGCCCAGTGCATCACCCCCGGTTTGATCGTGGAGGCGACGAAGAACACAAACAGCAATCCGGGAAACGCAAACAGAATATCGGCTACCCGCATTATAATCGTATCTGCCCAACCCTCCAAATAGCCCGCTAGCGCGCCCAGTGGGATGCCAAGCGCCAAATTGACCAGGGTGACCATTAGGATCACGAAAACGGCGGAACGCGCGCCCCACACGATCCGGCTGAACATATCGCGCCCGAGCGCGTCCGTGCCGAACCAATGCGCCGCGCTCGGTGGTTTTTCGATCTGATCCAGGTTTTGCTGATCGTACGCATACGGCGCGATGAACGGCGCGAAGAGCGCGGTGACAAACATCAGCCCGATGACGATCGCGCCGAGCGCGGCGGGCGGATTCGTGAGAATGCGCCGCAGGATGTACGCTTGCGCCGATTGCCGACGCGTCGCAAAGAGATCGGACTGTGCCACTACACTTTACTCGTGTTGTCATTCTGAGCGAAGCGAAGAATCTCGCGCACGCAATTCGCGCGACGCTTCGCTCCGCTCAGCGTGACATCAGTTTACGCTTTCCGGATGCGCGGGTCGAGCAAGCCGTACGTGATGTCCACTACCAAATTCGAAAAGACATACGCCACGGCGATCAGCAACACCAGCGCCATCGTGATATAGTAATCACGCGCAAAGAGCGCGTCGAACGCGAGCTGTCCCACGCCCGGCACGCCGAACCAATTTTCGACCAGGAACGATCCGGCGACCAAGCCGCCCATCATCAAACCCAGGATCGTCGCAATCGGGATGAGCGCGTTCCGCATCGCGTGCCGGAGAATGACCGTCCGTTCGCGCAAGCCCTTGGCGCGCGCGGTGCGAATGTAATCCTCGCTCAACACTTCGATCATTCCGGCGCGCATCTGCCGCGTCATCACCGCGATGATGCCCAGCGATTCGATGAACGCGGGCAAAATCACTTTCGCGCTGAAAATGCCGTCCCAGTATCCTTGCACCATCGGCAAGATGGGACCGATCGAAAATTTAAGATTCGCCGCCGCGAAAACCAAATCGTGCCGGCGCGAAAAAAGAAACGTCAAGACCGGATTGAGAAAAATGATCGGCAACGAAATTCCGGCGATGACGATGCCGCGAATGAGCAAATCAATCCACGAATCACGCTTCAACCCAGCGATCAAACCCAGCGGCACGCCGATCCCTAGCCCCAGAAAAATCGCGACGAGATTGAGCTGAATCGTGACCGGCAACGCTTGCGCGATCAGCGCGCCGACCGGCTGATCGCGATACTTGACGAGGGAATAGCCAAAGTTGCCTTGCAACGCGTTCGTGACATAGTTCAAGTACTGAATGTGGAAGGGCTGATCGAAACCGTACTCGCGGCGCAACCGTTCGATCGTTTCTGGGTTGGCGCGCAAACCCAGCAGCACCTGGAGCGGATCGCCGGGCCCGTACACGCCAAGCGCGAACGTGATCAGCGAAATGAAAAAAAGTAACACCGGCAACCAGAGCAAGCGCCGGAGGATGAACGCGGTCATCGGCAAAACCTAGCGTAGGGGCGTTTGATTAAACGCCCCTACGACTTACCTTTCGATCGAAACGTATTTGAGACGCGGAATGATGATCGGCGGATAAATCATTCCCTTGACGTAGGGCTTGGTCAGCCAGTACTCGCGCGAGTGCGAAAATGGAATAACCGGCGCGTCGGTGAGAATCAACTGCTCGGCTTGTTGATACAGTTTAAAGCGCGTCGTACTATCTTTTTCCAGCGCGGCTTGGTCGAGCAATTTGTCCACTTCGGGGTTGCCATAGCTCGCCCAGTTTTGCGTGCTGGTCGAGCGGAACAAAATGTCCAAAAAGTTTTGCGGATCCACATAGTCCGCCGCCCAGCCCACGTCGAACATTTGGTACGGATTCTTGGTGGGATCATCAATCGTGTTGAAGAAACTGGCGTCATCGGTTTGCTGAATCGAAACGCGCGCGCCGAGATTGTCCTTCAACATTCCCGCCATCACTTGAACGTTTTGCGCGGCGGAACCGCCCGCGCCAATCGTCGTCCAGGTAATGTCGGGCAACTTTCCGGCGTACTTGGATTCAGCGAGCAACTGCTTGGCTTTGGCTGGATCGTACGTCAGTTTGTTCGCAGGTTCCGCATAACCGGGCATCCCCGGCGGCAAAATCGTGCTCGCGACCAAAGGCATCTTGCGATAGACGACGTCAATCACTTTTTGGCGATCGATCGCGAGCGCGAATGCCTGCCGCACTTTGGGATCATCGAACGGCGGCTTGCGCGTGTTGAAGACGATGAACCCGGTCGAAAGCGAAGGCCCGATGAACAGTTGTTTGTTCAACGGACTGTTCGGATCGCTGACGCGCTCGATGTCGCTGATCGTGACGTAGACCGATTCGAGATCGCCGTTTTCGTACATCGTCATCGCCGAGCCGCCGCTGAGAATGAACTGCACCTCGTCCAGCTTGGGTTTGCTCTCGCCGTAGTAATTTTCATTCTTGGCGAGAATGATCCGTTGCGCGCGCACGTACTCTTTCAGTTTGAAGGGACCGGTGCCGTTCGGTTTGTCGGTCCACGTCCGTCCGCCGCGCTCGACGTTGTTCTTATCCACGATGTACGCGGTCGGAAAAGTCAACTTCGCCAGAAAGTACGATTTGGGCGCGTCGATTGTGATCTTGACCGTGTAATCGTCCACGACTTGGACGCCGCTGACTTCGGCGGCTTTGCGGCTCAATTTCTCGCGCACGCCGATGATGTCGCCCAAATAATTTTCGGCGGTCGGCGAAAGTGTCGCCGGATTCGCGACGCGTTCGATCGAGTACTTGAAATCTTGCGCCGTCACCGGGCGACCGTCGTGGAATTTCACTTCCTTGCGGAGATAAAACGTGTACGTCTTGCGATCTTCGCTCACATCCCATTTCTCGGCGATGTCCGGCACGACTTTGAGATTTTGATCGAGCATCACCAAGCCGCTGAAAATTTCGGCGACGTACTCGCCCGCGTTCGTATCGTTCACCTGCGCGGGATCGAGCGTGCGCGGATCGGTGCCGCCGGGCAGGCGCAAAATGTTTCGACTCGGCGCGACGGGCGCGCGCGCGGTCGGCTGTTTGCCAGGCGCGGGTGGCGTCGCGCCGAACCCGGGCGCGGGTTGCGCGAGCGGGCTTGATCCAGGTTGCATCAAGAAATACAACACACCACCGCCAACGCAGACCGCGCCGCACAATGCGACGAGCAGAATCACGATGATCCCTATCAGCCAGCGATTGCCGCCGGTATTTTCACTGTTCGACATTTTTCGTTCCTCCATCTAGTCGCGGAGAATTCAGGTTGCGCCCATAGTACACGCGCTTGCGATTCTTGTCAAGGCGTCTGCCAAAGTCAGCCATCAGCGCGCACGCTTTGATCTCCACCGGCAATCCCGCGACAAGCAAAAATACTTCGTCCGCCGCCGCCGCGATTTTTTTGTTCACCGCGCCGAGCAGATCGCGGTACGCGCGTCCCAACGCGTTGTCCGGCACCAGCCCCATCCCAACTTCGTTTGACACGAGAATCAACGCGGCATCGTGCGCGCGATACCATGCGAGCAAGTCGTCAACCTCGCGCGACATTTCCGCACGCGCGTTCGATTCATCCGCGAGCAACACGTTCGACGCCCACAGCGTGATGCAGTCCACGACGATCACGCGCGCGTTTGCCGCCGATTGCAACGCGCGCGCGATCTCGCGCAGCGATTCGAGCGTCCGCCACGCGGCAGGACGCGCCGCGCGATGCGACGCGATCCGCGCGCGCATTTCGTCGTCACGCGCTTCCGCCGTCGCGACGAACAGCACATCATCGCCACCGCGTTTGCGCGCGAGCGCCTGCGCGAAATCGCTTTTGCCGCTCCGCGCGCCGCCGAGAATGAGAGTTAAACGCTTTGTCATCACAACCAATCCCTGCAGAAAGATGAAAGATGAAGGATGAAAGATGAAAGAAATTCATCCTTCATCTTTCATCTTTCATCCTTCTCTCACAGAGTTACGCACCCAATCAACAACACGCCTGCTTCCACGCTCTCGCAAATCATTCCGTAAATGTCGCCCGTCAAGCCGCCCAGACGATTCAGCGCGAGGCGCGCAATGGACAGCGCGACGAGGAACGCGCCGACAAGCGCGGCGAATCCGAACGCGCCGAAAAACGCGCAACCCAGCGCGGCAAACATCGTCGCGACGAAAACGATGCGGCGCGTCAAGCCCGCGCGAAACAGCGCCGCCATCCCGCCCGAGCGCGCGAGCGGAAACGTCGCCGCGAACACCATCGCCCAACGACCCAGGATCGGCGCGAGCAAGATCGGCGCGAACGATGACACGTTCGCAAGCGCGGCGAATTTGACGATGAGCAGCAGCATCAATCCGACCGCGCCAAAGGTTCCGAGATGCACATCGCGCAGAATTTCGAGGCGGCGTTCGCGCGTTGTTGCCGCGAACAAGCCGTCGCACGCGTCCGCGAATCCATCGAGATGCAACGCGCCGCTGAACACAATCCACAGCGCGAGCAACAGCGCGGACGCGACCAAGTTCGGCAAAATCGCGCGCAACAAAAAATGCGCAACAACCAAACTCGCGCCGATGAGCAAGCCGACGAACGGAAACCACGCGTACGCGCGCGCGGAAATTGGCTCGCGGTAACGCGCGGGAACAATCGTTAGTAAACCAAGCGCGGTAAGAAAATCGTTCATCGAATTCGGGCGATAAATCGCCCGCCTCAGCGGGTACAAGCCCGATAAATCGGGCTAACCGAATCGGTTTCCAACCGATTTTCACCTATTGAGCCGTCGAATTGATTCGACGGCGTTCGAGCAACCGATAGATCATTTCCACATTGAGATTCTCCCGCGCCACTTGCGCCAGCAGATCGTACGCCGCGCCGCGATCAAACCGCGTGCGGGTCGTCCGCACGATCCCTTTGCGCGCGGCAAGGTTCGTCAGAATCAACCCGCGCAGCGCGTCGTTATCGAAGAAACCGTGAAAGTACGTCCCCGCGATCCAACCACGCGCATCCACCGCGCCGTCGTAATCATCCGCCGCGTTTTCGCCACGCGCGGCGACGCGCACCAACGACGTACAATCGGCGCGCGTCTGTCCCATATGAATTTCGTATCCCGCGATTTCGAGTCCGCGTGCGTTCGCAAACAATCCATCGTTCGCCGTCACAACGCCGCGCGCGCGGACCGTTTGCTTTTCCGCTTCAAACGTCGTCACGAGCGGCAACAGTCCCAGCCCCGCGACTTGGGTCTCGTCCGATTCGACGCGCTGCGGATCGCGAATCTGCGCGCCGAGCATTTGATAGCCGCCGCAAATTCCCAGGATCGGCGTACCCGTGCGCGCCAATTCAACGATGCGCGCGGCGAGACCGCGTTCGCGCAAAAATTTCAAATCGGCAATCGTCGTCTTGGTGCCGGGCAAAATGATCAAATCAGGTTCGCCCAAATCATCGGCGCGATCCACGAACCGCACCGTCACATCCGCTTCCGCGCGCAGCGGATCGAAATCGTCAAAGTTGCTGATGTGCGGAAGGCGGATTACCACAATCTCCAGCGCGGCGGTCAGCGGTCGGCGGTCAGCGGTCAGGGTCTCCAGCGCAACCGAATCCTCATCCGCGATCCGCAAATCGCGCACGAACGGCATCACGCCGATCACCGGCACGCCACTGCACTCTTCCAGAATTTTCACGCCGTCCACGAACAAGCGCGCGTCGCCGCGAAATTTGTTGGCGATGAAGCCTTTGACGCGCGCGCGTTCGCTTCCTTCCAAGAGCGCGTGCGTTCCCAACAACTGCGCGAAAATTCCGCCGCGATCGATATCGCCGACGAGCAACACGGGCGCGTCGGCGTACTCCGCGATTGCCATATTCACGAGATCGCCGCGCCGCAAATTCAATTCGACGGGGCTGCCCGCGCCTTCGATCACGACGACGTCGGACTGCGCGCGCAGCGAATCGAGCGCGCGCGTGACGATGGTCCACAACTCGCCGCGCCGCCGCATGTATTGCCCTGCCGGCAAGCGCGCCCAGGGCTTGCCCATCACGACGATCTGCGCGAACGAATCGGCTTCGGGCTTGATGAGGACGGGATTCATTTCGACGGTGACATCCACGCCCGCCGCGTCGGCTTGCATCGCTTGTGCGCGCCCGATTTCGCGTCCGTCGCGCGTCGCAAACGAATTGAGCGCCATATTTTGCGCTTTGAACGGCGCGACGCGCAAACCATCTTGCTTGAAAATTCGGCACAGCGCGGCGACCAACAAACTTTTGCCAACCGACGACATCGTACCTTGAATCATTAACACTGAACCGCGCATTGAATCCTCATTCAAAAATGCCAAATACGCCAAACGTGCCAAACATCTTTTGCCAATTTGGCACCTTTGGCTAATTTGGCAAGTTTGGCAGATTTGCTATCGTTTCTACCAACCGCGCGTTTTCTTCCGGAATGCGCGTCGCGATGCGGATGAAATTCGGCAAGCCCCACGACGTTCCATCGCGCACGACGATTTTGTGTTCGCGCAATCGCCGCGCAAATTCTGTCGCCGCCGCGACCTGCACCAAAAAGAAATGTGTCGCCGATGGGACCACGCGCAAACCGAACCGCGTCAAATCGTTCACGAGATCGATCTTGGCGCGCGCGAGCGCGGCAAGCGAATCGCGCAAATGCGTCTCGTCGCGCAGCGCGGCAACCGTCGCGGCTTGCGCGAACGCGTTCACGCTCCACGGCGGCTGCACTTGTTCGATTGCCGCGATGATTTCCGCCGACGCCAGCGCGTACCCGACGCGCAAACCGGTGAGCGCGTAATCTTTTGTGAGCGAGCGCAGAATCAACAGGTTGTCGTACCGCAACAAATCGCGCGCGTCCCACGCGTCTGCGGTAAATCGCACGAACGCTTCGTCCAAAACCAAGAGCGCGTCGGGACACGCACGCAACATTTTTTCGATTTCATCGCGCGCGAGATATTTGCCCGTCGGATTATTCGGGTTGCACAGAAAAATGAATCGCGGATTGCACGCGCGCGCCTGATCGATTAGCGTATCAACATCAATCGCAAAATCATTTTCGGCGCGCGCGCGATATTCGACGATCTGCGCGCCCATAATCGCGGCGGACGCGGCGTACTCGCCGAACGTCGGCGCGGCGATCAACACACGGTCGCGCGCGCGCAGATATGCGACGGCGAGATGATAGATCAAATCCACCGAGCCATTGCCGACGATAAGTTGCCGCGCGCCGACGTTTTGCATTTCGGCAAGCGCGTCGCGCAACGGCGTCGCGCGCGGATCGGGATGGCGACCGATTGGCACATCGCGCAGCGCGTCCCAGACGCGCGGCGACGGACCGTACGGATTAACGTTGGAACTAAAATCAATCCAATCGTCGGCGTGCGCGCTGGAAAAGCCGCCGTGCGGGACGGGCGCGAGGTGTTCGATTTCGGGGCGAGGGGTGATCGACATTTTAGATTTTCGATTTATGATTTTCGATTTATGATTTGACCAAGTGCGCCGACGATGACGCTGATGACAACTGTGAGACCCAATGCGACAGTCACGATTCGCGCAGCGCGATGAATGTCGCGCGGTTGCGGCGGGCGACCATTTTCGTTCAAGCGATAATGTCCCACTTTTTCCAAGCGCACGTCGAGCGCGCCTGCCATCGCACTCATCGGATAGCCCGCGTTCGGACTCTCGGTACGCGCGTGATCGCGTTGCATCGTTTGGAACGCGCGTCGCGCGTCGTCGCGCGTGAATCGCGCGGCAAGCACGAGCAAGATCGCGGTGATGCGCGCGGGGATGAAATTCAGCGCGTCGTCCACACGCGCCGCGACCTTGCCCAGATATTCGTACCGTCCGCGATAACCGATCATCGAATCGAGCGTGTTGACCGCGCGGTACGCGAACGCGCCTGGCAAGCCGAACAAGTGATAGTAGAACAACGGCGCGACAAACGCGTCGCTCGCGTTCTCCGCCAACGATTCGATTGCCGCCGCCGAAAGTTGCGACGCGTCGAGTTCGCGCGTGTCGCGGCTGACGAGCGCGCGCAGATCGTCACGCGCGTTTTCGGTCGCGCGCGTTTCCAAATCGCGTTGCACGTCTTCACCCGCGCGAATCAAACCGCGCCACGCGAACGTCATTTTGAGCGCGACTGCCGCGAGCCACAGGGCAAGCCAGTGCGTGTGTGTCATTGCGAGCCGCGTTTTTCGCGGCGAAGCAATCTCCAACCTGTGCATCGGGGATTGCTTCGCTTCGCTCGCAATGACACTCGGCTGACACGCGCGCAAGACACGCTCGATCATCAGCGCGGGCAGCGCGGCAAGCGCGATGCCGCTCGCGGTCATCCCCGCGCCGTACAACAATTCTACGCGCGGATTATCGCGCGGGGCGCGTTGCTCCATCGCTTGCGCGATGCGCCCAAACCACGCGACGGGATGAAACGCGTTCGGCGGATCGCCAAAGAGCCAGTCCAGTGCGACGGAGAGAATCAAAACGAGAGAATTATGAGACTGTAGCATACCCAGGATTCTGCTCACCGCAGAGACGCGGTGAAAAAGTATCAACTCTGCGCTCTCTGCGTCTCTGCGGTCAAAGCATTCAAAATCGCGCGGCGCACCGCGCGCGCGATCAACGCGCCGAGCGGCGAAATCGGTCCCGCGTATTCGTACGCCGCGCCGCGTTCGGTCGTCGCGATCACAATCGAATCGGTGCCGGTGCCACTCGCCAAGCCGCCGTGCGGCGCGCGCACATCGCGTTCGATCAGCGCGAGCGTTTTCGCTTCGGTCGCGGTGATGACCGCGTTGACGCGCGCGGCTTGCGTCAGGCGCGCGTCGGCGATGACGACGATGTTGATCGTACCTACTTCCATATTCGCGGCTGGCGTGATGCCCGCTGCGATCGGACGGCTGATGCCAACGGTCGCGATCGCGATCACCGTCATCGCCGCGTCGGTTTCAATCGCAACTTGCGCGCGTTCGGTCTTCGCTGCCGTCATCAAACCGACGAATGGCTCGGCGATTTCCAATGCGCGCGCGAACGCGGCGAGATCATCGTGCGGTGAACGATTCGCGTAATCGCGATGCACATGCAAATTGATAATGTGGCGCGCGTGCGTCAAGTCACTTCCAACCACCGCCGAGCTCACAACCACTAGCGGCGCGTCACTCCAAATGTGAACGGCGCGCGCGTCATATTCCAGGTGCAAGCCGTCAATCGGTAAAATCAAAACCAACCACCTTGTGTCATTGCGAGGAGCGTCTTTTGCGACGAAGCAATCTCCAAATCGCAAATAGGGGATTGCTTCGCCGCTACGCGGCTCGCAACCCTGGCACTTGCGTCCCCGCCAGGGCAAGTGTGACTATTCGCTACTCACTTTTCTCCGCTACGCCCGCTTCGCCGAACGTCGCCATCTCATCCAGAATTTTGCACGCGGCAATGCAAATCGAAATCCCGAGCGCGGCGCCCGTTCCTTCGCCCAAACGGAGATCGAGATCGAGTAGCGGATCAAGTCGCAGATAATCCAGTGTCGCGCGATGTCCGATCTCGACGGAACGATGCGCGGCAATCAGGTACGGCTGCACCGCAGGCGCGAGTCCGTACGCGATCAGCGCCGCCGCGCCGGAAATGAATCCATCAATCACGACCGGCACACGCCGCGCCGCCGCGCCGATCATCACGCCCGCGAGTCCGCCGATTTCAAATCCGCCGACATCACTCAGCACATCAAGCGCGTCGTTCGGATTCGGTTTGTTGAGCGCGAGCGCGCGTTCAATCGTCGCGATTTTGCGCGCGAGTCCCGCATCGTCCACACCCGTGCCGCGTCCTGTCACATCTTTTACTGCGCGACGCGTGATCGCCGCGACAATCGCGGACGATGGCGTCGTGTTGCCGATGCCCATATCGCCCGTGCCGATAATGTCCGCGCCGCGCGAAATTTCGCGCGTAACGATTTCGATGCCTGCTTCGAGTGCACGACGCGCGTCATCGCGCGTCATCGCGGGACCGATCGAAAAATCGCGCGTGCCGTGCGCGATCTTGCGACTCACCAAGTCAGGATGCGCGGGCAAATCGGACGCGACGCCGATGTCCACCACGACGACGCGCGCGCCAATATGCCGCGCCAACACATTGATCGCCGCGCCGCCGCGCAGAAAATTCAAAACCATTTGCGGCGTCACTTCGGCGGGATACGCGCTGACGCCTTGCCGCGCGACGCCGTGGTCGCCCGCCATCGTAATAATCGCGGGGTGCTTGAAACGCGGGCGCGCGTTGCGCGTGATGCCCGCGATCTGAATCGACAACGCTTCGAGTCGCCCGAGCGCGCCAGTGGGCTTTGTGAGTTGATCTTGCCGCGCGCGCGCCGCGTTCATCGCGTCGTCGTCAAGCGGTTGGATGTTAGCAATCGTTTCAGCAAGTACACTCATCAGAATTTCCCAAAGGCAGAAGGATGAGGGATGAAGGATGAAATTCATCTCACGTCTTTCATCCTTCATCCTTCTGCCTTCATCCTTTCTTAGAATTCAATCCCAGGTTGCGCTTTGATCCCGCGCGCGAGCGGATGTTTGATTTCGCGCATCTCGGTCACGAGATCGGCGTACTCGATGAGCGCGTCGGGTGCGTCGCGTCCCGTGATGATGAGATGCAGCTCGGGCGGCTTGTGTTCGCGCAACCACGCGATCATTTGCGCGACATCGAGCCAGCCGAATTTGAGCGGGTACGTTATCTCGTCGAGCAAAATAATATCGTACGCGTCGCTCGCGATTTTTTCTTGCGCGAGCACCCACGCCGCGCGCGCCTTTTCCGCCGACTTTTCCAAATCCTTTGATAGCCACGTGAAACCATCGCCGCGCGAGTGCCATTCGATTCCCAGTTTGTGCGCGGCTTGGATTTCGCCGTAATTGCTCGTTTCGGCTTTGATGAACTGAATCACGCACAACCGCATCCCGCGTCCCCACGCGCGCAACAACGTGCCAAACGCGGCGGTACTTTTGCCTTTACCGTTGCCTGTATTCACAATCACTAGACCTTGTCGCATTTTTCCCTCACAACGACCGACGACCGATGACCGACGACGGTCAACTGTTTCCCGGTCGTCGGTCGTCCGTCGTCGGTCAATCAAGTCACATTCCACCTACAAGTGCAATCGGCCTCTGATTCTGCGGATGCGGCACGACGAGAAGCTCGACGCCGTACACCTCGCGCAAAACATCGGGCGCGATCACATCGCGCGGCGCGCCCATTTTGTAGACGCGACCCTCTTTGAACAAAACGAGACGCGAGCAGTACTGCGCGGCAAGATTGAGATCGTGAAAGACGACCAGCACCGCGAGTCCGCGCTCGCGATTCAACCGCCGCACGAGTTCCATCACTTCGATCTGATGCTTCACGTCGAGATGCGCGGTCGGCTCGTCCAGCAGCAGCACCTGCGGCTCTTGCGCGAGCGCGCGCGCGATCACGACGCGCTGTCGTTCGCCGCCGGAAAGGTGATTGACCAGACGATCCGCCAGCGACCACGTGGCTGTCGCTTCCATCGCCGCGCGCGCGATCTGTTTATCGCGCGCGTTTTCGTTTTGCCACCACGCCAGATGCGGCACGCGTCCCATCAACACGATCTCGAACGCGGTAAAACCCGGCGGCAACTCGACCGCCTGCGAAACGACCGCGATGTGGCGCGCGATTTGCTGCGGAGCAAGCGACGCGAGTTCATAGCCATTGAGCCAGACGCGTCCGTGTTGTGGCACCAGCGCGCGGCTTAGACATTTGATCAGCGTGGATTTGCCGGAGCCGTTGGGACCAATGAGACCGACGAGTTCGCCCGGCTTGATCGCCAGATCAATTTCGTTCAGCACCGTCTTGTCTTGGTAAGCAAAAGAAATTTTGTCCGCGCGTAATTGGAGCGTATTCATATCAGCGTCTCCTTTTTCCGACGCAACAAATACAAAAAGAACGGTGCGCCGCAAAACGCGGTGATGATCCCAACGGGCAATTCGCTTGGCGAAAGGAGCGTGCGCGCGAATGTGTCCGCGATGATCAGAAACGTCGCGCCGATCAGCGCGGACATTGGCAACAGAAAACGATGATCGGGTCCCCACACCAAACGAACCGCGTGCGGCACGATCAAACCGACAAAGCCGATGATGCCGCTCGTCGCAACCGCCGCCGCGGTGATCAGCGACGCCGCCGCGACCAAGATGATCGTCACGCGTTCGACCGGCACGCCAAGTTGCTGCGCTTGCGTATCGCCCAACTGCAACACGTTCAACACGCGCGCGTTCAGGTACAACACGACCCAGCCGATTCCCAGGTACGGCAACATCACCGCAACGCTCTGCCAACTGCTCAGCGCGAAACTGCCCATCATCCACGCGACGATTTGATGCGTGCGGAACGCGCTATCGTTCTGAAACATCAAGAACGACGTGATCGCAGAAAGAAACGCGCCGAGCGCGACGCCCGCCAGAATCAACGTCGTCGGCGTCGTGCGTCCACCCGCACGCGCGAGTGCGTAGATCAACGCCGTCGCGCCTAGCGCGCCGGCGAACGCGAGAATCGAAATCGCGCCGATGTTAAAAACAATCGCGATGGTCGCGCCAAGTCCCGCGCCGGACGACACGCCGATCAAATACGGATCGGCGAGCGGATTGCGAAGCAAACCTTGGTACGTCGCGCCCGAAGTCGCGAGCGCGGCGCCAACCAGCGCGGCAAGCGCGACGCGCGGCAGGCGAATGTCGAAGAGAATCGTCTCCCAGGTCGGCGTCCAGGTCGCGGCGATTTGCGCGCCGGGGAATTTCGCGACGACCATTCGCGCGAGCGCGTCCAGCGGAATCGGCACCGAGCCGAACGTCGCCGCCAGCGCGCCGACCGCGATGACGATGCAACTGGCACCGAGCAAGATCGCGCCGCGCCTTTGCCGCGCGGGATACGCGATTTTTGTTTCGATCATTTGAACAGATCGGGATGCAGCGCGCGCGCGATCATTTCCAAGCCCTCGACGACGCGCGGACCGGGACGCGCGATGACATCTTCGTTCGGGATCGGGACGATGCGCCCGGTTTTGACTGCCGTGATATTCGTCCAACCAGGTCGCGCCCTGACGCTTTCCGGCGATTCGCCAAAGAGCATATCGCCCAACAAAATGACTTGCGGATCCTTGGCGAGGATCGCTTCCGGGCTCAGTTGCGCGTACGACCCCTTGGCATCCGCCGCGATGTTCACACCTCCGGCTTTGGTGAGCAAATCGTCAATGTACGATCCGGGACCCGGCGTGTACAACGATTTGTCAATTTCGTAAAAGACGCGCGGTTTGTCTTTCACTGTCGCCACCTTGGTCGTGACCGCGTCGATCCGGCTTCTGAGTTGCGCGGTCAACTTGGCGGCGTTCTCGGACGCGCCGGTCAGTTTGCCGATGAACGTGATCTTGGCAAGCACGTCGTTCACATTCTTGGGCTCCACCACTGCGATAACGAGACCGCGCTTTTCCAATTCCGGCACGACGGTCTTGTTGTGCAGGTTCGTCGCCAGCACAAGATCGGGATTGAGTCCAACAACTTTTTCGAGATCGATTTTGGAAAAGCCGCCGACCTTGGGTTTCTCTTGTGCTTCAGGCGGATAATTGCAGTACTGGGTCACGCCGACAACGCGCGCGCCGAGTCCCAATGCGTACAGCACTTCGGTGTTGCTCGGCGCAAGCGAGACGATGCGCTGCGGCGCGCCTTTCAGCGCGACGACGCGCCCCGCGTCATCGGTAAATGTTTGCGCGGCGGGCATTGGGGTTGGCGCAGGCGCGCACGCAATCACCCCAACTAGGATCACAAGCAGAACGCACATCCAGAAATATTTTTGCATTTTGATTTCTCCTCAAATGCGACCGCCGACGGCTGACCGCCGACCGTCGCGACTTTTTCGTCTTTCGTCCTTCGTCGCTCAAACAAAAATCCCCTTGCCTTTTCGACAAGGGGATTGATTCACGTCAAATAATAAATCATCCTGCCCCTTTCTCGCGAAGGTTGCGTTGGGATAGCGCGCGTGATCAAATGGATCACACGCGCACCAGAGGCAGGTATCCTGGCTTGTTAGTCAATTGTCAATTAGTCAATTAGTCAAAAACCTATGTCGGTTCTGACTAATTGACTAGTTGACTAGGCAACTAGCTGACTAACTCACAGTTGCGGGACAGCGTCGGATTCGCACCGACTTCCCCTGCGGATCTGTCACCGCGTTCATCGCGCGATGGCGCGACGAGGCGGTTTGGGATTCGATTCAAAATGTGCGAACGATCTAGCCGAGAATATCGGTCACGGGAATTGGCGCATCGGGAAACGCCTGACACGCGGCGGTTTGCCCGCGCCAGAGTTGGTGAATTTCGCCGTAACCACGCGCCGATGGCTGGGAATAGGTTTGGATGCAATCGCTTGCCAAATCTACTAACCAGACTTCGGAAATTCCCGCTTGGGCATACAACGGAATTTTCGTCGCGCGATCAAAATCCTGCGAACTCTCGGCAACTTCGATCACGAGCAAAACGTCTTCGGGTTCGGGATGCGCGTCAACGTAGAAATCATTGCGCGGTTGCAACAGCGCCAAATCGGGCTGCGGTTCCGAACGCGCGCTAAGATGAATCGGGTCTTGCACGCTTACAATGGCGCGCGTCCCAACACCGCGCGCCAACAAACGATTCAATCGTTTCACGCACGCCGCGTGACGGCTACCGATTGGAGACATCGCCAAGACCTCCCCTTCGATCAACTCCACCCGATCATCTTCGGTGAGTACGCCGTTCTGCAACATCCGATGATAATCGTCGGTTGTGAACAACCGTCGGACTATATGCGTCACCATCCGAACCTCCGCCTACGGTTATAGCACGAAATCACTGCGCCGTCAAATCCGCCGCGATCTCATTCGGCGCAACGCGAAGGTTCGAGAGGCGCAAGCCCGTCCCTTGCAATTCGCGTTGCAACGCGCGATTGATTTGATCTTCGGCTTGCGCGCGCACTTGCTCAACGATGGGCGTAACGAGCGATTGCGAAACGCCGATGCCGCTCACGTCCACTTTTTCGACCGCAAGCGCGACGCGTCCATTTTGAACCGCGACGCGCATCCGCGCCGTCGCGTTGCCCGCCATCGTTTGTCCCAGGATTTTCGTGTCCACCGCGACGACGACCTGGACGATATTCGGCGCGACGAGCGTCAGCGTCGCTTGCTTCGCCAAGCCCGATTGCTTGGCGATTTGCTGCAACTGCGCGTTGAGATATTTCGCGCTGACCGTGATCGTCACATCGCCGCGCGACGCGCCGACGACGGACGCGACTTTCTCTGCCGGTTCCGTTTTCGGCAAGAGTGACATCACGCCGAATGTCAACGCGATTCCAACGACGAGACCCAGGATCGCGCCAAGGCAACCAAGGGCAAGGTCTTTCATTGCCCTTCAATTCCCGCCAATCGTTTCGCCAAACGCGCCTTGGCTTCCAAACCGGCAAGACGCGCGAGCATAATCCGCTGCGCTTGCGGCGAGCCCGCGCCGTGCATTGACTCGGTGAGGTACGCCGCCGCGCCGGGACCGAGCGTAAGATTTTCGAGCAAGCGCAACATACGACAACGATCTGCGGTCGTGTAATCGGCGACGCCGCGCAGATATTTTTCCAAGTACGCGCTGACTTCGGAATTCGCGAAATCTTTTTCCGACGGCAGCGTGACGAGCAATCCGCCCGCGATGTCTTGCGCGAGCCGCGCGATCTCGTACGGAAAACGCGTCACGTTGAGTTTGCACACATTCGCAAGCAAGAGATCGATCAGGTACGTGCCCGACGCGGTCGGCTTGCCTTCGATCGAACAAGCGATGCCGCAGGCGTACAGCGTTTCGTTGAGATGGATCATTTCGACGATTTTGTCTTTGACGTGCGACGCTTTATCCGTGCCCTGATATTGCGCGAGCGATTGCGCCGCGCCGATCAGCACATCGCCAACGCCGGTCTTGCAGCCGCCATAACTTTGACGATGATAACCGGCGAAGCGTTCCACCAACATTCCGCTGAACGCGTATTCACCCGCCATGAAAACGCGATCCCAGGGCACGAACACATCGTCCAGCACGATCACCGCTTCGTGTCCACCGAATTCGCGATTGCCGACATCGCGCGCTCCATCTTCCAATTTGCGCGTGTCGGATGGCTGACGCCCGACGATCATGACGACGCCCGGCGCGTCCGCCGGAATCGCGAACGAGACCGCGTACTCCTTGTCCGGCTCTGCGAGCGATTGCGTCGGCATGACGATGATCTCGTGCGAGTTGAGCGCGCCGGTCTGGTGCAGTTTCGCGCCGCGCACGACAATGCCATCCGATTTTCGCTCGACGATGTGGACGAACAAATCCGGATCGGCTTGCTGTGACGGACTCAAGCGGCGATCCCCTTTTGGATCGGTCATCGCGCCATCGACGACGAGATCGTGCGTTTGAACATCCTGCAAGTACCGGCGAAATCGCGCGTGATACTCGGTGTTCAGCGCGCGATCCATTTCGCACGTCACCGAATCAAGCGCGTTGAACGCGTCCATCCCGACGCAGCGTTGAAAACAACAGCCGGTCTTTTGTCCGAGCAATCGCTGCATTTTCACCTTCGCGACGAGGTCGGCGGTACTCTGATGCAAATGCGTAAAGCGATTGACAGGCGCGCCGGTCAAGTTCGATGTCGCGCGCATCAAACCGACGTACTCGGGTTGCTGCGCGAGTCCGTACGTCATCGCGCACGCGTTGAGCGATGGACGAATGAGTGGATGGTCAACGACGTTCTCGACGCGCTCGCCGAAAATGTACACGCGGCGCTTGAGCGCGCGCAGACTGGCGATGTATTCATCTTTCGTCATCAGAGGCATCGCGATCCTCCTTGTGTCGCCGTGTCATTGCGAGCCGCGTAGCGGCGAAGCAATCTCCAATTTCCATTGTGGGGATTGCTTCGTCGCATCCTTCGACTCCGCGACAAAAACCGTCGCTCCGCTCAGGATGCTCCTCGCAATGACACCGGCGTTACATCGTCTCCGGCGCGGTGACGCCTATCAAGTTCAGCGTGCGGACGAGCGTGTTCTTCGCCGCAGCGACAAGTTTCAGGCGCGCGCGCGAAATCGCCGCGTCCGCCGGATCGGACGAAACGACGCGGCATTGTTTGTAGAACGAATGAAAAATGCCCGCGAGGTCAATCGCGTAATGCGGCAGGTGATGCGGCTCCAGTTTGTTCGCGGCAAGTTCGACGACTTCTTGCAAGCGCAACATCGCGCGGATCAGTTCGAGTTCGGCGGGATGCGTGAGAAGTGACACATCGCCATCCTCAGAACTAACGCCCGACTCGATTGCCTTTTTCAATATGCTCGCGATGCGCGCGTGCGCGTACTGCACATAGTACACCGGGTTCTCGTCGGAATGTTTGACCGCGACGTCGAGATCGAAATCAATCGTCGCGTTCGCGGATTGCGTGATGAGCATAAAACGCACCGCGTCGGGACCGACTTCTTCCAACAATTCATCGAGCGTGACGAATTCGCCCGTGCGCTTGCTCATCTTCACCGTTTCTCCGCCGCGCTTGAGCGTGACGAATTGGTAAATCAGAATCGCGACGCGTGCGGGATCGAGCCCGAGCGCGCGCGCGGCGGCGAGGACGCGCGGCACGTCGCCGTGATGATCCGCGCCCCAAACGTAAATCGCGCGGTCGAATTTTCGCACCGCGACCTTGTTCCACACGTACGCAATATCGGACGCGAGATAGGTCGGCCGCGCGTCGGGATCGGCGATGACTTGCGGCGAGCGAATCAGCACCGCGTCTTTTTCTTCGCCGAGTTCCTGCGCGGCAAACCAGACCGCGCCATCTTTTTCGACGACGAGTCCTTTGGCTTGAAGCACCTTGAAGACAGTGTCGAATGTTCCGCCTGTGTACAGCGAGCGTTCCGAAAACCAATTGTCGAAGCGCACGTTCATTTTTTCGAGCGTCGCGCGCAGTTGCTGTAAGACGATTTTCATTCCGAGCGCGCCGAGTTCGCGCACCGCTTGTGCGCGCGGCATCTGCAAAAATTTGTCGGTATGCTCTTGCGCGAACTGCTTGCCCATCTCGATCACGTACGCGCCTTGATAGCCGTCGTCGGGAAATTTTTCGTCTTTGCCCAACGCCTGCGCGTAGCGCGCGAAAACGCTTTCGCCGAGATGCCGCACCTGCGAGCCGTTGTCGTTGATGTAAAACTCGCGGTGAACGCGATGCCCCGCGGCTTCGAGGACGTTCGCAAGCGTGTCGCCAATCGCGCCGTTGCGTCCGCTGCCGACGTGCATCGGTCCCGTTGGGTTGACGCTGACGTGCTCGACTTGGATGTTCAAGCGGCGCGGCGGTTCCAAATCGCCAAAGCGCGCGCCTGCCGCGAGAATCGCGTCCACCTGGCGCGCGAGCCACGCGTCGCTCAACGTGAAATTCACAAACCCGGGCGCGCTCGCTTCGACCTTGGCGACCGTTTCGTCGGACGGGACGTGCGCGGCGATGGCTTGCGCGATTTGAAGCGGCGCGCGTTTCGCGTCGCGCGCGAGTTTGAGCGGCGCGGACGTGGCGAAATCGCCCCACTCTTTTTTCTGCGGACGCTCGACGAACACGTCGGGCATCGGAAACGCGGGGAGCGCGTTCGCGTTTTGCGCGGCGGCGATGGCTTGCTTGACGAGATCGGCGAGATGATTTTTGATGAGCATAATCAGAATTCCTTGTGAGTGCTTCGATTGCCACAGAGTTTACCACGAAAACGCGGCGAGCGCAAAGCGACCAAGAGTGTCATTGCGAGGCGCGGTTTTTGCGCCGAAGCAATCCCCAACCTGCGATTTGGAGATTGCTTCGCTTCGCTCGCAATGACAATCGGGCACGAATTCATTCGCCCTTACGTTTGCCTCCCACCTTGTTCTTTGGTAGAATGGTGGCGGACAAAGCACACTTGAGGACACTTGGGATAATCCTTGGATGGAGGCTTGGCTATGGCAGACAAGAAACAACTTGCGCGATTGAAAAAAGACGTGTGGGCGTGGAACGCATGGAGAGCAAAGAAACTCACGATTAAGGTAGACCTCCGAGAATCGTACCTGAGAAAGGCAAACCTTGGAGAAGCTGACCTTTGCGGGGTAGATCTCAGAAAAGCAGATCTCGTTCAGGCGAATCTCAACAGGGCTAACCTGTGCGGGGCGAAACTCAACGGGGCGAACCTCAGCGGGGCGATTCTCATCGCTGCAAACCTCACTGGGGCAATCCTCAGTGGAGCAGACCTCACTGCGGCAATCATCGGGGAAACATTACTCAATGGTTCTGACCTCAGCGAGGTCAAGGGACTCGAAACTATCACGCACTTTTTCCCCTCCACCATCGGCATTGACACCATCTACAAATCCAAGGGCAACATCCCCGAAGTTTTTCTGCGCGGTTGTGGCGTGCCAGAAGATATGATTGCCTACATTCGCTCGCTGAGAGGCAAAGCGATTGACTTCTACTCTTGCTTCATCAGTCACAGCGCGCAAGACAAAAAATTTTGCGAACGGCTCTACGCCGACTTGCAAGCGAAAGGTGTCCGCACCTGGTATTTCCCTGAAGATGCGAAATGGGGCGAAACGGTCTGGGGCGAGATTGATCGCAGTATCAAGATTTACGACAAACTGGTCGTCGTGCTATCCGAGCACTCGCTCCAGAGCGAAAATGTTTTGCGCGAAATAAAACGTTCACTCAATCGCGAAGCCGAAGAACACAAAAACATTCTCTTCCCGATTCGGATTGACGATTACGTTTTCGCCAAGTGGGAACACGAACGCAAAGCGGACGTGGTGGATAAAGTCGTGGGCGATTTCAGCGGCTGGGACAAGGACGCGGCAAAGTACGACAAGGCGTTTGAGAAATTGCTGAGAGGATTGCAGGCGTAACGCGCAGTGTCATTGCGAGGCGTAGTTTGCCGAAGCAATCTCCGAATCGCGGCTTGGGGATTGCTTCGGGCAAAAACCGCCCTCGCAATGACACTAACCCGCTCGCTTCTTCGTCGTGCCGGTCGCCTTGACCGGCTTGCGGTAATCGTTCTTGGGCGACCAACTGATGTACGCGTAGATCGGATATAACTGCGCGAGGCGCGCCAAAATTTCGTTCGCGATATTTTCCGCGCGCAAACGTTTATCGTCGGGCTTGTAGTAAATTCCCAAGCGCAAATCCTGCCCGCCGGGTTTGTATTTGTCCATCGTCGAATTCAACATCCCGACGTTGACTAGACGGCTCGCTTTCGCGCGCAAGAGCTCCTCAAAGCGCGTGTACCCCTCGTCCGTCCGATAAAAACGCGAGAGCCGCAAAGTATGTTCGCCGCCAAGTTCGGCGAGCAGATTGCGAAAATGCCCGCGCTCTTCCGCGCTCACCTGCAAACGATTCTTGAGATTCTGCCCGTCCACCCACGCCTTGTCGCTGACGTACAACTCGACCGCGAAACCATCCTTGTCCACGCGCATCGAGATCATCGCGTTCGCGTAAAAATGCCCAAAGTCCTCAAAGAGCTCGCGCTTCATCATCTTGATCGTCGTCTCGGGTTTGCTGTAGCGCAGCGTGATGAAATCAATCCGCGGCGTCGCGGGCGAAATGCGCGACGCGCTGATGAGCCACTGCGCCATCCAGTGCGGATGCAAGTCCCACTTGTTCCGGCGAATCGCCGGATAGATTTCGCGGTGCAACAGCACGAGTTTTTCTTTGATGCGCTCGCGCTCGCCGTCGTATTCCGCGTTCGTGCCAAGCCCGTTACCAAATACCGCGTAATCGGCAGGCGAAAAATACAATCCGTCTTTCGTCATTGTCCCTTTCCCAATCCAAGCATCGCAATTCCAAAAACGATCAGCAGACTCGCCGCGCTGATCGACGCGCCCAGCGCAAACGACAACGGACGATACTCGAACACGATGTCGTGCGTCCCTGGTTCGATCCGTACCGCGCGAAAAATCACATTCGCGCGCTGGATCGGCGCGGGTTGTCCGTTCACAAACGCGTTCCAACCCGGATACCACGAATCGGCAAGCACGAGATAGCCCGGCTGATCCGTCGTCGCTTTGATCTCGACGCGTTCGGGTTTGTAATTCGCGATCTCGACCGAATCGCGCGACGGCTTGGCATCGCGCAATTCGACGCCTTCACTCAACACCACCTCGCGCGCCGGATCGAATTCCGGATCGCGCAAGCGCGCGAACGCGGCGGCGTCGTCCAGCACTTGCGCGGTGTGCGCGATGAACGCGCGCGGCAACACATCGCGGTTTCTCCACACCGCCGCCGTATCGCTAAAGTAGGCAACCCGAAAATCGTTCTTGCCCAACAACTTGGCAAGCGCGATTGCTTGATTGCCATTGTACAGGATAATCTCTTCAATCGTCAAATAGACCTCAGGTTGCACAACGCGGACACTCACGCCGACGATCTCGTTCGGCGCGAACGGAAAACGCGCCGTGTAGGTGTGACCCTCAAACATCCGACCGAACGCGCGCCAGAATGCCGGAAATGAATGCGCGCTGGGCGCGCGTTGATGCGGCGGTTGTTTTCGTTCGTAATCCCAGTCTGCCGTTTCGATTCCCAAACGCAGAGGGAATGTCTCCACACGCCCATCGCGCCGCCGAACATTCAACTCGCCCACGATTGTACCGTCGGCGAGATGATCGGCTTGCTCCGTGAACGAAGAAACCTCAATCGCGGTTGCCTGCGTAGGCGGAATCATTTCCTCGTGATTCAACAGGTTGAGCGCGAGTGTGTACGGTGGAATTGCGATTTTGGCGCGCGGGCGCGGCTCAAGCGGAATCGTAAAATAGCGCACGTTGAGCAAATTCAACATCGCGGGTGACAGTTGCCATAGATAGGACTCGTGCCACGCAGAGGATAGCGATGAGTACGCATTCGCGCTCTCTTTGCCGTAGAGCAACGCCGCATTGGGATACAAACTGTTGCGGATGGCGGGCACCGATGGAAAAATATACTGGTCAGCCAACACCCGCTCTCGCCCAGGTCGCGGATCTAAAATCGAGAGCGAACGCGGCACAATCGTTGCGCTTGCCGGCGACGTAACCTGCCCCAGCGTTTTGACAAAGAGCGGCGCCAGCCACGTGAGATCGAAGAGGATCAAGCCCGTCACAATAACTTGAAATGTCGCGCGCGCGAGACGGCGTTGCCGAGTGAGGATGAGCAAAACTAACGTTGCCGCTGCAAAGATCAACGGAAGGATTTGCCACGCGGCGATCCAAAATCCGAGCGGTTGTGACTCGGCAAGCCAAAGCGAGAGCAAAAACAATCCGCCCAACACGATACCCCACAGCCACGCGCGTTGCCGACCTCGGTGGGTTGGCTCCAACCGCTTCGCTAAATCATCGAACGCGATCGCGCACAGTAACGCGCCTGCAAACACAAACAACAACAGATATCGTGCTGGCGCACGAAAGAAACTAAAACCCGGCAATTGGTAGATCAAGCCATACGCCGGATTGGCATGACCCACTGCTAAAGATAACGTTCCAAGCGCAAACAGCGCAAGAAAAATGGCGCGACGATTCTTCCGCAAGAAGGGTGCGAGGAGCGCCAACACGAGCGGCGCGAAACCAAAGTATGCCCAATACTCGTTGTTGCTCCCCTCGGATGGCTCACCTTGCCAAACTGGAAAAAACAAGTGCGGCAAAAAATCTAATGGCACCGAATAACTGGTCGCAAACTCATAGCTTGCGCTCCGCACCGAGTAGCCGACCAGTTCCAAGGTTGGAATGATCTGCGCCGACGCAACGCCAACAGCCAGAAGGATTACGCAAACGGCTAAGGCAAAAGTCGCGAATATCGTTTTGAGAGAGACCGCGCCGGACGAAGAATGCCACACCACACCAAAAAGCGCAAACAGCGCAAACGTCAGCGTGTTCATAAACGCTACTTGCGGAAAGCCACACAAAAATTGAACACCCAGCGCCAACGCGGCGAGTGATAACCACACACCGGCTCGAGATCGCTTTTGCGCGCGCACGCGCTGAAATTGCTCCCACAAAAATAGCGACCACGGCAACCAGGCACTCGTGGTCAAAACCGTGGCGTGTTGCAAGCGCGCCAGCATAAAACCATTGAACACAAAGATTATCCCCGCCAGCAACGCCGCCGATGGACCCAATTTCAACGATTTGGCTAGCAGATACATCCCCAGGCTAGCCCAGGCAAGGTGCAATAGCAAATTGTATGACAACGCCAAGTGAGGTGGCAACCAGCGAAAGAGAATCAGATTGAGCGGATACAGCGCGCCAATTTGCACATCGGCGAGTGCGGGAAAGCCCGCATACATGCCGGTCGTCCAGAGCGGGAGGCGTCCTTGATCGAGCGCACGCGCAAGTTCGACGCCCAGTGGATAATACGTGCGCACCATATCATTGCCGAACCACACCCCTTGCGCGAGCGTAATCTGCCAGAAATAGACAAAGGGCAGAGAAATCAGAAATGCAACTGCGAGGAAATTAGCGTGTCGAAACATCGGTCATCAACAGAGGGTCTTTCGTCTTTCGTCTTTCGTCTTTCGTCATTTCCCATTTCCCATTTGTCATTTGTCATTTGTCATTTGCCATTCGTCATTGCCGCCATTTCGTCCCAATTCTGCCCCACCGCGACATCCACTTTTAATTTCGAATCGAGCGCGTACGCGTGCTCCATCGTCTCGCGCACAAGCGGACCGACGACGCGCACTTCGTCGTCGGGACATTCCAGAACGAGCTCGTCGTGAACCTGGAGCGTCATCTGCGCGCGCAGATGACGCGCGTGCAATTCGGCGTGCAGACGCACCATCGCGATTTTGATAATGTCCGCCGCGCTTCCCTGGATCGGATGATTGATCGCTTCGCGCTCGGCGGCATTGCGCGCGCCGACATCGCGCAGCCCGCGCTGCAATTCCGGGAAATAGCGCCGCCGTCCAAGCAAGGTTTGCACATAGCCGATTTCGCGCGCTTCGCGTTTCGTTTTCTCGATGTACGTCTTGACTCCGGCGAACTGCGCGAAATAGTTATCGATCAGTTGCCGCGCTTCGGTTTGCGACAAATCGGTGCGCGCGGCGACGCCGTAATCGGTGATGCCATACGCGATGCCAAAGTTGATCGTCTTGCCCAGTTGGCGCATTGACGACGTCACCTGATCGAGCGAAACTTTGAAGAGCCGCGCCGCCGTCGCCGCGTGAATGTCTTCGCCGCGCGCGAACGCGTCCAGCAACCCAGGATCGCGCGCGATGTGCGCGAGGATGCGGAGTTCGACTTGCGAGTAATCCGCGCTGATCAGTTTGCTACCGCGCGGCGCGATGAACGCGCGACGTACCTGGCGACCGAGTTCCGTACGAATCGGAATGTTTTGCAGATTCGGATTCGACGACGAGACGCGCCCGGTGACGATGCCGGTCTGATTGTAATCGGTGTGCACGCGTCCCGTGCGCGGCAAAACCAGCGCGGGCAACGCGTCGACGTATGTCCCTTTCAATTTCGATAGTTCGCGATGTTCCAGAATCAGTGGAATGATCGGATGCGCGTTCCGGAGCGATTCCAAAACGTCCGCCGCCGTCGAAATTTGTCCGGTTTTCGTCTTGGGTAACCCAGCCGTCGGCAGTTTCAGCCGGTTGAAGAGCGCGTCCGCCAATTGCACCGGCGACGCGATGTTGATCGGCAAGCCGACGTGCGCGGTGATTTGCTTTTCGAGTTCGAGCAAGCGCGCGGTCAGTTCGCGCGACATTTGCGCGAGAAAATCCAAATCGAGCAAAACGCCAGTGCGCTCCATCTCCATCAGCACCGGCACGAGCGGCATCTCAACGTCGCGGAAAAGTTTTTCGACGCCGCGCGCTGGGTCTGCGATCTGCGGTTGGTACAGTTCGACGAGACGGTACGCGTAATCCGCGTCCGCGCACGCGTACGGCGCGACTTGCTCAATCGGCACGTCCGCCATCGAAATTTGTTTTTTGCCTTTGCCGATCAGCGTGGCAATCTCCGCCATCTCCGCGCCGAATTTATCGCGCGCGAGATTCTTCAACCCCAGCGATCCGCCCTGCTCGATCAGACTCGCGGCGATCATCGTATCGAACGCGAGTCCGCGCGTTTCGACGCCCGCTTCCGCAAGGATCGTCAAATCGTACTTGGCGTTGTGCGCGTATTTGGCGATGGAGGCGTCTGCGAAGACTGCTTTCAATTTACCCAGTACTATATCGCGCGCCAGAGACGGACGACGGACGACGAACGACGGAGTCGCATCAAACGCAAGTTGCCCGACGGTCGGCGGTCGGCGGTCAGCGGTCGCAACCGGAATGTAATACGCTTCCTCGCCGCCGACTCCAATCGCGATGCCGACCAACTCCGCGCGCATCTCGTCCGTGCCGGTCGTTTCCACGTCAACGGTGAACGCGCGTGCCGATTGCAAACGCACGACAAGTTGATCGAGCGCGTCGTCGCTGTCAACGATGTGATAATTTTCGCGCGTGTCAGCGCGCGCGCTTTCGCGCGCTTTCGTGTCCGAAAAAAGATCGGGCTGCGTCGCGCCGGGCAAGCGATCCAAGAGACTGGCGCGGAAGCCGAGTTCGCGGAAAAGCGCGCTGACGCGTTCGCGGTCAATTTGCGCGACGCGGCACGCGTCGAGATCGAGCGCGATCGGCGCGTCCGTGACAATCGTGACGAGTTGTTTCCCCTGCTCGGCTTGAGCTTTACCGGCGCGCAATTTTTCGCGCGTCTTGGCGTCGAGTTCGTCGAGATGCGCGTACAGGTTCTCGATGTTGTCGTACTGTTGCAATAATTTCGTCGCGGTTTTTTCGCCGATACCGGCGACGCCGGGGATATTGTCGGAGGGATCGCCTTTGAGCGATTTGAAATCAATCAGTTGGCGCGGCGTCAGTCCGTAGCGTTCTTGGACTTTGGCTTCGTCGTACAAAATCGTGTCGCTGAACTGGCGCGAAAAAGTCAGCACGCGCACATTCGGATCGATCAGTTGAAACGTGTCGCTGTCGCCGGTGACGATGACGACTTCGATGCCGCGCGCGCTGGCTTGGCGCGCGAGCGTGCCGAGCAAATCGTCCGCTTCGTATCCTTCGACGCCGAACGCGGGGATGTTCAGCGTTTCGACGACTTGACGCGCGCGATTGATCTGCACGCGCAACTCGTCGGGGAGCGGAGGGCGATGCGCTTTGTACTGCGCGTACAGATCGTCGCGAAACGTGCGCCCCACGTCGAACGCCGCCGCGATGTAATCGGGCTTTTCGTCGTTCAGCACCTTGAGCAGCGTCGAGGTGAAACCGTACGTCGCGTTCGTCGGCTCACCACTGGGACTGGTCAGGCGCGCGTCAATCGCGTGATACGCGCGATGAATGAGCGCGTGCGAATCGAGCAAAACGAGTTTCACAGGTCAGTCCACTTTTTGTCGGTGAAGAGGATTTTGAAATCTTTGCCGTTGTCAATGATGATCGCGAACCCGCGATCGAATCGTTGAATCTGGATTTTGATCGCCGATTCTTTGCTCGTCGTCGCCCAGCCGATCTTGGCGTCCTCGCCGCCCAGTTCGCGCCAAATTTTTCCAAAACCGCGCTGCGGCTCGAATAATTTGGGGGGCGGTTTGAACAAGCCGCCTTCCGGTTGCGGACGTTCCCAGGTATCACGAAATTCCGACCACGCGCCATCCGTCAGCAACACAAAAACCCGCTTGTCCTCGCTCGACAACATCAAGCCATTTTGGAAAACTTGCAGACTGCCGTCCATCGTTTTTCCCGGCGCGCCTTCGGGACAACCCAGGTTCGAACTGACTTTGCTATTTCTTTGCAAGACACTTTGCAACGAACTGGGCACGGTTGATCGAAATGAAAAACTGGCTTGATTCGATTGCATCGAATCGGGCGAAGCGATCCGCAAGCGCACCCAACCGGAGACCAGATGATCGATCTTCCACGTATCGGTCACGATCCGAGTGCCTGCCGTTTTGAAATCCAAACCGTTCAACGCCAAGAGCGCGCCATCGCTTCTTTCCCAGCGATACGTCACCGTGCCCGGCTGATTGACTGCGATCGATGCTTGCAAGTTCAACGTGATCGGACACGTGGCGATCACATCCGGCGCGATTTCGGCGCGCGCGCTGGTGACGCGAAAGTTCAACACTTGCGCCGCGCTCGTTGCCGCGGCGGCGGTGGCGGCTTGCGCGACGACGGCACCGGGCGCGGGCGTACCGTCGGGCGGCGTAGGCGAGGGCGTGCGCGCGGCGACCTGGCTCGTCGCGACGACCTTCGCGGCTTCGGTGCGCGTCGCTTCGGCGGCTTGGCGCGCGAAATTATCCACGACAACGGCGGCTTGCGTCGCGACTTGCGCTTTTTCTTGCGTCTGCGTCGCGCGTACCTGGGTCTGCGCGAACTGCGCCTGGTTCTGCGCGACCTGGGTCGCTTCCACGCGCACGATCGTCGCGTCCACTTGCGCTTGCACGACGGTCGCTTGGGCTTGCGCCGCCGTCACTTGCGCTTGCGCGATTTGCACCGTCGCCTGCGCGACTTGCGCTTGCACTTGCGCCAATTGTGTTTGATACGATTGAAACACCGATAACGCGAGCGCGAGAAAAATAACCGGCACAACGATCGCGACCAGGTATCGGACGCGCGTATTGCGCGTTTGTTCCTGGTATCGTTCGCGCCAATCCAAAACAGCGGGCGCGAGCACGTCGTGGAAAATTTCATAGCGCGTTTCTTTTTTCTCGCCCACGGCGGGCGCGACCGAACGCAACACGCGCACATCGGGTTCTGCCAACTTCCGCAACACCGGTTCGAGTTTGGTCTGCGGCACCGCCGCAAAATCGGCGAGGTCGGACGCGGTGTACGCGATCTTGGTTTGCGACGGCGTGACGAGATAACGGAACGCGCGCGCGGCGATTTCACGATCCGCGTTGGGCAGACGCTGCATCGTCGTATCGAGATGCGTCCGCACGATTTGTTGTGCGCCGCCCAAACGATCGAAGGTCGCCTGGCGCAGAACGTCGGAGTGGACACCGCGCTCTTCGTTCCACAAGCGCGTCATCACGAGTTGCAGGTACGGCGTTTCGATGCGCGTCGCGGTCGGATCGACGAGTTGCCCGATGCCGCCCGCGCCAAGCGTGACACTCCCGGTCCTGACCTGTTCGATCACGGCTTGCGTCAAATCGTCTTCGATCCTCACCGGCGTTGGCGGCGCGACTTGGCGATTGTACTCGGTGAGCGGATTGCGAATCGCGCTGAGCGCCGCCGCGTGATCGAGATGTTCCAGCCGCAACATATTGCTGAGCAGATTCGGGATGCGCCCCTTGAAACGATCCAAACGACTCAAGCCGTCCTCGCGCAGCGCGAGCAGAAAATTCGCGGCAACTTCGCGGCGATTGATCGTGCGCGCCAGGTCCGCGTCAAAGCCAGTGTCGCTCGGCGGGTGATACAAAAAATATTCTTCGAATTGATCGAGAATGAAAAAGAGATTGCCGCGCAGCGCGCTCGCACAGGTTTCCACAAAATCGTCGAACGGCAAACTGGGATCGAGCGCGAACGACTTGCCCAAACTCTTCTGCGTCGCGTCGAGCGTTTGCGTTTTGAGCGCGGCTAGAAAATTTCCGTCTTGCCACGCGCGAAAAACGACGACGGCGAGGCGCGGCGTCTGGCGCAACTGCGGCACGACGCCCGCAAGCAACACCGATGTTTTGCCAACGCCACTCGCGCCGTACAGAATCGTCAACGGCGCGGCGTACAGATTCGACGCGATGATCTCTTGGTCGCGCTCGCGTCCAAAAAAGTACGCGCGGTCGGCTTCGGTGTACGGCTGCAAGCCCTTGTAAGGACAAAAGTTGGGAGGAGGATTAGTTGCCATAGAGTTCATCCAGTGTCATTGCGAGGGCGGTTTCCGCCCGAAGCAATCCCCAATTGTGGATCGGAGATTGCTTCGTCGCAAAGAACGCTCCTCGCAATGACAGACCGGGGCTCACCCCGTCTGCTCGCGCAAGCGTTTGACGAATTGGTTGATGTCCACGTCGTACACTTTGACGCCACGTGCGCGCCACAACTCGACTTCGAATTCGGAGGGACGGAATTGGATCGCCCAGGATCGGATGCCGCCATCCTCAATTTCGGCTGGCGTTTCGCCGGGAAACGCGGTTTCCAGGTTTCGCAAAATCAGGCGCAGATTCCAATCGTTCAAGCCGTAACCCAGGAACAAAAAATTGCGCGCGCGAAAATGGCGCATAAACAGCGCGGGCACGGCAGTCTGACTGGTCATCCGCGCGAGAAAATCTACGTAATCGTCTTCGGTGATGACGAAACTGTCCCACTTGCGCAACGCGCAATCGGCGGTGCCGTGCATTTTGTAGATCACGGTTGTCGCTTTCAAATCAATGTAGAGTTGATTCGGCGGCACCGCGCTGGGTTCCATTGCATCGGACTTCCACCACAGCACCGACGCTTCGACATCTTTGCGATCGGTCGGATGGATGACGCGATCGAATGCGTGCCCGGCTTGGTGGAACGCGAACTCGGTGAGGTTGTCGTAGTTCGTCGTAACGATCAACAGCGGCGCACGCGCGGCGATTTCGGCGAGGTACGTGTGAATGTCGCACAAGTTGAACTGGCGACAAAAGAGTTGATTGAGTCGCTCGCGCAAGCGCCGCCGTCCGAGCATCTCGGCGTAGTACGACGAAACCTTGGCGAGATCGCTGAGCTCGCGCAGATCCTGGGATGGAAAATTCGCTTTGCCCGCGAGATAGCGCGATAGTTCCGCGCCGCTGGGCAGGAACCCGTCCGTCGCTTCGTCCCATTTTGCGCCGGGGGGACGCGCGCCAAAATTCACGCCCGCGCCCAAGAACGGAATGACCTGACCTTTTTTCAATAAATCTGCGATTTCGCCATAGGGTGGTTCTGGCATAAGCCCTCCAATGAACCAATTTCCCAATGAACCAATGAGCCAAATGTGTCAAATGACCAATGAACAAATGACAAACCAATTTGGCTCATTGGCGAATTGGTTCATTGGCTCATTTTCCATCCAAGCGTTCCAACTCCGCGACGCCAGTCGCTTTCAATTCGGCATAGCGCGCGTCCGCGTCTTTGACGCGCCACTCGACGATGACGACGCTATCGCGTCGGTACGCCGCGAGCGCTTTGTGCTTGAGCACGCGCTCGAACGCGGTGAGCAGGTCTTTGTTCGGCGCGCGCATTTTGAGCAGGAGATAATTTTGCGGCTCCCATTCGAGCGAAAATCCTTCCTCGCCCCACAAGCCCTGACATTCGAACGGCGCGGCTTCTTTGGTACAGGTAAACCACATCGCCGCCAAGCCCGCTTTCCAAAACGTCAAGCGCAGATCGTTTTCGATCACGGAACGCGCGGGGGGATAGTGTTTGAAGAACCAAGTGGTGGACATTGTTTTGCTCCGAAAATGCGACCGGCGACGGATGACCGCCGACCGCCGCGAAAATTTTTCCCAACTACGGCGATTGTAACACAACTGTACACGCAGGTCAAAGACTTGGCTGACCGCTGATCGCTGTCTGCCGTCTTCGGTCGTCCGTCGCCGGTCGCTCACCGAAATCCCCACGTCTCCAGCCGCTCGTATCCGTCCACAATCGCGTACGTGCGCTCGACGCTGGGACGCGTGAGCGACGCGCGCGACGACCACCACAGCGGGGTGATCACCGCGTTATCCTCGACGAGAATTTTTTCGGCGGCGCGATAGAACGCGCGGCGTCTGCCGATGTCCACTTCACGCGCGGCGGCGTCAATCGCCTGATCGAACGCAGACACGCTCCAACGCGTGAAATTGTCCGGCGATTTGCTCTTGAAGACGCTGCCAAAATTTGCGGCGTCGGGATAGTACGCGCAGTAGCCCAGCCGAAAAATGTGCGGCGGATCGTCGCGCAGTTGCAACAGATAATTTTTCCAATCGAGTTTGTTCACGCGCACTTCGACGTTCAGATTGTTCTTCCACATCTGCGCGACTGTCTCCGCGATCTGCTCGTGCGTCTCGTTGCTGTTGACGCCGAGCGTAATGATCGGCAGGCGTTTCACTCTGCCGTCGTAACCGGCTTGGCGCAAGTATTCGCGCGCTTGATTCGCGTTGAACGGAATCCCCAGCGTGTCCGAAATGTCGAGCGACGCGTAGAGACCGGAACGCGCGAACCAGCGCGCTGGCTCGCCCAGCTTGACAACTGAAGTTGTCAGCGTCTCACGATCCAGCGCGGCGGTAAATGCTTTACGCACGAGCAATTCGTTGAACGGCGCCTTGGTCGTGTTGAATCCGTAATAATGCGAACAGAGCGACGGAACGATCTGCAAATGCTTATTCAGCACCGGATCCTCGCGCAGATGATCGACCGCGTCCGCGCTCAAGCCGCCGCGCGGATCGAGCGAATCGAGATTGCCGTTGCGATATTGTTCGAGCGCGGTCGCGCTATCGGGAATCATCGCCAGACGAATGCGCGCGATGCGAACCGCCCCGGCGTCATACCACGCGTCGTTTTTCTTCAAGACGATTTCGCGTCCGTGCGACCAACGCTCCAACACATACGGACCGTTCGTCCAGATTTTGCCGGGCTCCGTCCAGACGACGCCGTTTTCCTCGATCGTTTCGCGCGGCTGGGTTCGCACGAGCCACGCGCTGACGATGCTGGGAAAATAACTCGCGGGGCGCGTCAAGGTGAAACGCACCGTCGCGTCGTCCATCGCTTGCACGCCGAGCGCGGCAAAAAGTTGCTCGAACGTCGCGTCGCTCGTCTTCCTGGGATCGGCGGCGCGCAGTTGCTCCGCGCCGCGTAACAATGACGCGAACGTGGACGCGAAACCGGAACTGACGCGCGGATCGAACACGCGGCGAACGCTGTAGACCACGTCGGACGCGGTGACCGCGCGCTTTTGCTCGACGCGATCATTCGCGGGATTGTAGCGTACCCAGAGCGCGTCGCCGCGCAGTTTGAATTCCCAGATCAAACCGTCCGGCGAAACCGCCCACGACGTCGCGAGCGCGTGTTGCGGCGCGCCGGTCGCCGGATCGGTGTCCACGAGACTGAGCAAGATCATCCGAATCACTTGCTGCGATTCCGGATCGGTCGCCAGCGCGGGATCGAGCGTCGCCGGTTCGCCGCCGAGATTGAGGCGCAATTCGCGCGCGATCGTTTGCGCCGCGCTGCGGCAAGCGGTGAGCGCGAGAATGCTCGTCAACAAGCAAATGCAGAAAAAGCGCGCGGGTGCAGTGAACAGTGAACGGTGGACAGCGATCAGTGGTCGGCAGTCGGCGGTCAGCCGTCGGCGGTCAGCCGTCAGCCGTCGCATTCTTGAAAGCGGTAGCATCGTTCGGAATTATAACGCAAACGCGCGTACAAGCAAAAACCAGGTTTCTTGGAGAAACCTGGTTTCTTGCATCAAGCCGTCACTACTTCAATTTTGTATCCGAGACGCGACAGGAAATTGTAACAATCCTCCCATGTCAATCCGAATCCTTCGACATCCGCCGCCCCGATGCGCGCGACGGTATCAGCGAGGAGTGGCGCGTCGCGCGGTTCCAACGCGCCTTCATTCATCACATTCTCCGCCCAATCAACTAATTGCGCCAGAGTGATCTCGTGATTCAGGTACGCTAGTATTTGGTTATGAACTATTTGACGTGTAATCATCACATTCATTTTACTTTATCCAGCGCAATTCGTCAATCAGTTTGACAGATTCTCCCGACGCGATAGAATGGATTGCGATTCTCTTGAGAGGCACAATGTTCAAACGCATCGGACTGCATCGCAATCTCGCCGTGTTATCCGGCACGATCTGCGCCAACCTGTTTGTGCGCTTTACGTGGTACGCGCTCTTGCCGTTGCACTTGCGAAATCTCGGCGCGACGGAAATCGAAATCGGCGGCGTGTTTACCGTACTGGGTCTGGCGCGCAGTTTATTCGCGATCGCTGGCGGCGCGCTGGCGGACCGGTACGGTCGCCGCGCGCTGATCGCGCTTTCGACGTTCGCGATGGGTCCATTCCTTATCTTCGCCGGGTTGAGTGAGAGTTGGCTGATCCTCGCAGCAATGTTGACGGGCGCGGAAATTTGCGGCGCGTTTCAGTGGCCCCCGATGTCCGCGCTGATCGTCGAATCGTCCGAGCCGGAGCGCGTGGCGCACTCGTTCAGTTTCACCGAAGCGGCGGTCTTGCTCGGTTTGATTCTGGGTCCCCTCGCGGGCGCGGGCTTGATCGAATTGTTCAGTATTCCAACGCTGATGATCGCAAATGGCGCGATCCTGATGCTGAATGGCGTCGTTCGCGCGTTCGGTTTGCGCGAAGCGCCGCGCCGGAATGCGGGGAGCGCATTACCCAAATTGCGCGCGGCGATCAATGCGGAAGTCGTGTGGCTCATCGTCATCGGAACGTGCGTGGTCGCATCGTTCGCGATTGCGTTCGGACCGTACTTTGCGATTCTGGCGCGCGATGCCTGGGGCAACACCGAGGCGGAGATCAATTTGCTCTGGTCGGCGGGCAGCATCGCCGCGCTGATTGGGATCGCGCTGGGACGCTTGAGCGATCGCTGGGGCGGGCGGCGCGTGCTGGCGCTCAGCGCGATCGGTTATGGCGTCAGCGCGCTGGCGTGGGGTTGCGCGCCCAGTTGGCAGTGGGGCATTGTGCCGCTGCTGCTCGCGTTCGCGTTCAGCGAAGCGATCTTTATGGCGCAACAAACCTTGCAAGCCGAAGTCACCACGCCCGAGACGCGCTCATCGATCTTCGGGATCATCGCGACGACGACGGGACTGGTCGGCAATCTGAGTCCGACGCTGGGCGCGTGGTTGATCATCTGGGGCGGCAATCCCCTGCCGTTCGTCGCGGCGAGCGGACTGGGATTGTTGATCGCGTTCGCCGCCGCGCCGATCAGAAAACGCGCGCGCGCGCCGGAAAAAGCGTGAAAGAAAAAAGCGGGACACCCGACCGAGTGTCCCGCTTGCGTTTTTTATCGTCTGACCGGCGACGGCGTGATGATCGGCGTCGCGGTTTGCGTCACTGCCGGACGCGTCGGCGTGTACTGCAATGGTAGTTGCTGTTGATTCGTGCTGAGCCAATAGAACGCGATCAGGAAAAAGAACAGGACGCCTGCCATCGCGACACTCAAGTTGCGCACCCAGGTTGTTCGACGCGGCGCGGGCGCGGGTTGCGCGCGCGGCGCCGCCGCGGGCGTCATCCATCCGATCATTCCAGCGCTTTCCAGCACGCGCCGACCAAACCCGGTCACCTGAAGCACGTCGTCCAGATGCACCATCATTTGACTGCGTAACAACGGCATCAACGCCACGCGCATCGCGGCATCGTCCAAGCCGACCTGATGCGCCAGCGCTTTGGGCGCGCACTTGCCGATGTAATTCGCGTACGCCAAAACGAACAGCGCCGCCGAATCCGCCAACACGTCCACTTCATCGCGATGATCGCGGTACAGTTCCAGCAAATTGAATTGAAACGGCTGGGTCTCTACGTTCAAGCGCACGCGAGTCGGGCTGGCGGTGTCAATCCCCAATCGCCAACTCGCCGCGCGTTCGAGCGCGCAATACTTGACCAGCTGCAGCAACTTGATCTTTTCGGTGATTTTGATGATCAGATTGTCGTGGACGATGTCCGTCGGATAACTGTACGTTTCGACGTTGTTGTACGCCGCGCGCAAATCTTCCACCGCGCGATGATACAGCCGCTCGTCCGATGCCGCCTCGTCCATAAACAAAAGCATCTTGGAGTCCACGACGCGAAATTCCGAAAAGTGCTGCACCGCGCCCACCGCGTCATACGCGGATTGCACAACGATGATCAGATCCGCGGTCTCGCTCTGCAAAAACTCAAGACCCTTTTTCGTGATCGCCGCGATCGGCACGCCCAACTGCTCGCTGAAGAACACCGTGTGCCCATTGCGTTGCAGGGTGTCACGAATCCGCCGCCGCTGATTCGACCAGATTTGCGTCCGCTGGCGCGGGCCCCACATCATCAACACGAGCGGGGTTTGCTGGACTGCTTTTTGCAGCGCATCAAAACGCGGCTTGAACAACCGCGCGTAAAACTCGCCGGTCTGGGAATTGGAGAATGCCTTGGAGAGAATCATTTTTCATTGCCCTGCAGATAAACACACAGACAGTTTCTAAACTCGCTCACTTTGATTATATCTCAAATCGCGAGAAAAACAAAACCGCTCAAACTGAACCGCCGCCGCTCACCGGCGGAATAAATCCCACCACGTCGCGCTCACGCAGCACATAATTCGCGTTCACCAGTTTTTGATTGACCGAGTACGCCGCGCGGATATTGGTCACGCGCGGGCTGCGCGCCGCGTACTCGCGCCACAACTGCCCCACCGTCGTTCCATCCGCGATTTCTTTCGTCTCGGTCTTCACCCCGATCAGCTCGCGCAAGATCGCAAAAAACTGCACCTGAACGCGCACTCCAATCCCTCGAAAAACGTGCCGAGTGACCAGTGACCAGGATCGTACACCTTCTCCGGTCGCTGGTCACTCGGACCTTGATCTTATCGCCGTGAACGATAGCCGCCGCGATCACCGCCGCGATCATCATCACGCCGTGGACGCCGATCACGATCACCGCCGCGCGAATAACCGCCGCGTCCGCCGCGATCGCCGCCGCCGCTGCGCCCGCCGCGATCTTTTTCGAGCGCTTGCTCGACCGTCCAGCCCTCCAGTACGGCTTGGCGCGAGAGCCGAATCTTGCCGGCTTCGTCCACGTTCGTGACCATCACCATAATTTCATCGCCAAGTTTCACCACGTCACGCGTGTTCTTGACTTGGAAATCCGCGAGTTGCGAAACGTGCACCATCCCGTCCAATCCCGGCGCCAGTTCGACGAACACGCCGTAATCTTCAACGCGCACGACTTTGCCGGTGTAGATGTTGCCGGGCTTGGGCACTTCGGTCATCCCGCGAATCCGATCCATCGCCATAATCGTCCCTTCGCGCGTGGACGACGCGACGAAGACCGTGCCGTCTTCTTCGATGTCAATCTTGACGCCGAATTCTTCTTGCAGTTTGCGAACGTTCTTGCCACCCGGACCGATCAGCGCGCCGATCTTTTCCGGATCGATCTTGGTTACCGTGATGCGCGGCGCGTACTGCGAAATATCGGTGCGCGGTTCCGCGATTGCATCGAGCATTTTGCCGAGAATGAACAGGCGCGCTTCTTTCGCTTGCAACATCGCCTTGTGCAACAGATCCGGCGCGATGCCTTGCAGTTTCAGATCGAGTTGCATCGCAGTGATGCCTGCCGCGCTCCCCGCGACTTTGAAATCCATATCGCCGAGGAAATCTTCCATCCCGATAATATCGGTGAGAACCGCGTGCTTGTCTCCTTCGGTGATGAGCCCCATCGCGACACCCGCGACCGGCGATTTGATCGGTACGCCCGCATCCATCAGCGCGAGCGTCGAACCGCACACGCTCGCCATCGAAGTCGAGCCGTTCGACGACATGACTTCGGAGACGACGCGAATCGTGTACGGAAATTCTTTCGAATCGGGAATCACTTCGGCGAGCGCGCGTTCCGCCAGCGCGCCGTGTCCGATCTCGCGGCGTCCGGGTCCGCGCGACGAGCGCGCTTCGCCGACGGAGTACGGCGGAAAGTTGTAATGGTGCATATAGCGTTTTTCGTCTTCGGACGAAAGCGAGTCAATCCGCTGCGATTCGCTCGGCATACCCAGCGTCGCAATCGTCAGCACTTGCGTTTCGCCGCGCGTGAACAAACCCGAACCGTGCGCGCGCGGGAGCAAACTCGTCTCGCAAGCGATCGGACGGACCGTCGTGTAATCGCGTCCGTCGGCGCGGCGATTTTCGTTCAGGATCATCGCGCGCAAATCAGTTTTGACTTTGTATTCGAATGCTTCTGCGACGTCGGGCGTCGGATATTGTTCCTTGAACGCGGCGATCACTTCGTTTTTCAGCGCGTCGAGCGATTCGTTGCGTTCCGATTTCACGCCGCTCGCTTTGATCGTTTCGGTGACGCGATTGCCCAATTTTTCAGCGACGGCGTTTTTCAATTCGTCGCTCAAGATGTGCAACGGAAAATCCTTTTTCGCTTTGCCGATTTCGGCGCGCATTTTTTCTTGCAGTTCGATCACGGCTTGCATCGCATCGTGACCCTTTTGCAGCGCGTCGAGCATTTGCTCTTCGCTGATCTCTTGCGCGCCGGCTTCGACCATAATGACCGCGCCTTTCGTTCCAGCCAGTCGCAGATCGAGCGTGGAATTGTCCATCTGCTTGGATGTCGGATTGAAGACGAGTTGTCCATCGAGCATTCCAACGCGCACTGCAGCGACGGGCCCGTTGAACGGAATGTCGCTGATCGTCAGCGCGGTGGACGCGCCGATGATCGAAAGAATGTCAATGTAATGTTCCTGGTCGGCGCTGAGCGCGGTGATGACGATGTTGACGTCGTTGCGGAAACCTTTGGGGAACATCGGACGCAGGGGACGATCGGTCAAGCGGCAAAGCAAAATCGCTTGTTCGCCCGGACGGCCTTCGCGTTTGAAAAAGCTGCCGGGGATTTTGCCTGCCGCGTAGAGTCGCTCTTCGTAATCTACCGTGAGCGGAAAAAAGTCCACGCCTTCGCGCGGAGTAGATGCGCCGGTCGCCGTCGCAAGGATCACGGTATCGCCGTGTCGCACGGTGACCGCGCCGTTCGCTTGTCCGGCGAGCTTGCCCGTCTCAATCGTGAGCGTCCCGTCGCCGAACGGAATCGAAAAAGTGTGTGTGTCGTTCATTTCAACCTCCAATGAGTTGAATTGTTGGCTAGTTTCATAGTTGATTAGTTTGATAGTTGGCGCGGCAATCCACTATGCAACTATGTAACCAGAAACTAGGCAACTAGATGTGCCCATCGGAGGCCAGGGACTGGAGACTGAGTCGGTGGTCAGTGGTCAGTGGTCGGTGGTCAGAAGAACTGTTCACTGACCACTGTACACTGTCCACTGCGCCGCAGGCGCACTCTCCAATTCCCGCCCTCGACGATGGAGCGAGTGATATTGAATTGTTAATCAGAATCCACACGTTAGACGTTGGAGGTTAGAGGTTGGAAACTTGCCGTCGCCGCTGACACGGTTTTCCAACTTCCAATTTCCAGCTTCCAAAATCCAGACACAAACAAACGAGTAGATGGGTATGCCGCGCCCCGCATCTACTCGTTCTTGGTTGGCTTATTTGCGCAACCCGAGCTTTCCTACGATCTCTTTGTACCGGCTTGCATCTTTCGTGCTGAGATATTTCAAGTGTCGCCGTCGTTCCCCGACCATCTTCAACAAGCCGCGTCGCGAATGATTGTCTTGTTTGTGGCCCTTCAAATGCTCGACGAGTTGGTTGATCCGATTGGTCAGTAGAGCAATCTGTACTTCCGGCGAGCCGGTATCCGTCGCGTGAGTGTGATACTGCTGCATAATCGCCGTCTTCTCAACCTTCTTTAACGCCATGCGTGACTCCCTTCCAGTGTGTGGCAATCTTCAAGGTGGGCGCATTATAGCACAAATGGACGATTAACGCAAATCGGTTTGCGCCCCGAAATATTCGGTGAGTGATTGACACTGCCAACAATTTATGCTACAGTCCGTTCGCGTATTCAACAGTGAATTGACTGGGACAAATGATCAAGCAAATTACCGCCAAGACCCTGTTATCGTCATCGAAAAAACCGGATCCCTGGTTCGGCATCAAATACACGATGAATCTGTATCGCGGCTGCCAGCACCAGTGCATTTATTGCGATTCGCGCAGCGAGTGCTATCGCATCGAAAACTTTGCCGAGATTCACGTCAAGACGAACGCGCTCGATCTTTTGCGGCGCGAACTCGCGCGCAAACGCGTCAAAGGCACGATCGGGACGGGTTCGATGAACGATCCGTACATGCAAGTCGAAGCCGAATGGAATATGACCGGGCGCGCGCTCGCCATCATCGCGGAACGCGGTTTTCCTGTCCATATCATCACCAAGAGCAATCTCGTGCTGCGCGATGTGGAAACGCTGCGCGAAATCAATCGCGTCTACGCCGCCGTCAGTTTCACGATCACAACGACCGACGACGCGCTCTGCCGCAAGATCGAGCCGGGCGCGTCTCTCGCGTCACAGCGGTTTGCGGCGATGCGCGCGCTCGCGGACGATGGCATTTACACCGGCGTGACGATGATGCCGATTTTGCCGTTCCTCGAAGATAACGCCGAAAACATCCTGGCGATTGTCGAACGCGCGCGCGACGCGGGCGCGGGGTACATCATCGCCGCGTTCGGAATGACGATGCGCGACCGGCAGCGCGCGTACTTTTACGACAAACTCGATCACTTGTTTCCCGGCGTGCGCGCGCAGTACGAACGGCGCTACGGCGAACGATACTCGTGTCCGGTCCCGAATGCCGCGCGCCTGGAAAAAATCTTCCGCGAGCGCTGCGCGCAACTCGGTATCGCGACGCGGATGCATCCCTACCAGCCAGAGACCCAGTTGCGGTTTACGACAATCTGATCGCGCATTTCGGACACCACCTTCCCGCCATCGGCGTCGAGCGCGCGCTGATGCTTGACCGCGCGCGCATCGCCCCCGACGTGATCGCGCAAGCGTACAACTCGCGCGTCGAAGAGGCGCGTACGCGCGGTCAGGTTGTCGAGATCGAAAAAATGTAAGGGCGAAGCATTGTGGCTTCGCCCTCACTAAAGATCCTCTAGCAGCCGCGGTACATCGGCGATACTTTCCAGCACGTAATCCGGTTTGACCGGCGCGCGCTCCAGGTCGGCGCGCTTGGAGAGACCGGTCATCACCAACACCGTGGGTATGCCGACGCGCTGCCCCATCGCGATATCGGTCGTGAGGTTGTCGCCGATCAACAGACATTCGTGCGCGCGCTGATTCAATCGCTCCAGCGCAATTTCTCCCATAAACGTCGAGGGCTTGCCGGCGATCAATTCCAATTTGCGCCCTGAACATCCTTCCAACGCGCCGATGATCGCACCGGCGTCTGGAATTTCGTCATCCTCTTGCTGCCACGTTGGCTCGGCATTCGTCGCCCAAAAGCGCGCGCCCTTTCGCAAGGCATGGAAGCCGATGCTCAACTTGCGAAAATCGAACGAACGATCCGTGCTTGCGATCACCACATCAATCGCGTTCGGGTCTTCGCTGAATTCAAAGTGCGGCGCGAGTTGTTCGATCAGCGGCGGATCGCCGAGACAAAAGACGCGCGCGCGCGGCATCTCGCGTTCGAGTCGCTGGATGAGGACAAAAGTCGAATTGATGATCGCGTCGGGACGAACGGCGATCCCCAGCCCGGCAAGTTTCTCCACGTGTTCCGCCACCGACTCGATGGCGTTCGTCGCAAAGATGAGAGGATGCGCGCCTTTGCGCATCCTCTCGATAGTTTCGCGCGCGCCAGGGATGATCCGCGCACCGCGATAAATCGTTCCGTCCAGATCGAGAATAATCCCGCGTGGCTTATCCACCAAAGTACTTGACCACCTGATCGACGCGCAGCACGCCATCGTATGCCAAGCCCGCACCACCTTGTTTGAGTTTTCCCTTTTCACCAGCCGGATCGCCCAGGCAAGATACGATGATGTCGGCGTCGTGCAAGTCTTCTTTTTCCGTGTACGGATTCGTCGTGGCGACGACGTGCATCTTCGCCGCTTTGCCCGCCAGCACGCCGTTGCGCGAGTCTTCGATGACGACGCACTCGTCCGGTTTGAGACCCAGTTTCTCCAGCGCAAGGTTGTAGATTTCCGGGTCTGGTTTTTTCTTCTTCACGATGTCGCCCGCCAGCACCGTATCGAACTTGATGTCTTTGAGAATCTGGGTCGTCAGCGTCTTGGCAGCTTCTTCGTTCGAAGTCGTGCAGATGCCGATCTTGAGTCCGGCAGCCATCGCTTCTTGCATAAAACGCTTGACGCCGGGACGCAGCGGCAACTTGCCGCTGGCGATCAATTCGACGAAGAGCGCGGTCTTGCGTTTGTGCAGCGATTTGATCAACTCTTCTTCTTCTTCCGGCTTGACCGGTTTGCCAAAGCCCTTGGTGTGAAGATAGTGCTTCATCCGCTCCTTGCCCCCGGCGATTTGAAGCAATTCGTGATATTCGTCCACACCCCACTCAAAATTGTAACCGAATTCTTTGAACGTCATGTTGAACGAGACGCGATGTCCATCGCGTTCCGTGTCAATGATGACGCCGTCCTGATCGAACAGGATCGCTTTGATAGCCATAGTTGATTTCTCCTTGAACAGACTGCCAACGGCAGACGACCGACCGCCTTCCTGAGCGGAGCGCAGCGTAGTCGAAGGATCAGTGGTCAGCGGTCTGTGGTCGGCGGTCAGGCGAATCTCACTTTGTCAAAAACTCTCGCACCGTCTCCACGAACATTCGATTTTCTTCTTTGCTGCCGATGGTGACGCGGAACCAACCGTCGCTGCCGTACTTGGCAGATTCGCCGCGGAGGATGATGCCTTTCTTTTCCGCGTACGCGATGATCTCTTTGCCAGTTTTGCCCGTCCCACCGGCATCGAACAAGATGTAGTTGGCGTGTGACGGAAAGACCACAAAGCCGGGAATGCTGCCCAGCATTTCTTCGATGTACGCGATTTGCTCATTGTTGTATTTGACGCGTTCCGCCAATCCTTCTCGATCTTCCAGCGCGGCGAGCGCCGCCCACATGATGATCGTGCCAACATTCCAAGGCAAAAGCGTTGCGGCAACTTTCATCGCCACATCGCGATCCGCGAGCAGATAGCCAAAGCGCATCCCCGCCAAGCCGTACGCTTTGGAAAGCGTGCGCGTGATCATCACGTTCTTGTATTTCTTGACCAGCGCCACTTGCGATTTTTCCAAGCCGGAGTACTCGACGTATGCCTCGTCAATCACAAACGGAATTCCCGTCTCGGCGATACGAACGAAATCCGTCGCATCCATAAAATTGCCGGAGGGATTGTTCGGGTTTGCAATCGCGATGATCTTGGTTTGCGGCGTGATCGCTTTCAAGATTCCGTCGGCGTCAAAAAGCAACCGCTTGTCCTTGTAGATCATCGGGACGGAAACGAGTTTGCCGCCGAGCACATCGCAGCGCAATTGATAGATCGCAAAGCAAGGCGTGTGCTGAATGACCTCTTCGCCCGGCTGTAAAAACGTGCGAAACGTCATATCGAAAACTTCACTCGACCCGTTGCCGATGACGACGTTTTCCGGTCCGTCCAACCCATTCATCTCGGCAATTCTTGTCCGCACGACGATCCCTTGGTCGGGATAACGATTCGACATTGCGCCGTACTTGTTGATCGCTTCCAGAACTTTGGGCGATGGCGGCAACGGGTTCTCGTTCGACATCATCCGGTGGAGCGATGGATCGCGCCACGCCAGATCGATATGCGGCGAGAAATACATTTTTAGCGGTTTCATCCACGGAACAAAATACTCTTCGATCGGTTTGGTCATGATGTGACTCCTTTGGAATATTGGACAAATTTGCAAATTTGTCCTACGCCTTGCCCGCCGAACCCAGCATATCAATCCACTTTTCGGCGGCTTCGCGGATCGCGTTCTTGACTGCGATGTTGATCTTGCCGGGATTGTACTCCTTGCGGTGTTCGGAGATGTAGGCGAAGGTCGTGTCAATCAGCGTGTACTTGAGTTCGGTCGAAACGTTCAATTTCGCGCCGCCCAACTCGATCAACTTGGCGACCGTCTGGGGTGGCAGTCCAGTCCCGCCGTGAACGATCAAGGGCGCGCGCACGCCTTTGCCGTTGATCAACTGCGCGATCTTGCCCATTCGCTCGAAATCTACTTTGGGATCCTTGGTTGTGTAAACGCCGTGCGCCGTCCCAATCGCCGGGGCAAACAAATCGACGCCGGTGCGCTCGACGAATTCGACCGACTGCTGCGGGTTCGCCAATTGCGCTTCGTCTTCCACAACCTTGATCTGGTCTTCGACGCCGGAAACCGTTCCCAGTTCCGCCTCGACCGAAATGTCGCCGACCTTGTGGCAATAGTCCACCACCTCTTTGGACATGCGAACATTTTCCTCGAAGGGGAATTTGCTCGCGTCAATCATGATGTTGGTGTACCCGGCGTCCGCGCATTTCTTGCAGTAATCTACGTCGGTGCAATGATCGAGGTGCAAGCAGATCGGAATCGGCGCGGACTCGGCGAGCGCGCGGAACGCCGCGACCATCATCTTTCTGCCATAAAACTTGCTCGGCTCGACCGAGGTCTGGATGATGAGCGGCGCTTTTTTGTTGACCGCCGCCTCGATCACACCTTCCATCTGAACAAAATCGGTGACGTTGAACGCGCCGACGGCGTACTTACCCTGCGTCGCTTTGATCAACATCCCTTTGGCGTTTTCGACAGACATGGCTCCTCCTGTTCGAATTAGAAATTAGAAATTAGAGATTAGAGATTGGAGATTAGAGATCAGTCAACCTTGCGAAGGTTGAAAGCCTTCGCAAGGTTAGGGAAACTCTACGCTTTGATCCGCGCGCCTTTTGGATCCCACAGCGGTTCTGACTCGACGACGGCTTGGATTCGCTCGCCAAAGATCTCCACCGTCAATGGCGTGCCGACTTTGGCGAACTCGACCGGCAGATAACCAAAGACGATACTCTTGCGGACGGTATAGCCATAGCCGCCCGATGTGACCGAGCCGATCACCTTGTCGCCGGATCGAATTGGCTCTTTGCCGATGGCAATGGCGCTGCTATCCGCCAATGACAGACAGCACAATTTTTGCTTGACGCCGGATTGCTTTTGCTTGAGCAGCGCGTCGCGTCCGATGAAATCGCCTTTGTCCAACGCGACGGCGAAACCCATTCCGGTTTCGTACGGCGTGTAATCGGGCGATGCTTCCGCGCTCCAATAACGATAGCCCTTTTCCAAGCGCAGCGAATCAATTGCGCGATAACCGGCAGGCACGATGCCTTCCGATTGTCCGGCTTCCAAGAGGGTGTCGTACAATTTCAAGCCGTACTCCATCGGGCAGTAAAATTCCCAACCCAGTTCGCCGACGTACGTCACGCGCAGCGCCATCGTCGGCACGTAGCCGACGGTGATGTGCTGCATCGTCATGTACGGAAAACCGGCATTCGACACATCGGCTTTGGTCACCTTTTGCAAAATCGTTCGCGCCTGCGGTCCCCACAATCCGAAACACGCGTACTGCGATGTCACATCTTCCAGCACGACCGAACCATCTTCCGGCATATGCAAGCGCATCCAGGACAAATCGTGCACGCCGAGCGCGGTGCCGGTGACGATGAAGAAACGATCCGCCGCGAGTCGCGTCACCGTGAAATCACATTCGACGCCGCCGCGCGGGTTGAGCATCTGCGTGTAAACCACCGCGCCGACCGGACGATCGATGTTGTTCGCACACATCATTTGCAGGAATTTCAGCGCGCCCAGACCACGTACTTCAAATTTGTTGAACGAAGTCTCGTCGAACAGCCCGGCGCGTTCGCGCGTCGCGATGTGTTCAACTTCGATAGCGGGCGAGTAGTGTTTGGCAGCCCACCCGCGCGGTTGGAACAAGACCGCTGACCGCTGATCGCTAACCGCTGTTTCTGCGGTCAGGTTTGACGTGAACCAATTGACGCGCTCCCAGCCAAACTTTTCCCCGAACGACGCGCCCAGTTCCTTTTGGCGCGCGTACGCCGGAGAAAGTCGCAACGGACGACCAGACGTGCGTTCTTCGTTTGGATAGTGAATGTCGTAGTACTTGCCGTACGTTTCGAGCGTGCGCGCGAGTTGATAATCCTGGCTCGCGTAATTCGGACCAAAGCGGCGCACGTCCAAACGCCACACATCCCATTCCGGCGTTCCTTCGATGATCCATTCCGCCATCACCTTGCCGATGCCACCTGCCCCGGCAAGACCGTGCGCGCAGAACGCGCACGCGACCCAGAATCCCTTGACCGAAGTTGGCCCCAGCAAAAATTCGCCGTCGGGTGTGAAACCTTCGGGACCGTTGAGCAGTTGGCGAATCTCTGCGTTCTCGACGGCGGGCACGCGCTTGACCGAGTTTTGCATCAGCGGCAAAAAACGATCCCAGTCTGGCGGCAAAAGTTTGTAACTGAAATCTTCGGGGATGCCGTCGAGTCCAAACGGCGCGGGGTCACGCTCGTAACCGCCGGTGATAAAGCCGCCGACTTCTTCGCGCCAATAAACCAGGAGATCGGGATCGCGTAGGGTTGGGACGTGGCGCGCCAATCCGGCGACCGGTTTGGTGATCGCGTACAAATGCGCCATCGGAATCACCGGCAGATTGACGCCCGCCAGCTTGCCGATTTCTGCGCCCCACTCGCCCGCCGCGTTCACGACGATTTCGGTTTTGATCGTGCCGTTGTTCGTCACAACTTCGGTGACGCTGCCATCTTTGACGTTGATGCCGGTGACGCTCGTGTGCAAGAAGATTTTCGCGCCGCGCGATTTTGCGCCGGCGGCGAGCGCCATCGTCAAGCCGGTTGGATCGATCGTGCCATCGGTTGGCGTAAAGACCGCACCCAGCACACCTTCGGGGTTCATCAGCGGAAACATCTTGTGCGCTTCGGCGGCGCTGATCATTTCGAGGGGAAAATCGAACGAGCGCGAGAGCGCATACTGGCGTTTGAGTTCTTCCATTCGCTCCGGTGAGGATGCCAAGCGAATGCCGCCGACTTCGCGCCAACCCGTATCCTGCCCCGTCTCGTCCTTCAGCTTGCGATACAGATCGGTGCTGTACTTCATCATCTTGGTGAGGTTGACATCGGAGCGCAGTTGACCGACTAACCCGGCGGAGTGCCAGGTCGAACCGCTCGTCAATTCGAATCGTTCGACGATGACGACGTCTTTCCACCCCATCTTGGTGAGATGATAGGCGATACTGCATCCGCCCACACCACCGCCGATGATAACCACTTGGGCATGTGATGGAAGATCAGACATGGAGTGTCTCCTTCAGATTCGGTGTATTCGTTCTTCGTTCGTTGACACGGATATTATAGCCCAAGTGGCAGAAACTTGCAAATTCGCTCAAAAGTAGTTATAATGCAGTCAGAATCATCCAATTTGTAACATCGTCAAACAGATTCGATGTTTCTCCTTCGGCTTCGCGCAAACCTTCGCGCGAGGCGACATTCTCCCTTGTCAGTTCGAGGCGCGGCTTTTGCGCCGAGAAATCTCATCGCCGCTATGACGAGATTTCTCGCTCCGCTACCCAGAACATGTCATTTCGACGAGCGTAGTTTGCGAGGAGAAATCTCCAGCCCTGTCTGAGATTTCTCGTCGGCACAAATCGCCTCCTCGAAATGACAGTTCTCGGCTCAAACATATCGCGCGGCGATATGTCTTCTCGAAATGACAGTGGGGCGCACAACGAGGCGCGTGAAATGAGCAAACAACTAATTCCCGCTCAACGCTTCGAACAAATTCGCAATCGTCTGGAAATCAACAAGGTCGTGACGAACGCCGAGCTGTGCAAACTCCTCGGCATTTCGGAAGCGACCGTGCGCCGCGATCTGGAATGGCTGGAAAAGCAAGGCGTGCTCGAACGCACGCACGGCGGCGCGATCCTCAGTCAGCAATTGAAAACCGAGCCAGAGTATGCTACGCGCGCGCTCGCGCACCCCGACGAAAAACGCAGCATCGGCGCGACGGCCGCCGCGCTGATCGAGGACGGCGACACGATCTTCGTCAACAGCGGCACAACGGCGACGCAGGTGATCAGCAGTATTCCAAGCCGCGCCAAGGTCACCGTCGTCACCAACAATTTGTCCGCCGCGCTCCAAGTTCACGAAGTCGGCTTTGAATTGATTTTGCTCGGCGGCACGTTCTACCCGCGCTCAAACGCGGTGGTTGGTCATTTTGCTTCTGAAAACCTGCGTCGGTTGAACGCAAACAAAACTTTCATCGGCGCGGATGGCATCAGTCTCAAGTACGGCTTCACGGTACCCAGCAATCCGGAGGCGGAACTCGTGCGGCTGATGATCGAACGCACGCACGGCGCGATCATCGTCGTCGCCGATCATAGCAAATGGGGCGTGGTGTCCAACTTTGGAATCGCCGAGATTGACGAAGTGCAAATGCTCGTGACCGACGCGCGCCTCAGCAAAATCGCGCGCGCCGAACTTGAATCGCGCAACGTCCGCGTCGTCATCGCGGGCGCGGCGGCGCGCAAAAGGAAAACCAATGAATGACCAAGCCCGCGTCGTCGTCATCGGCGGCGGCATCACCGGCGTGAACATCGCCTATCACCTCGCCAAAGCCGGTTGGAAAGAAATCGTTCTAATCGAAAAGGGCGAACTGACGAGCGGCTCGACCTGTCAAGCCGCCGGTCTCGTCACGGCGTTCAATACGTCGCCAACGATGATGCGCTTTCGCGCATACAGCATCGAGTTGTACAGCGAACTGGGTGTGTTCGAATCGGTCGGCAGCTTGCGGCTCGCGTCGAGTAAAGAACAGTTGATGGACTTGCAACGCAGCGTCAGCCGCGCCAAAGGGATCGGCTTGGACGCGGAGATCATTTCGCCGGACGAAGCGGTGCGCCTGATGCCCGCGATCACGAAAGAGAATTTGTACGGCGCAGTCTATATGCCGAAAGACGGTCACCTCGATCCGCATGGCGCGACGTACGCGGTCGCCAACGCGGCAAAAGCGCTCGGCGTAAAAATTCTGACGAATACGCGCGTCACCGGCTTTGAGTTATCGCCGAAACGCGAAATCAAAAAAGTCAAGACGACTAAGGGCGACATCGCAACCGAAATCGTCGTCAACGCGGCAGGCATTTGGGCGCCGCAGATCGCGGCGATGGTTGGGCTGTACGTCGTCTCAACGCCAATCGATCATCAACACGTGATGCTCAAAGCCGTCCCAGGTCACGAGTTGCCGAAAAATATGCCCTGCTTTCGCGATCCCGATTACCTTGTCTACGGTCGCGCGGAATCCGGCGGAATGGTGTTTGGCGGATACGAACCGAATCCGGTCGCGCGCTGGGTGGATGGCGTGCCCTGGGATCATTCCGCGCAATCGTTGCCCGCCGATTACGAACGCTTTGAACAATTGCTCGAAGGGTGCAACAAACGTTTTCCGTTCGTCGAGAAAGCCGAGATCGTCAATTTGATTTGTCATCCCGACGCGCTGACACCCGATTCGAATCCATTGCTGGGTCCGATGCCCGGCGTGCGCGGCTTTTGGATGGCAGCTGGACTTTCGCTCAACGGGTTCGGCGGCGGTGGCGGCATCGGCAAAACGATCGCAGAGTGGATGGTCGAAGGCGAAACTTCGGTGGACGTGTACGGTTATCGCGCGTGGCGGTTTGGGCGCAACTATCACGATCCGGCGTACGCCGCACAAGCCGCGCGCGAGGGCTATAAATATTATTATCGCTTGCGCTATCCGTTCGATCAAGACGAATGGGGCCGCCCGCGCCGCATCAGCGCGTTGCACACGCGTCAACAAGACCTGGGCGCCGTGTTTGCCAAGAAGAATGGCTGGGAGCGCGCCGATTATTTCGAACCAGGTTGGACGTGGCGACGCGCCGGAGCCGATCAGCGCGAGTGGGGCTGGGCAAAACCGCCGTTCTTCGATCTCGTCGGCAAGGAGCATCGAGCATTCCGCGAACGCGTCGGCTTGATTGATATGTCGTCGTTCGGCAAGATTGACGTGCAAGGCGCGGGCGCGCTCGCGCTGATGCAACGCGTGACCGACAGCGAAATGAATCGTCCGGTCGGCGCGGTGATGTACACCCAGTTTCTGAACGAACGCGGTGGCGTCGTCGCGGATGTGACGGTAACGCGCATCGCGAAAAACCATTTCCGCATCGTCACGGGCGCGGGATTCGTGGACAACGATCTGGGTTGGCTCGTAGAGGCGTCCGTGGGGGCGTTTAATAAAACGCCCCTACGCGCGGTGCAAATCGAAAACGTCACCGATGAAATGGTCGTGATCGGAATGTGGGGACCCAAAGCGCGCGAGGTCTTGCGCGCGGTGACCAAGGATAATGTTTCGAATCGCGCGTTCCCGTATATGACCGCGAAGATCATCAAGATCGGAGGCGCGAGTGTCTTGGCGCAACGCGTCACGTACGTCGGCGAACTAGGTTGGGAATTGTACGTCGAACCGGAATGGGCGGGGCAAGTGTGGGACGCGTTGATGGCGGCGGGCAAGCCGTTCGACATCGTTGCGGGTGGTTACAAGGTGCTCGATTCGCTTCGCTTGGAAAAGGGTTACAAATATTTTAGCGCGGACGTGACGATGCTCGAAAATCCGTACGAAGCCGGACTCGGGTTCTGCGCGCATCTCGGCAAAGGAAACTTTATCGGACGCAGCGCGCTCAAGCGAATCAAAAAAGCCGGGGCGCAAAAGAAATTGTGTACGCTTGTTGTCGGCGGACAAGAATATCTTTTACTCTACGGCGGCGAAGCGGTCTACTCCGGCGATCAATGTCTGGGACGCGTCCGCAGCGGCGGGTACGGCTACACCGTCAAGAAAAATATCGCGCTCGCGTACCTGCCGATCCACTTGGCAAAAATCGGGACGCGCGTCGAGGTGGACATTTTTGGCGAACGCGTGCCTGCAGTCGTCGCGCCGAACGCGCTGTACGATCCGCAAGGCGCGCGCATCAAAGCATAACGACGAAGAACGGACGACCGACGTCCGCCATCGGTCGCCGGTCATCGGTCACTGTCAGGAGGACAAATGCCTTCGCTTCCGCCGTTCGATCTGCCGGGTAATTGGTACAAAGGAAATCTGCACACGCACACGAATCAATCGGATGGCAAGCCAACGCCCGCCGAAAATATGCAATGGCACGCTGCGCATGGGTACCATTTTCTCGCGCTCACCGATCACAATCGGCTGACAAATCCATTCGATTTTCTCGCCAACCCGCCGCTCCTGATGATTCCCAGTCTCGAATATTCGACGCGGCGCGGTATGGTCGAATATCACGTCATCAGTCTCGGTCTGACGAAAATGCCAATCGCGCCCGCGCGCGATCCGCAAGATACGATTGACGCCGTGAACGCGGCGGGCGGCACGGCATTTGTCGCGCATCCGTATTGGCACGATCACACACTCGACGACCTGATCGTTTTGAAAGGTCACATCGGCATCGAGATTTTTAATACGGGCTGTTGGTTGGAAATCAACAAGGGACACTCGCTCGCGCATTGGGATTTGTTGTTGCGGCGCGGGCAAACGCTGTGGGGACTCGCCACCGACGATTCGCACTTTCGTTATCCCGATCACGGGCGCGGCTGGGTGAACGTGCGCGCCGAAAAGCTCGACCAGCCCTCGATCATCGACGCGCTGCGCGCCGGACAATTCTACGCGACGATGGGTCCCGAAATCTACGATGCGCAACTGGAAGGACGCCAGGTTACCGTACGCTGTTCACCCGCCCGCTCGATCTTTCTGATCGGCGACATTTGGCATTGTCCAAACGCCGCGCACTCCTGGGACGGCAAGCCGCTCACTGAAGCGACGTTCACGTTGCACCAGGGGCAACGCTACATCCGCGTCGAGGTTGTGGATATGGACTATCAATCGGCGTGGACGAATCCGTACTTTTTGCCGTAGCGGCGCTTTTCGTAGTGGGCGATTCATCGCCGCCCCTTGCGCTGAAGCGTATACTACGAACGCCAAGTTTCTGGATAGGAGCATCGTGAGCGGAGTGCAGCGAAGTCGAACGATGCGACGAAGCAATCCCCAAACGGCTCGTCGTTCGATACCGCAAGTCGTCTGTTTCGGGATGATTACGCCGGTTGCGATCCTGGTCGTGGATCAAATGCCCGCGCACAACACCGGCGCACTCGTCAAAGCTGTGAGCGAGTTTATCTTTGACGATGCCGCGATTGTCGCGTGCTTGCTCCGGCAATGGAACGTACCCAGCGGTCTGATCGGCACGACATTGGGCGACGACGCGCGCGGGCGCGACGTCGCACGGAAACTCCGTGCGCTCGGCGTCGCGGGCAAAGTACGACTCTCCAAAAAATTCACGACGCCGTTTGAAGTGGACGTTTCGGATCGCACGGGCGCGCGCACGTACTTTTGGCAACGCGAGCCGCGCGTGCTGGACACGCTCGACACCGCCGACCTGTCGCTCGTGCACGGCGCGCAAATGTTGTACGTGGATTGGTACGACGGCGATCACATCGTGCGCGCGATGGACGCGGCGCGACGTTGGAGCGTGCCGGTATTTCTCAATCTGGAACACGCGCATCGCGATCCGGACATTCTCGCGCGCTATGTCCGCCGCGCGACGATTTGTCAGGCAAGCACCGATCCGGCGCAAAAACACAGCGGCAGTGCGTTAGCCGTCGCGCGTAAATTGCTTGACGCGGGCGCGCAAACCGCGCTCGTCACGCTCGCTGGGCAAGGATGTCTGGTCGCGCGGCGCGATGAAACGCTGCGCGTGCGCGCGCCGCGCGTCAATGTCGTAGACGGCTGCGGCGCAGGCGCGACATTTTCGACCGGCTTTATCTACGCGACACTGCGCGGCTGGAATTTGGAGAATGCCGCGCGATTTGCGACGGCAGCCGCATCGCTCAAAGCTGCTCACGTGGGATTGGAACTTGCGTCAGTGACGCAAGTCAAATGTTTGGCAGCAAAACTCAGGATCGAGAAAAGATGACTCATTTCGCCGAACTTGTCACAAGCGAACAGGTCAAAGAAATCCACGCCGCATCGCTCGAACTACTTGACACCGTCGGGTTGCTGGTGCGGAACGAAAACGCACGCGCAATTTTCGCAAAGCACGGTTGCCGTGTGGACGGCGCGACCCAGATCGTCACGTTCCCGCGCGCCGTCGTCGAACAGTTTCGCGCGGCATTTCCGCCGACGTTTACGTTTTACGGACGCGATCCACAGTACGATCGCGTCGTGCCGCGCGATCGTCCGGTGATCGTCACCGGCAGTTCCGCGCCGGATCTGATCGATCCGGTGACGGGGCAAGTGCGGCGGTCGTACTCGGACGACATCGCGCGCATCGCGCATTTGATCAACGAATTACCGGGCTACGACGTATTTTCGATCTCGACGCTGGCGGAAGACGCGCCGCCGGGGTATCATACCATCGCGCGATTGTATCCGTCGCTGAAAAATTGTCTCAAGCCGGTACGCTGCAACGCGCTGAACGCGGAAGACGCGGAGAAGATTTTGCGAATGGGCGCGCTCGTCGCCGGAAGTGACGATGCGTATCGCGCGCGCCCATTCATCACTGGACACTTTTGTCCAGTCGTCGCGCCGCTTACGATGGATGTAGACTCGACTGAGATGCTGATCTATTTCACCGAGCGACAACTTCCGAATTACGCGACCATCGTGCCAAACGGTGGAATGTCGTCGCCGCTCACTTTGCTTGGAACGTTGACTCAGGGAAACGCGGAATTTCTCGCGTGGTCAACCTTGACGCAAATGGTGCGACCCGAGACGCCGCTGATCTACAGTTCGCTTTCGACGCTCGCGGATATGCGGCGCGGCAATTATGCGCCGGGCGCGATCGAGACCGGAATGCTGCATATGGCGCACGCGCAAATGGCGCGATTTTACAACGTGCCCTCCGGCGGTTACATCGGCTTGACAAATTCCAAACTGAACGACGCGCAAGCCGGGTACGAATGTGGGATGTCGGTTGTTGCCGGATTGCTCGGCGGCGCGGATATGTTCAACCTGGGCGGCTTGCTCGACGCGTTGACGACGTTCGATTTTGGCAAGGCAGTGATTGACAACGAAATCGCGTTGATGTTGAAACGGCTCCAGCGCGGGTTCGAGTTCAGCCGCGAAAATTTTTCGCTCGATTTGATCAAACAAGTGGGTCCGGGCGGAATGTTTATGGACAAACCGGAAACATTCGACCGGATGAAAACGTCGCTCTTTTTGCCGGAGATCGCGGATCGGAACGTGCGCGAGCGGTGGCAAAAGCAAGGCGCGTCCGACGCGCAGACGCGCGCAATGAAACGCGTCCGCGAAATTTTGACGCGCGATAATCCCGCGGTCTTTTCGCCGGAAGTGGATGCGCGCGTGCGCGCCGCGTTTACCGGCTTGGTCAAAGGCGATTCGGTTCCGCCGCCGGAGTGGAGAAAGTGAACGGGGGACAGAGATCAGGGGTCAGGGGTCGGCAAAGTGTTGACTGCTCACTGTCCCCTGACCCCTCACCCCTATCCCCTGATCTATGCCGGACGAACTATTCGACATCGTAGACGAGAACAATATCGTCATCGGACAGGAATGGCGATCGGTTGTTCATCAGCGCGGGTTGTGGCATCGCGGCGTGCACGTTTTTCTTTTTACGCGCGATGGCAAGTTGCTCGTGCAACAGCGCAGCAAAGATCGCGATACGTTTCCGTCCGCGCTCGATTGTTCGGTATCGGAGCATCTCAAAGCAGGGGAAGATTATTTTGACGCGGCGGTGCGCGGCTTGCGCGAAGAGCTGGGGCTGACTGGGATCGAACTGCATCCGCGTGTGGAATTTGGAATGAACTATGGTCCCGGCGACAACGAGTTCTGTCGCGTGTACGAAGGGATCGTGGATCCGGCGCGCGTCCGCTTCGATCCGAACGAAGTGGCGTCGGTTGAATATTTCACCTTGCCCGAGTTGTTGACGCGTTTGAATGATCGCCGCGACGCGTTCAGTCACTGGTTCGCGCAATTGCTGCGGTGGTATCTCGGCGAAGCATCGGACGTGCGCGTGTCGAGGGTGTACCCAGCGCAATCTGGTTTTTGAGGATTTGACAGCAGAGCCAGAGTGGTGATACACTGATCGTATCTAGTTTGAGGGATGGAGTCAGAGGCGCAATGAATCGTGCGTTAGAGATTCGAGGTCGAATCGAGACCCGGCGAACAGTCGCAGACCTTATGCGACGCGTTGTTCTCGCACGCGCCTATTTCGGCTCGCCCGCGTTCGACGATTGGATCGGTTAGTTTCAGGCAGACCCTTTTTTCGGTTGGTCTGCTTTTTTGTATTCTCGGCGCAAGGATCGCGGAAGGAGGTGAGCGGAAGCACAACCAGTATCTATATTTTTTCGATCACACCAAATCAACCTATGTCTCTTTGAGGAGGAGAACAATGAACGTCAAACGTGTTTCTATGCTGATGTTGTTCGTGATCTTGGCGGTAGTGGTTGTGGCGTGCGCCCCCGCGCCTACACCCGCACCGACCGCCGCGCCGCCCACAGCGGCGCCCAAGGCGCCCGCCGATCCGAGCGCAGCGGCGATGGCAAAACTGTATGAAGAAGCCAAGAAGGAAGGTGCGCTCTCCACCATCGCGTTGCCGGATGACTGGCTCAACTACGGCGAGATCAAGAAGACCTTCTTTGCGAAATTCCCCGGTATCAAGTACACCGATCTCGATCCGCAAGCCGGTTCGCAAGACGAAATCAACGCGATCAACGCGAACAAGGACAACAAGGGTCCCCAAAATCCCGACGTGGTAGATGTGGGCTTTGCGTTCGCGCCGACCTTGAAAAACGACGGGCTGTGCATGCCGTACAAAGTCGCCACGTGGGACACTATCCCAACCGCGCTGAAGGATCCGGATGGTTGCTGGTACGGCGACTATTACGGTGTGTTCTCGTTTGCCGTGAACAAGTCGGTGATCAAGAACGCGCCAATGGACTGGGCAGACTTGCTCAAGCCCGAGTACAAGAACAGCATCGCGATTGCCGGCGACCCGCTTTCGTCGAATCAAGCGCAGCAGAGCGTTTACGCCGCCGCGCTCGCGAATGGCGGAAACCACGAGAACGTCACCCCGGGACTCAATTTCTTTGCGACGCTCGCCAAATCCGGCAACCTCGTTCCTGTGATCGGCGATCAGTCGAAACTTGCCAAGGGCGAAACGCCGATCTTGATCACCTGGGACTATCTCGCACTCGGCTACAAGGACATCCTCAAGGGCAATCCCGAGATCGAGGTCGTCATTCCAAAGTCGTTCGTCTTTGGCGGCGTGTACATTCAGGCGATCAACAAATACTCGCCGCGCCCCAATGCCGCGAAACTGTGGATGGAATTCCTCTACTCGGATGAAGGGCAACTGCTCTGGCTCAAGGGCTATGGTCATCCCATTCGCTACGACGATCTGGTCAAACGGAATGTGATTCCGGCGGAGCTGGCAAAGAAATTGCCGCCCGCGGAATTGTACTCCAAAGCGTTCTTCCCAACCGGCGCGCAAGTGAGCGCCGCCCGCAAGCTCGTGGGTGAAAACTGGGAAAAGGTCGTCGGCACCAAGATCGCCAAGTAATCCGGTTCTCCCGTGTTCTCCCTCTCCCCTCAGGAGAGGGAGAACCAAGGGGGTGAAAGCCACGATGCAAACAACCCAGACTCTTTCCGCCGTTTCGCCGCCGCGCGCGCGCAACATTTCTTTCGCGTGGCTCGGGGTCGTCCCGTTTTTCATTTTCGCGATCCTCTTTTTGATTCTGCCCTCCGCCACCCTGCTGATCGGTTCGGTGCAAGACCGGCAGGGAAATTTGACGCTGGGAAATTTTGCCGGAATGTTCCAAGGCGTCACGCTCAAATTCGTGGCGGCGCCTTCCGAAGCGAGCTTGCTGGGCGTGACTTTTCCGCTGCCGTTCACCGTTGACTTTCAGTCCAACTCGATTGTCAGCGCGTATATTCTCAGTATGCAAGTCGGAATCATCACGGCATTGACGGGGGGTATTTTCGGTTTTCTCTTGGCGTATGCCGCCGTGCTGGGCGGGTTGCCCAAATTCGTTCGTTCCGCGCTCCTCACCTTTTCGGGCGTCGCGTCGTACTTTTCCGGCGTGCCGCTCGCGTTCGCGTTTGTCGCGACCCTGGGTCGGCTTGGATTCATAACCGTGCTCCTGCGGAACTATTTCGATTTCGACCTCTATATGACCGGCTTTTCGGTGATCAGTCTCTTGGGATTGATCCTGACCTATACGTACTTTCAATTTCCGCTGATGGTGCTGGTGATTACGCCCGCGCTCGACGGACTCAAGCGCGAGTGGCGCGAAGCATCGGAGAATCTGGGCGCGAGCGGCGCGGAGTACTGGCGCTACGTCGCCTTTCCGATCATTCTCCCGTCACTGCTCGGCACGATGATTCTGCTCTTCGGCAATTCCTTCGGCGCGGTCGCGACAGCATACGCGCTCACGGGCGGAAACTTTCAACTGGCGACGATCCTCATCTTTCGCCAAATTCGCGGCGAGGTGTTGCAAGATCCCGGTCTTGGCTACGCGGTTGCCGTCGGAATGATCATTGTGATGGCGCTTTCGCTCGCCCTTTATTACTGGCTGCAGCGAAGAAGCGAACGGTGGTTACGACGATGAAACGCTCTACTCTCTTTCCCTGGATTCTGATTTTTCTCGGCTTTCTGTATTTTTTCCTGCCGCTGATCGGGACGCTCGATTTTTCCTTGCGGTTGGTCAAAGATCAAATTACGCTCGAAGCGTACAAGAACGTCCTCACATCCGCGCGCTTTCAAAACACCTTCACCTACTCGTTCGTTATGGCGCTCTGGACGATTCTGGCGGGCACCCTGCTCATCACGCCGACGGCGTACTGGGTGCATTTGAAACTGCCGCATCTCCGTCCGCTCATCGAATTCGTCACCCTGCTCACCTACGTCGTGCCGGCGATCATTCTCGTCTTCGGCATCATCCGCGTCTACAGCCGCCCGCCGCTCTCCATTCTGGAGAGCGAACTGGGTGCGGATTTTTTGCTGGTGATGGGATACGTCGCAATGTCCTTGCCCGCGATGTACCGCTCGGTGGACACCGGCTTGCGCGCGATGGACGTGCGGACGCTGACCGAAGCCGCGCAAAGTTTGGGCGCGGGCTGGCGCACGATTCTAGCCGCTGTGATTTTTCCGAACCTACGTATCGCGTTGCTCAGCGGCGCGTTCATCACCTTCGCGATGGTGATCGGCGAATTTACGATTGCAACGTTTCTCGCGCGTCCCGCCTTCGGTCCGTATATGGCGAACCTGGGACAGACGCGTCCATACGAATCTACCGCGCTCACGATCATCAGTCTCTCGCTAACCTGGGCGTGCATCGGCGTTATGCAGTTCCTCGGGCGCGGCACGCAGGGACAGATTCAGGTCACGCGGTAAAGCAGTATGCAGTATTCAGTGTTCAGTATTCAGACTGAACACTGAATACCGGACACTGAACACTGAACACTGGAGTAACTATGGCATTCCTCGAACTTACTAACGTCAGCAAAGTTTTCGGACAAACTGCCGCCGTGCAGGATTTCAATCTCAACGTCGAAAGAGGCGAGTTCGTTTCGTTTCTGGGTCCCAGCGGCTGCGGCAAAACGACGACGTTGCGAATGATCGCGGGCTTTGAACTGCCGACCACCGGCACCGTCATCATCAACGGCAACGACGTGACGTTCAAGCCGCCGCAAAAGCGCAACACCGGAATGGTCTTTCAAGCGTACGCGCTCTTTCCGAATATGAACGTTGCGGAGAACATCGGCTTTGGCTTGAAGATCGCGCGCAAGCCCAAGGACGAAATCAAAAAACGCGTCGAAGAAGTGCTCGCGATTATCAAAATGGACAGTTTCGGCAATCGCTATCCGTACCAACTGTCCGGCGGTCAACAGCAACGCGTCGCGCTCGCGCGCGCGCTGGCGATTCAGCCGCAGGTCTTGTTGCTCGACGAGCCACTCTCCGCGCTCGACGCGAAAATTCGCGTCTCGTTGCGCCAAGAAATTCGCGCGATTCAACAGAAACTCGGCATCACGACAGTTTACGTGACGCACGATCAGGAGGAAGCGCTCTCGCTCTCCGATCGCGTCGTCGTGATGAACAACGCCAAGATCGAGCAGGTTGGCACGCCGTTCGAGATTTACAATTTCCCCAACACCGAATTTACCGCGCAATTCGTCGGGACGCTCAATCACATTTCGGCGACGGTGCGCGATGTGGCAAACGGTGTTCTGGCGATTGATTCGCAGCAAGTCGTCACCGCGCAAAAGTTGGAAGGCGTTTCCAATGGCACCGCCGTGACTGTTTCGATTCGCCCCGAGCGGATCAGTTTCGCGGAAGACGGACGCAAGCCGAACGTGTTGAACATCAAAGTCGAGAACATCACCTTCCTGGGTTCGATCGTGCGCGTCCAAGTGCGCGCCGGAGACAATCTGTTCTTGATGGACACGTTCAACAATCCGTTCCTCAAACTGCCGGAGATTGGCGACACAGTCGAGATCACCTTCTCGAAAGAAGCGGTGCTGGTGCTGAAAAACGGATCGTAGAAAAAGACCCGAAGGATTTTGAGAATTCTTCGGGTCTTTTCATCGCTACGCTTCCAGCGGCGCCGTTTCCGTCACAAACCGGAAACGATCGCCGCGATAGACATCGCGTCCGTGTTCCACCGGCACGCCCGCCGGATCGAACGCGAGGCGGCGCTCCAACATCAACGGCGCGCGCGGTTCGATTTGCAACAGCGCGGCTTCGTACTCGGACGCGCTGACTGCTTCGAGACTTTGCCGCGCTTGCGCGACCGAGACGCCGTACTCGGTTTTGAGAATTTCGTACAGCGAACGCGCGCCCAGATCGAATCGTTCGAGCGCGGGGAAACGCTGCGCCGGAACCGTGAGACATTCCAGCATCGCCGGTTCTTCGTTCAAAAAACGCAGCCGCTCGATGTGATAGACGGACGCGGAGACGGTGAGTTGTAATTCTTGCGCGAGGTGCGTATCGGCGGGACGCGTCTCTAACACGATCACGCGCGCGCCGGGTTTGAAACCGCGCCGTTGCATTCCGTGCGTGAACGGCACCAATCGATCCGCGTGTCGTTCGATCTTGGGTTCGGTGATGTACGTGCCCGCGCCTTGCCTCCGGCTGAGCAATCCTTGCGATTCCAGAAAGCGCAACGCGCGACGCACCGTCACGCGATTGACGCCGAACATTTTGCTCAACTCGCGCTCTGGCGGCAAACGATCACCCGGCGCGAGTTCGCCCGCTTCGATCTGATCGAGCAGGTTCGCGGCGATCTGACTGTACAGCGGCATCGGGGTCGCGAGTTTGCGCGTGAGCGGTTTCACGGGAGGCATACGGTCTCCAAGTGTCATTGCGAGGCGGTTTTTGCCGAAGCAATCCCCATCTTTGGAAGTTGGGGATTGCTTCGTCGCATCGTTCGACTGCGCTTCGCTCCGCTCACGATGCTCCTCGCAATGACACGGAAATTATTTCTTTTTGTTGACCAGTCGTTTGACGAGCGCGACCGCGTCAACGGCGGATTGCCCGTACCCGTCCGCTCCAATTTCGTCCGCCCATTTTTGACTTGTTGGCGCGCCGCCGACGACGACCAAGTATTTGTCGCGCAACTTCATTTCTTTCAACACGTCAATCACTGCCTTCTGGCTTGGCATCGTCGTCGTCATCAAACACGACAGCGCGATCACATCGGCATTCGCTTTTCCGGCTTCTTGAACGAAATCGAGCGGCGAGCGATCCACGCCAAGATCGACGACTCGGAATCCACTCGTCTCCAACAACGTCGCGACGATGTTCTTGCCGATGCTGTGCAAATCCCCTTGCACCGTTCCCAGGACGACGGTTGCGGTTTGCGCGATCTGTTGTTTGCGCGCTTCCAGTTCTGGCTTGAGCACTTGCATCGCTTCGTTGAACGCGTTTGCCGAGAGCAAAAGTTCCGGCAGAAACACTTCGCCGCGTCCAAACAGATCGCCGATGGTGCCCATTCCTTTCGAGAGACCTTGCTCCACCGCTTCGAGCGGGCTGACGCCGCTGGCGATGGCTTCTTTTGCAGTCGCGCGCGCCAATTCAGGATCAGTATCCACGATGGCTTGCGCGAGTTTTTCCAAGATTTGTTGTTTGTCCATTGTTGTATCCTTTGGTACAGAACAGAGATTGGAGACTAGAGATTAGAGATTTCATCTCCAATCTCTAGTCTCCAATCTCTAACCCCATTTGCGCGAGTTCGTTCGTCACTTCGTCATACAATCGAACGTACTCATCGCCGGGTTTGCCGGTGGTCGCGTTGAAACATTCCTGATAGCGCGATCCGGTCGGCGCGGTTTCGATTTGACTTTCGTACTTGGCGAGCAACTGCCTGACCAATTCGTTCGCCTGTTGCCGATTCAATTTCGCGGCGGCGGTTCCCATCGCGACGCCAAAGCGCGCTTCCATCGGCGTGATGCCGTCAATCTTCACCGCTTTCGCAGGATGCGGTGTTTGCACCGACGGCGCGCCAGAAGTTGTCGCGGTGAGCAAGTACGCGGCGGCTTCGTAAAAGTACATCTTGGTGCAAGGTCCCGCCGCCATATAACCGAGCCAGATGACCGGCATCGGAATATTGCGACTTGCCGCCTGACAACTTGCCGCGACGACCCACAGCACATCGCGCGGACTCGAACAGCCGTAGCGAAAATGAATCGGGAAGGTCAATTGATATTTGCCCTTGTGAACGAGCAAGCCCATCAAAATGTACGCCGTGCTGACGACGGCAGTGCTTGCGGGTCCCCCGGCGTAGCCACCCAGGATCGGACTCGTTTCCGCGCCGACGTTCGCGCCCCAGTTGAGCAGGTACGCGATCTTGTTCATCGCGCCGAAATCAATTTTCATTTCCGAGATCGCGCCGACGAGCCAGCCGTCGGTTGGACGCAAACCGAATTGCGCCGCGCTCGCGGCAATCGTCGTCACCGCCGACGCCGACGTCGAAATCAAATTCATAATCGGCAAGCCGGGGCGTCCGGCGCGGCGCAGCGCTTCGCGTCCGATCTTGATGCCGCGAATCGCCGCGTAAATTTCAGCAGGCGAGCCCGCCATCACCGGAATGCCGCGTAGCGTGTCGAGCGCGCAAATGCTGATCGAACTTGCTTCAGCAATCGAGCCATAGCCCTCGACCAGGTTCGTGAACATTTCTTCCGTCGTGCAAACGATGCCGGAGCCGACGTGCAGCCACGGCACTTTTGGATCGTCCGGCTTTCTCATTCCGAAGACGCGCGCGTCATCGCCTTCACCGGCAAAACATCGTCCGGTCGCTTCGTTCACCGCTTGCAGAATTTCGGCTTGCGTAAACTGCATCACGCGATTTGTGTTCTGGCAATAAATTCCGCACCGGCTCAAAAAATCCACCGCCGCACGGAAAAGATTGTCCGCGTCCGCGTCGTTGCTTGGCACCGGATTTTCTTTGTCGTACTGGATGCCGTACTGCTTGGTCACTTGTTTGAGCGCGGGCATAAAGACCTTCAGATCGAAATCTTGCTCGGTCATAATCGGTCCCTGCAACGCGCGTTCGTAGATGTCTAGGAAATTTAGCACTTGTCCTCCCGGTTGGAGATTAGAGATTGGAGATTGGAGATTGGAGATTGGCAATCTCTAATCTCCAATCTCTAGTCTCATCCCTCTCAATTCTTCTTTCACTTGCTCATATAGTCGCACGTATTCCTCCGATGGCTTGCGCGTCGCGACATCGAAACATTCCTGGTAGCGTTTGCCTTCCGGCGCGCGTTCGATTTCGGTTTCGTACTTGGCGAGGAGTTGGTTCACGAGTTCATTCGCGCGCGTGGCTTGCACCTTGGTCGCGGCATACGCCATCGCGACGTTGAACTCGGCTTCGAGCGGCGTGACGCCGTCGGTGATGATCGCTTTAGCGGGATGCACGGTTTGCACTCCGGCAAAACCGGACGACACCGCGCACAAGTTGACTGCGGCGGCTTCGTAAAAGTACATTTTCGTGCAAGGTCCCGCCGCGCCGTACCCCAACGCAATCGCGGGATAGCGCGTGCGCAAACTCGTCGCGCGTCCGACGACGGAAAAAATCCACAAGCCATCGCGCGTTGTCGAGCAACTGTGTTTGAAATGTACCGGACCGGTCAACTGATAACTTCCCTGGAACAACAACATTCCAAGCAAATGGTACGCGGTCATAATCAGCGCGGTGCCCGGCGCGCCGCCGCCGTACCCACCAAGAATCGGCAGACAAGTTGATCCGACGTTGCCGCCGGTGATCAGGATGAACGCCAGCCGATTGAGCGTCTCGTAATTTACTTTCATCTCGGCGATGAAATCAATCAGCCAGCCGTCCGACGCGCGCAAACCAAACGCGGGATGCGTCGCCGCGATCATCGCCGTCGCGGTGGTCGCAGACGAAATCAAGTTGAGAATCGGCAACCCAGGTCGCCCGGCTTTCCAGAGCGCTTTGCGCGCGGCTTGCACCGACGCGGCGGACGCGTAGATTTCCAGCGGCGATCCGCCCAGCACCGGCATTCCGCGCACGCGCCCGAACGCCGGAATGCTGACCGAACTGGCTTGGCGAATACTGCCGTACCCTTCGACCTGTGCCATCGCGATTTCTTCTGACGACGCGACGATGCCGGTGCCAACGTGACACCAGGGCGGCGTCGCGTCGTCCGGTCGGCGCGGCTGAAACGTCCGGCGATCTTTGCCTTCGCCGAACGTACCGCCGCCGGAAATTTCTTGCGCGGCGCGCAGAATCTCGTCGCGCTCGACGCGGATGATCCGATTCGTCCCGGTGCAGTACAGCCCGGTCTGCGCGATGAATTCGACCGCCGCGTCAAAGAGTCGCCGCGCGAGCGCGTCGTCCGTCGTCACCGGATTCGCGGCGTCGTACCGAATATCGAATTGCTTGACGATTTTGCGGACGTTGGGCACCAGCACCTTGAGATTGAAATCTTCTTCGGTGCTGATCGGTCCCGCCGTCGCGCGTTCCATCACGTCCAGAAAAGTGAGCATCAGTTTGCCTCGTCGCGTGTCATTGCGAACGAAGTGAAGCAATCTCCAACCCGCGAGTCGGAGATTGCTTCGGGCAAAAAACGCCCTCGCAATGACACCGCGGTCTACGGTCGTTCGCCGCGCGCGAGCCGCGCGTTGATTTCATCCAGCAACGGCTCGATGTTCCAGATGCCGTCCACGACGAAATGCGCGCCGCATTGCGCCATCCGCGTATACGCGCGTTCGATCTTGGATTGGTACACACCCGGATCGAGTTGCTTGATCTCTTGCTCGTTCAAGCCGATCTCGTTGCCGGTTTTCGCCAAGCCAATCGTCCACATTCCGGCGTTCAGTCCTTCTTCGATGCCGGGCAACGTGTCGTCCACTTTGATGATCGCTTCCGGCGGATAGATTTGGAGATCGATCATATTTTTCAAACACATAAACGGCGCGGGACGACCGGCGGGCACGTCCGCCGCGCACACCGTCGCGTCCGGCGCATAGCCGCGCTTGTTCGCTTCGCTGAGCAGAATGTCCATCATCTCGCGCGTGTAGCCGGTCGTCGAACCGATCTTGAGTCCGCGCGCGCGAAACGCGGCAACCGCTTCGAGCGTGCCAGGAATCAGATCGGAATAATCGGCGAGGCACGCGAGTTGGAGCGGGACGAAATCTTTGAACATCGCGTCCACGTCCTCTTCGTTCGGCGGACAATTGTATTTCGCCTGCCAGCGCTCGCGCACCGAATCGAGTTGCGAGATTTTGCGAATGTGTACTTTTTTGTGCGCGCCCATCGGCGCGCGCGCTTCGTCAATCGTAATCGGGACGCCCTTGCGTTTGTACACCTCGATGAAAACGACCGCAGGCGCGTAACAGCCGTAATCCATCGTCGTGCCTGCCCAATCGAGCAGGATCGCTTTGACCGGACCGCGATACGATCGTTGAAAATAGAATTCCATCGTTGCTCCTTTCTGATATTGATCACCGTGTCATTGCGAGGCACGGTTTCTGTGCCGAAGCAATCTCCAAATCGCCGCGTGGAGATTGCTTCGCCGCTGCGCGGCTCGCAATGACACGTTCAGCACATTCCCATTTCCGTTATTGTCTCGCGGATCGCGGACAACAAATCGCGCACGTCGGATGGAAAAATTCTGCCAATCGTGCCGATGCGGAAACAATCCGCGCTGCCGACTTTGCCGGGATAAATCACGTATCCCTTGTCGTTCAACGCTTTGTAAAATCGTTCGAACGAAAAATTGGGATGCTTGGGATAGCGAAACGAAGTGATGATGTAACTTTGATCGGCAAGTTTCAGATACGTTTCGAATCCGAGCGCGGACATTCCCGCGATCAACGCGTCGTGATTCGCGCGATAGCGCGCGGCGCGCGCGGCGATCCCGCCTTCGGCTTCGAGTTCGATCAACGCTTGATGGAACGCGAGGAGCGTGTGTGTCGGCGGCGTGAAGCGAAATTGACCGTCTTTCTCCAATCCTTGCCATTGCGCGAGCAGATTCAAACTGATCGTGCGCGCGTAGCCTTCGGTCTGCAACAGCGTCGCGCGTTTGACGAGGATGATGCCAAACCCAGGTACGCCTTCGATGCATTTGTTGGACGATGTGACGAGATAATCTATCGCGCTTTCTGCAAGGTTCAGCGGCACCGCGCCGAAACTGCTCATCGCGTCGACGAAATAGCGTCGCCCGGCTTTTTTCACGAGCGCGCCAATCGCTTCGATTGGATTCAGGATGCCGGAGGTCGTTTCGCAATGCACGACGGCGACATCGGTGATCGCGCGATCCGCCGCGAGCATCGCTTCGATTTGCGCGAGATCGGGCTGGGTGTCTTCGGGGTAGGTGAGCGCGACGTTTGGAATTTTGTGCGTCTTGGCAATCGCTTCGGTGCGGCGTCCGTACGCGCCGTTGATGATGACGAGCAGTTTGCCGTCCGGCGGAATCGTCGAGGAGATGACAGCTTCCAGCGCGTACGTGCCGCTCCCTTGCAGAATAATCGCGGCGTAATCGTTGGGCGAAACGCCGGCGAGTTGCACCAGGCGCGCGCGAATGTCCGCGACGGTTTGAATGAATTCGAAATCGCGCGAGCCGAGATCGCGCAGCATCGCTTGTTTGACGGTGCGGCTGGTGGTCAGCGGTCCGGGCGTGAACAGGATTTTGTCTTTGGAAGAAGTCAGTTTATCACTCATTGGTATCTCCATCGCAGATTCGGATTTTTTGTCACGGCACGCGGGCGTGTTGCAGCGCGATGAGCGAAAGAAATTCGTGAACCAGGTTGGCAGCCAACAGGCAGGTGATTCCGGCGGAATCGTACGCGGGAATCACTTCGACCAAATCAAAGCCGATAAAATGTATGCCCGCCAGTCCGCGCACCAGTTGTTGAGATTGCGCGCTGGAGAACCCGCCAATCTCGGGCGTGCCGGTGCCGGGCGCGAACGCCGGATCGCAAAAGTCAATATCGAAACTCAAGTACGCCGGTCCCGCGCCCACGCGTTGGCGGATCACGTCAAGCGCGGCGCGAACGCCGATGTCGTGCAGTTCCGGCGCGGTGATGATCTGAAAACCCAGGTCGGTAGATTCGCGTCGCCCCGTTGCATCGTACGTGGAACCGCGCAAGCCGATTTGGATCGAGCGCGATACGTCAATCAGTTTCTCTTCGACCGCGCGTCGAAACGGCGTCCCGTGCATATCTTTGTTGCTGCCAAAGTAACCGGGGTGAACGTCGGTATGCGAGTCAAAGTGAATCAGCGCGACGCGATCGTAAACCGCGTGAAGCGCGCGCAGCAACGGTAGCGAAATCGAATGATCGCCACCCAAAAAGACGGGAGTTACCTTTTCGGCGAATATCTTCGTGGCGGCTTGTTCGATCTGAGCGTGCGACTCGGGTAGATAGCCGGGGGTGACGGGAATGTCGCCGTAATCTACGCCCGCGCAATGCTCAAAAATGCCGATGTCAAGATCCGGGTTGAAAGGGCGCAAGAGCATTGACTCGCTGCGGATGCCATGGGGACCAAACCGTGCGCCCACGCGATACGTGGCGCCAGTGTCGAATGGCACTCCGACGATGGCGAAATCAACCTCTGCGAGATCGGTTTGGAAAGGAAGGCGCATAAACGTGCGAATGCCTTCGAATCTGGGGTAGATTTTTGGATCAACTGGCTGGAAGTACTTCGACTTGGGCATAATAAACTACGACTCCGGCATAATGAAAAAGGTTGCTATGTGGTTGCTTGGTGTATACCAATCACAATATACGACGATTTTGGGGAATTGTCAAGCATTAGTGTCAACTTAAGCACATATCCCAAAAGTAATTCCGGTCATCCTGGCTTTCCGAATGCGGCAAGGCTTGCGATGAAACTACGATGACGTAGACGCCGATGCGGCTGTCGTTGACCGGGGCGGCGGGTCTTGAGCCAAGCGAGTAGCGTCACTGGGGCGCG
>Ga0194119_10000476_pt1 | contig 76837 bp, 60 predicted proteins | sample TA2MahC100mmetaG_FD_148620 | JGI IMG/M metagenome (GOLD analysis project Ga0194119, IMG submission 148620) | Freshwater microbial communities from Lake Tanganyika, Tanzania - TA2015018 Mahale Deep Cast 100m | ecosystem: Environmental > Aquatic > Freshwater > Lake | place: Tanzania: Lake... | reverse complement strand
CCGCCAGGCCGCGCGCCTGCTTGACGAAACCGGCCAGCGCGGATCGCGCCGGCTCCGCGCCGTCGTTCTTTCAAATCTCGGCTGGGCCGAAGGCCAAACCAGAATGTACACCGAATCTGTCACCCATATCGGGCAGGCCCGGGACATTTTGCGGGAGTTGTCCGCTGCGGACCCAGACGATACGAACATGCTCTACGCGGTCACCTCGCCGTACCGGGCGCTGGGAATCGTCGAGGCGTATCGAAAAAACTTCGCCGCATCCGTCGAAAATTTTCGCGCGGCGGCGGAGATCCATCAGCGGTTGTTGCACCGTGACCCGGCGAACAAGGTCTACAAGTTCTTGCGGGCAGAACTTCTGGTGCGAACGGGCGATGGGCTGATGGCGCAGGGAAGAACCGCGGAGGCCGCGGCTGCGGCGCGCGAAGGGTTGGACGCGCTTCGCCTTCTCGCTTCGGCTTCGAACGCCTCCCTTTCGCACCAGTTTGGCGCCTGCCGCTGGTTGGTGGAGACACGCGTGCCGGCCTTGCGCGACGGAACCGCGGCCGAAGGGTTCTGCCGAAAGGCCGTCGAGTCGACCAAGGGTGACGATCCCGACGGGTTCTCCGGTCTGGCCAAGGCGCTCCTGCTAAATGGCGACCGGACGGGAGCGGTCCTGGAGATGGAAAAAGCGCTGGCGCTTCTACCCGTTGCAAAGCCCGGCCAACCAATCAGCCGTCAGCGCACGGAGCTGGAATCGGAGCTGAGAGCGATCCGGCAAAGCCGCGCCGCCGCGCGGTAATCCCGAGTGTCCGCCTCTATAAGAGGGATATAGTATCCTCAGCGATGCGACGCAGAGAATTCCTGAAAGCGGCGCCGGCCCTTCCGGCCGCCGGCAAGCCGGACTTGCCCAACATCCTGTTCATTCTGGCCGACGACATCGGCTATGGCGATGTTCGCTGCTTTCATCCAGCGTCGAAGATCCCAACTCCCAATATTGACCTCCTGGCCAGCCAAGGTATCCGGTTTACAGATGCGCATTCGCCGTCGGCGGTTTGCAGTCCAACCCGCTACGGAATTTTGACGGGACGCTACGCTTGGCGGACCTGGCTGAAACGAAGCGTGCTGTTGGCCTACTCACCGGCGATGATTGAACCTGGACGGTTGACCGTCGCCGGCATGCTCAAACAAAAGGGCTATCGCACGGCGGCAATCGGAAAATGGCACGTCGGAATGACCTTCACCAAGACCGACGGCCGGCCTGTCACCCGCGAGGAGAGCTTGTTGAGCGATTCCCGCCAGATCGATTTTACGAAACCCATCACCGGCGGTCCAGTCGACTGTGGCTTCGACTATTTTTTCGGCAATTCCGCCTGCCCCACCACCGATTATCTGTACTCCTACATCGAAAACCGCGCTACCGTGGGCACCCCGTCCGTCCAGGATCCAGGTGGCCAGTTCGAGAAGGGCGACCCGCTCACGGCATACCGCCCTGGCCTTCGTTCTCCCGGATTCGACTTCGAAAACGTCGATGTCACGCTGCGCGACAAGTCGGTCGCGTTTATGGAAGAGCACGCCCGAACCCGCCCGGATCAGCCCTTCTTTCTCTATCACGCCATGTCGGCCGCGCATATGCCGATCCTGCCGGCGCGGCGGTTCCGCGGCAGGAGTGGAGTTGGGCTCTACGGCGACTTTGTCATGGAGGCGGATTGGGTCGTGGGCGAACTTGTGAAAACCATCGACCGCCTCGGCCTCGCCAGGCGAACCCTCATTATTTTCACGAGCGACAACGGGCCGGAGACCTGCGTGCGTGAGGTGCGCCGGGAATTTGGCCATCAGGCGTCGGGACCGTGGCGAGGATTGAAACGCGACAACTGGGAGGGTGGTCATCGCGTTCCCTTCGTCGCCCGCTGGACTGGCCGCATTCCCGCCGGCTCTTCCACCGCCGAAACGCTATGCCTGACTGATTTCATGGCCACCGCCGCTGCGATCAGCGGTTTCCCGCTCCCTGCCTCGGCTGGCGAGGACAGCTACAACATGCTGCCCGCCCTTGTGGCAAAGAAGCGCAGCCGGCCTATCCGCGAAGCGACGGTCCACCACTCCTTCGACGGGTCTTTCGCCATTCGCCAAGGCCCGTGGAAGCTGATGGTCCACCAAGGCGCCGGCAATCACAACTACGCCAAGGTGTTGCCGGACCCGCCCGTGTCTGAACCGGATGCGCCCGGGCAACTGTACAACCTCGTCACCGATCCGGCCGAACGGATCAATTTGTACTTAGAACGTCCGGACGTCGTCGCCAGGCTTTCCAAGCTGCTGCAGAAATACCAGGAGCAAGAACGCAGCACGCTATGATGATCGAATGTTCCGGCGCTCCGCACTCGCTCCCAGTATCCTCGTCCTTGGTTTTCTCTCCCTCTCTGCCGCCGAATTGAGCGAGCGGTTGCGGCGTATCTACGATTCGGCGGCGTTCACGCCGCAGCGCTTCGGGCCGGCCCGTTGGATCCGCGGCGGAGCGGCGTATACGACTCTCGAGGGCGCTCCATCCGCCGGCGGCGCGAAGGAGATTGTCGAGTATGAGACGGGAACCGCGAAACGCACCGTGCTTGTCTCGCACAAGCAACTCACGCCGGCCAAGGCTTCCAAGCCGCTCTCCATCGACGACTATCACTGGAGCGCGAACGCGGACCGGCTGTTGATTTATACCGAATCGCGCAAGGTGTGGCGAACGAATTCGCGGGGCGACTATTGGGTGCTCCATCGCCCGACGGGGGAGTTGAAGAAACTCGGCGGCGATGCGCCGGCATCGTCGCTGAGCTTCGCGAAGTTTTCCCCCGGCGGCGATCGAGTCGCCTATGTCCGGGCGAACAATCTCTATGTGGAAGACCTCGCTTCAGGCGCGATTCGCGCACTGACCTCGGACGGTTCGGCCATTCTGGTTAACGGCGCATCGGATTGGGTTTATGAGGAAGAGCTGCGCGTCCGCGATGGTTTCCGGTGGTCCCCGGATGGGAAGAATATTGCGTTCTGGCAGTTCGATTCCTCCGGCGTGGAACAGTTCGCACTGATCGACAACACGTCCGCGCTCTACCCAACGGTGAAGTACATTCCGTACCCCAAGACCGGCACGAAAAATTCCGCCGTCCGCGCCGGCGTGATCGCCGCGGACGGCGGCGAGCCCCGCTGGATGCGAATTCCGGGCGACCCCCGGGAGAACTACATTTTTCAGGTCGATTGGTCGGCCAATGCGCCTGGCCTGGTCATCGGGCAAACCAACCGATTGCAAAACCGCGTCACACTCTACTTGGCGGATCCAGCGACCGGGGAAGCAAAACCGCTATTTGAAGACCGGGACGCGGCCTGGGTAGATGCCGTGCGGCCCGGAATGGAGAGGTTTTCGTTCGAGTGGCTCGATCAGGGCAAGAACTTGCTCTGGCTGAGTGAGCGGGACGGCTGGAACCATGCATATTCGGCCTCCGTTGCCGGCGGCGCCCCGAGGCTCCTCACAGTGGAACCGGCCGACGTTCTCTTAGTCCAGGCCGTGGATCCCCAAAGCCGCTGGATTTACTACACGGCCTCGCCGGAGAACGCGACGCAGCGCTACCTTTACCGGTCCGCGGTGGATCGCCCGGGCCCAGCCGTGCGTCTCAGCCCAATCAGCCAGCCCGGCACCCATAGCTACGATGTCTCTCCAAACTGCCAGTGGGCGTTCCACACGTACTCCCGTTTTGACGCGCCTCCGGTGATTGAACTGATTAGCCTGCCGGAGCACAAATCCATTCGAGTTCTCGAAGACAACTCAGAGCTCCGCGCGAATGTGGAGTCTTCGCTGCACCCGCCGGTGGAGTTTCTGCAGGTCGCGCTCAAGGACGGGACCGCATTGGACGGGTGGCTTCTCAAACCACGGAATTTCGATGCGTCGAAGAAGTATCCGCTGATCGTTTTCGTGTATGGTGAGCCGGCCTCCGTGACGGTCACGGACGCATGGGCGGGCGCCAGGGGACTGTTTCACCGTGCGTTGGCGGAGGAAGGCTATCTAGTCGCCAGCTTTGACAATCGCGGCACACCCGCGCCAAAAGGCCGGGCCTGGCGCAAGTCGATTTACGGCGCGGTCGGATTGCTCTCCGCTCAGGATCAGACGGAGGCCGTAATGGCGTTGGCCCGTCTGCGCTCCTACGTGGATGCCTCCCGCGTCGGCGTTTGGGGGGCAAGCGGTGGAGGCTCCAATACGCTGAACCTGCTATTCCGCTCCCCGGAACTTTTTCGGGTTGGCGTCGCTCTTGCGCCCGTTCCGGATCAAAGGCTCTATGACACAATCTATCAGGAGCGCTATATGGGACTGCCTGCCGACAACGCGGAAGGGTACCGGAGAGGTTCTCCCATCCACTACGCCGAAGGCTTGCGCGGCAAACTGCTGTTGGTGCACGGATCAGGCGACGATAATGTTCATTTTCAGGGCTCCGAGAAACTCGTCAATCGCCTGATTGAACTGGGCAAGTCCTTCGACTTCATGGAGTATCCCAACCGGTCCCACTCCATCTCCGAAGGCCGCGGGACAACGCTTCACCTCTATAGCCTGATCGCCCGCTACTTCACAGCCAACCTGCCCGCCGGCGCCCGTTAGCGCGGCTTTCTTCTCCAGCCTGCATGGCGCGTCCTGCCGGCCGATCACGTTCTTCTTAGTGTATGAGCCAGCGTCGCCAGTACGATGATCGCGCCGCCGGCCAGAGCGAACGGTCCGGGCCGCTCCCCGTGCAGCACGAACGTCCATACCGGATTCATCGCAGGCTCAAGCAGCATCAGCGCCGACGTTTCGAACGCCGGCACCTTTTGAACGCCGTTCGTCAGGCAGTAGTAGGCCAGCCCTATTTGGATCACGCCAAGATAGAGCAGCGCGCCGGCGTCGGCTGCTGTCACTTCGGGTATGGGCCAGGCGGCGGGCAGGGCCAGCGCGAATGCGGCGAGGTTGCCGGTGGCCACGACGGGCAGGTTGCCCGCGCCCATCCGCCGCAGGCCAGTGATCGTCAGCGCCCACGTCAACCCGGTGATTCCGGCCAGCACGTTTCCCAGCGCCGGATTTGGCGCGAGCGCGGAGGCGCCCGGGGCGTTCACGAAGAACAGTGACATCCCCATCGCGACGGCGAGCCCGAGGGCGTAGTCGCGCGCCGTGTTCTTCTCCTGTAGCACGAGAGGCCCAATGAGCAGAAGAAAGAACGGCGCGGTGGCCTGCAGAAAAATCGCGTTGGCCGAAGTCGTCAACCGGTTGGCCAAGACAAACAACACCAGCGTGGCTGCGTAGCCGAGGGACGTCAGCCAGACCTGCGGCGTCCACCCGCGCCGCGATTCCGGGACCAACGCCAGCAGCGCGATCGCCGCGATTAACGAGCGGATCGACGCCACCTGCCAACTGCTCAGGGAAATAGCCTTGATGGCCGCGCCACCGGTGGAGAACAGCAGCGCCGCGGAGAGCACGAGGAGCCGATGCTTCATTCGGGCTTTTTCTTCTCCGGCCGCGTGGTGCGTGCCAGATGGATCTTCGAATCGCCGAACTTGTCGCGCAGTGTGTCGGCCGCGGTGAACATCTTCCGTAGCTTCTCATTCTTTTCGCCGGAAAGCAGATCCAACTGGCCCGTGGACTCGCTGAAGCCCGAACACTGCACGCCGAGCAGCCGGATCTTGTGCCCGGCACGCCAGTTTCGATGAAAGAGAAACCGGGCCGTGTCGAAAATCTCGGTGTCGAGCTGCGTAGCGTGGTCGAGCGAGTGCGCGCGCGTGAAGGTCGTGAAGTCGCTGTAGCGAAACTTGATCTGCACGGTGCGCGCATGCAGGCCGTGCTCGCGCAAGCGCCGGCCCACCTTTTCGCTCAAATGCGCCAACGACATTTCGAGTTGGGCGGCGTCGGCCGTGTCTTCGATGTACGTGTGTTCGTGGCTGATCGAGCGTGGATCTTCGCTGACGCCGATATCGGTATCGAACCACCCGCCGGCGTCGACTCCGCGCGCCTTTCCGGCCATCGCCAGACCCCATTTGCCGAAGCGATCCTGCAGGAATCGTTCGTCGAGCTTCGCCAGGTCTCCGGTCTTGTAGATTCCGAGCGAGTGGAAACTTTTTTCACCGGTCTTTCCAACGCCGGGGATTTTTCGAATATCGAGCGGCGCCAGAAACGAGGCCTCCGCGCCGGGCGGAATCCAGAGTACGCCGTTTGGCTTTGCTTGATCGGAGGCGACCTTCGAAACCAGGCGCGCCGTCGACGCGCCAATGGAGTTATTCAAACCCGTCGCCCGGCGAATGGCTTCGTGGAGTTTGTGGGCGGCGGCCAGGGCCGGCCCGTGGAGCCGCTCTGTTCCGGTCATGTCGAGATACCCTTCGTCGATCGAGGCCATCGAGATCAGCGGCGAGAACTGTTCTAACACGTCGCGAACCTGCTGCGAGTGATGGTGATATCGATCGCGGCGGCCCTCGAGAAAAATTGCCTGCGGGCAGAGCTGATAGGCGGTCCGCAGCGGCATGGCGGAATGCACGCCAAATTTCCGCGCGGCATACGAAGCCGCCGAAACGACGCCGCGCTCATTGGCCCGCCCTCCGACCACGACCGGTTTCCCTTTCAACGAGGGATCATACAACTCTTCGACCGAGACAAAGAACGCGTCCATGTCGATGTGAAAGATGGAGCGCATGGCTACACTCTGTTGTGACAGATTCGATCGATGCCTGCCAGGTCCGTTGAAATCGAGGCGGAGGGGAGCAGTTGGCGGACAGCGGCGGATTGGCCGAAACCGAATTCGAAGGCCAGAAGGGCGCCGGGTTTTAGCACGCGGCTGGAATCTTGGACCAGGGCGCGGATGGAGTCGAGGCCGTCAGCGCCGGAGAAGAGGGCAGAGTGAGGTTCAAAGTTCAGAATTTCGGGGGGCAGTTTTGGAGAGTAATGTTCGGGGATATAGGGCGGGTTGGAAACGAGGACGTCCAGACTTCCGGATTTAATGGCAAGTGCTTGATCCGCGAGGATAAAGTGCACTTTAGCGCCAAGGCGCCCTGCGTTGGCTGCGGCCACTGCCAAAGCGGCGGCACTCGTTTCGCTGGATACAACGAATGCTCTGGTTTCGAGTGCGATTGAGATTGCAATGCAACCTGAGCCGGTTCCGACGTCCAATACGACTGAGTTTTGGGTGATTTGCGGTAGCACCGACTCGACGAGGAGTTCGGTCTCGGGGCGGGGGATGAGGACCCGCTCATCGACATAAAACGTCCGGCCGTAGAACTCCTGTTGGCGGGTGATGTATTGGGTAGGTTTGCGCTGGAGGCGCTGGTGCAGATAGCGGCCGAAGTGGATCCAGCCGAGCTCGGACAATTCTTCGTTGGCGTGCGCGATGAGATAGACGCGCTCTTTCTTGAGAGCGTGAGCGAGCAGTACTTCGGCGGTGAGTTTTGGGGCCTCAACGCCCCCCTCCTCAAGAAGCTTTGTGCCCTGGGCCAGAGCCGTTTTTAGAGTCATCCTCGGCCTGCTGCTTCATTTTCTCGGCGTTATAGTAGCTGGTCAGCCCCTCGATGAGCGGTTCAAGGCGGCCCTCCATGACAAGGTCCAACTGGTGGAGGGTGAGGCCGATGCGGTGATCGGTGACGCGGTTTTGCGGGAAATTGTAGGTACGGATTTTCTCGCTGCGGTCGCCGGAGCCTACCATCTTCTTGCGTTCGGCGCCTATGGCGGCCTGCTGCTTTTCGATCTCGATTTCGTAGAGGCGCGAGCGGAGGACGCGCATGGCTTTTTCGCGATTCTTGATCTGCGACTTTTCGTCCTGGCAGGAGACGACTGTGTTGGTCGGCAGGTGCGTGATGCGAACGGCGGAATAAGTGGTATTGACCGACTGGCCGCCGGGACCGGAGGAGCAGAAGGTATCGATGCGGATATCCTTGGCCTCGATGTGGACTTCGACATCGTCGGCTTCGGGCAGCACCGCGACTGTGATGGCCGAAGTATGCACGCGGCCCTGTGTTTCGGTTTGGGGAACTCGTTGGACGCGGTGAACGCCGCTCTCGTACTTCATGCGGCTGAAGACCCGGTCTCCGGAGACGAGGGCGATGACTTCCTTCACGCCGCCGACTTCGCTTTCGCTCATGTCGGTTACCTCGACGCGCCAGCGAAGGGTCTCGGCGTAGCGGGTGTACATGCGGAACACTTCAGCCGCGAAGAGGGTGGCTTCGTCGCCGCCGGTGCCAGCGCGGATTTCGATGACAACGTTCTTCTCGTCGTTGGGGTCCTTGGGTAACAGCAGGAATTTGAGTTCGTCTTCCAGGGTGACAAGCTGCGGTTCGAGGCCGGCGATCTCTTCCTCGGCCATAGCGCGCATGTCCGCGTCGTTCTCGGCGAGCATTTGGCGCGCCTGAGCAAAGTTGGAGGACGCGGTGCGCCATTCGCGGTATTTGGCGACGATCTCCTCGAGATCGCGGTGGGCCTTGGCGGTTTTGCGATAGGTCTCGTTGTCGGAAATGATGGCCGGGTCGGCCATTTGCGCGCTCAGCTCATCGAAGCGTTTCTCGAGCGAGTCGAGTTTGTCGGCGTATTGCATTGGGGGTTAGGCGATGACGAGTTCGCCGCCTTGTTTCTTTTCGAGGGCCATGGCTCCGTTCAGGGCGTGGATGGCGACTTCCACCTGTCCATCGTCGGGGGGCTTGGTGGTGATGCGCTGCAGCCAGAGGCCGGGAGCGGTGAGGAGCGCCAGCATGGAGCCGCGGCGCCGCGCGGCGAAACGGATGAGCTCATAGCTCAGACCCGCGACGGGCAGCAAGAGAAGGATGCGCACGGCCATGCCAGCCAGGAGCCCTTTTACGGCGAAGGGCATGTAGGCGATCATCGAAACGACCATGACGACGAGGAGAAAACTGGTGCCGCAGCGCGGGTGGAACGTTTCGAACCTCTGCGCGTTGCCGACTTCGACGGGGTTGCCGGATTCGAAATTGAAGACCACTTTGTGTTCGGCGCCATGGAATTCGAAGAGGCGGCGGATGTCCTTGTAGCGGGACAGGACGAAGAGGAACGTCAGGAAGATCGCGATGCGAATGGCGCCATCGACCAGGACGAAGACATAGTGGTTTTCGACGGCGGGGAAGGAGCCCTGCAGGCGTTCGGTGAGGAAGAACGGGACGGCCTTATATAGGAAGAGGAAGAATAGGACACTGAAGGCCAGATTGGCGGTCATGAGCCAGCCGGGAAGTTCCTTGGACTCGTTGGGCTTGCCTTCCTTGACGGCTTCGTCCTCCATCGCGATTTTGGTGGAGAAGTTGAGGGCCTTGACGCCTAGTTTCATGGCCTGGCCGAGAGTACCGATGCCGCGGAGGATGGGGAGTTTGAAGAGCGGGTACTGTTCGGAGACTTTGGGGAGCGGGCTCTCCTCGGTGACGAGTTCGCCGTTGGCGCGGCGGACGGCGACACAGTAGCTGTGCGGTGCGCGCATCATGACGCCCTCCATGACGGCTTGGCCGCCGACGAGGGTTTCCTCACCGCTTTCGAGGATGGGGAGGAGTTGAGTTTGCGCGGCGAGACGCAGGTATGAACGGAAAGACGGCATGGCCTGAGACCTACGTTTTCAGTGTAGCAGGGGGGGGGCGGGTTGAGGCTCTTCCGGCCTTGCTTCCATAGGGGTGCTGTGTCCTCCTCGATCAGTAGGGGTTACGACACTTCGCTGGCATCGGCGGTGTCGCACTCGGCGTTTTCCGCCGGGTACTCCCGATCAACGCCAACGGCTCCGCGCGAGTCAAAGGCTACAGCTTGTTGGTTGGTATCCTTCCCCTATGAATCTCGCCAAGACTGTGGCAATCCTCCTTCTGGTCGCGGCTGCCGCGCTCGCGCAACGCTCGTCGGGTCCGTCTAGGGGCGTCCTCGTTGTGGATGGTGGCGGCACGTCGCAGCTTGTTGTTGAGGAATTCGTCCGGCTGGCCGGCGGCCCGTCGGCAAAGATTGCGGTGATCCCAACTGCGGCGTCCAGCCTTCGGTTTGGAGAGCAAAAGACAATTCTCAATCCGGACTGGCCGCGCAGCCGGCCGGAGTGGGCCCTCTACGAAAAGCATCTCCAACAGACCTTTCGCACCGACTCCATCACTGTTTTGCACACGCGGGACCGGAAGATTGCCAACTCGGAGGAGTTCGCGAGAGTTCTTCGTTCCGTATCCGGAGTATTTCTTGGCACCGGGAACGCAGGCCGGCACGCCGCCGCATATCTCGGGACCAGAGCACAATCTGAGCTAATGGCGTTGCTGGATAGAGGGGGCGTGATCATGGGCAGCTCCGCGGGCTCTATCATCCTTGGATCCTTCGTTGTCCGCGGCCGTCCCGACAAGCCACTACTCATGGCGAAGGGCCACATGGACGGCTTCGGATTCCTCCGGAACGTCGCGATCAATCCGCACTTGACGTCGGCGAAGCGAGATAACGAGCTCGTGAACGTGTGTGACGAACATCCTTCGATCCTTGGCCTCGGCTTAGACGACGATGCCGCGCTCATCGTGCGCGGGAACAGTTTTGAGGTGATCGGCAAGGGAGGCGTTGCCGTGTACGACAATCTGCCGAAAGACGGCGCCTGGTATTCCTGGCTGAAGCCCGGGGACAGGTTTGATCTTGCTACCTGGAAAAAAGTGCAGTAGGTTTCCAAGCGTCCCTAGTCTCGGGTCGTGGCGAGCAGTTTCGGGACAGGCAGAGATGCACTGCTGGTTCGCCGGCACCGAGGCGATTGATCGCTAACTGTCGACGAGCACCAGGTGGAGACGCTTCCGTGACAGCCGTCGTGGAAGGGGGCACCCGGGGGCGATTGGCCGGCAAAATAGTCATCTCGAAAGTCTTACTCTGCACATCGGACATCGCGCGCTTCTTGTCCTTTAAAACGCGAAACCACGCGATCCTGACCGTTGACACGGATCACATGATACTCCGCGAGGCTGCCGGTCAGCGCGTGTAGGCGATTGCCGGGAGGCGTTCGCAAATCTTCACGCCTGGTCACGGCGTCGATCTGGTCCAGCTGACGGCGGACCACTTGGCCCAATTGAGGTATTTGGTGGCGGCTACGGACGGCGTGACCTTGCGAGACGGGCGGTGAGTCCCCAATCGCCGGGTAGCCTTCTCGTTCTTCAGATCTCCGGTGAAAGCTCCGGACCACACGTCCGGCCTCCCGTCACATTTTGTCTATCACATCTTGACTAACAAGAGTAAAGATGATACTTTACCTCTATGGACGAACCCGGCACCGACGTTATTCAGGGAACGCTTGACATGCTGATTCTCAAGACTCTGAGCTTGGAACCGATGCATGGGTTTGGGGTCGCGCAGCGAATTGAGCAGGTTTCGCGGGGCGTGTTCAAGGTGAATCCGGGCTCGCTGTTGACGGCTTTTCAGCGGCTGGAGCGGGTGGGGGAGATCGAAGCCGAGTGGCGGCGGAGTCCGAATGCCAGGCGGGCGAAGTACTACTCGTTGACCCGGTTGGGACGGAAGCGGCTTGATGCCGAGACGGCGGATTGGACGCGGCGGGTTTCCGCGATCACCCGCCTGCTGCGGACGGAGGGGTGAGAGGCCATGCGACTGTGGACCCAATTTACGCGCGGGATCCGGAGCCTTTTTCGCCGCGAGGCAGAGGGCGCGCTGCTAGATGAAGAGGCCGCGCACTACCTGGCCGAGTTGACGTCCGACCTGGAATCGAAAGGCCTGCGGCCGGACGAGGCCCGGCGCACCGCACGAATGCGTATGGGTAGCCTAGCTGCGGTCCGCGAACAGGTTCGGGATTCGTTCTGGGAGAGCGCTGTGGCCGGCTTTGCCAGCGAGTGCCGGCAGGCGCTGCGCCGGATTGGGCGGAGCCCGGGTTTCGCCGCAACCGCGGTGACGATGCTGGCGCTGGGAATTGGAGGGACGGCGGCGCTATTTGCGGTGATTGAAAGCGTTCTGCTGCGGCCTTTGCCTTACCCTGAACCGGAGCGGCTGGTGGCGCTGGTCCACTCCGCGCCGGGGGTGAATCTGGACCGGCTGCCGATGTCGCAATCCTTCTATTTCACCTACAGTGAAGAGGCGCGTGTGTTCGAAGCCCTGGCACTGTGGAACGGAAACCGCGCTACGGTGACCGGCGACCTGGAAGCAGAGGAGGTACCTACCCTTTTCGTCACGCACGAGTTCCTGCGGACGCTGCGCGTGCGGCCCGAGGTGGGGCGTGACTTCCTGGCTTCAGACGGAAACCCCGGCGCCGAACCCACGGTGCTGTTATCCGACGGATATTGGCGGCAACAGTTCGGTGCTTCGAACTCGGTGCTGGGCCGGCGGCTGACAGTGAATGGACGTCCGCATGAGGTGATCGGTGTATTGCCGCGCGGTTTCGAGTTTTTGGACGAGAAAATCTCGCTGGTGATTCCCATGCGGCCGAGGCGGGAGGATGTTCGCCTGATTGGATTCGGCGAGGGCGGAATAGCAAGGCTGAAGCCGGGTGTGACGCTGTCCAAGGCGAACGCCGACATGGCTCGCTGTATCGCGTTCGCCCCGGCGAAGTTTCCGCTCAATCGCGGCTTCGCCGCCAATACCTTCGCCGACGCCCGCATTGCGCCGAAGGCGCGGCAATTGCAGGACGAGTTGGTTGGGGACGCGGGGCAAACGCTGTTCGCGCTGCTGGGCGCGGCGGTGGTTCTGCTTCTAATTGCGTGCGCGAACGTCGCCAACCTGCTGCTGGTGCGGGCCGATGGAAGGCAGCGGGAACTGGCTGTGCGGGCCGCGCTAGGTGCCGGTTGGGGGCGTTTGGCCAGGGAACTGCTGCTGGAAGCGGCGTTTTTTGGACTTATGGGAGGCGCGGTTGGAGTGTCGTTGTGCGCGATCGCTCTGCCGATGCTAAAGACTTCCGGGCTGGTGAGCCTTCCACGCGTTTCGGAGATTTCGATGAGCGCTGGGACGTTGGGGTGGATGTTGGCCGTTTCCTGCGTGGCCAGCGTTCTGTTGGGCACGATCCCCGTTTTGAGATACGCCCGGCCACGAATGGACAACGCCTCGGGACGCTGGACGACCGAGCCGAAAGAGCGGCGGCATGCGCACCATGCGTTGGTTGTGGCGCAGGTCGGCCTGGCGACGGTCCTGCTGATCGGGGCGGGGCTGCTAATTCGGACCCTGGAATCCCTGCGCAATGTGGACCCCGGTTTCTCTCGTCCCGAGACGGTGCAGGCGGTTCGCATCTCCGTCCCGTCGTCGCACGTTGCGGAGCAGCTAAAGGTGCTGCAACTTTATGAGGCCGTTCGCGGCAGGTTCGAATCGATTGGCGGCGTGGAGACGGTGTCGATCACAACGTCCGCGCCGATGCAGGGCCGGGCGAACAGACCGGTCTTCGTCGAAGGGCAAGACTCCGGTCCGGGACGGGTTCCGCCGGTGCGGCACGAGCGCTCCGTGTCGCCGGGTTTCGCGGACTCGATCGGCAGCCGAATGGTCGCGGGGCGGGACTTCCTGTGGGACGAAATGCGGAACGGTCCGCCGCGCGTCATCGTATCGGAGAACCTTGCGCGGGAGGTGTGGGGCGGGCCGAGGGAGGCGATCGGCAGGCGGATTCGTCCATCGCTGCAACACGGGTGGAGCGAGGTGATCGGCGTCATCGCCGATTTACGCGACGAGGGGCTGCGGAACGAGGCGCCAAAGATTGTATATTGGCCCCTTCAGGACCGGAGCGGCGAGCGGAACGAGCTCCCGCGAAATGTGGACCTTCTGATTCGCAGCCCGCGGGCGGGATCGGAGTTCTTCGTCCAAGAGTTGAGAATGGCGCTGCGCGAGATCGACCCGAACGTTCCGCTGGCGAACATCCGGACCCTGGAGTCGATCCACCGCAAGGCGTTGGCCAGAGCGGAGCTCTCGATGGCGCTGTTGGCGATCGCCTCCGCGGTTGCCCTGCTGTTGGCGTTCGCCGGAATCTACGGCGTAATTGCGTACTCGGTTTCCAAGCGACTGCGCGAAATTGGAATTCGATTGGCGTTGGGCTCCCAGCCGCACGAAGTGGTTCGCGTGTTTTTGCAGAGGGGCGTGACACTCTCGCTGCTGGGCGCGGGGCTGGGCGTTGTAGCCGCCGCCGGCGCGACGAGGCTGATCCAATCGCTTCTGTTTGAAGTGGGCGCCATGGATCTGGCGGCGTACGCGGTGGCATTGTGCGGATTGGCGGTGGCCGCCACATTGGCGAGTTGGCTGCCGGCGCGAAGGGCAGCGGCGGTGAATCCGATCGAGAGCCTTCGCGCCGAATAACCGCTTTCCGGTACGCCGTTATGGCGTGCTACATTGCAACGTAGACGCGTGGAACAGCACATCACCCGCCTGCTAGGCGAATGGCGGCAGGGTAGCCAAGCGGCCCTGGATACGCTTTTACCCCTGGTTTACGACGAACTGCACCGCATCGCCTCCCGGCAGATGGCGCGGGAGCGAAGCGGACATACGTTGCAGGCCACGGCGCTGGTAAATGAAGCCTGGATTCGAATGGCCCAGGCGGCGAATCTAGAACTGAACGACCGGACGCACTTTCTGGCCGTGGCGGCGCGGGTGATGCGGCAGATCCTTGTGCAGTATGCGCGGAGCCACAACAGCGAGAAACGGGGGGCGGGCGTGCCCAGGCTGGAGTTGATCGAGGCGTTCGATGCCGGCGGCCGGGGCGGGCCGGGCGACTGCGATCTGCTGGCGCTGGATCAGGCGATGGCCAAACTGGCGGCCGAGGATGAGCGCAAGAGCCGGATTGTGGAGTTGAAGTATTTTGGCGGCCTAAGTATCGAGGAGATTGCCGAAGTGGTCGGAGTCGCTGTGATAACCGTGCGGCGCGACCTGCAGGTGGCGCATGCGTTTCTGCACTGGCAGATGAGCGGCGGGGCGGCGCGGGAGTAGTGCATGGACCGTTGGCAGCGGATTGAACAACTCTTCCTGGCGGCGGCCGAACTTCCAGAGGCCGAGCGGGCCACGTTTGTGGAACGCGAGGCCGCTGGCGACGCGGAGCTGTTAGACGCCGTGAACGGCATGTTGCGGCATTCGGACGACAGCGATTCCCGCATTCTGGCGGCGGTGCAGGAGACGGCGGTGGCCGCGGCCGCCGATGCCGATGCTCTACCGGCGCAGATAGACCGATATACGGTGGTGCGAGAACTTGGGCGGGGCGGAATGGGCATGGTGTATCTGGCAGAGCGCAGCGACCGGGAGTTCCGTCAGCAGGTGGCGATCAAGGTGGTGAAGCGCGGGATGGATACCGCACTGATCGTGGACCGGTTCCGGCACGAACGCCGCATTTTGGCTTCGTTGAACCATCCGAACATCGCGCGGTTGCTGGACGGCGGTGCCACGCCCGGAGGACTGCCGTACCTTGTAATGGAGTACGTGGAGGGCCGGCCGCTGGCGGAGCATTGCCGTGAGCGCAACCTGCCGATCGAAGAACGGCTCCTGCTGTTCGAGCAGGTGTGCGCGGCCGTTCAACACGCGCACCAGAAGCTAATCGTTCACCGGGACCTGAAGCCGGCCAACATCTTGGTAACGCCAGAGGGCATTCCGAAGCTGCTGGATTTCGGAATCGCCAAACTGCTGTTATCCGATGATGAAGAGTCGATGCGCGAGGCTTTGACCCGGCCGGGGGTGCGGGCGCTGACGCCAGACTACGCGAGCCCGGAGCAAGTGCTCGGCGAACCGGTGACGGTGGCCACCGACGTGTTTTCGCTAGGCCTGGTGCTCTATGAACTGGTTACGGAACAGCGCGCGCATCAGTTTGGCGTGTATACGGAGGCCGAGTTTCTCAGGGTGATCTGCCAGAGGGAAGTGCGGCCCGCGAGCGAAGCCGTGAAGGACGACGCGCGGCTGCGGCGGCAAGTGGCCGGCGACCTGGACAATATCGTGGCGCTGGCGCTGCGCAAGGACCCGGCCCGGCGGTACGCTTCGGTGGAACAGTTCGCGAGCGATATTCGACGGCACCGCGAGGGGCACCCCGTGCTGGCGCGGCCGGAGACGTTCCTGTACCGTGCACGCAAATTCGTGACGCGGAATCGCGTTCCGGTGGCGGCGGCGGCGCTTGTCGCGATCAGCCTTACAGCGGGCATCATCGGAACGGCATTGCAGGCCCGCCGCGCCGACGCACAGGCGGCGAAGGCGGAGCGGCGGTTTCAGCAGGTGCGGAAGCTGGCCAACACCTTTGTGTTCGACGTCTACGATGGCATGGCCAACCTGCCGGGGACCGCGAAGCTGCGAGCCGGCGTGGTGGCCACGGCGCTGGAGTATTTGGATAGCCTGGCCGGCGAAGCGGAAGGCGAGAACGGGCTGCAGACTGAACTAGCCGCGGCGTACAAGCGCATCGGCGACGTGCAAGGGAATCCCGGGCTAAGCGGGCTGGGCCAAATCGACGCGGCGCTTGCGAGCTACGACAAAGCGATCGCGATTCTGACTCGTTTGGCGGACCGGGCCGATGCCGATCCCAAGGTGCTAACGGATTTGGGCAACCTGGAGCGCACTACAGGTTTTGTTCGCATTAGCAGCGGCGACGCGAGGCGCGCGATCGAACACCAGCGGCGCAGCATCGTCGCGTGGGAACGGCTGAAGCCGCAGCGTGGAGACGACATCGAAGTGGACACGCGCATCGCGCAGGCATGGGGGATTATGGGTCAGGCGCTGCTGGAACTGGGAGAGGCGCAGCAGTCGGTGGAGCGTCACTCGGCCGCAGTACGGCTGCTTCGCGAATGGCTTCCGCGGAAGACTTTGCCGAGCACGAGAGGAACCCTGTCTCTGTTTCTGCACGATTTGGGGGAAGCTCAAGTGGATGCAGGCGATTTGAGTGGCGCGGTCCGGACCCTGGAAGAAGCGTCTGCGATCCGCCGGGCGATTCTGGAAAAAGATCCCAAGAGTTTTAGCTCGCGGAGACGTATTTTTTCGTTGGATTTTCAGCTTGCCTCGGCGCATGGGCACGCTTTCCATTTGCACCTTGGAGATCAAGAGGCTGCCGAGCGTTACGCCATGAATTCGCTGCGCGCCGCGGAGCAGTTGGCGGTCGAGGACCAGGGCAGCGAGCGCTCAGTGAAGGACCGCATGTTCGGTAATTGGATTCTTGGCTGCGTTCTGCTGCAAAATGAGCCGAGGCGAGCGCTACCCTATCTGGAGAAGGCGCTTGCGGCGGCCTTGGCGCAGGCAAAAAGCGGCGGAGCGAGCGATGTGTCGCACGACGATCTCCTGGCAAACTCCCAGGAGGCGTTAGGCCGCGCGCTGGTCGCAACGGGCGACCGGCGGCGAGGGCTTGAATTGATGCGCCAAGCGGTCGTGATATTCGAGCGTATATCGGCTCAGGTGCCGGAGATTTTTGATTATCGCAATGACCTGATTCGGGCGACGAACAGTCTTGGGGACACCCAGCCGGCCGAAGAGGCGGCGGATTGGTATCGCAAGGCGTTCCGGGCAGCGGAAGCGTTCCCCGCCGGTGAGCCACGAAATGTTCGCGAGTTGATGAGGTTGGCGGAAGTACACCTTCGCTGGCCGCGATGGAACCCGGCGGCTCCCGAGGCCGAGCGGAAGAGGATGGCGGAGAAATCCGTGCGGCTATGGCAGAAGCTGGCGGACAAGGCGCCCAGGAACCGCTGGGCGCAGGAGTCTTTGGCGGAGGCACGGCGGGCTTCCTTATAATGGGCGGAGCCAGATGCCCTTGACGCGCCGAGGATTCCTGTCCGCTGCCGTTGCCGCGCAGACTGCCGCACGGCGGCCGAATGTGTTGTTCATCGCCGTCGACGATTTAGACTGCCGCATTCCGGCGTATGGTGACCGGGTGGCCAAGACGCCAAATATCGACCGGTTGGCGCGGCGGGCCGTGCGGTTCGATCACGCGTACTGCCAATTTCCGCTTTGCAATCCGACGCGGTCTGCGGTGTTGTCCGGCCGGTATCCTACGACCACGGGCGTCTTGGATAACAACACCTGGCTAACATTGGAACCGGGGGCGGCGACGCTGCCGGAGTATTTCCGGAGGCACGGCTACAACGTAGCCACGCACGGGAAAATTTGGCACGGGCCGAACCGGGGCTTCGCGCCTGCAGAGGCGACGCCGGGCAATCCCGGGTGGTTCACGGCTGCGCAGAGGGCGGAGCAACAGAAGTTATCTCCCGCGCACTGGGACGAATCGTACTCGCCGTACCGTAATCTGGCGTTGCTAAACGCCGCGCAGTATGCGGCGGCCAACCGGATTGGCCCTTTGCCAGGCGGGGCACGCGGACAGGATGCGCCGATCGCCGACGATGCCATCGGTAGCTTGCGAACGTTCGCCGCCGAGGGGAAGCCATTCTTCCTCGCTACCGGATTTCACAAGCCCCATGTGCCGCTGGTGGCGCCGCAGAAGTTTTTCGACATGTACGACCCGGCGGCGATGCCGTTGCCGGCGGACTTCGACACGGAGCCGCGCCATCTGCCCGGATTTCCACGCGACGAGTTCCGCCAGAACATCGATCTGTTCGCCGGACGATCGTTCACGGTGCAGGAGGCGCGCGAGGCAATGCGGGCTTACTACGCCTGTATCAGCTACATGGACGAGCAGCTTGGCCGCGTTCTGGATGCGCTTGCCGAGAGCGGGCAGGAAAAAAACACGCTGATTGTGTTTTGGGGCGACCACGGGTGGCACCTGAGCGAGAAAGGAATGTGGGCGAAGGGCACGCTATTCGAGGTCTCCGCGCGCGGACCGCTGTTCATTTCCGATCCACGCATTCGAATCGACGGGCGCGCATCTTCACGAACGGTTCAATACATCGATATGTATCCGACGCTGGTGGATCTCTGCGGGCTTCCCGCGGCGCCGTGGTGCGAGGGAACAAGTTTGCGGCCGCTGCTGGAAAATCCCGAGGCGGCCTGGAACCGGCCGGCGCACACGGTAGCGGTTCGGAACTGGGCGATTGGGCGGTCGATCCGAACGGAGCGCTGGCGCTACACCGAGTGGGACCACGGCAAGCGCGGTGTTGCGCTGTTCGACCATGACAAAGATCCGCACGAGATGCGAAACCTGGCCGAAGACCCAGCGCACAAAGATACGGTGGCGACGATGAAGGCAACGCTGGCGAAGTCGCCAATCGTCAAGCGCTAGGCTTTCCTCTTCGGCATCGGAGTCTCGGCCACTAGGGTGGCGGTGCAGGGAGTTGAGCCCTACCGGGCCGCGGCGGCGCGGCGAAATTCATCGAGCCGCACGATCATGGTCTCCTCAAGCGCGTGGCAGAACTTTTCGCCATTGAGGTGACTGGCTTCGCAGCCGGACATTTTCTTCATAGTGACTTCCGGGGCGCGGAGCAGGGCTGTGCGGAACGCCTCGACTCTCTCCGGCTGAACTTTCGACCAGGGCACAGAGTAACCCTGTCAACTTTCGACCGTCCTTACTTTTATACAATGCAGGTGTATCAATGACATCCGATTTTCGCCGTCGAACCGCATGCGCGGCCGCGATTTGCCTGTTGGGCCTGAGCGCTGAGCCCGTGGCCGTCGCGCCGCTCGGCCGCTATACGGCGGTGGAGCGGCGGCATTGGGCCTTTCAACCCCGGAGGGCGGCGCTGCCGCCCTCGATTCGAGACGCGTGGATACGGACGCCGATCGACAACTTCGTGTTGGAAGGCTTGCGCAAAGCAGAGTTGATGCCAGCGCCGGAGGCCGACCGGGCGACGCTGATCCGGCGCGTTACCTACGATCTGCACGGATTACCGCCGACAGTGGCGGAGGTGGACGCGTTCGTCAAAGACCCGTCGCCAAAGGCGTACGAAAGTCTGGTGGAACGGCTGTTGGCGTCGCCGCGTTACGGCGAGCAGTGGGCGCGGCATTGGCTAGACGTGATTCGATTCGCCGAGTCCGACGGCTACGAGTACGACATGCACCGGCCCGACGCGTTTCGTTTTCGCGACTACGTGATTCAGTCCTTCAACGAAGACAAGCCGTACGATGTTTTTCTAAAGGAGCAATTGGCCGGCGACGAGATCGACCCGAACAACGAGACGCTGCTGGTGGCGAGCGGGTTCAATCGGCTGGGCCCGCTGCGGAAGAACGCGGGCAATCAAGAGGTGGCCAGTTCGCGGACGGAAGTGCTGACGGAGATGACGAACATCGTCGGCGCAGCGTTTCTGGGCGTGACGATCGGGTGCGCGCGATGCCACGACCACAAGTTCGATGCGTTCCGGCAGTCCGACTACTACCGGCTGCAAGGCTACTTCGCGCAGACGCATGCGCACGACGTGCTTATCGCGACGCCGGAAGAGCAGGCAAAGTTCAAGGCCATGATGGATCCGTTGGAGGCCGAGATGCGCAGGCTCCGATTCGCAATGCGCCGCGCGAGCGAGGAAGAGAAGGGCAAGCTGCAGACGCAGTTGGAGGAGTTGGACGAGAGAATTCCACCGCCGTTAACCGCTTTCTATACGGTCGCCAACAAGAAAGACGAGATGACGCCGATCCACATGCTGGAGCGCGGCGACTATCGCAACAAGGGCCCGCGCGTAGGCATGCGGCCGATCGGCGTGCTGCTGCCGGACGATACGCCGGAACTGCCGTTGGAGACCGAGAAGCCGAGGCTGCGCCTGGCCGAGTGGGTGGCGAGCCCGGCGAATCCGCTGACCGCGCGCGTGATGGCGAATCGTGTATGGGGCTTTCATTTCGGACGCGGATTGGTGGCGACTCCGAACGATTTCGGAAAGATGGGCCTGCGGCCCACGCATCCGGAGCTGTTGGACTATCTTGCTGGACAGTTCGTGGCCGGCGGGTGGACGCTGAAGCCGCTCCACCGGATGTTGATGAACTCGGCGACGTATAGGCAGGCTAGCGCTTCACCGGACGAAAAAGCCTTCGCAGCGAAAGATCCATCGAATAAGTTGCTGTGGAAATGGAACCGGCGGAGGCTGGAGGCGGAGGAGATTCGCGACTCGATGCTGTTTGTCAGCGGCCGGCTGAACCCGAAAGCGGGCGGACCCAGCGTATTGCCGGCGATCGACCCGGAGCTGATCAAGGACTTGAAGCGGCCGCAGTATTGGATGGCGACGAAGGACATACGCGAGCACGACCGCCGCACGATCTACATGATCTACAAACGGAACCTGATACTGCCGTTCATGCAGGTATTTGATTCTCCCGATACGCTGCTTTCGTGCGCGCGGCGGGAGCAATCGACGCACGCTCCGCAGGCGCTGGAGTTGTTGAACGGAGAGCTATCGAATCGACTGGCGAAGGATTTCGCCGCGCTGCTGAGCAAGCATCCGAAGGCGGTGCAGGTGGATTTGGCGTGGCGGATGGCAACTGGGCGCGCGCCGAACGCGAACGAGAGGACGCTGGCCTTGAGTTATTTGGACGATCCGGACCCGGTGGCGGCCAACGAATTTGCGCTGTCCATCTTTAACACGAACGCGTTTTTGTACGTGAACTAACATGCCTGAACATATCCGTTGTGCTCGCAATCGCCGTGATTTTCTGACGGACTGCTTCTGCGGATTCGGCGGCTTCGCTTTCTCCGCGCTGGGCGCGCAGGGCGCTCCGAAGAGTCCGCTGGCGCCCAAGCCGCCGCACTTTCCGGCGAAAGCGAAGGCGATGATCTTTCTGTTTCAAGCGGGAGGTCCGTCCCACGTGGAGACGTTCGACCCAAAACCGCTATTGAACAAGCTGCACGGGCAGAAGAGGCCCGACGCGTTCGGCAAGGTGGAATATCAGAACGTCAACGCGAACTCGCGGCTGCTGGGAACGAAGCGGACTTTCGCCCGGTACGGAAAGTCGGGACTCGAAGTGTCGGACCTGCTCCCGCGTCAAGCCAAGATCGCCGACGACCTGTGCGTGCTGCGGTCGATGCATGGGGACATGGTGGTGCACTCGGCGGCGCAGTATCAGTTGATGTCGGGCCGGGTGATCCCTGGGTTCCCCGCGATGGGCAGTTGGCTGGCGTACGGGCTGGGCACGGAGTCGGACTCGCTGCCGGCATACGTGGTGATGCCGGACCCGCACGGCGCGCCCGAAGCGGGGCAGCCTGTGTATACGAACGGATTCCTTCCGGCTTCGTTCCAGCCTGCGATGTTCCGGGCCGGAAATCGACCGGTGCTGAATCTCGACCTGCCAAAAGGCATCGCGTACGAGCGGCGGCGGAAGACAGTGGACTTTATCCGCCAACTGAACGACGCGAATTTGTTGGGCGAGGACGAAGAGTTTCAGGCGCGGATGTCTGCCTATGACACCGCTTTCAAGATGCAGACAGAGGCGCCGGAAATTTTCGACGTCTCCAACGAACCGCAGGAGACGCTGGATCTCTACGGCGTGGGCAAGCCGCAGACCGACGACTACGGCCGGCGATGCCTATTGGCGAGGCGGCTGGTCGAGAAGGGCGTGCGGTTCATCTGTGTGGTGGCCGGCGGCGGCGGCGGGGAGACTGAGTGGGATGCGCACTCCGATATCGAGAAGAATCACTCGCGGATGGCGGCGTTGACCGATCAGCCAACGGCGGCATTGATCACGGATCTAAAACGCCGCGGGTTGCTGGATTCGACGATCGTGCTGTGGGGAGGAGAGTTCGGGCGTAGTCCGGAATCGGAACGCGGCACGGGGCGCGACCACCACAACACGGGCTTTAGCATGTGGGTCTCGGGAGGTGGATTCAGAGGCGGCATGGCCTACGGCGCGACCGACGATATCGGCCTGAAGGCGACCGTTGAGCCGGTGCACTTCCGCGACCTTCACGCGACGTTATTGAACCAGATGGGACTGACGCAGGATGGACTGAGCTACCTGCACCAGGGCCGCCGCGAGCGGCTGACCGAGGTGCACGGGCGAATCCTGAAGGACATCCTCACTTAATCTCGAAGATTACTTCAACTTCCACGGCGGCACCGGTCGGCAGAGACGCGAAGCCCAGGGCCGATCGCGCATGGTAGCCGTCGCCGTCCTTGCCGAAGATGGTGTGGAGCAGGTCGGACGCACCATTGATGACCAGATGCTGCTCGATGAACTCCGGCGCGGAGTTGACGCAGCCGAGCACCTTTAGGACGCGAAGTCCATCGAGCGTGCCGTGGGCGTTCCAGACGGAGTTCAGGATTTTAGAGGCGCAATCCTTGGCCGCGGCGTAGCCTTCGCCGGTCGTCATTCCGGCACCTAGTTTGCCCTTGACGGTGCTCACGTGGCCGGAACTCCAGAGCTGGCTTCCGGTTCGAATGCAGAGATTCAGATATCCCGGCACCTGTTTTTCGAATACGATGCCCAGTTCCTGGGCTTTTTGTTGGGGTGACATGGCTTCGACCTTCCAGCGTATTCGGCTATCATCTACCTATGCAACTCGTACGCTTATTATTCTGCGCCCTTGCGGCGTTCGCGGCGGACGTCGATGGGAAATGGGTGGCCACCGTGTCGACCAGCAACGGCGACTTCCAGGTGACCTATTCGCTGAAGGCTGACGGCGAGACCTTGAAGGGAACCGCTTCCAGCCAGATGGGCGAAACAGATCTGAAAGAAGGGAAGATCAACGGAAACGAGGTCTCCTGGGTGATGATCATGGAGCGACAGGGCAATCAGCTTCGTATTGTCCACAAAGGCACGATCTCCGGCAATGAGATGAAGCTGAAGGTGGTTCCGGAAGGCGCGGAAGACCGTACCATGGAGTTCGTAGCCAAGAAGGGCAACTGACGCACCCATGCAGGAGATGAGCCTTTTCTGGCTCCGGGTTGCGGCGGTGAGCTACACCGCATGTCTGGTCTACGTTCTGGATTACCTATTCCGGCGGGGCACCGTATTGCGGCGCCCGGCGACGGCAGTATTTTGTGTCGGGGCGATTCTGCATTTCGTCGCGGTGGTGGAGGGGTCCGTGGCAGTGGGCCACCTGGCGGCGCAGGAGTTTCATCAAACGGTCACGCTTCTGGCGCTGGTGCTGTCGATCTCGTTCCTGGCGGTGGTCTGGATCTATGAGTTCGAGAGCCTGGGGTTGATCGCATTTCCCCTTGCGGCGGCCCTGACCTGGATGGGCGCGCTGACGGCACCGGACGCCAGGTGGGCGGGCAGCGGGCTTCGCGATGCGTGGCTGCTGGGCCATGTGCTGCTCAATATTGGCGGCTTCACATCCACGTTATTCATGGCGTTGGCGTCGCTGTTTTATCTCGCGCAGGAGCGGCATTTGAAGACCAAGGAGCCGATTCGCTTCTTTACCCATTTGCCGCCGTTGCACTTACTGGATCAACTGAGCACACGGGCGATGTTTACAGGGTTTGCCTTCACCACGTTTGGCGTAATCGCAGGTACCGGCTGGGCGATTCTGGAGTCCGGAGCGAAGTGGATAGGCGAGGGGCGCGTTCACATTTCGTTGTTCACTTGGGCGTTCTATCTGGCGGTTGTGCTGCTGCGCACCAGCGCGGGATGGCGCGGCCGGCGGGCCGCGTTTCTGGCGTTCTACGTTCTCTTGTTCTCCACGCTGACGTGGTTCTCCCACACCGGATTGCGTCCGTTACTCGCGAAATGAAACTGCACGTCACAGGCCTGAATCATCGTACCGCGCCGGTGGAATTGCGTGAACGGTTGGCTTTCGACGAGAAATCGTTGCCGGCGGCGTTGCGGGAGCTTCGCGAGCAGAGCGGGTTCCACGAGACCTTTATTTTGTCGACCTGCAACCGCGTGGAGATTGTGGTCGCAGCCGATGAACACACCGACGCCGATCGCGGCGTGGCAGGTTTTTTGGAACAGTCGCGGCCCGGGCACCGGTTGGATCTGGACCGGCATTTCTATCACTTCGAGGATCGGGAGGCGATCCGCCATCTGTTCCGGGTCGCTTCGTCGCTGGACTCGATGGTAGTGGGCGAACCCCAGATTTTAGGCCAGCTTAAGGACGCTTGGTCGGTGGCCAAGGAAGAGGGCGTTCTCGGCCAGTATCTGGACACGATCATGACCCGCGCGTTCAGCGTGGCCAAGCGTGTGCGAACGGAGACGACGATTGGCGAGAGCGCGGTGTCGGTCTCGTTTGCCGCGGTAGAATTGGCGCGCGAGATATTCGGATCGCTGAAGGGCTGCCGGGTCATGCTGATCGGCGCTGGAAAGATGTCGGAGTTGGCGGCGCGGCACCTGCACCGTTCGGGTGCGGACAAGATCTGCGTAACGAACCGGACGCGCGCGCGAGCCGAGGAGATGGCGGCGCTGTTTCACGCCTCCATCGTCGACTACGAGCAATTCCACCGGACGCTGCCAGACACCGACATCGTCATCGCCTCGTCCGGCGCGCCGCACTACATCATTACGGAGGCGCTTGTGCGAGAGGCGCGCACGAAGCGGAAGGGGCGGCCGATATTTCTGATCGATATCGCCGTGCCGCGTAATATCGAACCTTCGGTGAATGCGCTGGAGAACGTCTTTCTCTACGACATCGATGATCTGGGCCGCGTCGTTGAGCAAAATCGAAAAGGCCGCCAGGCGGAGGCGGAGGCGGCCGAAGCGATTGTTGCCGAGGAAGTGGACAAGCTGGTGGCGCGGTTGCGTGTGCGCGAAGCGGCGCCGATGATTGTGGCCATTCAGGAGCACCTGGAAAAGATGCGGCAGGCAGAGGTACAGCGGCTCCGATCGAAGCTTGGCGCATTGACTGTACAGCAAGAAGAAGCGATTGAGGCGCTGACGAAGTCAATGATGGCGAAGGTGGCGCACGGACCGATCCGGGAGATCCGGCGATTGGCGGCGGCCGAGGACGGATGGCCGGAGATTGAGGCGATTCGCCGCGCGTTGCGCGGAGGCGAAGGAGACGCATGAGTGTGTTGGTAATCGGTTCACGCGGTTCGAAGCTCGCGCTGTGGCAGGCGGATCATATCGCCACGCGGCTGCGAGAGCTGGGCCACGGCACGCGCATCGAAGTTATTCAAACAACCGGGGACAAGATCACCGATGTGGCTTTGTCGAAGGTAGGAACGAAAGGGCTGTTCACCAAGGAAATCGAGGAAGCGCTGCTGGAAGGTTCGATCGACCTGGCGGTGCACTCGGCCAAGGACATGCCGACGGAGTTGCCGGCGGGCTTGGTGCTTTCGGCGTTTCCGGAGCGCGAAGATCCGCGCGACGCCATGATAGGCTCCACCCTGGATGGGTTGCCGCGAGGAGCCATGGTGGGCACCAGTTCGCTGCGGCGCGCAGCGCAACTGAAGGCGCTACGGCCGGACCTGGACATACGCGACCTGCGCGGCAACGTGGATACGCGGTTGCGCAAGCAAGCCGAAGGGCAGTATGCGGCGATTGTTCTGGCGGCGGCCGGATTGAAGAGACTGGGGTGGCAGGATCGAATCACGGAGTTTTTGGACCCGGCTCGTTTTGTGCCGGCCGTTGGGCAAGGCGCGCTGGCGATTGAGACGCGCGCGGACCAGGGCGCGGGCCATGTGGCGGTACTGGCACTGGACGACGCCGGAACGAGGGCTCGCGTGACGGCGGAGCGCGCCGCGCTGGCGGCGATGGGCGGTGGATGCCAGGTGCCGCTGGGCGCGCATGCGGTGATCGAAGGCGGCGTGTTGCATCTGCGCGGAGTGGTCGTATCGCAGGACGGCGGATTGGCGATTGGCGCGAGCGCGTCGGGTTCGCCAGCGAATCCGGTACCGGTGGGCGCGGAATTGGCCAAACGGTTGATCGACAGCGGCGGTTCTATGATCCTGGCGCAGGCAGGGCTGTGAACGCGAAGGTCTATCTGATTGGAGCAGGGCCGGGCGATCCGGATCTAATCACGGTTCGAGGGCGGCGGATCTTGCAGTCCGCCGATGTTGTGCTTTACGACAATCTGGCCGCGCCGGAGTTGCTGCTTGTTGCGGCCCGGGCGGAGAAAATCTACGTCGGCAAGAAAAAGGCCAATCATTCGATGCCGCAAGCCGGGATCACAGAGTTGATGATCGCGAAGGCGCGGGCGCACCGAATTGTGGTGCGGCTGAAGGGCGGCGATCCCTTTATTTTCGGACGTGGCGGGGAAGAGTTGGAAGCCCTGCACGCGGCGGGTATCGAGTATGAAGTGGTGCCTGGCGTAACTTCGGCTCTAGGCTTAGCGGCGTGCACGGGGGTGCCGCTGACGCATCGCGAACATACATCGTCTGTCACGTTCTTGACTGGGCACGATCCATCGCGCATCGATTGGTCGAAGGCCGGGCATGCGGAGACCCTCGTGATCTACATGGGCCTGGCAACGGCCGCGGAGATTGCGTCGCGTTTGATGCAGGCGGGCCGTGCGGCGGAAACACCGGTTCTGGTGGTGCAGCGGGCAACAACGCCGAGGCAGCACACAGTGAGGACGGTGCTGCGGGATTTGGGTGAGCGGGCACGCGCATTGAGGCCGCCGGCGACGATCGTGATCGGCGAAGTGGCGGCACTGGGCGACAAGCTCGATTGGTTCGCGCGGCGGCCGCTGCATGGGCAGACGGTGTTGGTGACGCGGGCAGAGGGCGGCAGCGGAGACCGGCTGCGAGACCTTGGAGCACGCGTTGTTGAGATTCCTGTGATTGCAATAGAGCCCGTGAATCCGGATTTGCCGGATTTGTCGAACTACGATTGGACGCTCTTTACCTCGGCCCACGCCGTGACCCATTTTTTCGCCGCGCTTCGTGCGCGAGCGTTGGATGCCCGCGCGGTACGCGGGCGGGTTTTGGCCATCGGCCCGGCGACGGCCGCGGCCCTTACGGCCCACGGTATTCTTGCCGATTTGGTAGTGGCGAACTCGGTAGCGGAGGGCGCCGTGGATGCCTTGGCCGGAGAGTCGATGGAGGCGCGGCGTGTGCTGTTTCCCCGGGCGGCGCAGGCCCGCGAAGTGCTGGTGGACGCGCTGACAGCGCGCGGCGCGACGGTGGATGTGGTGGAGGTCTATCGCAACGTCGTGCCCGCCGCCAGCGCTGCGGCGATCGAGGCGCTGGAGAATGCAGATTGGGTGACGTTCACAAGTTCAAGCACGGTGAAGAATTTCCTGGCGCTGGGAGGGCGGCGGTTGTTGGACCAAGGCGCGCACGGAATTTCCATTGGCCCCGCGACCAGCGACACCATGCGTGCTCACGGCGTAGAGATCGCGGCGGAGGCCTTGCCGCACACGTTTGACGGGGTGATTGACGCGCTATGCTTGGCACGGCGTACTATTGGATAGCGCATGCTTCCATGGGTGCTCAGCTTCGCGATTCGCGTTCCCCTTGGCCTGGACTCCTACGTGCCTGCGCCGCCGGAGAATCCGATCACGAAGGAATCCGCTGAGTTAGGCCGGCGGCTGTTTCGCGACAAGCGGCTATCACGGGACAACACGATCGCGTGCGCCACGTGCCACGACGCGGCCTACGCTTTTACGGACCGCGAGATAAAGGCGAAAGGGATTCGCGGGCAGGTGGGGCCCCGGCGATCGCCGAGGTTGTTGAACAGGGCGTGGGGCCAATCGTTTTTCTGGGATGGGCGCGTGACGGCATTGGAGCAGCAGGTCGCCCAGCCAATCTCCAATCCGCTGGAGATGGACCTGCCGGTTGCGGAGGCCGCGGCAAAAGTCGGGCTGGACGAACTCACGTTGCGGCGAGCGCTGGCGACCTACGTCCGGACGATTCTGGCGGGGAACTCGCCGTACGATCGCTACTTAAACGGTGAACGGTCGGCCTTGGATGCGCAACAACAAAAAGGACTGCAATTGTTCCGCGGCAAGGCCGGCTGCATTTCCTGTCATCTGGGGCCGAACCTCACCGACGAGGCATTCCACGTAACAGGCGCGGGACGCGTCGACGACGACGCGGGCCGCGCGTTGGTTTCGTTGGACCAGCGGGACACCGGCGCGTTCAAGACGCCGTCGCTCCGGCACATCGCAAAGGCCGCGCCTTATTTTCACGACGGCAGCGCATCGACTCTGGAAGCGGTCGTCGAACATTATAACGCTGGCGGCCGGGCGCGGAAGAATCTGGATCCGGAGATGCGCCCGCTGCGGCTGACGGCGGATGAGAAGGCGGCGCTGGTGCGGTTTCTGGAGGCGCTGACGGGGGAGATTCGCGAGGGCCTCGAGTGATAGGGCTTCTGGTAGCGTTTCAGCTTTTCGACCCCGCCGTTGTGGGAAGGCTTCACGAAGAGCGCATCGCGCGGCAACCGGATTCCAGAATGGCAAAGCGCGACCTCGGACTGTATTGGCTGCGAAACGGACGTCCAGTGGAGGCCGAGCGTTGGCTGCGGGCCGCCGGTGCGGAGCCGTTGTTCCTCGCCGAAGCCGTGGCGGCGCAGGGACGGCACGAAGAGGCTGAAAGTCTGTTCGGCGCCTGCGTGGAACTGGCCCGCTGCCTGACTCGGCTGGCTCACTACGCCGAGCGCAGGGGCGACATGGCACGGGCGCTGGAGCATTACAAGGCTGCGCTGTCCGAAGAGCCGGGGCCGGCACGGCGCAACGACTACGCGCAGGCGCTGCAAGCGCTTCGCCGCGTGAAAGAGGCCGAGCAGGAGTATCGCACGGCACTGGCGGAATCCGAGAAAAAGTTTGGGCCGCACCATCCCGAGACAGCGACGACGTTGAACAACTTGGCCATGCTGCTCGCTGAGACGGAGCGCGTCTGGGCCGCCGTGCCACTGCAACGGAGGGCGTTGTCGATCTTTCAGAAATCGCTGGGACCCAATCACGAGAGAACCCGCACCGCTGGGGAGAACCTAAAGGAAATGCTTCCATGAAACGGCTTTTCGCGATTGCCGCGCTCCCCATGCTGTCGTGCGAAATTCGGGTGCTGACCTACAACATTCATCATGGCAAAGGCGTGGACGGAAAGTTGGACTTCGCGCGAATCGGACGCGTGATTCGTGAAGCGAAGCCGGACATCGTCTCGCTGCAGGAGGTCGATGTCCGGACCGAACGCGTCGGCGGCAGGGACACGGTTCGTGAGTTGGAGCGGCTGACGGGAATGCGCGGCGTGTTCGGCAGTTCGATGAGCTACGGAGGCGGCGCCTACGGAAACGCGATTCTGGTGAATGGGCAAGTCCTGGGCTCTCGCGTGTTCCCCATCGAATACTCGCCAAACATGGAGCCAAGATCGATTCTGATGGTCGAGACCAGGCCCTACCGTTGCGCGGCGGACATCGCGTTTCTGGCGGCACACTTCGACCACCGTTCCGAACAGGATCGTATGGCTGGGGCGGAGCTGGCGAATCTGCCCATTGGCCTGCCCGCGATTCTGGCGGGGGATTTGAACGCGCCGCCTGACGATCCGGTGTTGAGTGTGCTAAGCGAGAAGTGGGGCACCAGCACGGCGGCAGAGTCACCGACAGTTCCGGTGGACACGCCAAAAAAACAGATCGACTTCATATTGTTCCGCCCCAAAAAGGGCTGGGAAGTGGTCGAGGCGAGGGTGCTGGAAGAGGCGGTAGCCTCCGATCACCGTCCGTTGCTGGCCGTGCTGCGGCTTATCGCCAGATGATGAGAAGGGCGAAGAGTCCGGCCCAGATAAGGCCCATGAAGTGCCAGTACGCAGCCGTGTTTCGCGCGGCGGCGCGATGGCGTCGCAGCGGCTGCTCTTCGCCGTCTCGAAGCTGACCAGCGCGGCGCAAGAGCCAGTAAAGGCCGCCAAGTCCGCCGATCAGATGTGCCGCGTGGACACCGCTGAACAGGAAGTAAACCGAGCCGCGCGGATTGCCGACGACATACACGCCCTGTGCCATGAGATCCTGGCACCCGATGAGTTGTGTTGCGAGAAAACCAAAGCCAAGTTGGATGGTAATCACTAGCCAGCGGCGGTAAGAGGCCAATCGTGCGAAGCGCAAGTGTCGGCGCGCCCATTGAAATGCGGCGCTACTGAGAGCCATGAGCGCGGTGGAGGCCCAGAACCAAACGGGCAGTTGCGCGTTCAGCCGCTCCGGCCGGTCCGCGAGCGCAAACCAGTAGGCCACAGCCAGCGCGGCGAAGAACGAGCCGATCGCGATCAGCACCAAAATCATGCCTAACATTCCCAGGCTGACGCCGGGCTTTGTATCTGTCACTCTCCTACCAGCTTGCCTGAACGCCGCGAAATTCGCTAGTTTGGATCATGCAGAAAACGTTGCTAACCGGCATCGTTCTTGGCCTCACACTGGCTGCTCAGAACAAGAAAAGCCCGCTGGACAAGTTTCGACAGCTTGAGGAAATTCTTCCGACACCCAACGAATACCGCACGGCATCCGGCGCACCTGGGCACCGGTATTGGCAGCAGCGGGCGGATTACTCGATTGACGTGGAACTCGACGACCTGAATCAGCGCATCGTGGCGAAGGCTTCGATTACCTATCACAACAACTCGCCCGACACGCTAACTTACTTGTGGCTACAACTGGACCAGAACATATGGGAACCGCATTCGGATACTTACCTGTCGGAGACCGCGCCGGACTGGAAGAAGTTCCCGATTGGCACGTTCCGCCGCTACATGGACGACGTGTTCGACGGCGGTTACCGGATTGGCGCGGTGCGCGACGCCGCCGGGCGCGAGTTGAACAGACACATCAATCGCACGATGATGCGAGTGGATCTTCCTGTGCCACTCGAGAGCGGCAAGCGCTTCACGTTTTCTCTCGACTGGCAGTACAAGATCAACAACTCGAAGCGAATTCCCGGGCGAACCGGCGCGGAGTTTTTTCCCAAGGATGGCAACTGGCTCTACGAGATCGCCCAGTGGTTTCCGCGGATGGCCGCTTACAACGACGTGAACGGCTGGCAGCACAAACAGTTTCTGGGCACCGGTGAGTTCACATTGGAGTTTGGCGATTACAGGGTGAGGATTACCGCGCCGAACGATCATATTGTAGCCTCCACCGGTGTGTTGCAGAACCCGAATGAGGTGCTGACGGCTGCGCAGCGGCAGCGCCTGCAGGAGGCTCGCACCGCGAAGAAGCCGGTGATCATCGTTACCGAAGCCGAGGCGGCAGCCAACGAAAAAAACAAGCCCACGGGCAAGAAAACGTGGGTATTCCACGCGGAGAACGTTCGAGATTTCGCCTTCGCGTCGTCGCGCAAATTCATCTGGGACGCACAAGGTCACGATGTCGACGGCAACTTCGTGATGGCGATGTCCTACTATCCGAAGGAAGGCAATCCGTTGTGGGAGCGGTACTCGACGCATTCGATCATCCACACTTTGAACGTGTATTCCCGCTACACGTTTAAGTACCCGTACCCAATCGCGATCTCGGTGAACGGCCCCGTCGGCGGGATGGAGTACCCAATGATCTGTTTCAATGGGCCGCGGCCGCAGGAGGATAAGACGTATCCGGCGCGGACGAAATATGGCTTGATCTCGGTCATTATTCACGAGGTTGGCCACAACTATTTCCCGATGATCGTAAATAATGACGAACGGCAGTGGACGTGGTTGGACGAAGGCATCAATACGTTCTTGCAGTACCTGGCCGAGCAGGAGTGGGAGGAAAAGTATCCCTCCCGGCGCGGCGAGCCGTCGCAGATAGTGGAATACATGCGTAGCGACGAACACGATCCGATCATGACGAACTCCGAGTCGATCGTGAACCTTGGCGGCAACGCATATCACAAGACGGCCACGGCACTGAATATCCTGCGTGAGTCGATACTCGGACGGGAGCGGTTCGACTTCGCGTTTAAGGAGTATTCGCGGCGCTTTATTTTCAAGCGTCCCATGCCTGCCGACTTCTTCCGCACGATGGAAGACGCGTCTGGCACCGACCTGGATTGGTTTTGGCGCGGCTGGTTCTACACGACCGAAGCCGTGGACGTCTCGGTGGAGGGCGTCAAGCACTATACGGTGGACACCCACAACCCGGAGATCGAAAAACCGATTTCGAAACGGGAGAAGGCAGCGGAGCCTGTGACACTTTCGCAGCAGCGGAACAAGCCGTTGAAGAAGCGTGTGGAGGAGTTTCCGGAATTGCTCGATTTCTATAACCGGTTCGACGAATTCACTGTGCTTCCTTCCGACCGCAAAGCGTTCGACGCGTTTGTCAAACAGTTCGAGGACGACGAGCGTAAGCTGTTCGATCCCACGATGAACTTCTACGCCGTGACGTTAAAGAACGCCGGAGGCTTGGTGACGCCAGTCCCCCTCCGCGTGGAGTTCGTCGACGGAACCAAGGAAGATATTCGCATTCCGGCGGAGATTTGGCGGCGGAACAATTTGGAGGTCGAAAAGATTATTCCGACGCGGAAGGAGATCCGGTCGATCGAGGTGGATCCGCTCAACGAGACCGCGGACATCGATCCGGTCAACAACGCTTGGCCGCGCAAGCCGGTGAAGACGAAGTTCCAGATCTTCAAGGAAGAACGAAACAAGAACAATTCCATGCAGGAGCTGCAGAAAGAGAAACAGACGCCGCCCTCGGGCGGACGTCCGTGAGAATTGGCGCAATTCTGCTGGCGATCGCGCAGCTGGCGGCGCACAAGTTTCATTTCAGCCGGACGGAGATCGACTATCATCCGCCGCGTCTGGAGATCGTTGTGACTTTGCATGCCGGGGAGTTGCCGTTTCCGGCGGAGTCGGAGAAGGCCGCCTGCGCCTACGTGTTGGCGAATTTCGCAATTAAGAATACGCCGCTGCGCTGCGTGGGCGCCAAGTCGAGCGTCCATTACCTGGACGTGTTTTTGGAGGGCGACGCGCCCGCGCCCCCGGCGGCGGCACGCAATCAAATTCTCCGCAAGGAATTTCCCGACCAACGCAATTCGGTGTTGTTGCGGCGCGAGGCGCGGCCTATCGGAAAGGCGATCGAATTCGGCGGGGCCGATGAATGGAAGCCGCTTATTTGGCGACCGTAAAGAGGAGACCGTGTTGCATCGGGAGAAAATCTAGAATTCGCTCCAGGCGGAAACCGGCGGGCTCAATTTCGGTTCGCAACTCCTCCAGACTCATCCTGTGCGTCTCGTTAATGGGCAGGCCCGGCTTCTCCTTCTGGTATTCGATTACCAGCATTCTGCCACCGGGCTTCAGGGAGGCGCGCAGCATCGCCAGCATCTTTTCCGGTTCCGCGAACTCATGGTAGGAGTTGGCGACCAACAGGGCGTCGACCGAAGCGGGATCGAGATCGGAGCCGAGGCGAAACTCCGCATTGACGCCCGGAGGCATCTGTTTGCGATTGGCCTCGAGCGCCGAAGCCTGCACGTCTAGCGCGATTACCTTGTGCACACGCCGTCCGATACGTCCGGTGAAAAAGCCACCGCCGGCGCCTACATCGGCCACGGTGTCGTCTCGACGCAGCGCGAGCGCGTCCAGGACCTGCTCCGGGCGTTCCTCTTCCTCGCGGCTTGGCCGTGTCATCCAAGCTGTCGACTCGGCGAGCCTTGCAATGGTGCGCTGCCTGGGCCGCGCCTCGACTGGCTGGCCCCGCAGAGTGTGGAGGTATTGAATCAGGGCCTCCAAGTGAGGAGCCGGCAGCGAGCGAAACGGAGGCATAAGGGACGCGCCCGTGCGCCGGGCGGATGCGCGCGGAAACGTGCGCATGGAACCATCGGCCAGCCGCAACTGGATTGACAGATCGTCCTCGTTCAAAATTACACCGGTGACGCCACCGGCAGTTGCGGTTGCGAAGTCGTCGAAAATCTCCGCCGAAGGTTCCAGCAGCGCTTTGCGCAACTGTGCGGGTGTGCGCGCCAGGGCGATCCAGGCAAGATCCGGGCCCACGGCGCCGCCCCGGCCAGCGATGGAATGGCAGCGGGCGCAGTGCTCTTGAAAAAGCGTTGCACCGTCCTGCGCGAAGGCGATTGACGCAGCCCAAATCGCCCAGCGCATCAGTCGAGCCCGAAGGTAATCAACACGTCGCCCACCGGAACGGAGACCAATTGCTTGCCACCGGCAAAGAAGCTGATTGGCGAGGAGTACACGCGATCATTGCCCAGGAAGTGCCAGAGGCGCTCTCCGGATTTCGCGTCGAGGGCCATGACAACGCCCTCGAGCGTTGCGGTAAAGACGAGGCCGCCCGCCGTGGACATCACACCACTCCAGGGAGGCGAGACGACTTTATGGGTCCATCTGGCTTCGCCAGTAAGCGGGTCCAAAGCCATTACCTGGCCCCAACTCTCCTCTGGAGCGAAGCGCGGACGCCGCCGGAAGGAGCGGCCGGTGTTGGCCGCGTCTGGCGCGGTGGTTGGATGCGGCGGCTGATCCTTCGTGAAGACGCGGCGCTCATCGCGAGCGAATGTGTAGAGCAGTTTGGTAATGGGGCTGTAGCTGTGGGACATCCAGTTCGCCGCGCCGTCGACACCGGGGAAGGTGGTGGTGTTGCCTTCAGGCGTTGGCTCGTTGCCGGGGATGACGTCCGGCCGGCCTTTCGCGTCGAAACCGCGAACCCAGGTTTGACGCACAAACGATTTTGCGAGGAGGAACTCGCCCGTGGCTCGATCGAGCAGATAGTAAAAGCCGTTCCGGTTCGGCCAGGCCATGAGCTTGCGAGGTTTGCCTTGATAGTCGCCGTTGAACAGCACGGGAACCTGCGTGGCGTCCCAATCGTGTAAATCGTGCGGCGTGAACTGGTAGAACCAGCGCAGTTTGCCGGTCTCCGCGTCCAGCGCGATCACGGAGCAGGAGTAGAGATTGTCGCCCTTCCGGAAATCGCCGTTGTAGTCCGGCCAGGGATTCGACGTACCCCAGTAGACGAGGTTCAGGTCGGGATCGTAGGCGCCGGAGTTCCAAGTGGAGGCGCCGCCGGTTTTCCACGAGTCGCCGGCCCAAGTGCCGAAGTTCGCCTCACCGGGTTGAGGGATCGTATGAAATCGCCAGGCGCGCTTTCCGGTCTCCACGTCGTAGGCATCGAGAAAGCCCGAAACACCCCGCTCACCGCCGGCCATGCCCACGATCACTTTGTCCTTCACGACGAGCGGCGCACCCGGGGCGGCATAACCGCCCGCGGCTTCGTGGTCGTACATCTTGGTCTTCCACAATTCGCGCCCGCCTTTCGCATCGATGGCTATGATGTGCATGTCCAGCGTGTTCATGAAAAGCCGGTTCCCGGCGATGGCCACGCCGCGATTCACTTTGCCGCAGCAGTTGAACGTTCGCTCCGGATTGCGATGCACGTAGGTCCAGTAGACTCGGCCAGTCGCGGCGTCGAGCGCGACGACCTCGTTTTCGGGCCGCGTGAGGTACATGACGCCGTCGACGACCAGGGGTGTGGACTCGAACTTCTCGGTGGTGCGAGCCTGATAGAGCCACTTGACCTTCAGGCCTTTCACGTTTTCCGTCGTTATTTGGTTCAGGCCGCTGTAGCGCCAGGACATGTAGTTGCCCGAATACATCAGCCAGTTGCCGGGCTCGCCCAGCGCCTTTAGCAGTCGATCGTTTGAAACTTGCGCGCAGAGTGGCAGCGCGGCCAGTAGCAAGAGAGCCTTCATCGCATCCCCATGACGTAAGCGGTCAGATCGTCGATCTGCTTTTCGGTCAGGCGTCCGGCGAACGCCGGCATCAGCGACGGCCGGCTGCGATCGATCGAAACCACACCCGCCTTCAGGAGCGAATGCAGCGCGCCATCGGCGGTGCGCAACTGCACGGACACGTCGTCCTCATTCAACCGGATACCGGATACTGTGACACCGTCTTTCGCCGTCACTATAATGGCGCGGAAGCCGGCAGCGATCTCGGCCTCAGGCTTGACTATCGAGTCTCGAATGAAGGCTGCGCCGCGAAAGGAGGAAGTGCGCAGATCAGGGCCGATGGCCGGATGGCAGCCGGCGCACTGTGCGAATAGGCGCTCGCCAGCGGCAGCGTCGCCGGAGGAAGTTTTTTCCCCGCGCACACGGAGCGAGCGCACGTAGGCCATCAGCGCACGGACCTCGTCAACTGTGGCGCGTACAGCCGGCATCTCCGTGCCGCGCACGCCGTTCCGGATAACCAAGAATAACTCTTCATCATTCCGCGCATGCTGAAACCGTCCGCTCGCGAGATCCGGTCCGCGACCGCCTTCTCCGCCAGCGCCGTGGCAGTACGAACAGTGCTTCTGGAAGAGCATCGCACCTTCCTGCGCTGCCGCTGCAATTGCGATGAATGCCAAACCGATCCCTCGCATCGGTTTCTACGATACAACATCAGCCACAGAATGCAACTTGCGCGAGATGTAGTGAGAGGGTATTATCAATTATTCTAATTGCTAACGCATTCGCATCATCATGACATCGATCACTGCAATCCTGCTCATCATCGCCGTTCTGCAATGGCTGCTCGATGCGGCATCATTGCGCGGCCGGCAATGGGCGGCGCCCTTCGCAGTGTGCGTTGCGGCTGGATGGTGGGCGGATCAGGTCGCACTCGAGGCCGCGGTCCGTTGGATTCGCGAGCCACTAGTTTGGGTCTCGATCCTGGTGGCGCAGGCCGCCATTGCGTTTGCGCCGTGGACGGCGGTGCGGCGGCTGCCGGCTCCGCTCTTCGGATTGGCGGCGATTGCGGGGTCGCTAGCGCTTTTGCAGACTCCCTGGTTCTCCAACGGACTGGCCGCCGGAGCCGCGATGGGCACTGTCTGGGTCCTGGCTGGAGTAACACTGGGCCGGTTACTTCCCGCATGGCCCTCGCTTTCCACGGCCGCTCATCTCTCCGCTCTTTTGCTGATTCCTTCTCCAAACGATATGAACTCCATTCACGACATTCTCTACGTCTTGTCCAGCGCGTTTTTGATGCCGACGCTCGTGGGAACACTCGCCGCTTTTGGCTATGGCGTTTGGGTGACCGCTCGATTTCTGGCTGACTTCGCGGAGCAGCGTGAGACATGCGCTGTAGTGGAGAGTTTTCTGCGCGGCGAAACGAGCCTCGAGCGGTTCGCCACGCTGCGCTTGCGGGGCGATTGGCGAACTTTTCAGGACGCCGTCAGGACGCTGCCATCCGCGCAGTTGGGGCTGGCACTAGCCGGTATCGAAAACACGATGCATGCACGACTGGATCGCCTGGGCATCATGGCCAAAACGGGGCCCATGTTGGGATTGATTGGAACGCTGATTCCCCTGCAGCCGGCGCTCGCGGGACTGGCGAAGGGAGACATGCAAGCGATGGGCGCCAATTTGCAAATCGGCTTTACGACGACCGTATTGGGACTGTTGACGGGCGGCGTGTGCTACGCGATCAGCGTGTATCGAAAAGCGTGGTACGAGCGGGACACCGTTCGCATGAGCTTTCTGCTCGACCAATGGTTCGGACAAGCGGTCACGGAATGTGAGTTGGAACGGAGTCATCGTTCATGAAACGGTACCTTTGGAGCGGACTATTTGCTGCTACGGTTCTGGCGGGCGGCTATTTTACCTATCGCGCGGTCACACGCCCGAAAATATTGTTTCTTGGCTTCCCAGACCAGTTGACGATGCTTGCGGAAAAGGCGTCGGCGAAGAGCGGAATTGCCATTGAAGCGTGGACACGCGAGACCGTAGACGCGGCGGCGAAACCTTTTGGGCTTTCTCCGTTTCGAGTGGTGATTGTGAATGGCTTGCGCGCAGAACCGTATTCGAAGCCGGCGCAGCAGTCGTTCACCGATGCGGTGAACACAGGCGCGAAGGTCATCGTGCTGCCGCCGCGGCAGAGCACGAACATGCGAATCGGGAACGCCGAATTCGAAGGGCGGGACAAACCCGTGGCCGGTTATTTTTCGAACGGAGGCGTAGAAAACTGGGCGCGGTTGTTGAATTTCCTGACGAAGGAATACACCGGCCGCGACGTGAGAGTGGAGCCGCCCGCTCCACTGCCGGAGAATGGCTTCTACCACCCGGACTCCGAAGAGATCCACACATCCACCGCCGGCTACAAGGCGTGGTATGCCAAATCGGGCCGCGAGAAAAAAGACCGTCCGTGGATTGCCATCGACTTCGCGCAGGGTTGGAAGACGGGCATAACGGCCGGCACGGACGGGTTGGTGCGCGCATTCGAAAAACGGAACTTCAATGTGGCGCCGATGTTTGGCGCGACGCAAATGGGACAGTTCCTGGAAGAGATTCGCCCCGATCTAATCCTCAACCGCTCGCACGGCCGTTTCTATCAAGGGGAGCGCGGCGTTGAGATGTTGAACACCAAAGTGGACGCGCCCGTGGTGCGCGGCCTGACGCTGATGTTCGAACAGAAGACGATCGACGAGTATCAAGCCACCAAGGACGGCGTCCGCGGGCCGGGTCTTGCGATCGGAACCGTGGTGAGCGAACTGGACGGCACAATCGAGCCGACGTTGATTGAGGGCATGGTGAAGGACGGTCAGGGACGCCGTGTGGAGGCGCCCATTGAATCGCGGATTGAGCGCGTGATCGACAGGGCCGAACGATGGGTGGCGCTTCGCCGGACGCCGAAGGCGGAGAAACGCGTCGCTGTCGTCTATTTCAATGGGATCGGTAAGGCGGATTTCACCGCGTCGGGTCTGAACGTTCCGCGCAGCCTGGTGCGTTTCCTTGCGGAGATGCAGGCGGCGGGATACAACGTGCAGAACCCCCCTCGGGACCCGGAGGCGCTGCTGCAAATGATGCAGGGTCGCGGGCGCAACGTAAGCGAAGCCGAGCCCGGCGAACTGGAAAAGCTGGTTGCGGAGCGAGGAGTGACGCTGCTGCCGGTGGAGGGATACAACCAGTGGTTCGCGACCTTGCCGGAGACGTTGCGTACCGCCGTGACCGCGGCATACGGCCCGGCGCCCGGTACCTTCATGGCGGCGCGCAAAGATGGCAAGGATTACTTCGTGATTCCAACGTTGCAGTTTGGCAACGTCACGCTGCTGCCCCAGCCGGCCCGCGGCGCAGTGATGGACTCCAAGCTTGCACACTCCGACACCGTACCGCCGCCCCACCAGTACTTGGCGGTGTATTGGTGGCTACAGCACGAGCATAAGGCTCACGCCTTGGTGCACTACGGTACGCACGGAACGTATGAGTTCCTGCCTGGCCGGTCCGTGGGACAGCTGGACGACGACTGGTCCGATCGCGTGGTTGCCGCCCTCCCGAACATCTACGTCTACACGATGGACAACGTCGGCGAGGGTCTGATTGCGAAGCGAAGAGGCTCCGCGGTGTTGGTGAGCCACCAGACACCGCCGATTCAGGCCGCGCAGCTTTCGGAATCCGACCAAGAAGTGGCCGATCTCTATCGCGAAACGCAGCGGTTCCTGCAGACCGAGGCAGGAGCGCTAAAGGAGAAGATGCGCGCGCGCATTCGCGAGATCGCAACTTCGCGGAAGCTGGATCAAGATCTCCGGCTGGACTTCCGAAAATCTCCACCGGACGACGAGCAGGTATCGCGGTTGGACGCGTTTTTGGATGAGTTGGAGGAGTCGCGCATTCCCGTGGGCATGCACGTTCACGGCGTTGCGGACGAAGACCGCGATCTGCGTTTATCGATTGCGGAGACCCTTGGATCCGGTTTTCTGAAGGCCTCGAACAACGATCGGCGCCGCGCCGCCGAACGTGTGGGCCAGTTAATGGCGGCTGCGCCGGCCGTCGCTATTTCTCCAGCGTCCTTCACCCGCCCGATGGCGCCGACGCCGGGTAGTGGCAAGCGCTCGTACGCGCCGGAGACGCAGCCCGCAAAGCCGGCGCCCATTGCCAGTGGGCATCCGGCATGGATTCCCAAAATCGGCTCGCCGCCGCCAGGCGTTGCACAGCGACAGGCAAACAGCCCGGTGAGCATGGCGTTTGAAACCGAGGCGCCCCTGCCCGCGTCCTCCGACGATGCCACGCGCGTAGCCGTTTTGAAAGCCGCGTTCGCCGAATCCGCGTTGGAGATTCAACAAACGCTGCGCGCACTGGACGGCCGGTACGTCCGGCCAGGGGGCGGTGGAGACCCGGTTCGTACGCCGGCGGCGCTGCCCACGGGCCGGAACCTCTATGGTGTGAACCCAGCCGAGATCCCAACGCGCGCAGCATGGGAGGTTGGCGTTCAGTTAGGGCAGCAGTTGCTTCAGGCGGAGAAGAAGCGCCTGGGACGGTATCCGAGAAAAGCCGGATTCAACCTGTGGCCGACCGAACTGGTTCGCCAATACGGCGCTGACTTGGCCCAAGCCCTTTATCTGATGGGCGTGAAACCAGTGTGGGATCAGCGGGGCATTGTGATCGACCTGGAAGTGATTCCTATGACCGAGTTGCAGCGGCCCCGTGTGGATGTCGTTCTGCAGGCGGCGGGACAGTTCCGCGACTCATTCCCCGACCGGATGGAATTGTTGGACAAGGCAGTGCGGCTGGCTGTGCTGGCCACCGACGGTGAGAATTACGTGGCGCAAGGCTCCACCGAGATAGAACTGGCGCTGAAGGAGGCGGGTCTGTCAGCCAAGGAGGCGCGGCAGCTATCGAACGCCCGCGTCTTCTCGAATGGGCCCGGCGGATACGGAACCGGCTTGACTGGCGGCGTCTCGAATTCCGGCGGATATACCAGCACAAAAGAACTGACCGCCGAGTATTTGGAGCGCGCCGGAGCGGTCTATACACAGGGGGTCCCGTGGGGCCAGAAGACGCCGAAGCTCTACGAGACTGCGTTGAAGGGTACGGAGGCCGTGTCGATCTCTCACTCGTCGAATACAATTTCGGCGCTTACGTTGGACCACTATTTTGAGTACTCGGGCGGGATGGTGATGGCTATCCGCGATACTACGGGCCAGAATGCCGCAGCCTACATGGCGGATACGCGCGACGTGAGTAAGACCCGCGTAAAGACAGTGGAAGAGGCGCTGGTCACGGATTTGCGGGCGCAATATTGGAACCGGAAGTGGATCGAAGGCATGAAAAAGAACGACTTCTCCGGCGCCTCCGAAATCGCGAAACTCTCGTCCAACCTGTATGGCTGGCAGGTGACCAAACCGGATGCCGTGAAGAGCTATGTGTGGGACGAGATTCACGCGGTATACGTGGATGACCGCGAGAAGCTAGGAATGAAGGAGTGGTTCGACAAGAAGAACCCCTATGCGTTCCAAAACCTTTCGGCCGTCCTGTTGGAGGCTGCCAGAAACGGATATTGGAAGGCTGACGCGCAAACGCTGGAGCGGCTGGCGAACGATTTCGCCGGATCGGTGGCGCGTCACGGAACCTCCGGCGGTGAACGCACAACGGGAAATCAGGCGTTGCAGGCGTTCGTGCAAAAGCATTTGAACGCTCCGGGCAACCAGAGCGGGACATTGCTTTCGAAGAACTTTTCGGAGGCGCTCCGCCGTTCGGCCAACTCGCCGGCGTCCGCCCTGGTCGCGGGCCAAAAGCTGGTTCGCGAATCGCAGTCCGCTCCTATGCCGGCCACGGTTCGCAACTCGCTGCTCGGCGGTGCGGCTGTGACGGCGCTGGCGGCCGTCTTCTTGTTTGGTGTTCGCAGGAGAAATCAATGAAACTAGCAATAACTCTGTTCGCCGCGCCATTTGTAATGGCCCAGGGAATTAACGCATATCTGAGTGGATCCGTACTCGATCCGGCCGGCGGGCCGATCAACGACGCGCTGGTGACGGTTAAGTCTGCGTCGACTAACCAGACCCGCACCATGCGGACGACCGACGCTGGCATGTTCCGCGTACCCGGGCTGGTGACCGGAAGCTACTCGCTGGCGGTCGAGAAGGACGGTTTCAACAGCTACAAGGCCAGCGGCATCGAATTGATCGCTGGTCAGGAGGTTTCGCGCACGGTCCGGTTGGAGTTGGGCACCGTGCGCGAGGCCGTGGTTGTGGAGGGCCGCGTGGCGGAGATCGAACGTGTAGCCGCTAGCGGCGTACGCGGCTCCAACTACACACCGCGCGAAGTCGCCAACATTCCGATGATCGCCGGCGGGCAGGGCCGTAACTACCGCGCGTTGTCGTATCAAACGCCGGGCGTCGGGTTCGCGTCGGCGGCGCACGCTCCGTTTACGGTGAATGGCAACCGGCCGATCGGCGCTGTGAATACGATGGTCGATTCGGCGGAGTACAACGATCCGGTATCGGGTAATCTCCTCGGCCGCGGTTTGACCGAACAACCGGTCTCCATGGAGACTGTCGAAGCGTTCGAGATGCAGACATCGAATTTCAAGGCGGAGTTCGGACGGGCGTCGGGCGCTGTGGTGAATCTCGTGACGAAGCAAGGCGGGAACGATTGGCACGGCTCGGCCTACTACTTGTTTCAAAACGAGGCGCTGAATGCGCGAAATACATTGCTGACTTCTCGAAATCCGGTTCGCGTGAATATGCCGGGCGTGACGCTCGGTGGGCCCCTTCGAAAGGACCGGCTCTTCTTTTTTGGCGGTTATGAGGTGAACTCGCGCAATGCGTTTCGCTCATCGTCGACGATCGCCACGCTCACCGCCGCTGATCGGGCTCGTGCCGTTCCCGCCGTACGGCCGTTGCTCACCTACTACCCGGAGCCGAACATTCCCGGCACAAATCTACAGAGCGCTGCAGTCGCCAGTCCCACGACAACGCTTACGGGGATTGTGCGTTTGGACTATCAGGTCTCCGTGAAGCATCGTCTAGCCGCGCGCCGGAACTGGGTGAACGCGATCGGCCCGACGCGTGACCGGCTCGGCGCCGGTAACGCCGACACGGTCAATCATTCGCACTCCGCCGTGGTGAGCCTGGACTCTTCTCTCAGCTCCCGTACGTTCAATCAGTTTCGCGGTACGTACTCCACCTACTATTCGCAGGTCACTCCGTCCACACCGTCCATGGGGGATCCGGCGGTGAACGGGCGCATCGGCCTCTTGCTTGTCACTGGCCTGCCCCGCCTCGGCACGTTCATACCCCCCACTCAAACCCGAACGCATAACTTCACCTTCGCGGACGATTTGAGCTATACGCTGGGCCGGCATGTGTTGAAGGGCGGCGTGATCGCTCGCATGATCCAGTACAACTCCACGAGTGATCGCAACTTTAATGGGACCATGATCTTCCCGTCGATTCCGGCATTCCTGGCCGGCGCGCCACTGACGTACTCGCGGGCGATCGGCGATAGCCGGATCGATCAAAGAAACCGGGAAATGGGCTGGTACCTGCAAGACGATTGGAAGGCCATGCCGCACCTGACGTTCAACCTCGGGCTGAGGCACGAGTACTACGGCGTGCCAAGCGAGAAGTTTGGCCGGTTGTCACAGCGCTACGCGGCTGACCGCAACAACTTCGCGCCTCGCGCTGGATTTGCCTGGGATATCGGGGGAAAGAGCGCAACCATCCTGCGCGGCGGCTATGGCATGTTCTACTCGCCGCTGCAGATGGACTTCATCGCCCAATCGCGCTACACGCCCCCGCAGGTGACGACGTTCTCCCGGTTTATGCCCCGGTTCCCGGATCTGCTGGCCGGGGCGGTTATCGGATCCGACCGGTATCGGGTGGATTCGTCGCTCGTCAATCCCTATGTGCAGAACTGGAACCTGACAATCGAACGCAAGATGTTTAATCCGGGCACGGTGCTGAGTGTGGCATATGTTGGCAACCGCGGTTTGAAACTGCCCCGGACGTTGCGCCCCAACGGCGGTGAGAACCTTCCACCGAATCTGCGGCCGGACCCTTCGACCGGGGTGGTCACGTATCTGTCGGCAGGCGCGATGTCGAACTATAACGCGTTTCAGACTTCGTTAAACACACAGTGGAGCCGCAAGCTATCCGTCCGCGCGACCTACACGTTTTCTCGGGCCATCGACAATGCTTCCGACACGGCGCTGCTGCCGATTGACGACCGGAACTTCAACCTGGACCGCGCGGTTTCCGATTTCCACCAGCCGCACCTGCTAACGCTCTACTCCGTCTATGATCTTCCCTGGGGCGGTTGGCAGTTGACGGGCCTTGTGTTCCGGCGCAGCGGCACTCCGTTCTCCTTGCTGGCCAATTCGAACAACCCGTTCGGAACGCTCAACAACCGCATTCACGCGCTGCCGGGTACCATCGACCGGACGCGCCGGGGAAGCCAGTGGTTCTCCCTTGTTCCGGGCTCCAACGTCGTGCCGGCCAATGGTACCGTGGGCACGCTGGGAAGGAATAGCGAGGTGGCCCCGAACTTCTTCGACCTGAACGTTTCTCTGCAGAAGACGTTCCGGCTGACCGAACGCTGGCAGGCGCAGTTCCGCGCCGAGGCGTTCAACTCTCTGAACCGCGCCAACTACGACGTGCCGATCAACAACCTAGGTAACGCCCTATTCGGTCGAATTCTCACTGCAGGCGAAGCGCGGCAGTTCCAGATGATGCTGAAGGTTGTGTTCTGATATGTGGCGCCGCACCGGGAACCGTTTTCGCGGCCAGGGAGAAGACAGCGCCGATCCGCTGCTTGGCTTGATCAACCTGTTCGACGCCAGCATAGTTCTTGTCGTCGCCATGCTGCTGGCGCTGCTCTCGAAGGGCAACGTTGCCGGCATGGCGGCGCGGCTCTCCCAACAGGATGTGACTATCGTCACGAATCCTGGGAAGCCGGATATGGAGATGGTGATCAAGAAGGGAAACAAGATCGAGACCCTCAAAGCAACCGGCGAGCAGGGCCGCGGCGCCGGCGAACGGTTGGGAACCGCGTACCGCTTGCAAAACGGAGAGATCGTGTATGTGCCGGAGGGAGGAAAACTGCCGTGAAAAAATTCACGTTTTTAGCACTTGCCGTGCCGGCGTTTGCGCACTGGCCATGGATTGAGACCAATGGGAAGCTCCATTTTGGCGTGTTTCCGCACGACCGGATGACGGGTGCCCGGATTGAGGGTTTTCAGAAGGCCAAACTCTGGACACTCGATGAGAAGGGCGGGTACGGCCCGGTACAAGCCAAGGTGGAGAGCGATGCGCTGGATTTGGGTGCGGCTGCCGGATACCCCATGAGCCACACGTACGGCGTCTATGAGGGCCACGGTCCGGCCACGCTGGTGCTCTATGGTGCGAAAGCGTTTCGTGGCGGCGTCGCAAAGCACAGTCCTGAGACATTGCCCGTCGATATCGTTGGGACGGGTCCGGGCCGGTTCCGCCTTCTCCGGAACGGCAAACCATTGGCGGGTGCCTTGATATCGGCCTACACGTCGGAGCAAGGCAGACACGACGGAGAGCACAAACACGACAAGAGCGAGAGCGGCGAACTTCCACCGGGCGCCATGAAGGCCACCACGGGCAAAGCCGGGGAGTTTTCGTTCCATCTGCAAGGTCCGGGAGAATGGCAGTTGCACGTTGCGGTGAAAGAGCCGGTGGCCGGCACGTACGAAGGAAAACGGTACCAATCGGTTACGCTGATTTTCACACTCCGTTTCGATACGCGATAGTACACTGCTGGAATGGCACGCTTCGCGTTGTTGTTGCTGGCGATTCCTGGCTTTGCCCAATCTCCTCTTGGCACAATCACCGGCACTGTGACCGATCCGCAGTCGGCTGGCGTGGGCGGCGCGGAGGTCGTGGTTCGCAATACGTCGACGAACCTGACTTTCAGGGGTGCCACGTCCGGCGACGGAACCTACGTAATTCCTTCGATACCGGTGGGCCGCTATGAGCTGACGCTGGCTCAGACCGGTTTCAAAAGTGTGCGGCGCAGCGGTTTGATCGTTGAAGTCGCCCAACGGCTTCGGGTCGACGTGCAGCTCGAGATAGGCCAGGTGACCGAGAGCGTGATCGTCACCGCGGAGGTGGCGCGCGTGCAAACGGAGGACTCCTCGCTTGGCACCGTCGTCGAGCAGAAGCGTATCGAAGAACTTCCCTTGAATGGGCGGCATGTGTTCAATCTGGTGAAGGTCGTGGCCGGTGTGACGCCGAGGATCAACACGACCGACGGCTTCGCGGAGATCAGCAATCAGGGGTTTTCGCAGATCCGGATCAACGGCGGCCCGGCCTACGGCAACCAGTTCTTCCTGGACGGCGTTTCCAACTCCGCGGCGGTCCACAACGAGATCAGTGTGGTGCCGATGGTGGACGCGGTGGCCGAGTTCCGCGTGGAGACGAACGCGCTGAAGGCCGAGTTCGGCCAGACGTCGGGCGGCGTTGTGAACGCCGTGACGAAGTCAGGCGGCAACGAGTTTCACGGCAGTCTCTATCACTTTCTTCGTAACGACGCGCTGGACGCTCGCAATGTGTTTTCGACACAGCCCGATCGGCGCACAGGCCGGATCAAGCAGGTGCTGCGCTACAACCATTTCGGCGGAACCGTGGGCGGGCCGGTGCTCATTCCGAAGATCTACAACGGCAAGAACCGGACGTTCTTCTTCGCCGGTTATGAGCAGTGGAAGTGGCGGTCGACCGGCTCGCCGCGTATCGGCACGGTCGCAACCGATTTGCAGCGCGCCGGAAACTTTTCTGCGACGCGCACGCCCCAGGGAGGTTTAATCCCCATCTATGACCCGGCCACCACGCGCCGGAATCCCAACGGCGCCGGTTCGATCCGCGACCTGTTTCCGAACAACATCGTGCCGCAGAACCGGATGGACCCCTTGTCGCTAAAGGTTCTGCCGTTCATGCCGTTGCCGAACGCCACGCCGACGGACACGAATACGAACACAAACAATTTCGTCTCGCTTGTTGGATCGCTCTCGGATCAAGGAGTGACAAATACGCGTATCGATCACCGGTTTAACGACGCGGATTCGATCTTTTTCCGCTATTCGTCCACGCGCAATACGCGGAACGACCGCGGCTGGGGCCTGGGGCCAGCCGATCCATCGGCGCGCAACGACCAACGCGACAACCACAACGCCGTGTTGAACCACTTGAAAATTCTGTCGCCGTCGATTCTCAACGATTTTCGATTCGGCGCCACCCGCCAATGGCTGCCTTTCCTGCATCCCAGCTTCGATCAGAACTGGCCGCGACAGCTTGGCTATCCGTCCATCATTCCGCAGGATCAGTTTCCGCCGGTGCAGGTAGCGGGACTGCTCAACATCGGCAGCGCGGCGTTTTCGGGCGGACTGCGCGCGCAGCAGATTATTCAGATCGCCGACTCGCTCACTATCACGCGGGGCAATCACAACTTCAAGGCCGGCACCGATTTTCGGTGGTGGCGGTTGAGCTTTATCAACCGTTCGCAGCCGTCGGGTTCGTTTAACTTCAATGCCGACCTGACGAACAATCCGCAGAGCCCGGCCGGCACCGGTTTCGGCATGGCGACGTTCTTGCTGGGAGAGGTTTCGAGCGGAACGCTGGGCGTTCGGCCGTTTTTCCAGTTCCGCGCCAACCCGTTCGCGGTATTTCTGCAGGACGACTGGAAGATCACACGCCGCTTGACCCTGAACCTAGGCGTTCGCTACGACGCCAGCTTCGGCGGGACCGAACTGCACAATCGAGCGTCGAACTTCGATCCGGTGGCGATCAATCCGCAAACCCGGCTACCCGGAGTACTCAACTACGCCGGGGCGGGGGACTATCCGCGGACGATTGTCGATCGCGACCACAACAATATTGGCCCGCGATTCGGTTTCGCCTGGGATCCGAAGGGGAACGGCCGCATGGCGATTCGCGGCGCCTACGGCTTGATTTACTCGATGGTTGAATCCGGCAACCTGAATCCGGACAACGCCAACGCTTTCGGCTACTCGGTGGACACGCCGTTCGCCTCGGCCCAGCCTGGTATCGAACGAGCGTTCCGGTACAGCGCCGGCCCCGCTTCCCTGGTCCAGCCGTTGGGCGCGGCGGGCGGCCCTAGCGCTTCCCGCGGCTTGGACGTGCGCGCGCAGACGCGTGGTGCGCAGACTCCCTACATACAACAGTGGAATTTTGCGATTCAACGCGCGGCCGGCGCCGGTTGGGTTGTGTCCGGCGTCTACGCGGGCAGCAAGGGGACGAAGTTGTTCGGCGCGAACTACAACCTGAACCAGTTGGACCCCGTGCACTTCGCGTTCGGATTGCGTTTGCAGGATTTGGTGGACAACCCGTACTTCGGACAAATCACAGCGGGACCGCTCAGCGCGGCGCGCGTGCAGAGGCAGCAAATTTTGCGGCCCTTTCCCGACTACGGCTCGGTGTCGACTTGGGCGAACAACGGCCTCAGCACCATCTACCACTCCTTGCAGGCCTCGCTCGAGAAGCGCTTCTCCGGCGGCGTCTCCGCGCTGTTGAGCTACACCAAGAGCAAGCTGATCAGCGAGAGCCAGGCCATCGGGGGCGGCGGCGACGCCGCTGCCGGCTCCGGCGACTACCGGATCGGGCGTTTGAACCGGAGAATCGACCGGGCCATTGACTCCGACGACGTGTCCCAGCGCATGGTGGCGAGCGGCCTGTGGGAACTGCCCTTTGCCAAAAACTCCGGCCGGATGACGCGCGGCGCATTCGGCGGTTGGCAGTTGAATGGGATTTGGACTCTGCAAACGGGCACGCCGCTGGTGGTGCGCGGGACAAACAACTTCACCGGCATCGGCTACCCCAACGTAACCGGAAATCCAACTCTGCCGCGCGGAGAGCGGACTCCCGCACGCTGGTTCAATACCCAGGCTTTCGCAAATCCCCCGGATTTCACCATCGGCAACGCGCCACGCACGCTGCCGTCGACGCGCGGCCCCGGCCTGAACGACTTGAGCTTTTCGCTGTTCAAGACGTTCAGCCTGAAAGAGCGGTTCCGGCTGGAGACCAGGTGGGAGCTGTTTAACGCTTTGAATACCGTAAACTACAACTTGCCGAACACCGGTTTTCAACCCAGCCGCCCGCTACCGGGACAGGTAGAGACGAACCTAAACGTCAATTTTGGGCGTATTCTGTCCGCCTTAGAGCCTCGGCGCATGCAGTTCGGTTTGCGCCTCGCGTTCTGAGCGGAAAAATTTTCAAGAGATACTTGCAATCGGTTTGCATTCAGGTATCCTAGTAAAAAGCAATGTCGTTGATCATGGTTCGGACAGTTTGTTGCGAAACGTACAAGTGCACCGGCACTCGTTGTGCGATTTGCCCGAATCGCCCCGAAAACCGCGAGGCGATGGAGTCCTACCAGCAGAACGCAAACTCGACCTCGTTTGGGCGGCGGTTCACGATTCCTCCGAAACCGGTGGAAGCCAATATTCCCTAACCCTACCGGGCGCCGTTTTGCGGTCTAATCGCTAGATGGGGAAAACATGGAATCGCGTTGAGGAGGTGTTCAACGCGGCGATGGAGCTGCCGGTTGGGCGGCGCACCGAATTCGTCCGCTCCCAATGCAGCGGAGCCGCGTACGCGGAGGTTATGGAGCTTTTGAAGGCGGAGGGCGGGATGGGCGAGTTCCTCGCCGCGCCGCTCACCGATTTCCGAGGGCAGATTTTTGGCGCATACCGCGCCGTCCGGGAAGCGGGCCGGGGCGGCATGAGCGTCGTCTACGAGGGAGAGCGGATCGACGGCGACTTCGACAAGCGAGTGGCCATCAAGGTCGTTCTGGTTCAGGCGGCCGGCGAGACGAGAATCCTGGCCGGTTTGGAGCACCCGAACATCGCGAGGCTGCTGGATTCCGGGGTCACCGAGTTCGGCTTCCGCTATCTGGTGATGGAGTACGTCGACGGGGTTCCGATCGCGGAGTACTCGAAGCCGCACGGAACCGACCGCAAGCTCCGGTTGTTGCTGCAAGTGTGCGCCGGTGTTCAGTACGCGCACCGTTCGTTGGTGGTTCATCGCGATTTGAAGCCGGATAACATTCTGGTCACGGCCGATGGGACCGTGAAGCTGCTCGACTTCGGGATCGCCAAACTTCTGGAGAGCGGGGCCGCCGCGCAGACCACCGGCGTGCGCGCTTATACGGCCGACTACGCCAGTCCCGAACAGATTCTCGGAAAGCCGGTCACAACCGCGGCCGATGTGTATTCACTCGGCGTTCTGATGTGCGAACTGCTCGGCGGAAGCGTGCCCCGGAGGTTGACGGGTCTCGAGATCGGCGAAGTCGTGGAGCGGGTGGGCCAAGAAGAGGTGCGCGACGTTCCTATGACCGGCGATCTGGCCATTATCGCCAGAAAAGCTCTGCGGCGGTCGCCGGAGGAGCGCTACGACTCGGTCTCGGCGTTCGCGCGCGACATTGAGAACTACCTGAACCGCCTCCCGATCGAAGCCCGGCCGCCCAGCTTTGCCTACCAGTTCGGAAAGTTCGTTGCGCGAAACCGATGGGCTGTTGGAGCGGCGGCGGTGGCCGTAATAGCGTTAAGCGTCACGGGGGGCATTGCTTTCTGGCAAGCGCGGTTGGCCGCGGCCAGGTTCGATCAGGTGCACTCGCTGGCGCGCTCGGTGATGTTTGAGATGCATGACGCCGTGGAATCGCTGCCGGGCTCGCTGCCGGCGAGGCAGATGATCGTAACGCGCAGCTTGTCCTACCTCGACGCTCTGGCGAAGGACGAAAACGCACCGGAACAGGTGCAACTGGACGTCGTTCGGGGCTATTTGCGCATGGCGGACATCCAGGGGAAGGACCTGGGCGGCGCATCGATTGGCAAGACGGAGGACGCGCTAGCGAGCGCCCGCCAGGCTGTCGCCATCGCGCGGCGCTTGCAACGGCGCAGCTCGGATCCGGCGGTGCGGCGCGCTCTGGTGGAGGGACTGCGAGCCGTTTCCAGTGCGTCTACCCTGCGCGGTGATAGCGACGGAGCGATCGCCGCCGCGACTGAGTCCGTGGCGCTCGCTCGCGCCGGCACGGACCGGGGTCAACTGGCCTTCGCGCTGAAGCAGCTAGGGGATGCCCTCGCGCGAAAGCGAAAGGACAAGGAAGCGGTTGAACTGTTGCGTGAGTCGCTGGCGCTGCGCAAGGAACTTGCCGAGGCGGCGCCAAACGATCCGCGTGCGCAGCAGCGTCTCGCGGAGGCGCACCATTGGCTGGCGACTACGCTATTGAACGGCCGCGACTTCGCCGGGGCTGAGCCGCACGCGCGGGAGGCCTATAGACTCGACAAGATTCGCTTCGAGGGTCCCGACCGGCGTGCCGCGCGTGCGAATCTCGGGGTTGACATAGGTCTGCTGGCGGCGCTTGCCGGACGGAATGGCCGGCACGAGGAATCGCGGGTGCTGTACGTGGAGCAACTGGCCATTCGCAGAGAGATTTTGGCGGAGGATCCCAAGAGCGCTGTCGCGCGGATGCGTGTGGCTGCCTCGCTCGACCGGTTGGGCCGGGCTTCACTTGATTCCGGTCATAAGGCCGAGGCCGTGAAACACGGTGAGGAAGCGGCCGTCGAGTTCCGAGCGATGCGCGCCGCCGATCCAGGGAACCAGTCAATACGGTTGGAGGCCTTTTGGGCCTTCTCGGACCTGGCGCAGACCTACGACGGGCTCGGGAATCGTGCGAGAGCGTGTGGATTGGGCCGGGAGGTGCTGGCGGTGGTTGAGGGGAAGGCCACGGAGTCGTTCCGGGCCCAGACGGCGCCTGCTGTGAAACGGGCCAAAGCAATCGTGGCGAAGTGCCCGGGCGGCTAAGGCTTAAGGGTGTCTTCCAGGATATGGCTCAACTTGCGATGCTTGGACTCGGCGGTCCTGAGTTCGTCCGCCAGATGCATGCAGGCCAGAATCGCGATGCGCGAGGCGTCGGTGTTGGCGCCCCGCGCGATCTTGTTCATCAGCTCATCCACCCGGTGGGCGAGCTCTTCCACGTCGGCTTCATCTCCGGTTGTAGCCAGGGAGAACGACTGATTGAAAATGCTGACGCGTACTGTTTTCTTTTCTGGTGCCGCGCCGTTGGACATATTAGGTAGCGCTCAATAGGTCCATCTGTCCCAGCAACTTTTCGATGCGGGTCTTCACCTGCTTGCGTTCCGCCAGCAGAAGTTCTAACTCTTTTTCGGCTTTACCGCTGTTGGCTCTAAAGTCCGCCAGCACGGACTCCGCTTGTTCGCGCGCGGTGGTAGCGGCCTGCGCCATGGACTCGGCCGTGGCCAGCCGGGCTTTGAGCTGAGCGTTCTCTTCCTTGAGGGACGTTACAAGATTGACGGCCCGGAGGACACGATCCTCCAGGCCGCTCAACGAGTCTGCATCCTCCAGTTCGAAATCCATAGTGTGATTCCTCTGGGGTTGGGGTGTTAGGCGATCGCCGCTTTGGCCTTATCTACAAGCGATGTGAACGCGGCGGCGTCGTTGGTTGCGATGTCGGAAAGGATCTTCCGGTTGAGGTCGATGGAAGCCTTCTTCAGGCCGTCCATGAACTTTGAATAGGAGATGCCATTGGCGCGGCAACCGGCCGAAATGCGAACGATCCACAGCGAGCGGAAGTCGCGCTTCTTCAGGCGGCGGCCCTTGTAGCCGTATATCAGCGATTTTTCAACGGCTTCCTGCGCGAAGCGGTGCAGCTTCGATTTGTTGAGGAAAAAGCCTTTCGCAAGTTCGAGTGTTTTCTTGCGATTGTCGGTACGCTTTGTACCGCGTTTTACTCTGGGCACGTTTTACTCCTTGTTGTTTTTCGTTTCAGTAGGTATTACCGGCGGAACGGGCACGTGCCTCGCGCCTCGGCCGCTCGGGTGGTTTAGCCGGCTGCCTAGTAAGGCAGCATCCGCGCCATTTCCGGGGAATTGGCGGGATCCATGATCGTGCCTTGGGCAAGACGGCGCTTCCGGCCGGACGATTTGGAGGTCAGGATGTGGCGCGCGAAAGAATGACGGCGCTTAACCTTGCCCGTACCGGTCCGTTTGAAGCGCTTGGCGGCGCCTTTGTGGGTCTTCAACTTTGGCATGGATTGTATTCCTAAGAGGTGGGACGTGCGCAAAACGCACGTTCTCTTAGTATACCAGCCCTCGTTACTTCATGGAAGCGAGGGCTGCCAAACCGGCGGCGGCGATCTGACCGTCCTGCTGGGAGGTCACACCGCTGACGCCAATCGCTCCGATAAACGCGCCGTCCACGGTCAACGGCAAGCCACCTTCTACCGGCAATACGTCCGGCAGTTTCAGCACGGCGTTGCGGCCGCCGGCCACGGCGTCCTCAAGGACTTTGGATGGACGCTTCATTTTGATCGCGGTGCGAGCCTTCATCTGGGCGATGTCGACTGACCCGATCTGGGTGCCGTCCATCTTCTCCAAAAAGAGCAGGCTGGCGCCTTCATCGACCACGCAAATAACCACGTTCCAGTTGTTTTTCCGGGCTTCCGCTTCAGCTGCTGCAACGATCTTCTTGGCAGCTTCCAGGGTGAGTGTCTTCTTTGTTGCCAATTGGGGAAAGGCGGGCAGGGCAATCAGGCTGAGGGCTATGAGAAGTTTTCGCATGGTTTTGAGGGTATCAAATGGGGTCTCCGAACAATAACTAGATAAAAAGATCCGGTTATCGTATAATCGTCCTGGATGTTCTCAACCACTCTCGAATATGCGCTGCGGGCTGTAACGTGGCTAGCGGCGCACCCGGACGAACCGGCGACCGCGACACGCATCGCCGAGGCCACATTGGTGCCGGAGGACTACTTGTCGAAGGTCCTGCAACAATTGGCCCGGGCCGGCGTCGTGGATTCCCAGCGAGGCCGCAATGGCGGTTTCCGGCTGGCACGACCCGCATCGGAGATCTCGATGCTGACGGTGGTCAACGCGGTGGATCCGATTCCGCGTATTCAAACGTGCCCGCTGGGACTGAAGGAACATGGCGTGAACCTGTGTCCGCTGCACCGGCGGCTGGACGACGCATATTCCCTTGTGGAGCGGGCGTTTGCGTCGACGACGTTGGATGAACTGATCGCAGGCGGCAAACAGCATCTTCCGTTGTGCGCGACCGGATTGGAGGTGCTGCATGCGCGCTAGTTTTTGGTTTTTGTCCGTGGCCGCCTTCGCCGGGCTCGGCGGATCGTTCCTGGTCTCGCTCGATCACGAGGCGATCGAATACACGAAACGTCCGACGAATGACCCCATTACACGCCTGAATCGGAAGCTTGCCGACGGCCGCGAAAAACTCTCCTTTCGCGATGACGGCACCGGTTATCTGGCCGCCGTCCTGAAGGTGCTGGACGTGCCGGTCGAGTCGCAGGTCATGGTGTTTTCGAAGACCAGTTTCCAGGCGCCCCGCATCACACCGCGGATGCCCCGCGCTCTCTACTTCAACGACGACGTGACTGTCGGCTTTGTGCAGACAGGCGATGTTGTCGAAGTCACGTCGCTCGACCCGCAACAGGGTGTTATCTTTTATTCGCTCGATCAGGAAGATCTGGCCAAGCCTCGCTTTGAGCGCCGCGATACGTGCTTGCAGTGCCACCAATCCACGGCGACCTTGGGCGTGCCGGGCCTGGTCGTCCGAAGCGTAGTCTCGGAACCCTCCGGCTACCCCATGTTTCAGGCCGGCACGAAGATTACCGATCATCGCAGTCCCCTTGAGGATCGCTGGGGCGGCTGGTACGTAACCGGCAAACAGACCGGCAAACACATGGGGAATATGGTCGCGGTGGAGCGGGATAAGCCGGAGTCGCTGCAACAAATTCAAGGCCGCTTCGATCCGGCCCGGTACCTGACGCCGAATAGCGATGTCGTGGCACTAATGGTGCTGGAGCACCAGACGCAGATGACCAACCTGCTGGTCCGCGTGAACTTCGAGGTACGTCATGCACTGCACCACCAGCGGACGATGAACGGCATTTTCGGCGATCCGCCGGCCACCCGTTCCGATTCCACACGGCGCCGCATTCGCGAAGCGGCCGAAGAACTCGTCGACTACTTGCTGTTCGTCGAGGAGGCGCCGCTGCCGGGACCGGTCATCGGTTCCAGCGGCTTCGCAGAGAAGTTTTCTGGGAGAGGACCGTTCGACCCGCAGGGAAGGGGACTGCGCCAGTTAGACCTGACGAAGCGGTTGTTCCGTTTTCCGTGCAGTTACATGATCTACTCAGAGGCGTTCGACGGAATGCCGCCGGAGGCGCTCGACGCGGTGTACCGACGATTGCATACGGTTCTCACCGGCAACGCCATGGGCAAGAAGTACGCTGGATTGACCGTTGCGGATCGGCGCAATATTCTAGGCATCCTGAAGGCGACAAAGCAGGGGATGCCGGCGTACCTGAAAAACGCTACTCTCTAGGTGTGTGGGAAGCCCTGGAGCGGCGTCGGGCACTGCTGATCGCGCCCTTCGCTTTTGCCGGTTTGGTCGCGTTGACTTCGCGCCGCGGCACGGTGGAGACCGTTTTGCCCGGACCGGTGGAAATCGCCGAGTTCGACGATAACGACGGGCGGCCGCTCGGCGTGCAAACCGTGGAGAGAGTGGTGTTGGAGCCGGCCGATTGGCGAGCCCGTCTTTCGAACCAGGCATTTTATGTTTTGCGCCATGGCAGCACCGACACACCCTTTACCGGTACCCACCATGCCGCAAAGGAGCGAGGCCTTTACCGCTGCGCGGGCTGCGGAACGGCGCTGTTCCGCTCGACCGAAAAATTCGATTCCGGCACCGGCTGGCCGAGTTTCTGGGCGCCTGCCGACGCGCGCAACGTCCGCACTCGCACGGATGTGGAATTGGGGCTGGAGCGGATCGAGGTCGCCTGTCAGCGCTGCGGCGGACACCTCGGCCACGTCTTTCATGACGGTCCGGAGCCCAGCGGCCTTCGCTACTGTATCAACGAATCCGCGCTGCGATTCGTGGCCCAAGGGCGTATGATGTGAGGAGCATGGTCACACGCCGCATTCTACTCTCTACAGCGCCAGCCGTCTTGGCAGGTGCACCCAGAACCTGGGCCGAGGTGGAGAAGATCCTGGCGAGCGGGAATGTGAAGGGGAAACTTTTGAAAGAGGACCTGCCAACACCGTCGTTGGTCGTCGATCTGGATGCGCTGGAATCGAATATCTCGACGATGACGGGGTACCTGAAGCAGCAGGGCCGCGCGTTTCGTCCGCACGCGAAGACCCATAAATGCGCCGAGATTGCTCATCGCTGTCTGAAGGCGGGCGCCGTAGGCGCGTGCGCCGCCAAGATCGGCGAGGCCGAGGTGCTGGCCGATCGGGGAGTCGGTGGCCTGCTGCTCACGACAGCCATGGTGGGCCGGTACCGGATTGAGCGGGCCGTGCGGCTGGCCGCACGGAAGCCGGACACCATTTTCGTTGTCGACAACGCACAGAACACGACCGACCTGAATGAGGCGGCCCGGGCCGCCGGCAAGAAAATCAATGTCGCGGTGGACCTAGCCGTCGCGGGCCGCACCGGCATCACGCCCGGCGAGCCTGCCGCCGGCCTGGTGGAACATATTGTGAAGCAGCCGAACCTGAAGTTCAAAGGCATCCAGGCCTACGCGGGCCACTGCGCTCACATCTTGGGCTTCGAAAATCGCAAGAAGGGTTCCGAGGAGGCTATGGGCAAGGCAGTGGAGACCCGGCGCATCCTCGAGAAAAAGGGGATCGAGTGCTCCTGGCTGAGCGGCGGTTCCACTGGGACCTACAATATCGATTCCCACATCGACGGCATTACCGAGATTCAGCCCGGCAGCTTCCTGTTCATGGACATCGACTATAACCGCATCGGCAGCAAGGATGGCGGCGAATTCTACGGCGACTTCAAGAACTCGCTGACCGTCCTGGCCACCGCCTACAGCAAACCCAGCGACGATTTCGTGATCCTCGACGCTGGCCTAAAGGCGTTCTCCACCGACAAACCCTTCCCGCCGGAGGCCCGCGCGCTGAAAGGAACGAAATTCTCGTTTGGCGGCGACGAGCACGGAAAGCTCGACCTGCGCGGGGCCGCGAAAAAGGTAAACCTCGGTGATCGTGTGGAACTGGTTATCCCGCACTGCGATCCCAGTGTGAACCTCTACGATAAGATGATCGCAGTTCGCGGGCAGCAGGTGGAAGCCATTTGGGCGGTCGACGCCCGCGGCAAAGTGCAGTAACCGTTACGTTAACAGCCGAAGTACTAGCGCGCCGTAGATCCCGGCCGCCACATCGTCCATGACGATGCCAACGCCGCCGGGCAGCTTTTCAAACCACCGGACTGGCGGGGGTTTCAGGATGTCAAAGGCGCGAAAAAGGGCGAAAGCCATCAGCCAGGTCCATGGGGAGGCCAGGCTGGTTGCGCCCAGCAGCGTAATCCACTGTCCGATTACCTCGTCGGCCACTACTTCCTGCGGATCCTTCGCGCCGTTTCGCTTCGCGTAGGTATCGGCCGCCCAGATAAATGGCAGGAGGGTCCCAGCGACCAGCCACGGCATGTGGCCCGGCAGCAGACAGGCGACAGCCAGACCGCCCAGCGCCCCGGCGGTCCCGGGACCCTTCGGCACATAGCCGCAGCCGAACCATGTGGCGATCCACGTCGCCAGGCGTCCGCTCAATTCGGCTTCCCGTCGACCGGAAAGTTCTCCAGATCTTCCGGCGGAATCGGCGAGGAAATCACATATTTCTCCGACGCCCAATTCCCTAGGTCCAGCAGACGGCAGCGCGGGCTGCAGAACGGCATCTCCGGATCGGTGAATGCCACTTCCTTTTTGCAGATGGGACACTTCATACGAGCGATTTTAGCGATGCGGCAGGGCGTTCGGCACATTGTGCGCGGCCAGAATGGGGAACAGTGGACGCGGCGGCGCCGGCTGGGCCACGCCTGTATCCAGCAGTTCGCCTTCCAGATCGTAGTCGTGTGCCTTGGTCACACGCATCCGGCGGAACTGGCCGGGCGCCAGCGGTCCCTCGCCCGGATCGGTGATGTAGCAGACGCCGTCGATATCCGGGGCTTGCGTGGAAAGACGCGCCTCCCACAGTAGCTCCGATTCCTTCGACGGTCCTTCCACCAGCACTGTGCATTCGCTGCCCACCAGTTGCTTATTCCGGCGCAGGCTGATCTTGCGCTGCACGGCCATTAATTTCCGCTTGCGGTTATAGATGGTCTTCGCGTCCACCTTGCCGTCGAGCTTCCAGCTTTCGCTTGTGTCCTCATCGGAGTAGGTAAAGACGCCCAAACGGTCAAACCGGGCGGCCTCGGCGAATTGGCAGAGTTCCTCAAAATCGGCCGCCGATTCACCGGGAAAGCCTACGATCATCGACGTTCGAATCGCTACGCCCGGAATGGTGGCGCGGATTCGCTCTAGCAGTTTCAGGAACTGATCGCCGTTCGATCCGCGCTTCATGCGTTTCAATATGTTACGCGAGGCGTGCTGCAGCGGCATGTCGATGTACTTCACCAGCGCGGCGTTGGCGGCGATGGTGTCGAGCAGCTTCTGCGTGACGCGATTGGGATAGCAATACAGGAAGCGCACCCACTTTTCGTGATCCGTGGGGATCTGGGCCAAGCGCTCCAGCAGCACAGCCAGTCCGTCCTGCAGGCCCAGATCCTCGCCGTAACAGGTGGTATCCTGGCCGATCAGGTTGATCTCGCGCACACCTTCCTGAAATAGGTTCGTCGCCTCGGCGATCACGCTCTCGAACCGCCGGCTGCGAAACGCGCCGCGGTACTGTGGGATCACGCAGAAGGTGCAAGGATGATCACAGCCTTCGGCGATCTTCATGTAGGCGAAATGGCGCGGCGTGGTACGGACGCGCGGCGTCAGATCGTGATACAGATATGGCGCCGGGGTTTCGGCTTTTGGTGTCAGTCCCTCGCACAGAGCTGCGACCTTGTCGAGTTCGTTGGTGCCAAGTACCGCGTCCACTTCGGGAAGCTGTTCGGCGATCTCGTTCCGGAACCGCTCCACCAGACAGCCGGCCACAACCAGGCGCTGGGCGCGACCGGTTTTCTTGTACTCGGCCATCTCCAAAATCGTGTCGATCGATTCTTTTTTCGCGGGGTCAATGAAGCTGCACGTGTTGACGACAATAACGTCCGCTTCTTCCGGCGACGCGGTAAGCGTGTGGCCGGAGGAAGAGATGTTGCCCATCATCACCTCCGTGTCAACGAGGTTTTTAGGGCATCCGAGGCTAACGAATCCGATTTTCAAGCGAATACTCCAGCATAACAACTGGGTCGTGGGGCGCGGAAGAGGTTTGCGGCTGCCGGGCTGCCGGTAATGGCGTCAAAGTGCCCGGCGACCCGACTACTGCCGATCCTTGCCGCTGTGGCTTACCTGCGGTCCTCGCTCCTTCGCCTCGATAACCCACATGAATCGGACGGCGTCAGCCAATTCATCTCCATCTCGCTCGGAGTCCAAACGGGCGTCTGAGGCATGCGCGACGGCGATGTGGCCAGTCTCCGAGACGGGCCCGGGACCTCCCACTGTCGATATTCGACTCAAAACCAACAAACCTTGACTTACTCGACCGTCAACATCCCCGGCGCCGCGATGGCCACGGTCTCCGGCGCGTAGTAAAACCGCGCCGTGGCCGGTGGCACGGTAGCGATCATTCGCAGCGCGGGCAGCATCCGGAACTTGATCTCCTGCACTGCCGTTTGCGCCCACAGGTAGAAAGTGACGCGGTCCGGATAGGCTTCGTGGCGCGCGCGGCTCAAGTCGATCGACGATTCGTCGACGCGCGCGCCGGGCGGCAACGGTATGTCCACCAGCAGCATGTTCCCGTTGCAGCCGCCTTCACAGCGGACGCTCGTTGCCACCTCCACCGCTTCGTTCCGGCTTACCGTTTCTTTTCCAAGCCTGGATTCGACCGTCAACCGTAGCGCACCCAAACGTGCGGGCTGTGGCGCTTGCGGCCATGGGGCGCTGTACTCCCCCACCAACTGCGAGTCGAGAGGAGCGCTGGATCCGGATTCGATGACAATGACGTTCTCCCCGCCGTTGGCGAGATGGGTGAGCGACAGCGTGCGGGAATCCGCGGCGGAAAGTTTCACCGGTTCCATGGCCGTGCCGTTGGCGGTCACCCGGACAGCGATGTCTTCGGCCGCCGCTCTAGGCGTATGGCGGAGCAGAGTATCCATTGCCAGCACGGTCGTCTGCGAAGTTCTCCAGATTCCCTGGGAATCCCGAGCCCGCAGCAGCGCGCCGTGGGCGCGGCTCGTCAACTCCCGGTGGGCCGGGTCTGGCGAAGCGAATAGCGCCGCCGCCGCCCGTGCCGTTGTGTCCATGGACAGACGGCTGACGGAGTACCCAAAATACGAACGCTCCCCAGCGGGCCAGTACGTGTCCGCCCCGCTTTGCTCGGCAAGTTGGGCGATGCGCGCCAACCCTTTCGACGCGAACTTTTCGTCCCCCAAGATCTGCGCCGTCAGTGTTGCCAACACGATATCGTTACTGTTTGCATCACTTCCAACGGCTTTTGCAACCTGAGGCCACACACTCTTCGCGGCGTCCCTATGGCCGGTGACGGCCAGCGAGTACGTGACATAAGTATCGTCCGAGATCCGGCCCCACAATCCGTCCCGATTCCGTGCGGCCTCTAGAAATTTGCTGAATGAATCCACTAGTTCCCGCGCATTCGCGCGGTGGGCGAACTGCAATGCGTAGGCAGTGAGCACAAGGTCCGCGTTTCCGCCGGGCCAGTAGGACAGTCCGCCTTTCGAGCGGCGAGACGCCAAGCTTTGGACCGCCGATGCGATCGCCTGTCTCGCCCCTTCGGCTCGCCGCCCCTCCGGAAATTGCTCCAGATACAGAACGGACGAAAATGCGGTGGAGGTGATCTGCTCACCGCAACCGTGCGGCAGTTGGACCAACGCTTCGATAGCGGCTTCGAGCCGCGATTCCAGTCCGCTCCGCAGACGGAGTTCCAATTCCCCGCGCGTGGCCGGGAGCGTTACCCGCAGCTCCGACCGGCCGCCGCGATAGGTCGAGTCGGCGGTGAACAGCTTCGTGCCGCGAGGTTCCACCAGCAATCGCCTTGTCAGCGCGTCTGAGTGCGTGCTTCCCCTGGCCGTTACAGATAGGTCCGCGGCTTTCGTGGCCGCCCTCGCGGTCACCAGCAGAGGAAGGAGGGCCGACGCGCCGGCGTTCACCAGAGCCTGGCCGGGCGGTGATTCCACCCGCAGGCTCGGAGAAGCCTTTACGTCGATCTTCGATTTTTGCGCGGCGTCCGACAGATTGTGCAGTTGCGCCGGCAACTCGATGCGGTCGCCTTCCGTCAGCCGGACAGGCGGATCCAGCGTAAGGAAGTAGAGCAGGCGCGTGTCGAAGGCTGTGGTGGCGCTGGCGGAGCGGCCGAGCTCGTCCGAGGCAAACGCCTCCACATGCCAGGTTGTCAACGAGCCAGGCAGCCTCATCGATACCGAAGCGTTCCCGCGCTCGTCCGTTTCGAGCAGCGGTTGCCAGTGGATCACCTCGGGAAACTCGGTTCGAGGCAGGGGTGGCGGCGCGTTCTCAGTTGCCACCTCCGCCTGCGCCGATGCCGTTTGGGTGTCCACCTGCGGTGTTTCGCCGCTGACCTCGACGGACTGTGAGACCGTCCCTACGTCCAACTGCGCTTCGACGGGTGTGAGCGTGTTGGCATAGGCGGCGACATTATCGATCCGCAGAGTCCGGAAACCGGGTGCATAAAATTGAAGCGTGTAGACGCCGGGCTCGATCCGGACGAACGTGAACGAACCGGATTCGTTGGACTGGGTGGACGCGACACGTGCCGCCGGAACGCGATTCCCTCTGAACAGTTCGACTTTGGCGTTCGCGATAGCGGCGCCGGTCGCATCGACCACGTCACCGAAGACTGCTGCGCTCCCAGCCAGTACTCGTCCCGCCGCAGTTGCAGGCGCCTCAAGGATCGGTGCGCGAAATCGTGCGAGCAATGCGGGTTCGGCGCCCGTTGTCCAAATTTCGATCGTTCTCGCGTGTACCTCCGGATCGAAGTCGTAGCGTGCGCCGCCGTAGTCCATTCGCGTGATTCGCCGATGCAGACTCGCCGCTTCTTTGTCGGTTGCGAAGCGAACCGCCAGAGGAGCGCCGGTTGCGTCACGAGGAAGCGTGATCCTGTGACTAGACAGGTGCCCGTTCCATTCGGACTGGTTGCCCGGCGGGCGCGGATTCGCGATCAGGCTGGCCTGGATTCGGTTCGCCGTCGACTTGAACCATTGGAACGAAGCGTAGCCGACGTCCTCATTCGCGCTGTTCACAAGCCGGTGTCCGAAGTGCCGGCCGTTCGGGACGAAGATCACCCGCAATCGCTGCCCCATTTGATCGGAGTAGGCGGCGGCCGGAATCCGCTGGCGGCGTAACCACGCCATTAGGTCCCGCGTGTCACTCGGCGCGTTGCGCTCCACATACCGTTCCAACCCTTCATAGAGATTCCATTGGTACCTGGTGGCCTCGAAGTCGTCAAGCGTGTCTGGGGTCATGTCTGGTCCGCTTGACCTGAGGACGATCTCCGCGTAACGGCTACTCAGTTCGACGGAATACCGCAACGGCCGGCCCCAAGGATCGGCTGGGAGCGCGGCAAGCAGCTTGGTTCTCCTAAACAGAGCTTCGATTTGTGACCGGGTTCGAACCGGGTGGTAGACATCGTAGGTTGAGCGCTCTCGCTCCTCGTGAAGGGACATCCACACACGGTGCCGAAAGGCTCCGAACTCTCTCGAAATCCGAACCGAGGGGATCTCGACATCCGCAGGCCGGCGAGGAACCCGTCTGGCGCCGATCATCCACCGGGCGTACTGCTGCCAGGCCGGGTCGTTTCGCTGCGCATCGGTAACGGCGTCAAGCTCGGAGGTTCGAAGCTTCGAGTTCCAATCGAACCCGCCGCCGCGCTGAAGCAGGGCTTGGTCGACGATCGCCAAACCCACCGACGCCGGGCGCCCATCCGTGTCCAGGAGCAGATCGGCCGTTTCGCCGGGCCGGTAGGAGGCGCTGCCGGTTCTGATATTGAACGCCAACCCGCGTGGAACCGGCGCGTAAAGGTTCGCTTCCGCCTCATGGAACGAGCCAGCGTTCGCGGTCAACGTCATTAAGCCGCGCATCTCCGGTTTCCAGGGGATCTCGATCTTGTTCGCGCCGCGGTGCAACGGCATCCAGCGCAGAAAATACAGAGAATCGTTCGCCATCACCCGGACAATCACGGACGGCAGGTCGGTCTGGGCGACAAGCGTCGCGTGAATCGGCTCGCCTGGGATCACGAGCGATTCGCCCTGAATAGTCAAAGGTTCGCCGATGGACCAGTTGGGATCGAATCCTACCGTTGACGCCCGCCACTGACCGGAAACCGTGCCGGTAATCCCAGCGAGCCCGTAGCGAGACGTTCTGGCCGCCTCCACGCCGTTGCGGAAAATTGGAACACCTTCGGCGGGCCGGCCGTCTGGCGTCGTGACGAAGAGCATGTGCGTCCCCGCCATGGTTCTGGTGCGCACCCGAAGAGCCTCCCGGCTGGTTCGCCATCGTTCGATCCGCTTCTCCGTGCGCCCGGTCAGAGGGTCGGTCGCGGCAATCTTGAGCTCTTCGCTGCCTTCCGTCGCCGTGTGCCGTAAGGTGGCGGAACCCCGGTCATCCAGCACCGCCCGGCCGCCAAGCGAATCCTCGATGAGCATTCCTATTCCCGGCCGCCCGTCCAGGTGCTTCGCCTCCACGCGAATCTCGACGGCTTCACCGGGCCGGTAGAAGGGCCGGTTCTTCGCCGCGCTCAACGCGAAGAGCGGAAGTAGATACGGTTTCACGGGAAACGTGTGCGTCCCATCAAGTCCATCTCCGTCGATCTCGAGCCGAAATTCTCCGGCCTCGGCGTTTTTCGGGATCGCAAACTCCCCCGCCGCGGCGCCAAACCTGTTCGTCGTCACCCGCACCTCCGCAACGTCTTGGCCCTCAGCGTTTTCCAGGTTCACGTCGAGTTCCCGCCCCGGTGCTGGCCGGCCGTCGGCATGCCTGGCAATCAGCCGGAAGCGAAACCGGTCGCCAGGCTGATAGACCGGCTTGTCCGTTTGCACGACGACGGAGCCCTCGGCGGCCGGCGAGAGCCAGATCTGCCGCAGTTGCGAAATGCCGTCGAGGTTGGCCGTTAGCTCCATGTGAGGATGACTTCCCTCGATGACCGGACGCATGCGCAGAACGGCGATTCCGTCCTTACCGGTTTGGGCTTGGACTCGCTGGTTCTTATACCTAAGGGTCACCTCCACATCGGGCAAAGGTCGTCCAGATCCCGGATGGTAGGTCCGGGCATGCACTACCGCAAATCCCTCGCTGTCCATCGTTGCCGGATGCACGGCGTCGAGGGTAAAGAGGGAGCGTGATAATCGACTAAGAGAATCGATGCCCTCCAGGGTCTGGCCGCCAACGGAGACGGTCCAGCGAATCCGTTGCGTGAGCCCAAACTCGCCCATAGCGTCCTTCGGGTAGCGGAGAGGTACCCGGACCGTTCCGGGGACCGCCGCCTTCACCGTGGCGCCACTCCGCTCATTGTCCTCCGGCGACAGCCAGGCCGCTGTGAATGTCCCCTCGCCGGGCGGTCCGGTCACCGATAGGGTCAGCTCATCCGCAACCCAACCGGTGGCCGCCGCCTTCCACGGTTGCGCGCCCAGCGGCACGCAGCTCAGTACCAACAATCCCCGAAGCATCTTGGCAACAGTATAGGGTCGGAATTTTGTGTCCTTTGTAAAATTGGCGGCTTTCGCCGCCAGCAGGTAAAATCAGAGGTGGTGAGGATCCTTTCGCGCCTTGGCGCACTCCTGGCGTTGCCGCTGCTTCCGGCACAGCAACTGGCCGAAATCCGCAATCTTGGCAAGGCGTTCTTTGAGAATCCCACAACGCATAGAGAGGCCGTGGCGCAATTCGCGAAGGCCGTCGCACTTAACCCGCGCGAACCCAAGGACCGGCTGAATTACGGACTTGCCTTGCTTCGCGCCGGTATGACAAAGGAAGGCATGGCCGAGTTGGAGCAAGTGCAGAAGGACCGGCCGGACCTTCCTCACACTTGGTTCAACCTGGGCCTGCAATGGAAGAAATTCGGCGAGACCGATAAGGCGCTGGCCCAGTTCCGGCGTTTTCTCGCGCTAGTTCCCGACGACGCCCCGGGCCATTACAATCTCGGGGTACTGCTAAAGCAATCGGGTGACATCGCCGCAGCGGTCTCCGAGTTTCGACGCACGTTGGAACTCGACCCCCGCCTGTTTGGCCCTCACTTCCAGCTCTTCAATCTCTACAGGCAGCAAGGCAAGGCCGACGACGCTAAGCGCGAACTAGACGCCTTCCAAAGCTTGAAGAAAGAAAAGGAGGGCGAGGCGGTCCCAGAGGATTTGGAATGGGGATGGTACTCGGAAATTCTCGACGAAGTCGAGCCGCAGACCGCGCCTTCCGCGCTTGTGGCGAAGTTTGCTAGCACACCCGTGAAGGTTCCCGTCGACGCCGCGACGGCGCATTTGGAAGTTGTTCCGGACGGGTTGCTGCTATCTTCGAATGCCGGTGTCTATCTGGTCAACCGCCAGGGACTCACGCGCTGGCGGGCCGCCGGTTTTCGTGCGGCGGCGGGCGACGCGAACAACGACGGTGTGATCGATGCCGCCGTGTTGACACCGAAGGGCGTGGAGCTCTGGACCGCTGGAAAACTCAACCGGCGCCTGGACGACGGCGTCTATCGAAACGCATTCTGGCTTGACTACGATCACGATTACGATCTTGACCTTCTTCTGCTTGGCGCGAAGCCGAAGCTGCTTCGTAACGAAGGCGACCGCGGTTTCAACGCGCAGCCCTGGCCATTTGGCGCCGGTGAACCGGTCCAGGCCTTCGCGCTTCGCGTCGAACCGGATTCGAAGGCGACCGACGTCGCCATGTCCTACGCCGACGGCAGCGTGCGGCTCCATCGTGATCAGTTGGGCGGCAAGTTCGTCACCGGTGCTCCGGTGCGGGGAACGCTCGCGCCGCCCTTCGATCTCAAGTCGACTGGACTTTACGAGTTCCAGGGCGCATGGCACGGCGCCGGCGATTTCAATGGCGACGGCCATCTGGAGCCGGTGGAACACGCTGTGGCGGACGATATCGACCGCGATGGCCGGGTGGATCAATGGGCGGTGACAGCCACGGGCCTTGTGCGCCAGATCAACACCTCGCTGCCGCGTGGCAACTGGATCACGGTGCAACTGGAAGGTGTGAAGAACGCGAAGCTCGCGTTTGCCGCGGAGGTGGAAGTGAAGGCGGGCCGCCTTTATCAGAAGCGCTTCTACACGGGTTCGCCGCTTACTTTCTCGTTGGGCGCCGCGAAAAGCGCCGACACTGTGCGCATCACCTGGCCGAACGGTTTGATTCAGAACGAGACGCGCCAACCGGCAAACAAAGCGTATCTCTACAAGGAGGCGCAACGGCTTAGCGGATCCTGCCCCCACATTTGGACGTGGAACGGCCGCGAGTTCGTCTACATTACCGATGTGCTTGGCGTCGCACCGCTGGGAGCGTCTTCGGGCGACGGCGAGTATTTTCCAGTCGATCACGACGAGTACATTCAGATTCCGCCTGCGGCTCTGCAGCCGCGAGACGGCAAGTTCGAGATCCGCATTACAGAAGAGTTGAGCGAAGTCGCCTATCTGGACGAGGTCCAACTGCTCGCCGTAGACCATCCAGCCGGCACAGTGCTGCACGTCAACGATAAGTTCAAGGCGCCGCCGTTTCCGGCGTTCAAACTCTTCGCGACGCGCACGCGCATTCCCGCCCGGCGGACGGGCAACACCTTCGACTTCGGTCCTATCGTGCCCGCGCGATCGTTGCTGGTGCTGACGGGTTGGGTCGACTGGGCCGATGGTTCCAACTTCCTGCAAGCCGCCCAAACGCGCGGCCGGCAAATGCGCTTTCCCAAGCTGGAGGCGCAGAACCCGGACGGCACCTGGCGCACCATCGTGGAGGACATGGGTCTCCCCGCGGGCAAGCCAAAGACCATCGTGGTCGAGCTTGGCGAACTGCCGTCGGGCCGGCTTCGCATCGATACCAACCTGGACGTTCATTGGACCGATGCGTTCCTGTCGTCCGACGTGACGCCGCCGAAAACGGTCACTCACCGGTCCCGGTTGCTGGACGCCGATCTGCACTTCCGCGGATTTTCCGCTGTCACAATTCACCCCGCTCGGCGGGAGCCGGAGCGCTTTCACTATGAGCGCGTCGCAGCCTCGTCAATGTGGAACCCCACGCCGGGCTTATACACCCGCTATGGCGACGTGAACGAACTGGCCGCCTCCGTGGACGACAAGCTGATCATTATGGGCAGCGGCGACGAACTGACCCTTCAGTTCGACGCAAATCTGCCATCCGTTGCAGCCGGGTACACGAGATCGTATCTTCTCAAGGTGGATGGCTGGGCGAAAGACCGCGATCCAAATACCGCGCATTCGCAAACCGTGCTGCCGCTGCCGCACCATGGCATGAGCCGGTATCCGTACCCGGCGACGGAAGCGCACCCCGGCGGCGATTGGATAGAGCGTTACAACACCCGTCCGGCGCTTCGATTGACGCGTCCGCTGGTGACCCGCCGGTGAACCGCGCAATTGCCATTCTCTTTCTGATTCTGCTTGCGAACACCGCTTACATCGGTGCGTTTGCCGAAGCCAGCATCTTCTACATGACCAACGTGCTGCTCCACCTGGTTCTTGGCATCGTGGTCTTTGCCCTGGGTGTCCGGCTTCTGCGCGGTCCGTTGCGGTGGCTTTCTATTGGAGTCTTCGTCACCGGCGCTAGTTTGGCATATCTTGGCGCTACTTTTCCGCAACAGCAACTCCTGTGGACGCATATTGGAATCGGTGTTCTCACCGCACTGTTCGTCGCCGCCGAATGGCCCAAGCTGCGAAACGCGGTGGCCGCGTTGACGCTTGCCGGTGCCGTCCTGGCGCTGTTTCCGCGAAAGGAAGCCCGCATCGTGAACCCGGACATCGTCCCGGTCAGCATGGAGGAAGAAGGCGACGGTCCGTCCAGCCCCTTTTTCCCATCCAGCGCTACGACGAACGTGAAGACCACCATTCCGTCGGATTTCTTCATGGATTCGAAGCTCTGCGGCGAGTGCCACAAAGACATCTACGAGCAGTGGAACTCGTCGATGCACCATTTCGCCAGCTTCAACAACCAGTTCTACCGGAAGTCGATTGAGCATATGCAGGACTCCGTTGGGACCACGCCGAGCAAATGGTGCGCCGGCTGCCACGACCATGCAGTGTTCTTCAACGGCCGTTTCGAAAAGCCAATTAAGGAACAGGTGGAAACGCCCGAAGCGCAAAATGGACTTGGCTGCGTTTCGTGCCATTCGATCTCGCACGTCGATTCGTCCATGGGCAACGGCGGCTTCACGATCGAGTACCCGCCTTTGCACGAACTCGCTTCCAGCCGCAACCGATACATTCGGGCGCTCGACAAGTTCCTAACCTACCTGGATCCTGAGCCGCACCGAAAGACCTTTCTCAAGCCCTTCATGCGCAAGGACAACGCCGAGTACTGCTCGACGTGCCATAAAGTACACCTCGACGTTCCGGTGAATAACTACCGCTGGCTGCGCGGCTTCAACGATTACGACAACTGGCAGGCGTCCGGCGTCAGTGGGCAGGGCGCGCGCAGCTTCTATTACCCGCCCAAGTCCCAGACCTGCGGCGATTGCCACATGCCGCTCGTCAAGTCCAACGATCCGGGGAACCGCGGCGGAATGGTGCACAATCATCGCTTCGCGGCAGCGAACACGGCCGTGGCGCATGTGAACAACGACGCCAAGCAACTGGAGGAAACACAAAAATTCCTGCAATCCGGGTTTATCACCGTGGACCTGTTCGCGGCCTCCCCCGTTCGCGGCAATGAACCATCGGAGAGCCGCCGGGGAGCGGGCGAAGCGGCGCAGCAGGCCATGACGACGTTCGGAGTCGGCGAAGAGGCCGAACAGAACACGCAGGTCTTTCTCCGCGAAGTGGGTGATGTGGCCGCGCCGTTGGATCGCGCCGGCGTGCAGTTCCAGCCCGGCGACACAGTCCGTCTGGACGCCGTGATTCGAACACGCAAGATCGGCCACTTTTTCCCGGGCGGCACCGTTGACGCCTTCGATATCTGGCTTGAACTCATCGGCGTGGACGCGGCGGGCAAGACCGTCTTTCACAGCGGCCGCACCAAACCGGATGGCCCCGTGGATCCGGGCGCTCACTTCTACCGTTCCTACCTGCTGGACGCGGAAGGGAACCACATCAACAAGCGCAACGCCTGGCAGGCGCGCAGTTCGCTCTATGTGCGCCTGATTCCGCCCGGCGCCGCCGACGTGGTTCATTACAAGTTCAAAATCCCAAAGGATGCGAAGGGTCCCATCGATTTTCACTTGAAGTTGAACCACCGCAAGTTCAGTCATTTCTACACGAACTTCTCGTTTGAAACCAACCCGCCTGTTCTTCCGATCACCACCATCGCCGAGGCGAAAACGGCGCTTCCTGTCGGGGCGGCCAAGACCGTTTGGAAACCCGTGATTCGCAAGGAAGACCGTGAGCGCTGGAACGATTGGGGCATTGGAATGCTATTGCAGGGTGATTTGAAAGGCGCTGAGTACGCCTTCCGCCGTGTAACCGAAGCGGAACCTAGTTATGCGGACGGCTGGCTAAACGTCGCGCGTGCGCTTATTCAGGAGGGTGAAACCGAGGCCGCGAAACCGTTTCTGCAAAAGGCCCTCCAACTGCAGCCGCAGCTAGCTCGGGCCCATTTCTTCCACGCGCTGGTGCAGAAGGCCGATGGCGATTACGACGCCGCGCTGGCCAGTCTGGCGAAGGTCACGGAGCAGTACCCGCGCGATCGCGTCGCGCAGAACCAGGTGGCTCGAATTCAGTTTCTGAAGCGCGACTACAAAGCCAGCGTCGAGGCCGGCCGCCTGGTCCTTTCGATCGACCCGGAAGACGTGCAAGCCCACTACACGTTGATGCTCGCCTATCGCGGTCTGGGCGACACGGCGAAGGCCGAGCGCGAACAGAAGCTCTTTCAGCGGTTCAAGGCGGATGAGTCCTCTCAGGCTATCACGCAGAAAACGCGGCTCAACAGCAAGGAAGCCAATAACGAACGCCAGATGATTCACGATCACGAGTCCAGCCTGTGAGAATCGTTCTCCTCCTCTCGCTCAGCCTCGCGGCGCAGCCTGTTCAGTTCACCGACGCCACTGCAGCAGCCGGAATCGCCTTCACGCATAACGCGGGCAAGGCCGGAAAACGGTGGCTGCCAGAGACAATGGGAGCGGGTTGCGCTTTCATCGACGCGGATGGCGACGGCTGGCCGGACATCGTTTTCGTCAATAGCCGGGACTGGACGCCCCGCGGCCGCCGCTCCACCCACGCCCTCTATCGCAACAATCGCAACGGCACGTTCACCGACGTCACACGGGGCTCCGGCCTTGACGTAGAGGTCTACGGACTAGGTGTGGCCTTTGCCGATATCGACAACGACGGCCGCGACGATCTCTACATCACCGCGCTCGAAGGCGACCGGCTTTACCGCAACGAAGGCAACTTCAAATTCAAGGACATCACCGCCGCAAGCGGTATCGTTAACAAGGGCTTCGGCTCCAGTGCCGCGTTTTTCGATTACGACAAGGATGGCCGCGCCGATCTCTTCGTAGCCAACTACGTGCAGTGGACCGCCCAGGGCGATGTCCGCTGCTCGCTCGACGGGTCGCAAAAGTCCTACTGCACGCCGGAGAGTTACAAAGGCATTCCGGGTAAGCTGTACCGCAACGCCGGCGGCCGGTTTGAAGATGTCACGCTCAAAGCGGGCGTCGGCGACCCTGGCTCGAAAGCGCTTGGAATCGCGGTGTTCGATTTCAACAACGACGGGTATTCCGATCTTTTCGTCGCCAACGACACACAGCCCAACAAGCTCTACCGCAACAACCGGAACGGCACGTTCACCGACGTCGCCGTCCAGGCCGGCGTTGCGTTCAGCGAGGATGGCGTCGCTCGCGGCGCCATGGGCGTGGACGCCATCGATCACGATGGCAGCGGCCGCGCCCATATCCTGGTCGGGAATTTTTCGAACCAGATGCTGGGCCTCTACCACAACGAGGGCAACGGTCTGTTCGTCGACGAAGCTCCGCGCAGTCCCATCGGCCGCGCCAGTCTGCTTTCCCTCGCCTTTGGCGTCTTCTTCTTCGACTACGATCTCGACGGCCGTCCCGACATCTTCGCCGCGAATGGCCATATCGAGGAGGACATTGGGCGCGTGCAGCCGAAGGTTACCTTTCAGCAGCCGCCATTGCTCTTCCGGAACGAAGGGAAGAGCCGGTTCGCCGATGTCAGTAAGCAGGTGGGCCTCGCATTTACGCGGCCGCTGGTCGCCCGCGGCGCCGTCTACGCCGATTACGACCGTGACGGCGATTTGGACGTGCTGATTTCCAATAACAACGGCCGCGCCGTGCTGTATCGCAACGATGGCGGTAACCGGAATAATTATGTCTCGTTCCGGCTGAAGGGCACCACATCGAACCGCTCCGCGTTGGGCGCCATCGTTCGCATCGGCTCCCAGTGGCGTGCCGTGCACAGCGGTTCCAGCTATTGCAGCCAAAGCGACATCGCGCTCGTATTCGGTTTCGGTTCGGAAGCCCTGCTGCCGAAGGTGGAAATCGAGTGGCCCAGCGGCAAACGGCAGACCCTGACCAACGTTCGGACCCGCCAGCATCTCGACATCCGGGAGCCGTGATAGCATCCTCAGGATATGCGTTACGCACTGCCGGCCCTGTCCGCACTTTTGCTTTCCTGTAACCCGGAAGAACTGAAGAAGAAGGAGACGGAGGCAGATATCAAGCTGACCGTCGCGGCGAGCGTCGCCTTCACTGAGGGTCCCGCGAAGGGTCCAGACGGATTCATCTATTTCACCGATGTTGCGAACAACCGCATTATGCGCCACGATCCGGGGACGAAGAAGAACGACGTTTTCCGCGCCGACTCGAATCGCGCCAACGGGCTGTTGTTCGATGCGCAGGGCCGCCTGATCGCCTGCGAGGGCTCCGATCCGGAACACGCCGCCCCGCGCGTCACACGCACCGACATGAAGACAGGCAAGGTGGAAGTGATCGCCGGAACGTTCGAAGGCAAATCGTTCAACGCACCGAACGATGTGACCATCGACGGCAAGGGCCGGCTGTATTTTACCGATCCGGTTCCCGATGCCACTTCGCAGGCGCCGGTGCGCACGAAGAACGCCACTGGCGTTTCGGGCGTCTATCGCATCGATACCGATGGGAAGATCTCCCGCATCCTCGTAGCGCCGGACACGGAGTGGCCAAACGGCCCCATGATCTCACCCGACGACAAGACGTTCTATCTAATTGAGGCCCACAAGAAAGAAGGCGGCACGCGCGCGCTCCGCGCCTTCGATCTGGCCGCCGATGGCACGGTCTCAAACATGCGCGTCCACTACAACTTCTATCCGGGCCGCAGCGCCGATGGAATGGCCGTCGACGAAAAAGGGAACATCTATGCCGCCGCCGGCCTTCATCGAAAACGTGGCACGCCGGAGACACTCGACACGGAATGCGGGGTTTACGTAATCGCGCCGAATGGCACGCTGACGAAGTTCATCCCGATTCCTGAAGACACGATCACCAACACGGCGTTCGGAGGACCGGACAACAAGACTCTCTACGTTACCGCTGGCAAATCGTTATTCCAATATCCGGTCGATACGCCAGGCCTGATTCGCTAGCTCTACTGCCGCCCTTGCTTGCGCATGTAGACTTCGAACTTGCGTTTCGCCCGCGCGAGTTTCCAGTCGCGATACCAGCCTTGCGCGACAGCGAACGGGTCGATGTCCGGCCCGCGGCGCTTGCCGAAAAATCCCGTGCGAATCAACAAATAGCCCACTAGCATGCCGCCCAGGTGCGCAACGTAGCTGACCGCCGAACTGCGCTGGGCAATGCCGTCGATAATCTGCACGGTGCCGAGGATCAGGACGAACCACTTAGCTTTGATGATTCCGAAGAACAGGATGTCCGGATACAAAATTCCGTACGCGATGAGCAGTCCGAAAATCGCTCCGCTGCAGCCGATCGTGCTAATTGATTCGGTTCCGGTCAGGTAGCTGGCCGCGATGACAAGAATTCCCGTTCCCGCGCCGCACCACAGCCAATACCTCAGGAATGTGTTCCGGCCCCAACTCGCCTCCAACATTGGACCCGTGAAGAACAGCGAGACCATATTCCAAAGAACGTGGCTTGCACCGCCCACCGAGTGCAGAAACATGTACGAAAACGGCTGCCAGATGAATCCGCGCACCGTCTGCGAGGGAGTGAGCTTTAGAAAATCCAGGCCAATGCCGAAGCCGAAGTACAGAACAAACTGCACCAGGAACATGCCGACATTGGCTATCAGTAGCCATTTCACGCCCGTCGTCAGCATCCCAGACGAGGAGGATCCACCCTGCCAACTTCTTGATGTCGAACCCATCGCCGAAACTTGAGGATAGCGTAGTCCCCGCTATCTCTGTGCGCCAAGCCTCCAGGCGCCCACTTCCAGCGTGACGGCAATCAGCATCCATAAACGCCAATCGGCCAGCGCACCCTGGGAGATCGGAAACTGGCCGGCCACGGCCGTTTGCGCGAACAAGCCCCACAGAGCTAACGCGAATGCCACGGCCGCCATCGGCGCCAGGATCACTCCGGCCGCGGTAACGGCCTCCGACTGCATGATTAGGATTCTTCGTTTCATATAGCGCACTGCAACCTCTTACCCATTTGGATGCGGCACTCGCGCCGCTGGTTGCACTCACTACTTCTTATCGCGGAAAAGACGGAATTCTTTGCTCAACCCTCTCGCGAATTTTCGCCAAATCGGCTAAGAAAATACGCCCCGGTCTGCAAAATCAGCGCAAGCGCCAGCCAAGTCTGCCAGTGCGACAGCGGCCCTCGATCAATAAAGAACCGCGCCGTCACGTCCATGTCGGCTAGCAGACGCCATCCGCCCAGGCTGAACAGCCCCAATGATACAGGTGTTAAAAGCATCGATCCCGTCAGAGCGGCGGCTCGGGTCGCTTCCTTGCGGTGGCCCGCTACGCGGATTCGTATTCGCATCCGAAACGTCCAGTTTAGCCCACACTTGATAAAGTAGACGGAGTAGCGACATTCGAAAGGAAACAGAGCAACCATCTATGGCACGCATTCGTACGGCGATCATCGGAACCGGATTCATGGGAAGGGTACACACCGAAGGGGTTCGCCGGCTTGGCAATGTCGACGTAGCCGCCGTTGCGGGCTCCAGCGCCGAATCGGCCGCCAAGTTCGGTGCCTCAATTGGCGTCGAACAGACTACAGGCAACTACAAGGACATCCTGAAGGACCCGTCCATTCAAGCAGTTCACATTCTGACCCCCAACGCGCTCCACTATCCGATGTCGATGGCGGCTCTCGAAGCAGGCAAAGCCGTCCTTTGCGAAAAGCCGATGACCATGACCAGCAAGGAGGCCGACGGCATGGTGAAACTCGCCGCCAAGAAAAAGCTGCCAAACGCCGTTTGCCACAATCTCCGCTACTACCCGGTCGTTCAACACATCCGCCAGTACATCGCCGCTGGCGAACTCGGCGAGATCCTCCACGTGCAAGGCACCTACTCGCAGGACTGGCTGCTCTATGACACAGATTTCAATTGGCGGATCGACGCCAAGGCCAACGGCCGCCTCCGGGCAGTAGGTGATATCGGTTCGCACTGGATGGACATGATCCAGCACCTGACCGGCCTTTCCATCACCGGCCTTTGCGCCGATCTGGCCACGTTCCACAAGACCCGCCGCCGTCCCAAGGTCGCGATTCAAACCTTTGCCGGCAAGAAGTTGCAACCCTCCGATTATGAAGAGGTCAAGATCACGACCGAGGACTACGGCGGCGTCCTGCTCCACCTGGGCGACCGCGTCCACGGCGCCTATACGGTCAGCCAGGTGGCGGCAGGCAACAAGAACCGCTTCCAGTTCGAGATCTACGGCACCAAGGGCGGCGTGATGTGGAACCAGGAACGCCCCGACGAACTCTGGCTCGGCAACCGGAACGAACCGAACAAGATCATCATCAAGGACCCGTCCCTGCTGATGGGCTCGGCCGCCGGTTTCGCCGACCTTCCGGGGGGCCACTCCGAAGGTTACGACGACTCCCACAAGCAGTTGTATCGCCGGTTCTACGCGCACGTCGCCGATCCCAGCGCGCCTGTAGATTACCCGACCTTCGCCGACGGTCTCCGCGGCATGATCCTGCTGGAAGCCATCGTGGAAAGCGCTAAGAAGAAGGGTTGGGTGAAGGTCAAGACCAAGAAGTAACGAACATGCGTCTGGAACTCCTGGCCGCCGCCGCGGCCTCCGTCTGGGCAGTGGACTTCGCATCGGAAGTCCACCCCATCTTCGCCTCCCGCTGCGCCGGTTGCCACTCCGGCGCCAACGCGCAGGCCGGGTTGCGTGTCGACGATCGGGCCAGCGTGACCGCCACGAAGAGCAAGCTTGTGCCAAAGGTCCGCGGCGCAAGCGGCCTTCGCATGCCTCCCACTGGAGATCCGCTCACCGATCAGCAGATCGCGACGCTGGAGCGGTGGGTGGCCGAAGGTCTTCCTTGGACTGATGTGGGGCGCGCCAACGCGGCGAAATGGCAGGCGCCGCTCGCGCCGCGGACCGTGGCGCTTCCACCCGGCGATGAGCCGCATCCAATCGACCGGTTCACCGCCGCGCGCGGGTTGAAATTGGGGCCGGTCGTCGATAGCGCCACCTTCGCCAAGCGCGTGTATCTGGATTTGTGGGGCGTCACCCCGACGCTGGAGCAGATCCAAGCGGCCGGGGACCGCACGAAACTTGTCGACCAACTGCTCGCCAACCGGGAGAACTTTGCGGGCCATTGGATTAGCTTCTGGAACGACATGTTGCGCAACGACAACCGCGCCTATCACGGCGAGGCGAAACCGTATACGCCGTGGTTGAAGAAGGCGATCGTCGCAAACATGCCTTACGATGCGATGGTCCGCCAGCTCATCGATCCCACGGGTCCGGATGCGCCGGAAGGTTTCCTGATTGGGGTCAACTGGCGCGGCGACGTCAACGCCTCCCAACTGCCGCACATGCAGGCTGCCCAGAACACGGCCCAGGTATTTCTTGGCGTGAACCTGAAGTGCGCCTCCTGCCACGATTCGTTCATCAATAAGTACCAGCTTCGCCAGAGCTACGGGATGGCCGCCATCTTCGCGGCCGAGCCCCAATTGGAGCTGATCCGTTGCGACGCCAAAACCGGGCAGATGCAGGGGCCGGAGTTCCTCTTCCCCTCGCTTGGCGCCATCAAACCGAATGGCACGCTGGCGCAGCGCCGCGCCGCCGCCGCCGCGTTATTCACTCACAAGGACAATGGCCGCTTGAGCCGTACCTTCGTCAATCGCATCTGGGGCCGCCTGTTCGGCCGGGCGCTCGTAGAGCCCGTGGACGACATGGACGCGGAGCCGTCTAACCCCGATCTGCTCGACTGGCTTGCCGCCGATTTCGCCGCGCACAACTACGACATCAACTACCTGCTGCGCCTTCTGTTGACTTCGAAGTCCTGGCAGCAGCCCGCCGGCGCCTCA
>Ga0194119_10000466_pt1 | contig 77929 bp, 65 predicted proteins | sample TA2MahC100mmetaG_FD_148620 | JGI IMG/M metagenome (GOLD analysis project Ga0194119, IMG submission 148620) | Freshwater microbial communities from Lake Tanganyika, Tanzania - TA2015018 Mahale Deep Cast 100m | ecosystem: Environmental > Aquatic > Freshwater > Lake | place: Tanzania: Lake... | reverse complement strand
GACATCCCCTGGCGGCAGCGCGCCTCTTGCACGGCGCCGCCTCCGCATTAATTCAACAACAGCGGAGCTGAACGGCAATGATTCGGGCCGCCTTTACGCAAGGATTTCGGGAGGAAATGATGATACGCAGAACCTTCATCGCGATCGTCGCGCTGTCCGTCGCGACGTTGTTCTCGCCACTTGCGCTCGCGCAGGAAAATCACGTCGCGGAGGCGATCACCCATACGCGTGCGGCGGTCGACGCTGGTCTTGAGGGCAAGGCGGACGGAGTCGTCGAACACGCCAAGCAAGCCTTGGAGCACGCCCAGGCCGCCCAGAAGGAAAAGTCCAACCGCTTCGTGCGCGCCGGCATCGTCCATCTGAAACAGGCGATCAAGTTCGGCGAAAAGGGCAACGCCAAGGGCGGCGTCAAACACGCCAAAGAAGCGCTGGCGAAACTCGACCACGCGCCGCATTAAGCCGTAGGGGCGAAAACGGTTCGCTCGAGACCGTAGCGCGCGAGCGTTGTGGCGAGCGGCGCCGGCGGGCAGGCGCCGCTCGTGAAGATCGCGCTGCGGGAGGCCGGCCGGTCTCCCGAAACATCGGGACCAAACCCCCGCTCGGCAAGCAGTTGATCCGCGCGCCGCGCGATCGCCGGCGCCGGGTCGATCCATTCCACCGGCCAGGGCGCAAGCCGCTTGAATTCGTTGATCAGCAGCGGGTAATGCGTGCAGGCGAGCGCAATGGCGTCGGTGCGCCTGCCGCCCTCTTCCTTAAAGCAGGGCGCAATTTCGGCGACGATATCGGCGTCGCTCACCCGCTCCCCATGCATGTAGCTTTCGGCAAGGCTCGCCAGACGCTTCGATCCAACGAGAGTCACCGAGCAATGGCCAGCGAATTGCGCGATGAGGTTTTGCGTGTAATCGCGGGCGACCGTGCCCGGCGTGCCGAGCACGGAGATTACCTTTGACTGCGTGCGCTCAGCCGCCGGCTTAATCGCGGGCACCGTGCCGACAAAGGGCAAATTCGGCCAATGCAGGCGCAAATCGGGCAGGACGATCGTCGACGCGGTGTTGCAGGCGATGACGGCCATGTCCGGCGCGTGATCAGCGATCAGCCCCTCCATGAGCTTCACGACGCGGCTTACGAGCGCCGGCTCTTTCCAGGAGCCGTAGGGAAATCCGGCGTCGTCGGCGCAATACAGATATTCCGCCAACGGCCGCAGCTTGACGATCTCGGAAAAGACCGTGAGGCCTCCAAGGCCCGAGTCGAAGATGAGGAGTTTTGGCGGTCGGGTCATGCGGCGCGAATCTTCGGCACCCATAGCACAAGCTTGCCGAATATGAATCGCCTCCTCATTGAATTGGATCTTGACCGGTTATTTTAAGGGAATTATATACATTAGTCCCCGGCTTCCTTTTTCCTCTCGCGTATGATCTTGGCTTTGCGAAGCTTTCTCGCTTTTGCCGGTTCCGATTTCGGCTTTGGGCGGAACGCCAAAACCTTGTCCGCCATGGCGTCCAGCGCCTTTTTGTGATCGGCTTTCATGACGGCTCCTTAATGCGTAAGAGCCTTGTAGGTCAGCCGCTTGCCCGCAACGCCGTCGATAAAGCTATCGAGGCGCTGCATTGTGTGGCGCTTTACGTCGCCTTCGTTCAGACGGAAGGCGAACTCGTCAACGTATCGTCCTAAATGCTTTTTGCTGGCGTGGTGATAGACGCCGATTAGCCCGCGCTTCATGACCGCGAAAACGCTCTCGACACCGTTCGTCGTCACGTCATCGCGGACGTATTCACCCTCACTGTGATTGACCGTTTCGTGATCGAAAAACAGCCCGCCAAGGCCACGATAGACAGCCGCCTCGTCAGTGTGGAGCATCGCGCCGGCGGCGACGTGCTGGTGAACTTTCGTGTGAAGCGTCGCCATGTCCGCATCGTCAACCGGCATAGCCTTCATGCGCCCGCCGCGCTCGCGCATGGCGACAACAGCCGTCTTGCCGACCGTGCCGCGCCCGGCCTTTAGCTTCTTGGTCTCGTGCTTGTTGGCTTCTTTGCCGCCGACATAGGTTTCGTCAATCTCGACAATGCCTTGAAGCTTTTCGAGATCGCTCCCGCAAGCCTCTCTCAGGCGATGCAGGACGAACCACGCCGACTTTTGCGTGATCCCGATTTCCTTCGCCAACTGCATCGACGAAATGCCCTTGCGGGCCGTAACGAGTAAATACATGGCGTAAACCCACTTGTGCAGCGGGACATGCGAGCGCTCGAAAATAGTCCCCGTTCGAACCGTGAAATCCTCTTTGCAGGGATTGCAGCGGTAGAAGCCGCCCTTCCGCGCCGTGATCCGCTCGCCCGATCCGCAGACCGGGCAACGCGGGCCTTCCGGCCAAAGCCGCCCCTCCAAATAGGAGCGGGCGGACTCTTGATCCGGGAACATGGCGAAAAGTTCAAAGGTGGAAATGGTAGATTTAGACATTACCTTTTAACTCCAGCCGCCATATTCATAAGAAAATTGAGCACCGCGCAGAACAAGACGCCCAAAGCGAATGCAATGATGTGAGTTTCATCGATCGATCGCATCACGCGCATTCCTTCGCTTCAAACCTCATAGCGTTAAGCTTTTGCTCAATCGTTCGCGGGTCGTGACGGTGGCCATTAAACTCAGCAAACGCACTGGACCGCGCGCCCTTTCCATACCACGTGCTTGACCGCCAACCACATTCGCACGCGACAGTTACCCCGTAGCTGACGGATGCAAGTTTGTGATTTGGAATTGGTTTTGATGTTGCTTTCATTTGAGAAGTCTCCTTATGTCGCAGCGTCAAGGTATTTTACTCCCTCGGGCTTGTCAAGGGACTAAAATATATAATTCCCTATTTTAACCAGTCTATAAATTCTCATGCGAGAAGTGCAAGCGTCCGACGCGAAGGCCCGACTGGCGGAACTTCTGACCGCCGTCGAACGCGGCGAAACGATCGTCATCACTCGGCATGGACGCCGCATCGCGCGCTTGGCGCCTGAGACGGGCCTCAAACAGGCCGAGACTGATCGTGCAATTGATGATCTGACGCGCTTTCGCGAAAGCGTGAGAAAAGCGCCGCTGGAGGAAGTGCTCCATGCGCGCCACCAAGGTCATAAATATTGACCGGCTTTGTTATCGACGCCTCGATCCTCGCGGGCTTCGCCCTCGCCGATAAACGTCAGCCACGCGCGATCAAGGCTGTCGAACGCCTCCGCCGCGAGTCGGCGGTCGGGCCTTCCCTGCTGTTCTTTGAGATTCGTAATGTCCTCCTCGTCAGCGAGCGACGGCGCCGATTGACGGCACATGAAACTGAAGCGCTTCTGCGCATCATCGCCCGCTTGCCAATCACGATGGACGCCGATTGCGAGGAGAGGCGCCTCATGTCGCTCGCGCGCAAACATCAGCTGACGGTCTATGACGCCGCCTATCTCGAACTTTCCTTGCGAGCAGGGATTGCGCTCGCAACGCTTGACGCACAATTGGAGCACGCCGCACGAGCGGAAGGCGTCGCCCTCGTCGAATAGTATCTCAAAATGGCAGGTTAAAAACTCGCGCCGGCGCCAGCGCCCCCTGGACGATCTCGCCGAAGGCGACCGGAACGCCGCCGCAGGCGGCGTAGACCACTCCTTCATGCGGCGCGTCGCGGCCGCGTAGAATCACTGAGCCGCCGCGCCGCAGCCGCGCAGCCGTGTCGCGATCGACCACGACGCAGGGCAGTTCGGCCAATCCGGCCTCGACCGAAAGCAGCGCCTCCCCGGCCATGTTCTCATTCTCGATCTCGTCGAGCGTGTAGGCGTCTTCCTCGGCGAAGGGGCCGACGCGCGTACGCCTTAGCGCCGTGACATGGCCGAGGCAGCCCAAGGTGCGGCCAAGATCGCGCGCGAGCGCGCGCACATAGGCGCCCTTGCCGCATTCCATGACGAATGTCGCCTCGTCTGGCGAGGCTTCGATCAGCGTCAACGAGTCGATCCTGACCGCGCGGGGTTTCAAGTCGACCTGCTCGCCCTCGCGGGCAATGTCATAGGCGCGCTCGCCGGCGATTTTGATCGCCGAGAATTGCGGCGGCGTCTGCAAAATCTCGCCGGTAAACTGCGGCAGCAATGCTTCGATGGCGGCGCGCGCGGGTCGCGCGGCGCTTTCCCGCGTCATGCGTCCGTCGGAATCGTCGGTGTCGGTCTCAACGCCCCACCGCACGGTGAAGCGGTAGGCCTTCTCGCCATCCTGCACGAAGGGCACGGTCTTGGTCGCTTCGCCGAAGGCGACGGGAAGAATGCCGGAAGCGAGCGGGTCAAGCGTGCCGGCATGGCCGGCCTTCTGCGCATTGTAAATGCGCTTGAGACGCGACACTGCCTGCGTCGAGGTGAGGCCGACAGGCTTATCGAGGGCCACCCAACCGTCGACGACGGCGCGGTCCGATCTCTTCTTGCTCATTCCTTGACGCCATCCTCTTCGGCGTCGTCGCCGCCGGCGAGATCGCGCTTCACATGTTCGGAGCTGAGCAGCGCGTCGATGCGCGACACATTGTCAAATGTGTCGTCGATGCGAAAGCGGATCTCTGGCGCGAATTTCAAATTCACCTCTTGGGCGATCTCGCCGCGCAGGAATCGCTTGTGGTGATCGAGCGCCGCGAGCACCTGCGGTTCGTCCTGGCCGCCGAGCGGCATGACGTAAATCGTCGCAAGCTTGAGATCGGGACTCATCTTCACGCGCGAAACCGTGACGACATGCTTTTCCAGCACGGGATCGTTGATGTCGCCGCGCGAGAGCATTTGCGCCATGGCGTGCCGCACGAGCTCGGCGACGCGCAACATGCGCTGCGACGGCGCGCCGGTGTGAGAGTGATGCGCTCTGGACATCTTCTTCGCCGAATTGAATCTTGATTTGAGTCATGCCCGCGCTTATCGAGGGCATCGACGCATTGTGTGTGTGAGCGTCAAAACGATCGGCGCTTCAGAGTCGCCCGCGTTCCTGCGCAGAAGGCCGGGACAGCCCGGCCAAGACGCATGGCGGCGCTCAGAGCGTCCGCTTGATCTCCTCGACGCGGTAGCACTCGATGACGTCGCCTGCGCGCATGTCCTGATAATTCTCAAAGGCCATGCCGCATTCCTGTCCGGCGGCGGCTTCCTTGACTTCGTCCTTGAAGCGCTTGAGCGTCGAAAGCTTGCCTTCATGAACGACGACATTGTCGCGAATCAACCGGACATTGGCGCCGCGCTCGACATTGCCGTCGGTGACGCGGCAGCCAGCGACCTTGCCGACCTTCGAAATGTCGAAGACTTCGAGGATCGTCGCATTGCCGAGCAGCGTTTCGCGCAGCGTCGGCGCCAACAGGCCGGACATCGCCGCCTTCACGTCATCCACGAGATTGTAGATGATGTTGTAATAGCGGATCTCGATGCCGGCGCGATCTGCCGCGTCGCGCGCCTCTTTGTGCGCGCGCACATTGAAGCCGATGACCGCGGCGTTGGAGGCTTCGGCGAGCGAGATATCGGATTCCGAGATGCCGCCGACGCCAGCATGCACCACGCGGGCGCCGACCTCGTCAGTGCCGAGCTTTTCGAGCGCCGCGGCGATAGCTTCGACCGAACCCTGCACGTCGCCCTTGATGACGAGCGGAAATTCCTTCCGGCCCGCCGTCTTGAGCTGGCTCATCATGTCGGAGAGCGAACCGCGCGCGGAACCGCCGCGCGCTGCAATCTTGTCGCGCTTCATCCGCTCGCGATATTCGGTGATCTCTCGCGCGCGCGCCTCCGATTCAACGACGGCGACGCGGTCGCCCGCCTCCGGTGTGCCGTTGAAGCCGAGAATTTCGACGGGGAAACTCGGTCCCCCCTCGTGACGCGAAGCGCCCTGGTCGTCGAGCAGCGCGCGCACGCGACCCCATTGGGTTCCCGCGACGACAATGTCGCCGACGCGAAGCGTGCCGCGCTGAACCAGCATGGTCGCGACCGGGCCGCGGCCCTTGTCGAGACGCGCCTCGATGACCGTGCCTTCGGCGGCGCGTTCGGCGTTGGCCTTGAGGTCGAGCACCTCGGCCTGCAGCGCGATGAGTTCGAGCAGCTTGTCGAGATTGGTCTTCTGCTTCGCCGAAACTTCGACTTCGAGCGTCTCGCCGCCCAAGGATTCGACCTGCACTTCGTGCTGCAGCAGTTCGGTGCGCACCCTCTCGGGCTTCGCGTCCGGCTTGTCGATCTTGTTGATGGCGACGATCAGCGGCACATGAGCGGCGCGGGCGTGATTGATCGCCTCGATGGTCTGCGGCATGACGCCGTCGTCGGCCGCGACGACCAGGACGACAATGTCCGTCACCTTGGCGCCGCGCGCGCGCATCGCCGTGAAGGCGGCGTGGCCCGGCGTATCGATGAAGGTGATCGGATGCCCGCCCGGCGATGTGACCTGGTAAGCGCCGATATGCTGGGTGATGCCGCCCGCCTCGCCAGCGACGACATTGGCGTGACGGATGGCGTCAAGCAGCGACGTCTTGCCGTGGTCGACGTGGCCCATGATGGTGACGACCGGCGGCCGCGGTTCGAGGTCGGTCTCGACGTCGGGCGCGTCGAACAGACCCTCCTCGACGTCGGATTCGGCGACGCGCTTGACCGTGTGCCCCATTTCCTCGGCGACGAGCTGCGCGGTGTCGGCGTCGATGACGTCGTTGATCTTGTGCATCTCGCCCTGCTTCATCAGCAGACGGATGACGTCGACCGCGCGCTCCGACATTCGGTTCGCGAGTTCTTGAATGGTGATCGTCTCTGGCAGAACGACTTCGCGCGCGATCTTTTCCTTCTGCTCCACCTGGCCGCGGAACAGCCGCTGCTGACGGCGCTTGAAGGAGGCGACGGAGCGGGTGCGTTCTTCGTCGGTTCCGGCGGTTGCAGTCGCGACCGTCAATCGACCGCGATCCTTCATGGCGCCGCCGCGAGACGGCGCCGGCCGGGGCGGCGTCGGAGGCGCAAAGCCGCCGATCTGGCGCACGGGCGCGCGGCGCGGCTGCTCGGCCTCTCCGGCGGCGCGCGCGGCTGCTGGGCGCGGCGTCGCGGGGCCGGGCGCGGCGCGCGGAGTCGTCAGGCCAGCGGCTTCCGGCGGCAGTCGACGACGCGCCTCTTCCTCGGATTTACGCTTCGACTCGGCTTCCCGCGCAAGACGCTCTTCTTCCTCGCGCTTGCGCGCGTCGGCGGCGGCACGTTCGGCGCGCTCGCGTTCGTCGCGCTCGTCCCGCGCCTTCGCGTCGATTTCGGCGCGGCGACGATCTTCCTCTTCGCGCGATTTGGCGTCGACCAGGGCGCGCGTGCGCGCCTCACGCTCCTCGTCGGTCAGCGCGCGCAGCACGACCCCGGAGCCGGAGCCGGGACGCGACGCCGGCGCAGGACGCTGGGCCTCAGATTTCGGCGCGGGCTTTGGCGACTCCGCGGGCGTCGCGGCCGTCGCGGGGGCGCCGGCCGGCTTCGCCCTTTCCACATGCCCGGGGGCGCGGCGCTTCACCTTCTCGACCACGACCACTTTCGAGCGGCCATGGGAGAAGCTCTGGCGGACCATGCCGTGCTCGACCGGTCGCTGCTTCAAGTGCAACGTCTTCGACGGCGCGACGGTCAAAGTTTTGTCGCCGCTGTTCTCGCCTTCGCTCATCCAGTTCCCGATCCTGGGTCGCTCGACCCGTTAACCTTCTTCCGCGCCGCCGTCCGGCTTCGCTTCGATGTCTTCGCCCGTTCCCGTCGCGCCGTCGATGCTTACGCCCCGATAGGCTGCAAGTCGACGGCATCGCGCGACAAAAGCCGTGCTCGCCCCGCCCTCGGCGAGGGCAGCATGTATCACATTTGTGCGGCCTAACGCCAAATCCAATTGCAGCGACGAAAATAAGCCGATGACGGGCGCCGCAAACCCTGTGCGCCGCGCCGCTTGGGCAAGCTTCCGCTTGCCGTCTTCGCCGCCGTCGCGCGCTTCGACAAGCGCGGCGACCGAGCCCTGCGCGAGAGCGTCGGCGACCTTGCCGAAGCCCGGCATGACCGCGCCCGCCTTATTGGCGAGCGACAGCATCCGTAGACAATCGGCTTCGAGCAACCGGTCGACGTCGTCGGCAAGCTGCGGCGCCGCGTCGACCCGCGTTTTCAGAGAGCGCGCGAACAATTGCTTGCGCGCCGCCTGCGTGACCAGGTCGGCGCGCGCCGTCACCCAGACGCCTCGGCCAGGCAGGCGCGCCGCGATATCGGGCGCGAGCACGCCGTCAGGGCCGCGCACGAAACGGATCATCGCCTCGGGCGCGCCGCGCTGGCGCGTCACGATGCAGGTCCGCTCCGAAACATGCGGCGCGCGCGCCATGCTTTCCATCATGCCGGCTGTTCACCCTGCGGCTGAGCTTCGGCCTCGACCTCGGCCGCCGCAACGGGCTCCTCGATCCAGCCGGCGCGCACGCGCGCGCCCATGATCATCGCTTCGGCCTCTTCGCGCGAGAGGTCGACGCCTTCGAAGAAGCCCTCGTGCTTGACCGTTTCGCCGTCTTTCTTTTCGCTCCAGCCGACAAGGTCGTCCGGCACGCAGCCGGCGAAATCCTCGATCGTCTTCACGTCGTTTTCGCCAAGCTTCACCATCATCGCGGTGGTGAGGCCGTCGATCTCGCGCAATTCGTCGGCGACGCCGAGCTCTTTGCGGCGCGCTTCATTCTCGGCCTCGATGCGCTCGAGGTAATTCTTGGCGCGGTTCTGGATTTCGGCCGCCGTCTCCTCGTCGAAGCCTTCGATTGAACCGAGTTCGGAAAGATCGACATAGGCGAGCTCCTCGACCGAGCGGAAGCCTTCCGAAGCCAGCAGACGGCCAACCACCTCGTCGACGTCGATGGCGCCCATGAAAACTTTGGTGCGCTCGACGAATTCCCTCTGCCGGCGCTCCGACTCTTCGGCCTCGGTCAGAATGTCGATGTCCCAGCCGGTCAGCTGCGAGGCAAGACGCACATTCTGGCCGCGACGGCCGATCGCGAGCGAAAGCTGATCGTCGGGAACGACGACTTCGATACGCGAACTGTCTTCGTCGAGGACGACCTTGACCACTTCCGCGGGCTGCAGCGCGTTGACGATGAAGGTCGCGGCGTCGGCCGACCAGGGAATGATGTCGATGCGCTCGCCCTGCAGTTCGCCGACAACGGCCTGGACGCGGGAGCCGCGCATGCCGACGCAGGCCCCGACCGGGTCGATCGAAGAGTCGCGCGACACCACCGCGATCTTGGCGCGCGAACCCGGGTCGCGGGCGACCGACTTCACCTCGATGACGCCGTCGTAGATCTCCGGCACTTCCTGCTTGAACAGCTTCGCCATGAATTGCGGATGAGTGCGCGACAGGAAAATCTGCGGACCGCGCTGCTCCCGGCGCACGTCGTAGACATAGGCGCGGACCCGGTCGCCCGGACGGAACATTTCGCGCGGTATCATTTCGTCGCGGCGGATGATGGCTTCGCCGCGGCCAAGGTCGATGATCACATTGCCGTATTCGACGCGCTTGACCACGCCGTTGACGATTTCGCCGATGCGATCCTTGTATTCGTCATATTGGCGGTCCCGCTCGGCTTCGCGCACCTTCTGCACGATGATCTGTTTGGCCGACTGCGCCGCGATGCGGCCGAAATCGAAGGGCGGCAGCGTTTCCGAAATCCAGTCGCCGGCCTGCGCCGCCGGATTGCGCTTGCGCGCCTCGGCGAGCGAAATCTGCGTCGCGTCGTTTTCGACTTCGTCGACGACGAGCAGCAGCCGAGAGAAGCGCACTTCGCCGGTCTTGGCGTTGATCTCGGCGCGCACTTCGGTCTCCTGACCGTAGCGCGAGCGCGCCGCCTTCTGCAGCGCGTCCTCCATCGACGCGATGACGATCGATCGGTCGATCGATTTTTCGCGCGCGACGGCGTCGGCGATCTGCAAAATCTCAAGTCGGTTGGCGCTGACGGCCATCGTTACTCTCCCCTCGAACGGCCAGCGGGCTTGGGTTTGCCGCCGGCCTTCTTGAATTGGGTTTGAACGCCGGCGGGAGCCAGCGGCTTTTGTTTTTGTTGCGCGGGCCCGCGAAAACGTCCCGGTCCGCGACGCGGGCGCTCCGCCTCCGCCGCCTCCTGCTTCTCTTCGGCCTGTTGAAGCTTGCCGGCGCGAAGCGATTCGCGAATCAACGCCTCGGTCAGCGCCAGGCGGCCGTCGTCAAGATCGGCGAGCGGGAGCAAAACTGCCTTTTCCTCGTCGGAACGCGCGTCGGTGCGCTCCAGCGCGAGCAGCGCGTCTTGGCCTTCGCCCTGGACGCCGCGAATGACGCCGCGGAATCGCTTGCGCCCGCTTGCGAGCGGATGCGTCAATTCGATCTTGGCTTCATGGCCCACAGCGCGCAGAAAATCGGACAGGCGCACGAGCGGACGGTCGACCCCCGGCGACGAAATCTCCAGGCGATACTCATTGGCGATGAGGTCGGCGACGTCGAGTTCCGGCGACAGCGCCTGGCTCGCCGCCTCGCAATCGTCGATGGTCATCGTTCCGTCCGGACGCTCCGCCATGATTTGCAGAGTCTGTCCGTTTTGCTGCAGCAAGCGCACGCGAACGAGGCGGTAGCCCAGTTGCGCGAGCACCGGCTCGACAAGATGCGCCACACGCGCGGCGACGCCCGTGTCCGTGACGAGACGCGGTTCGTCGAGGGTCGCAATGGCGGCGGCGTTTTGCGTCAAGCGTTGTCCTTGAAGCTCCTCGGCCGATCAAAACAAAAAGAGCGGGTCCCCGGAGGGCCCCACTCTCAAGCCGCGATCACCCGAGAATGATCGTTATGAGATGAAGTTCGGACTTATATGGCAGGAGAATTACTGAAAATCAAGAAAAACCGTTCGGGCGGCCGTCGCGCCCAGGCCGACGCCGCCGAGATGCAATATCTGGATTAATATCAGCTTTTTCGAGCTTTGGGCGCGCGCCCATGTTGACCTCATGCCGACGCGCCCATAGGTTCCGGCAAGTCTGACGCAATTCATCGACCGCAATCGTTCGAGCGCGGCCGCAAAGCGACATTGTGGAGATCATTATCAACACGCGATTGCCCCGGCGCCCATCGCCGTCCACAACGCTCAATTTCGCCGTGCGCGCATGCGCCAGGCCGAGGCGCTGATTTGCCGCCGTTGGACGCGCTCAGCGACCCAATGACTTTGGAAGCCGCGCGCGACGTTCGCCTTGACGGGGAACGGTTCTTCGCGCTGTCGCAAGAGCCTTGGTTGCGCGTTAACGGCTTGCACGGGATGTTTAGCGGCGAAGTCGTCGAGATTCGCTATGCGGCGAGCTTTTACGACGAGCCAGTGCGGCCGATTCTGCGATTCTGGCTCGGCAAGCCGGGCGAAAATTTCAAAGAGAACATTCTTCCCGGACCCTGCGAAGGCGCGGGCGCATGGATCGGACGCGTTCCGCACGAAACGTCGGAGATTTGGGTGAGCCCGACAAATCGCTCCGGTCCTTTCAACTTCCGCATATTGAGCGCGCGGCCGGTGAGCCGCATCGATGCGCTGCGCAAGGCGGCGGCGGCGCCGAAGCGCCTGTTTTTCGCGCTTTCGGCGGGCGCCGTCGAGCTGAAGGAGGAGTCGGAACTCAATTGGCGCTGGGCATTCGGCGCCGCGCCCATGTCCGCCTATCGTTCCTGGTGCGCCGTCCGAAGGCGTGAGAGCGACCCCGCCCTCGATCGACCCTACAGCGAATGGGCGATTGGGCCGAGAGTGGTCGCCCTCGTCGATGAGCGGGGCGCGACGCCACAGGATATTGAAACCACGCGCGCGAGCCTCGCGGCGCAGTCCTATGCGAATTGCGCCTATTTCGCGAAGACGGGCGACGCCGCGGTCGACGCGGGCGATCTCATCCTGCAGCTCGTCGCCGGAGATCGGCTGGAGCCCTATGCCTGCGGCTACTTCGTCGAGCATTTCGCCCGCTATCCGCAACACGCGATCGCCTATGCCGATGAGACGGTCGGCGAAGGCGACGCCTTGCGCCCGCTCTACAAGCCCGGTTGGAGCGCGACGCTTCACGGCTTCGAAAACTACGTCGGCCGCGCGGCCTGCTTTCGCGCGAACCTTCTTGCGGAACGCCTCGGCTGGCAGGAAGCCGACGCCGACGAACTGATCGACGGGCTCCTGTCGGCCGCGCAACATGACCGGGTCGGCGCGCTGCGCCGGCCATTGTTTCACCTTGCGCGCGCCTCAAAGACGCGCCGAACGACGATCGACGCCGTATGTCGCGGCGAGGCGCCCACGGTGACCGTCATCATTCCGACGCGCGACCGCGCCGATCTCCTCGCGCCCTGCCTCCAAAGTCTGCTGCGCAAGAGTCTTTATCCCAAATTTGACGTCATCGTCGTCGACAATGACAGCGTTAAAACGCGCACGCAGGCGTTGCTTAAAGAGCTGCAAGCGAAGGACGCGCGACTCAAGGTCCTGCGCGAGCCGGGGCCCTTCAATTTCTCCGCGCTCTGCAACGCCGGCGCGCGGGCGGCGGATGGCGACTTTCTCGTTTTCCTCAACAACGACACCGAAATCGTAACGCCGGATTGGATCGAACGGCTGCTCTATTTCGCGAGGGCGCCGGACGTTGGCGCCGTGGGCGCCAAACTCCTGTATCCCCGCGGCCGCGTTCAGCATGCCGGCGTCCTGCTCGGCATGGGCGGCGTCGCCGGCCATTTCGGCGCCGGTCTGAGCGAAAACGAGCGCGGCTGGCTGAACCGTAATGTCCTGCCGCACGACGTTTCGGCGGTCACCGGCGCATGCATGATGATCGAACGGCGCAAATTCGACGACGTCGGCGGCTTCGACGAAGTCGACCTTCCTATCGAACTGAACGATGTGGATCTGTGCCTGCGCCTGAACGCGAGAGGCTGGCGCGCAATCTGCAACACGCAGACCATATTGATCCATCTTCAATCAGCGAGTCGGAAAGGCGGAACGCTTCGTCTTCAGCGCGTCCACCATGCGGAGCGATGCGCATTCTACGCGCGCTGGCGCGCCGTCATACGCGACGATCCGCACTTCCATCCGGGCCTGTCTTTATACGCCCCGACCGAAGCTTTACCGTGACTTTAGACGCTTGCGCCGGAACCCCGACCCGCTTAATTTGCGCCGCGGGAAACAGTGTCCGCTCCGCCCGAGTGGTCGGGCCGCCAGGGTAGACCAACCCGTCGACGCGCTTAAGCGATTCAGCCTCAACACGCATAGCCGCGCGCATGAACCACGTCAGCGACTTGAGGGTAGATGAGCACGCATCGGGCTCCAAGACCGCGTAAACTGACTGATGTCATCGCCACCGCGCAGAATGTGGCGCGGCTCTCGTCGACAAAAGCGATCGAGATTCTCGCTCCGCTGACGACGAAAGACGTCGCAAGCCGACTGCCGGCCCTGATTCGGCAAAGCGTCGAAGGGATGTCGGAGACGCTCGCGAACGCCCGGGCGGGGTCAAGGGGCGGGCTGGTCGGACGCAGTTTTGTCTACGCCGTAGCTCTGCCGACTTTTCTGTTCTGGCTTTACGCAGCCTTCTGGGAGTCCTCGCGCTATGTCGCCGAGACTCGGCTGACCGTGCGCGCCCAACAACAAAAGAAAGCCGGGCCCGACGCGACGTCGATGGTCAGCAAACTGATGGGGACAGGCGGCGATGTTTCCTCGCAGGACGCCTATATCGTCCTCAATTACGTGAAGAGCCGAGCGATCGTCGCCGATCTAGGCGGCCGCGATTACATGGAGAAGAAATTTGCGCGCGCCGGCGTCGATTATTTCTCGCGGCTCGGCAGAAAGGCCGACGCCGAAGAAATCTGGAAATATTGGCTGAGCCATATTTCAGCCAGCGTCGATACCCTGTCCGGCATCTTGACCGTGCGCGCCGACGCGTTCCTCCCAAAGGACGCGCTCGACGTCGCGCGCGACATCGTCAGGCTCAGCGAACAGTTGGTCAACAAGATCACGCTGCGCAATCGCAGCGACGCCTTGAGCCGCGCCGAACTTGAAGTGACGCTCTCGCGGCAGATGCTCGCCGAAGCGCGCGAAAAGACGCTCCAATTCCGCAACAAGAACGTCATCATCGATCCGGGCTCGCGCGCCAAGAGCATCGGCGAACTGATGGGGAAGCTCACGCTGGAGCGCATCGACATCGTCAATGCCCTGTCGACGTTTTCTTCATCGCTTTCGGGCGACGCGCCCAGCCAACGCCTGCAACGCTCGCGTCTCGCCGCGATCGATCAGCAACTCGACGAGCTTAAGAAGAAACTTGCGGATACGGAAGGATCCGACACAGTTTCCGCGCAGATCGCCTCATATGAGCGCCTGAAGCTCGACGAGCAATTCGCTGAGAAGCTCTATTCGATCGCCCAGACATCCTACTATCGAGCCCGACAGGAGCTTGAGAAACAGCAGCTCTATCTCGTCACCGTCGTCGAGCCGACTCTGCCGGAGTCCGCCACCTATCCTAAGGTTGTCGTCGATACAGTGCTGCTATTTTTTGGGCTGCTCGTGGCCTGGGCGGTGGTCTCCCTGATCTACGCGAGCATCGAAGATCATATGGTCTGAGTGTCGCGCGCGATGACATTGGCGTCGTCGGAAAGCGCGGACACAATTGACTCCTCGGCGAATGAATATAGCGCCAAATCGTCTTCGAGAAGATCAGCGACAAGGCTGATGCGCGACAGTCGATCGGCGAGCGCGCTGATCGAAGGGTGCGCCACCGGTTCATAGTCCCCCGCGAGGTCATGGCCAAGAATCCCTGCGAGCATCGCGCTAAAGTCGCGAAAGCGGCTGCGCACGCCGACGAGATCCATCGATGCGAGGTTTTCGAGCGCAGTCGTGACATGACGACGCTCCGGCGTCTCGCCCGGAATGCAGCCGAACATTCGCGTCATCGGGCTTACGAGCGCCTCGCGCTCCTCGTCAGTCAAATTGCGAAACTTCGCGAGCATCCCCTTTGAGTCCTCGAAGGGCAGGCCGCGCACGAAATTGGTCAGCGCCGTCAGCCCGGTGAAGAGCAGCGGCAACATGCGATTCGAGTCCGACTTCTGGATCAGGCTGAGGATCACCAGGCGCTGCGCGAGCTCCTCGAACGGGTCGCTCAACAGCGCCGCCGTAGTAAATTGCGCATTGGAAAGAAAGTGCGAGTAGCGCGGGAAGCTTGAGCGCCCCGACATGAAGATCGATTTATTGAAGTTATTGTTAATGAGCACCAGCATCGTCTCGAATGCATAGCGCTCCGTCGAGGGATAGCTGAGCGTGAACAAATTTCTCGATCGACCACTCAATTTCTCGATGGGGCGTATTGAACTGTCGAAAAGAAAAAATTTGCGCTCGATGTGCTTTCCTTCCTTAAATCGCCGATAGATCAGAATTCCGGTGTCGGCTTCGAGCAGTTCGATATCTTCGAGGTCGGGCAGCCCTTTGACGATCGTATCGTCGATCATAAAGCCAACGAGGCCGGTGACGTGAACGCCGAGGTCGCGCACGTCCGGGCGCTCAATCGTGGCTAGGATTTCGGCGTCTTCCTCTCCCGGCCTGCGCACCAGGATTTTCGGTACGGCGGAAGGGTTGTCGGGAGCGAGCCAGCCCCTAATGACGCGCCCGTCGTCGGAGTCAATATTGAAGAACACAAACGCTCCAATCGAACAATTGAGCGCAGCCGATGTGCGCTTCGGACCGGACTCCGCGAGCTATTTCGCCATGTGATCGCGAACAAGAAAAGCCGCGGCAATGAGCAAAAGCCAGCCGATCGTCGCGGGAGCGACGATAATCGCCCATTCGATCCAGCGCCGCGGATAGAGCGACTTTTCCGCGAGCGTGGGGCGAAGAAAGGAGATCAGATAGGCGCGCTGCGCTTCCAAATCGACGCGCGCATTTTCGAACGACGCCGCGGCCAGCGCATATCTTTGCTGAGCGAGACCAAGTTCGATCTGATGCCGCGCGAGGACGCCGTCGCGCTGCGCCAGCGAGCCTGCCGCCTTCTCGCCATGGCCCGCGATTCGCGTCGAATAGTCGTCGATCTGGCTCTTGAGGCTCTGCGCGCGCGCGGTAAGCAGCCGCGCCTGAGGCGAGTCGAGCGTCTCGGCGTCGCCATGCAGCGCGAGGTCCTCCTCCGTCCGCGCGAGGTCAAGCCGCAGCGAAGTGATGATCTTGTTGATCGCCTCCGCCGCCGCAGGCGCGTCGATCACTCCCTCGGCATTGCGCGCGTCACGCATGGCGCCCGTCGCGTTCTTCAACTGTTGTTCGGCGCGCGTCAGTTCGGTGCGGGCCTGCGTCAGCGCATCGCGACGGGAGCGCGTCGACATTTCATTAACCAGCCGCTCCGAAAATTCGGCGATACTCTGCGAAATCGCCAGCGAGTCTTGAGGCGTGAAGGCGCGCACATTGACGGAGATGATCCCTGACATCAGGTCGGCGCTGGCGTCGACTCGCCGTTTCCAGTATTTTTCCAGCTCCTCCACGGGTTCATCCGGATCGAAGCTCGAAAAATAGTCGACGCCGGGCCGCGAAAACATCGCGCGCAGGCCGATCTTCCTGTCGAGCGCCTCAACCATCGCCCGGCTGCGGATGACATTGACCAGGACCTGCGTGTCCTGCATCTGCTGAGCAGCCTGCGATCCGACGCCGCCGCCGCTCAGCAGGTCGAGGCTCGACGCTTCTCCGGCGCGCAATGCGAATTTGCTCTCAGTCACATATTGCTTGCTGGCGATCAGTCCCCAATAGATCGAGGCGACGAGGAACGGGGCGATGACAAAGGCCGCGAAGCTGGAGAGGACGCCGAGACGGAAGGCGCGGTCGCCGCGACGCGCCTGAAAGCCGCCGCCCCCGGTGATGACTTTCGCCGGCCCGCGCGACTTGTTCGCCGCCCGACGCAGCGCTTGCGAGATCGACTTCGCCTTGACGCTTGCATCCTGCGGACTCAGCGGCGCCCGCTCGGGATCCGCGATCCTGACCGAGAGTTTCGACCGCTGCGCGTGAATGGCCTCAGGCATTGATCTTCTTATAAAGTTCGATCGCATCGTCGACTTTGGAGAACACGTGCATCTGTCCTCCCGCCAACACCATGCCGCGATCACAATATTCCTGAATCGTCGTCATGACGTGGGACACCATGATAACGTCCGCCGTACGTCGACGCTTGGCGAACTCGTCCTGGCACCGCGCTGCGAAACGCGCGTCGCCGACCGCAGTCACTTCGTCGATGAGATAGCACTCGAATTCGATCGACAGCGACAGACCGAATGCGAGGCGCGCCAGCATGCCAGCCGAATAGGTGCGAATCGGGGCGTCGATATAGGCGCCGATCTCGGCGAAGTCCTCGACGAAGTTGAGGACTTTGCGGGCGTCCGCTCCGTAGACGCGCGCGACAAATTTCACGTTTTCGCGCCCGCTCATCATCGGGTGCAGACCGCCGCTGAACCCCAGGGGCCAGGAGACGCGCGACGAGCGCACGATCCGGCCGCCATTGGGCAGTTCGGTGCCCGCCAGGAGGCGCATCAGGGTCGATTTGCCGGCGCCATTGACCCCTAAAATGCCGTAGCTCCGGCCGGCCGAAAAATCGAGGCTGACATGGTCGAGCACGACCTTTTTGTGGCCGCGCGACCGATAATATTTGAAAACATTGTCCAGTTTGATCATGATTCCCGAGCGGCGGCCGGTCTTTATCCGTCGCCTTCCCCAGGCGCAGCCCCCCAGCGCGCGGGCTTTCGTTACGCCGAATTTCTGGCTAAGTCATGGCGAAACCGTAGACTTTGTTTAGCCTCGATGGTTGAAATTGCTATATTTTCATCGCCTCTCGATCACCGAAGCCCAAGTGTAAGGCGTCAATGACGGAAAAAAAATCCGAGACCCGCCTCCAGTGGACGCGCCGCCATTTGCGCAATGGCTATATTATCCTGACGACGCGGGGCGCCGTAGCTCTTTATGGCGCGGCGATGCGCGAATTGGCGAAACTCATCGACTCGCCGGTCGGCGTGTTCCTTGCGCCGCGCGATCTCTTGCGCGACGGCCCCCGATTCTTGCGCGAGCAAGGCCTGCGCGCCGCCTGCGGCGCGGTGCTGCGCCAAATTGCGGCGCAGTATGATCCGCCGCTGGGTCGGCGGCGCAATCCGATCAACGACCCGCTGCGGCAGGCGGCGATCAGCTACTATTACTCCTATGAACTGACCAAGCCGGACGGGGTGGTTCCCTCCCGCCGCCCGGTCAATGAAATGGATTTCGCGCTCGAAACGCCTTTCGCCTATGACGCCTCCCCCGAGCGCGCCCGCTCGATCGTGGCGATCGTGCACGCCTTCTATCCCGATGTGCTGCCGCTCGTCATCGAAAAGCTGGGCAATGTTCCCGGCGCGCTCGATCTCTGCATATCGACCGACACCGAAGAAAAGAAAGACGCGATCGAGAAGGTCTGCGCCGACTGGCGCAAGGGCAAGGTATTGATACGCGTCTGTCCGAATCGCGGCCGAGATATCGCCGCCAAATTTTTCGGATTTCGCGACGTCTACGCCGATTACGAGCTCTTTATCCACCTTCACACCAAGCGCTCGCCGCATGGCGGCGAGGCGCTGGCGCGCTGGCGTGACTATCTCCTCGACAATCTTCTTGGGTCCGAGGCCATCGTCCGCTCGATTTTGTCACTGTTCGACGATCCAAGGCTCGGCATCGTTTTTCCCCAGCACCTCTTCGAACTGCGCGGCATCTTGAACTGGGGTTATGACTACGATCTGGCGCGACTGCTACTGAAGCGGATCAACGTCGAGATCGACAAGAATCTGACGCTCGAATTTCCCTCCGGCTCCATGTTCTGGGGGAGAACCGCCGCGATTCGTCCACTGCTCGATCTCGACATCGACTTTGCCGACTTTCCCCAGGAGAGCGGCCAGGTCGACGGCACTCTCGCCCATGCGATCGAGCGCTGTGTGCTGATGATCGCCGAATCGCGCGGTTTCGAATGGCTCAAAGTCGCGCAGCGCGATCTCTATCCAATGGGCCATACCTTGCTGACGGTGCGCAGCCCCGAAGAGGTCGTCAAGCACCGACTCAAGGTCTTCCAGCCTTCGCTTGCCTGCGTCGACTCCAATTTCCACCCTTATGCGACATTGATCGCCGAGACGCGACCGCTCCTCTCCTATCCCTCGCGCAACGAGCGGCCGCGCCTGACGCTGCTGACTCCGACCGTCAATCCGCAGCAGACTTTCGGCGGGATTGCGACCGCGATGAAGCTCTTTTCGAAGCTCTTGACCGAACTCGGCGACGCCTTCGACGCGCGCATCGTCGTGACCGACGCGGATATCGAAGCCGACGCCTATGCAGCGCTGCCCGGTTACACGCCGGCTCCTTATGCGGCGAGCCTCGACGACGAGACGGCGGCGCTCATCGACGCGAATGAGCGGGAGGGCGGCAGGCTGAACCTGCGCGCCAACGACTTTTTTTTCGCCACCGCCTGGTGGACAGCGGAATTCGCCCTCTCCAAGGAGCGCGACCGGGCGCGTTATTTCGGCGGCGCGCGACCATTCATCTATCTCATTCAGGACGACGAGCCGAATTTCTATGGCCGCGGCGCGAAATCCTGTCTTGCCGAAGCGACCTATCAATGCGGCGATCAGACGATAGCGATCATCAACTCCGAAGAGCTTTTCTCGGTCATGACCGAGAAATATCGCTTCCGTGAAGCCTTTTATGTTCCCTATGAGCTAAACGAACGCATTCGCGAGCGGCTTGCAAATGTTCCGCGCGAACCGACGATGCTCGTATACGGCCGGCCAGCCGTGGCGCGTAACGCCTTCGAGCTGATTTGCGCGGCGCTGATCATTTGGCAGCAACGCGATCCGATACGCGCTAGCCGTTGGAACATCGTTTTTCTGGGCGAAGATTTTCCGGACTCGCTTCTCTATCCGGTCCAAAACGCGACCGTCGGCGGGAAAGCGCGTCTCGATGACTATGCCGACTATCTCAATCGCGCGCTCGTCGGCGTGTCGCTGATGGTCTCACCCCACCCGAGCTATCCGCCGCTCGAAATGGCGGAAGCGGGCCTTGCGACGATCACCAACGCTTTCGCCGGAAAGGATTTGCGCCGCCGATTCGACAACATCGTCTCGCCCGCGCGGCTTGACCCAATGTCGCTGGCCGACGCGATCGAGGGCGCCGTCAGGCGCGTGGAGCCTTTCGTCGGCGCCATCATCGCGCGCCAATGTCACTCGGAGCCGCCGGCTGACGCAACGCGTGTCTTCGATCCCAGAGCGGTCGCCGCGACGTTACGCCAGGCCGTGGCTTTGCCGCTGGTTTCGACTGGCGAGAAGTCACGCTCGATCTCGGCGAGCACCTGCGAGATATATTGACCGTAGCCGCTCTTGGAGAATTTCGATGACGCCGCGCGCGCCTCCGCGACGTCGATCCACCCCGCCCTGAAGGCGATCTCTTCAAGACAGGCCACACGCTGTCCCTGGCGCTGTTCGATCGCGCGCACATATTCGCCTGCTTCGATCAGCGCTTCCGGCGTGCCGGTGTCGAGCCAGGCGAAACCACGACCAAGTCGGGCGACCTGGAGTTCGCCGAGCTCCAGATAGATCCGGTTAAGATCGGTGATCTCCAATTCGCCGCGCGGGGAAGGCTTCAGCCGCCTCGCGAACTGCGGCGCGCGTTCGTCGTAAAAATAGAGGCCGGTCACCGCCCAATTCGATCTAGGTTTCAGCGGCTTTTCTTCGATTGAGATCGCGCGGCCGGCCGGATCGAAATCAACCACGCCGTACCGCTCCGGATCGCGGACATGGTAAGCGAACACCGTTGCCGCGCTGCGCGATGACTCGCTCAGCGCGTCCGGCAGCCCATGGCCGTAGAAAATATTGTCGCCGAGGATAAGCACCGAGCGCGCGCCATCGACGAAGTCTGCGCCGATGAGATAGGCCTGCGCCAAGCCTTCCGGCCGAGGCTGCACGGCGTAAGACAGCGACAGCCCCCATTGCGCGCCGCTGCCGAGCAGCCGCTTGAAGGAGAGCAGATCCTCCGGCGTGGTGATGATCAGAATTTCGCGCACGCCGGCCAGCATCAGCGTGCTGAGCGGATAATAGATCATCGGCTTGTCGTAGACGGGAAGCAATTGCTTCGACGTGACGAGCGTCATGGGATGCAGCCTTGTGCCGCTTCCTCCGGCCAGAATGATGCCGCGCATGGGGGATCCTACTCAGTTCTGAATTAATCGGGCGACACATGCATTGACGGAGTCGCGCCAGTTCGGCAGCGCGATCCCGTAATTGGCATTTAGCTTGGCGTTGTCGAGCCGGGAATTCGCCGGCCGGCGCGCCGGCGTCGGATAGTCCGCTGTGACGATGCGTCTGACGCGGACGGGCCTGCGGCCTTGCGTCTCCGCCGCTGCAAAGACCGCTTCCGCCATGTCGGCCCAGCTCGCTTCGCCTTTTCCGGTCATGTGGAAAACGCCGCGCAAGCGGGAGTCTGAGTCGTCGACCAGTCTTTCGGCGATGGCGAGCAGCGCGTCGGCGATATCGAGCGCGCTCGTCGGATTGCCGATCTGATCGGCGACGACGCCGATTTCATCGCGCGTCTCCCCGAGACGCAGCATCGTCTTGACGAAATTGGTCCCGAATGGGCTGTAGACCCAGGCGGTGCGCAAGATCACGCAATTGTCGCAGCGCGCCGCGATCTGCTTTTCGCCTTCAAGCTTTGAACGACCGTAAGCGCCGGTCGGACTCGGCTCGTCGTCTTCTCGATAGGCGCGATCGAGCGTCCCATCGAACACATAGTCGGTCGAAAGATGCAGTAGCGGCACTTTCAGCTCGGACGCCGTCTCAGCGACGTAGCCTGCGCCCGCGCCATTGACGTTCATCGCCACGTCCGGCTCGCTTTCAGCCTTATCGACTTGCGTGTAAGCCGCGGCGTTGACGATCGCGTCGCAGCGCACGCTGCGTAGCGACGCCAGAATCATGTCGCGAGAAGAAAGATCGAAGCTAGGGCGACCGAGCGCCAGCATTTCGACGCCTCTCGGCGCGCGCTCGATGAGCGAACTGACCACTTGGCCGGTGAGTCCGGTGACGGCGATGCGCTTCATCTTGCCCACCTAAGCGAAAACCTCCGCCAGATCGCGCAGCCTTGGCCACTTGCGATCCTTTTCCGACAACACGGCGCAGTCGACGGCGAGCCGCCAGTCCACGCCGATGTCGGGGTCGTCCCAGGCGACCCCGCAATCATGCTGCGGCGAATAGAAGTTCGTCACCTTGTAGAGCACTTCCGTGTCGGGCTCGAGCGTGACAAAGCCATGCGCGAATCCAATGGGAATGAACAACTGCCGCCAGTTTTCCCGCGATAGCTCGACGGCGACGTGACGTCCGAACGTCGGCGACGATCGCCTGAGATCGAGGGCGACATCGAGTATGGCGCCGCTAATCACGCGAACGAGCTTGTCCTGCGCGAATGGCGCGGTCTGAAAATGCAATCCGCGCACCGTGCCGACGTCGCGGGACAGCGAATGGTTGTCCTGGACGAAGTCGAAATTCAGCCCGGCGTTCTCCCAGGTCCTTTCGTTATGCGTTTCGCAAAAAAAGCCGCGCTCATCGCCGAATTTCTTGGGCGTTATGAGCTTCAGCCCCGAAAGCTCCATATCTTCGAACAAGCGTCCTCCACTCGCACTTCAGACAACGGCTTCTTCCTGATCGACAAGCACGCCTAGGCGTTCGCCGCGATAGGCGCCCGAGCGGATCGCCCGCCACCAATCCTGATTGTCTAGATACCAGCGCACGGTCTTGCGAAGACCTGTTTCGAATCGCTCGGCCGGCCGCCATCCGAGTTCGCGCTCGATCTTCGAAGCGTCGATCGCATAGCGCAGATCATGTCCCGGCCGGTCAGCGACAAAGCTGATCAGGTCGCGATGCGGTCCGGCGCGGCGCGGCGCGGGCGGAATTCGTCCATCAATTCGCAGATCGCTTCGACCACGTCGATGTTGCGCCATTCGTTGCGTCCGCCGACGTTATAGGATTCGCCGACTGCGCCTTCGCTCGCCACGCGCATGAGCGCCGAGGCGTGATCCTCGACATAGAGCCAGTCGCGCACATTCTCGCCGCGGCCATAGACCGGCAGCGGCTTCTCCTCGATCGCATTGAGGATGGTGAGCGGGATCAGTTTTTCGGGAAAGTGATATGGGCCGTAGTTGTTCGAGCAATTGGTGACGATCGTCGGTAGGCCATAGGTATGGCGCCAGGCGCGCACGAGATGGTCCGAGCCCGCCTTCGACGCCGAATAGGGCGATGTGGGCGCATAGGGCGTGTCTTCGCGGAAGAGGCCTTCCGCGCCGAGCGCGCCGAACACTTCATCGGTGGAGATATGCATGAAGCGGAAGTCGCGCGCGCGGGCGCGATCGAGCTGGCGCCAATAGTCGAGCGCCGCCCGCAGCATGACAAAGGTGCCGACGACATTGGTTTCGATGAACGCGGCTGGCCCGTCGATCGAGCGATCGACATGGCTTTCAGCGGCAAGATGCATGACGGCGTCAGGCTGAAAATCGGCGAAAGCGCGCGCGACCGCCCCAGCGTCGCAGATGTCGGCCTGCAAGAAGGAAAAGCGCGGGCTGTCGGCGACCGGCCGCAGCGAGGCGAGATTTCCCGCATAGGTGAGTTTGTCGAGGACGAGAACCTGATCAACGCCCTCGCGGATGCTTGCACGCGCGACAGCCGAGCCGATGAACCCCGCGCCCCCGGTGATCAATATCTTCATCAAAGCTCCACATTAAGTCGTTGCGCGCCCTGAATTCCTGCGAACGCCTTTGCGAAAGCGCCGGTCGTGGCCGCTTACCCGCAGTATGTGGCGGAACAACGTCATGCCTCTGTTCAATGATGTCGCACGGCCCGGACGAATTTGGCGGCCGGCGCCGCTCGCCGGCGAATTGCGCGACTGCTGTCCGGACGGATATGGTGTCTTTGACTTCAGCTTCGCATGGCGGCGGCGCCATGCCAACCCTTGGGCGCGGCCGTCAATGTGGAGGGAGCAGTTCGACTATTTTTGGGATGGGCGCCGCAGACTGGCCGTTGGTTGGTTCGACGGGGCCGATCGCGCGACCGCTTCAGCGGTTCGTCCGGAACTTACGGTCTTCTCTGCCCGCGACGAACTCTTGACCAGCGCGCCCGCCCTCGTCGACGTCATCGACGCCGCACGCTGGGGCGCGCGCATCATCCTCCTTGACCTGCCACCCGACCACAAATTTGTGCGGCTGATCGCCGCCGACGGCAGCGAACTCAGATTGGCGCTCGTTGCGGAACGGGACCTGGCGCAAGGCGCGGATTGGCGCTTGCTGCTGACGATGCTGCCGGACGGCGGCGCCGCCGCCGATCCTGCAGCCTTTCGACTAGCGGCGTTTCCAGCGCGCGGCGACGTCGACAGACTCTCGCGCGAGCAGACCGCCTCCGCCGGCGCCAGACTGGTCTGGGCGATCGGCCACCGCCGCGCCGTTGAACGCGCCGACAATGCCGTCGTCATTCGCCTCGCGCCGGCGCGCCGCATTTTCCCCGCCTATCAAAGCAGGCTCGTCCTGGAGGCGACGACTTTCGAGTCCTCGGCGGCGGGCGACGCGCGCGAGGCGCCTTTCGCCGTAATGGAGCATTGGTTGCGCGAACCCGGTCCGCCGCGCGTCATCCTTCGCCTGCGCATTCCTGATTCAATCGAAGAGAGCGCCACACTGCTCGGACGATGCAGCGTCGTTCTGGCGATGAATCAGCGCCGACGACTGAAGGGCTGGACCCTCGATCAGCGCGCCGCGGGAGAGCCCGCGGTCGATCCAATCACGATCGAGGAGCTGCGACAGGCGATAGGAGATCCTCAGGAACATCCTGACGCCGCGGAAACGGCGGAGCCGATCGTCGTCGGCAATCTTCTCTCGCTGCTCATCGATCCTGAAGAGGCGGAGGTCGACGGAATCGCCTTGCGCCGCAGCCGCGAGATAAGCGCGCCCGGCATGGGTGAGACGGTGGAGATCGAATTTTACGGCGCGTCGCTCGGCGACGACGTCGGTGTCGTCTGCCCGGTGGCGGGGCCAGGAGACCTCGGCGTGACGCCGGTCGACCCTGGCGGCCCCGCCTATGCCCGGCTTTTTCGCGTCGAGGGCGACGGTCTCGCGCCGCTTCGCCCGACGGAAGACCAAGGACTTGTCGATGAGCTGATGCGCCGCGCCGCCGACTGCGCGCGCGCCGCGACCGGCGCCGCCGCCCGCGCCGTGGCGGAACGCGCCGCCGGGCTGAGAGGCCGCTGCGACAAGCTTGTCGCGTCGCTCAACAGCGCCCTCTCGCGCGCCGAGGTCGCCGCCCGCTTCGAGCCGCCCGGTCTGTGGGAGGCGCTCGAGCCTCTGGCCCAGGTAAGTTTCGCCGCGCTTGTGATCGGCGCGACCGAGCCTGCCCGCGCGCGGCTTCGGCAGTTCGGCGGCTATGGCGCTTTTAGCGCCGACCCGGCGCTGGCGGCGGCGGTTGCGCGCGGCGGCGAATTCGCGCAGTCCGTGCGGCCCTGCGCCGAAGCTGCCGGGGCGCGCGGCGCGCCGTCTCTCCTGGCGCGTTATCTCGACGCCTGCGGCGCCCGAGGCATGGCCCATTCGGGCATCGACGCCATGCAAGAGGCGCGGCTCCTGCGCGCGCTCTTTAAGGAGCCGGAAGCCGCTGCGCTGCGCGAGGCGCGCGTCGCTCTGGCGCTCGACGACGGCGTGCGGCGCGAAGCGACGAACGCCGCGCGCCAGATCGCCGACGCCGATACGGTCGATCGGGCGCGCGCCCATTTCGAGCAGGTCGGCGCGGCGGACGCCGCCGACATGCTCGACGCCTATCTCGACTTGCGGCGCGACGGCGGGTGGGCGCCGGCCCATGAAGCGCCGACGCTCGCCGCGCTCGTCGCGCGCGCCGGCGTCGAACTTGACGCTGAGCGGCTCCAAGCCGAAGGCGCCATGCAAACGCCCCCGGCTGCGGAAGGCCGGAAGGGCCTGTTTGCGGCGATGCGGGGGTTCTTTGGAGGCTGAACCTTCGAGCGCCGAGCCGCATCGGCCCACAGCGCTTGATATCGATTAATTAATAAATTCAATACATTAAGAGCGAACTTAATCAGAGCGCAAGCCTACGCCTCGCCGCTTTGAGAGCGCGATGGGGCCGCCAAATCTGCCCGGCGGCCGACTCCGGAGGGCGCGAGATCTGCGCGTCAGGCGGCGGGCTTGGCCTGTTCGGCGACCTTGACCGGAAGCTGCGTTCGAATGGCGTCGACGATCCTTTGGACCGAGGCGTCGGATTCTATCGCCCGCGTTTCTGCGGCGAGCGCCCGCTGCTCCATGGCTGTAAGCTCGGCCTGCGTCGCCTCGATCAGCGACTGCATCGCCTCGAGGTCGTTGCGCGCGTGAACGAGCGCCGCGGACAGTTCGGCGACTTCGGCTTCCGAATTGCGTGCCGCCGCTTCGGCCCGGTCGGCGCGCTCTTCGGCGCGCTCCAGCTTCTCTCTCACCGCGTTGGCGGTGGTATGCGCCCGCGCCACCGCTTGAGCCGACTGTTTCTCAAGCTCTTGTATGGCGGCGGCGGCCTGAGACACGAGATCTAGCGCCGCCAGGGCGTCGTCGGGCGCGCGCAGCCGCTGACGGGCCGGATAATTCGGGGCCTGGGGCCTGTTGTCTCCCCTCGGGATGATTTCGTCCATCACCTGATCCAGATCCAGCGAATCCATTTAGCGCCCTCCTCAATAGCACGAGCTGGATTTGGCCAGCCGTCCGGTCAGATTCCTATTATGGTTAAGAATCCGGCCAAATCTCGACCACTAGGTCAAGTTTTGGCCGCCGCATGCGAGGTAAGCGTTTTTCATAGGACAGAATCGGCCTCCACGAGCCTATCCTTAAGCCAATACGAGCGGCGATGCGACGGGAAACGCGCCCGGAGCAAAGAAATTCTGTGCATGTGCTCACGATCGCCTCGCGCCTGCAATAATTGCGGCCCTATAGGCTAATGACACATAGCCCCCGCCAAAATGAGCTCGTCATGACTGAAACGGCCGATTCCGCCCTGTCCGCCAATGCTCGTCCGGCGCATCCGTCGGCGCGCTTCATTCGCTTTTTCGGCGAGGTCGGCATCGCCGACGTGCCGCTCGTCGGCGGCAAGAACGCTTCGCTTGGCGAAATGTACAGAGAGCTGACGGCGAAAGGCATCCTGGTGCCCAACGGCTTCGCCGTCACCGCCGAAGCCTATCGCTATATGCTCGACCTGGCTGGCGCGTGGCCCGCCCTTACGGCGGCGCTCGACGGTCTGAATCCATCTGACGTCGATGATCTCGCGAAACGGGCGGCGGCGGCGCGCGACATTGTTTACGGCGCGCAAACGCCGCCAGATCTGGAGGCCGAAATTCGCGGCGCTCTGGCCCGCCTCACCGAGGAATATGGCGACGATCTGACGGTCGCCGTGCGCTCGTCGGCGACGGCCGAAGATTTGCCGAGCGCAAGTTTCGCCGGCCAGCATGACACCTATCTCAACGTACGCGGCGCGGCGGCCGTTCTCGACGCGGTTCGCCACTGCTTCGCGAGCCTGTTCACCGACCGCGCCATCCGCTACCGCATCGACAACGGCTTCGATCATTTCAAAGTGTTCAACTCCGTCGGCGTGATGAAAATGGCGCGATCGGACTTGGCCGCATCCGGCGTGGTCTTCACGATCGACACCGAAAGCGGATTCGAGGACGTCGTGTTCATCACCGGCGCCTACGGTCTTGGCGAAAACGTGGTGCAGGGAGCGGTCGATCCGGACGAATTCTATGTCTTCAAGCCGACCTATCGGCTGGGCAAGCGCGCCATCTTGAAGCGCGCGCTCGGCGCAAAAAAGATCCGGATGGTGTTCTCCGATCACGGCAGGGCGACGACGCGGAACCTCCCGACCGACGTCAAGGAAAGAGAGAAATTCTGCATCTCCGACGACGAGGCGCTGACGCTGGCCGGACAGGCCATGACGATCGAGGAGCATTATAGCGCCAAAGCAGGCGCGCGCCGTCCAATGGACATCGAATGGGCCAAGGACGGCGTCGACGGACGCCTTTATATCGTACAGGCGCGCCCCGAAACGGTCGCGTCTCGCCGCGACCGAAACATCGCCGAAATTTACAAGGCGACGAAACACGGCGCAGCGATCGTCGAAGGACGCGCGGTCGGCGCCAAGATCGCCAGCGGCAAGGCGCGGGTGATCGAACACGCCCGCGAACTCTCCACATTCATTCCCGGCGAGATTCTCGTCGCCGACACGACTTCGCCCGATTGGGGCACCGTGATGAAATCCGCCGCGGCCATCGTGACAAATCGCGGCGGCCGCACCTGCCATGCGGCGATTGTCGCGCGCGAACTTGGCATTCCGGCGATCGTCGGCACTGACGTGGCGACGCGCCTCATCCGCACCGGCGACCTGATTTCGGTGAGCTGCGCCGAGGGCGACGTCGGAAAGGTCTATGAAGGCGGCATCGACTTTGACGTGGAAAGAGTCGATCTGTCGACTCTGTCGAAGCCGGCCACTCACGTGATGATGAACGTCGGCAATCCGGACATCGCCTTCAGCCTTGCGGCGTTGCCCAACGACGGCGTCGGTCTCGCGCGCATGGAGTTCATCATCGCGGATTCGATCAAGGCGCATCCGATGGCGCTTGCGCATCCTGAACGGCTTGAAGCGGGCGAACGCGCCGAAATTGCGAGACTGACCGCTAATTACGCGAGCCCCGGCGAATTCTTTGTGACGCGGCTGTCGGAAGGAGTCGGCGCGATCGCGGCGGCGTTTTATCCCAAGCCCGTCATCGTGCGCATGTCCGACTTCAAGAGCAATGAATATGCGTCATTGCTCGGTGGCGCCGTTTTCGAAGCTCGCGAAGCCAATCCAATGATCGGCTTTCGCGGCGCGGCGCGCTATGCGCACCCCGCCTATCGGGACGGCTTCGCACTTGAATGCGCGGCGATGAATCGCGTGCGCGATGACATGGGCCTGACGAACGTCAAGCTGATGATTCCCTTCTGCCGCCGCATCGAAGAGGCGGAGAAAGTTCTTTCTCTGATGGGCGAGCTTGGTCTCGAACGCGGCAAGAACGGACTTGAAATTTACGTCATGTGCGAAATTCCGAACAACGTCATGATGGTCGATCAATTTTCGAGACACTTCGATGGATTTTCGATCGGCTCGAACGATTTGACGCAACTGACGCTTGGCGTCGACCGCGACTCGGAAATTGTCGCCTTCGACTTCGATGAACGCGACGAAGGCGTCAAGGAGATCATACGGTTGGCGATCGAAGGCGCCAAGCGTAACCGCCGTCATTGCGGAATCTGCGGTCAGGCGCCCTCGGATTATCCGGAAATCGCCGAATTCCTCGTACGGCTGGGAATCGACTCGATCAGCCTCAACCCCGACACGGTTCTGGAGACGACGCGACGGATCGTCGAGTTGGAGAAGCGTCTCGGCAGAGCGCCAAGACAGACGGTTTGATCGACCGCGCGCGCCTTTCGAACAATGCAATTTGCAACATGCGCCGCCACGGTCGATCGCGCGACGGCGCCACGCCAAAGAGGAATTCAGGATGATCGGAGCCGCTGACGGGAAAATCTTCGCCGCCACGGCGCTGCCGGCGGCGTTCGTCGGAGTCGCGGCGGCGATGCATTTTGCGCAGGCCGGATCAATCGAAAATTTCATCGCGTCAGCCGTGGCGCTCGCGAGCGTCGCGCATGCCATCGGCGAGGCGACTGACCAGCTCGGCAATCGACTCTCGCCGGCGACGACAGGAATCGTTCAGTCGGCGGTCGGCAATCTTCCGGAACTGTTTGTCTGCATCTTTGCGCTTAAGGCCGGGTTGCTGACCGTCGTGCAGGCTTCGCTGATCGGCTCCATCCTGTCGAACGCTCTCCTGGTTCTCGGGCTCGCTTTTGTCGCCGGCGGCTGGAGACGCGGCATTCTTTGCTTTGAGAGCCAATCGCCGCGAATGATCGCGACGCTGCTCCTTCTGGCGGTGTCGGCGCTGGTGCTGCCGACGCTCGCTCAGGAGCTGCATCTGCCAAGTGGCGCGCATGAACAGGAGCTGGCCGTCGTTTGCGCCATCGTGCTGCTGTTCGTTTTTCTTGTTCTCACCCAGGCCATGCTGAGACAGGGCCAGCGCGCGCTGCCCGTCGAGACTCATGCGCGCCTCCAGGCGTGGCCGCTTGGCGCGGCGATTGGCGTTCTCGCCATTTGCGGCGTCGCCGCGGGCTTTGTGTCCGATTGGTTTGTCGATGCGCTCGGCCCGGCGATCGAAACGCTAGGCGTCAGCGAAGCCTTTTCCGGCTTTGTCATCGTCGCGATCGCCGGCAACGCCGTCGAAAATCTCGTCGGCGTCCGGCTTGCGGCGCAAGGCAAGGCGGACCTCGCGGTCAGCGTTATTCTCAACTCGGCGCTCCAGGTCGCCGTGGCGCTTGTTCCGGTTCTTGTGCTCGTCAGCTTTGCGATTGGCGGCGCTGCGCCCTTCACGCTCGCGGTGCCGCCAATTCTCGCGGCGGCGCTGTTTCTTTCAGTCTTGGTGGTCACTGTTGTGACCGTAGACGGCCGCGCCGATATCGTCGACGGCGCGGCTCTTGTCGGTCTTTACGTCATCATCGCAGCGATCTTCTGGTGGAGCTGACTCCGCAATCGCGCCCTATATGTGTCGATCTGCATGCGGCGCCGACGAGAGTGCAGCGCCGCTTGAGAAGACAAAAGCGCGACAGGAGAGACTGATGAAAACAAGACTAGGGATTCTATTCGCGGGGCTTCTCGCCGTAGGCGGATCGGCTCAAGCCGGAGCGGTCGACGCGCATCGCGCCTTTCTCCCGGGCGACATCAAATGGGCGCCGGCGCCGACATCGCTGCCCGGCGGCGCGGAGATGGCGGTGCTCTATGGAGATCCGACAAAAGAAGGAGATTTCGTCGTCCGCATCAAGGCGCCGAAGGGCTATCGCGTTCCGCCGCACACGCATCCCAAGGTCGAGCTCGTGACGATTATTTCGGGCGCGTTCAGCTTCGGCAGAGGGCAGTCAGCCGACCGCGCCAGCGTCGAAGAACTTCCTGCCGGCAGCTTTATCTCAATGCCTGCGGGCGTGCTGCATTACGTCTTCGTCGACGAGGACTCGGTTCTTCAGATCAATGCGGCGGGCCCATGGAAGATCGACTATTACGATCCGAAAGACGACCCGCGTCTTAATATCGCGCCGGCCACGCCCGCCAATCCCTAAGGGATAGCCACGAAAAAAACGGCTCGCGCCTTTACATCCGAGGTCGCGAGCCGTTCTTTGTTTGGCTTCCGCTTGGTCGCGGCGCCTCTCGTGTTGAAGTAGGCGCGCGAGACTCGAAAGCAAGCAGAGCCAATCGCGCCATATCTGCGCTGAGCGGCTGGCAAGGAACATTCGTCCAACGTGAGAGTTGCGGATGAAAGGTCGCGCGGAAATGTGCGGCCGCCAAGGAGTTCATCCAGCTCTCGACAGTCCTGATCGTCGTCCTGTTGTTGCTGCTGCTCGGCGCGCTTCCGACATGGCCTTATAGTTCTGGATGGGGATATGGCCCCGGCGGCGGCGTCGGCGCCGTGCTCGCGATCGTCGTCGTCATGGCGCTGATCGGCAGGCTGTAGCGGTCGCGTGGGGCCGGCGAGCCCTCGACGACCTCGCACCGCCATGCACGCCGGCGCGTGCGGCCATCCGCCTGTGTGCGAATATTCCCGCGGCGGTTCAAAGAGTTCGACGTGGGGTTACTTTTTGCGCTATTCGCGATTACAGTCCCGCCCGCGCGGTAAAATTCCGCAACCATAATGGAGATCAATGATGTTTCGCTTTTCGGTCGGACGCGCCATTTGCGCGATGTCCTTCGCAATCGCGCTTGCGCCCGGCGCCGCCATGGCGCAATCCGTGCAGGTCGGCGCCCTTCTTTGCCATGTCTCCGGCGGCGTCGGCATGATCATCATAGAGAATCAGGCGCTCGACTGCGTTTACACGGACGCCAAAGGCAGCCCGCCGCAGCATTACATCGGCAGGCTGACCAATGTCGGCGCCAATATCGGCATCAGCGGTCCGGGCAAGCTCGTTTGGAATGTGCTTGCGGCCACCAACAGCGTTGCGCCCGGCGCATTGGCGGGAGATTATATCGGCGCCGAAGGGTCGCTCGCGATTGGAGCCGGGGCAGGCGGCGCTCTTCTCGTTGGCGGCTCAAACAAGACCATCTCCCTGCAGCCGCTCTCCGTCTCCTTGGGTACCGGCGCCAATCTTTCCGCCGGCGTCGGCAATGTCAGTCTGCAATATAATGCCGGTGACGCCGCCGCCGCCGCCGCCGGCCGCCCCCGCCCCAAAGAAGACCCGCGCGCATCGGTAATATTGGACCGCGCAAGGGATGCAAGAACGGGCGCGCCGCCAGCGCGCCCGTTTTTTTGGGCCTGCCACTTACTTTTGGTGCGGCGTTCCGATGTAGGGGAATTCTTGCAAAGTGTCGGTATGCGGCTTCAACCCGTCCGGGGGAATTTCGCCCTTTGAAAGAAATGACAGCCGGAAATTGATGACGTCATCCGTGAAGGTGCGGCCATTCGGATAGCCGGCAGACTTTGCGGGATCGAAGCTGAGCATATCCGGCAGGATGCCATGCTCGTCGATCGCCTTGATCGCCTCATCCCTCGTGTAGTCACCGGTGTGCCCCATGAGATGGATGAACTGTTCGAGCCAGCGCTTGCGGTCGTTCACGGGCTCGCTGGCGTTATATTCCTCCTTCGTTTCGTCGGTATTGAAGAAGCTGCTGACTGACGGATGGCCCGCGCGGTCGGCGTGAATCAGTTTTCCGTCGCGACGCACGCTGCAGCGTCCCCAGATTCGGACCCCTGGCTTGCCGCCGAGAGCGCTCGTCGGCATCTCGACCACAGTCGACAGAATATTTGCCTCAGTGTTCGAATCCTTGCCTGTCCAGGGAGATTTGCCGCCGAGATGCGGCGCGGTGAAATTTCTGCCGCCGGACGTGTCGTACAAGGCCAGAATGCCATCGTAGTCGAAGAAGAACGCGTCGCTGCGAACGCCTGTGAAGAAGGTGAAATCGCCCGCTCGGACGATATTCGGCTTGGCGCCGAAGGAAACCTCTGCGCCGGAGACGATCTTTTCGCCCACGGGTTCCGGCGAACGCGACTCAGCGCCGCGCGCCAGGTAAACGTCGAAAGCCTGCCGGCCGTTCTGTTTGGGCGAAAACACATAGGTGATCGCGATATCGGTCAAGCAATCGCCGTCATTGTCGATGTTGAGCCGATAGATGGCCTCAGGATGAAACTCATCGCAGGTGGGATTGGCATTGAGAATGATCGCCGTCCGTGAAGGATCGCTCGGCGATTGGAACGCATAGAGATCGCACAGATCCAATCTTTGATCGCCAAGCGGCGGACCGAGACTGAGACCGGTAAAATGATTCGACATGTGTCACCTCCTTTTAAAACGTGGACAGAATGGGATTGATCCTGGCGCAGCTATAGGCGCACGCTATGTCGCCTCTGTTTCAACATCAAGATTGTTGGCGCTTCACGCTATTCGCCGCGAATGAGCTTGATGATGCTCGAAAAATCCGCGCCGCCCTGGCCGGCGGCTTGTTGGATGGCATAGAGCTGCGTCGCGGCGGCCCCGAGCGGCGAGGCCGCGCCGGACTGAGCGGCCGCTTCCTGTGCGAGCCTCAGGTCCTTCAGCATCAAGGCAGTCATGAAGCCTGGCTTGTAGTCATTATTCGCTGGCGAGGCCGGGACCATTTCCGGCACGGGGCAATAGGTCGTAAGCGACCAGGACTGACCCGACGAGATCGACGCCGCCTCGAACAGCGCCCGATGCGAGAGACCAAGTTTTTCGGCCAGCACAAAAGCTTCGGCCGTCGCGATCATGGTGATGCCGAGCATAAGATTGTTGCAGATTTTCGCCGCCTGCCCCATTCCCACGCCGCCGCAATGAAGAACATGCGCGCCCATATGTTCGAGGATGGGCTTCGCCATTGAAAAGGCCTCCTCCTCGCCGCCGCACATGAAGGTCAGAGTCGCCGCTTTCGCGCCGGCGACGCCGCCCGATACCGGCGCGTCGACCGAGAGCGCGCCGCTCTTTTGCGCGAGGCGATGCGCGGCGCGCGCGCTTTCGACATCGATCGTTGAGCAGTCGATGAGCAGCTTGCCGCGCGCTTGCGGCGCGATTTCGCGCCAGACGGCGAGCGTCTGATCGCCGCTCTGCAGCATTGTGATGGCTGCGTCAGCGCCGTCGATCGCATCGCGCAAAGAACTTGCGGCGATCACGCCGTCGCCGGCGGCAGCTTCGATCAGCGAGGCCTTAAGGTCGAATCCGCGCGTCTCGACGCCGGCGCGGGCCAGAGCCGCCGCCATGGGACGGCCCATATTGCCGAGACCGATGAAGGCCGCGCGCGCCATGGCTTAAGACAACGTCGGCATGACGAAACTCGCGCCTTCCCTGATGCCCCCTGGCCAGCGCGACGCGACGGTCTTCGTCTTCGTATAGAAGCGGATAGCGTCAGGCCCGTGCTGATTGAGATCGCCGAACATCGATCGCTTCCAGCCGCCGAAGGTATAATAGGCCAGAGGCGTCGGGATCGGCACATTGACGCCGACCATGCCCACTTCGACGCGGGAGGCGAATTCACGCGCCGCATCGCCGTCACGCGTAAAGATGGCGACGCCGTTGCCACATTCATGATTGTTCGCAAGCGACAGCGCCTCGTCGAACCCCTGTGCGCGCACGATTGAGAGCACGGGGCCAAAGATCTCCTCCTTGTAGATCCGCATTTCCGGCTTCACCTCGTCGAAGAGGCAGCCGCCCATGTAGAAGCCGTTCTCATAGCCCTGCATCTTGAAGCCGCGACCGTCGACCCGCAGTTTGGCGCCCTCCTTCGCGCCAAGAGCGACATAGTCTTTCACTCGCTCCAAATGCGCGCGGGTAATCAGCGGTCCAAAATCCGCAGAAGGGTCAGTCGAAGGGCCGACGCGCAGATTTTCGACGCGCGGTTCGAGCCGAGCGACCAACGCGGCGGCGGTTTCTTCGCCTACTGGCACGGCGACCGAAATCGCCATGCAGCGCTCGCCGCCGGACCCGTAGGCGGCGCCGACCAAAGCGTCGACGGCCTGATCCATATCGGCGTCGGGCATGATCACCATGTGGTTCTTTGCGCCGCCGAAACACTGCACACGCTTCCCCTGGGCGGCGCCATGCGCGTAGACATATTCAGCGACCGGCGTCGAACCGACGAAGCCGATTGCCTTGACTTCAGGCGCTTCGAGCAAGGCGTCGACCGCTTCCTTGTCGCCATTGACGACATTGAGCACGCCCGGCGGCAGGCCGGCTTCGAGCATCAGTTCGGCCAGAAACAGCGGCGCGCCGGGATCGCGTTCGGATGGCTTCAGAATGAAGGCGTTTCCGCAGGCGATCGCCGGCGCGAATTTCCACATCAGAATCATCACCGGAAAATTGAACGGGGTAATGCCGGCGACGACGCCGAGCGGCTGGCGCATCGAATAAACGTCAAAGCCCGCCGTTGCCGAATCGGTAAATTCACCCTTCATCAGATGCGGAACGCCGATGCAGAATTCGGCGACCTCGACGCCACGCTGAATCTCGCCCTGCGCATCGGCGATCGTCTTGCCGTGCTCCCGCGCAAGAACCGCTGCAAGTTTTTCCTTCTCCCGCCCGACCAGATCGACAAATTTCATCAGCACGCGGGCTCTGCGCTGCGGATTGACCGCCGCCCACTCCTTTTGCGCCGCAGCAGCGTTGTCGACGGCCTCGCGGACCTCGTCCCGGCTCGCCAACGGCACGCGCGAGATCGTCGCTCCCGTCATCGGCTCATAGGCGTCAGTAAGACGCCCGGACTTGCCCTTGACCCGGCGCCCGCCGATAAAATGCGATAATTCTTCCATGTTCGCTCATCTAAGGCGCGTCCGCGCCATGTCATCTCGCAAGATGGGATGATTCGCCTATATATCGAAGAGAGACGGCTTCCGCGACGGACGACCGCGATGGGACTGCAGCCACTCACGAGCGAGAGCAAAAATCGATACGCGCAGGCGCCGCGACAGGCGGACTGGACGATCGATCAGAACTGGGCCTCCTATAGCAACGAGGAGCACGACCGCTGGAACAGGCTTTTCGCCCGCCAGGCGAAGCTTTTGCCTGGACGCGCCTGCGACGAGTTCCTGGAGACGAAGCAAAAGCTCGAACTTTCGCGTTCCGGCATTCCGGATTTCGCCGACCTGAGCCGGCGTTTGCAGGCAATGACCGGCTGGAGCGTCGTCCCCGTGGCCGGGCTCATTCCAGACGACGCCTTCTTCGAGCACCTCGCTAATCGGCGCTTTCCGGCCGGCGCATTCATTCGCCCAGAGTCGGAGCTCGAATATTTGCAGGAGCCAGACGTCTTCCACGACGTTTTCGGTCATGTGCCGCTCCTCGCCAATCCTGCCTATGCGCAATTTCTCGAAGCTTACGGCAGAGGCGGCAGACGGGCGCTGGCGCGCGGCCAATTGCATAATCTCGCGCGGCTTTACTGGTACACCATCGAATTCGGCCTGATCATGACGCCAGCGGGCCTGCGAATCTTCGGAGCCGGAATCATGTCGTCTCCTTCGGAGACGATCTTTTCGCTGGAAGACTCGTCGCCAAACCGCATCGCCTTCGACCTTGAACGCGTCATGCGGACGAATTACGTGATCAGCGATTTTCAGCAGACCTATTTCGTCATCGAGAGCTTCGAGAAGCTTCTCGAAGACGGCTATCAGGACTTTGGGGCGATCTATGATCGGCTGCGCGGCGCTTCGGACTTCGCGCCCTATGAAATTGCGCCGGGAGATCGCATCATTTCGCGGGGCGACTTCCATTATTTCCGCGCGAAGCGAAGCGCGTAGCCTTACTGGCCTGGGTTCGTCACCCGTTGCTCAATGGCGCCGAAAATCGAACGGCCTTCGGCGTCGCGCATTTCGATACGCACAATGTCGCTCGCCTTCAGGAAAGGCGTTCGCGGGGCGCCGTCGATGAGCTTCTCCACCACGCGTTGCTCGGCGATGCAGGAGTAACCGTCCCCGCCTTGCACAATCGGTCTGCCGGGACCGCCGTCGGCGCCGCGATTGGAAATCGTGCCGGACCCGATGATCGTTCCGGCGCAAAGCGTCCGCGTTCTCGCCGCATGAGAAATGAGGCGCGGAAAGTCGAAGGTCATGTCCTTTCCGGCGTCAGGCCGGCCGAACGGCGCGCCATTGACGAAGGACAACAGAGGCAACGAGAGTCGCCCGCCGTCCCATGCGTCGCCAAGTTCGTCAGGCGTCACGGCGACGGGAGAAAAGGCGCAGGCGGGCTTCGACTGGAAGAAGCCGAAGCCTTTTGCGAGCTCTGGCGGAACCAGCCCTCGCAAGGTCACGTCATTGACCAGCATCAAAAGCTTGATGTGATCGCGCGCCACTTCCGGCGTAACGCCCAGCGGGACATCGTCGGTAACGACGGCGACCTCGGCTTCGAGATCGAGCTCGTGCCTTTCATCGAGCAGAGGAATCTCGTCGCGCGGTCCGAGGAAGGCATCGGAGCCTCCCTGATACATCAGCGGGTCGCTCCAAAAGCTCTCCGGCATTTCGGCGCCGCGAGATTTTCGCACGAGCGCGACATGATTGACGTAGGCCGAGCCATCCGCCCATTGATAGGCGCGCGGCAGCGGGGAGGCGCAATCCTGTTCGCGAAAGGGAAAGCTTTCGCGAAGCCCGCATTCGAGACGCGCCGCCAAAGCCCGCAATTCCGGCGCCACGGTTTCCCAGTCTTCGATCGCGGACTGCAGGGTGGGCGCAACGAAGCCTGCCGCAACGGCCCGAGAGAGATCGCGCGAGACGAGGATAAGCGCGCCGTCGCGCCGGCTCTTGAGGGACGCGAGTTTCATGGGCCATCGCCAGTGAAATGACGGCTCAAGCCAGACCAGCAGTCCGCATAATCCTTCTGCAGCGTTTCAAGCGAGAGAGCGAAAGCGGTTGGATAGAACGGCAGCCGCGATTCAAACATGAAGGCGAGAGCGTCGTCGATCTTCACGGGGGCGAGATCCGCTTCTGAGGCCTGTTTGAATGCTTCCGCGTCCGGGCCATGCGGCAGCATCGCATTATGCAGCGACATGCCGCCAGGCTCGAAGCCCGACGGCTTCGCGTCATAGCGCCCGTAAATCAGTCCCATGAACTCGCTCATCACGTTCACATGGAACCATGGAGGCCGGAATGTATGTTCTGCGACCTGCCAACGCGGCGGAAATATCGCGAAATCGACGTTGCCGACCCCGCTTTCGTCCGAAGGAGACGTCAAGACCGTGAATATTGATGGATCAGGATGATCGAACAGCAAGGCGCCGATCGGACAGAATTTGCGCAGATCATATTTATAGGGCGCGTAATTGCCGTGCCAGGCGACGACGTCGAGCGGAGAATGATCGATATCGCAGCGATATAGGGCGCCGCTCCATTTGATCGTGAGGCGGCAAGGCGCGTCCTTGTCTTCGAATGCGGCCGTCGGCGCAAAAAAGTCGCGCGGATTGGCGAGCCCATTGGCGCCGATCGCGCCGCGATAGGGCAACGCGAAGGGCGCGCCGTAATTTTCGCAGACATAGCCGCGCGACGGTCCCGAAGCCAGCTCCACCCGAAATTTCACGCCCCTGGGAATAACGCATATCTCGCTCGGCGTGCATTCGATGAGGCCAAACTCGGTGAAAATGCGCAGATCGCCAAGCTGCGGCACGATCAGCAGCTCGCCGTCGGCGTCGTAGAAATAGTCGTCGCGCATCGACTGTCCCGCGAGATAGAGATGCGCCGCCATGCCGACTCTCAACCCGCAATCGCCCGCGGTCGCGATAGTGTGGATGCTTTCGATGAAGGAGCCGGCGTCGCCAGCGACTTCGCGCGCGCTCCAGCGCAATTGCCCGAGCGGCGCGTCGACTTCCCGGCAGGGAGCGGTGTTCCAGTGGGTCCGCGCAAATTCATGCGGATCGCGCACGTGAAGGACGGAAGGTCTGATCCGATAAAGCCACGAGCGGCGGTTGCGGTGGTTTGGCGCCGTGAACGCCGAGCCGGACAATTGCTCGGCATAGAGCCCGTAGGGACATCGTTGCGGAGAGTTCTGGCCGATCGGCAAGGCGCCGGGAAGGGCTTCGCTTTCGAACTCATTGCCGAAGCCATGCAGATAGCGCGTTTCCGCCATGGCCTAGCCTGCCGCCCTGTTCAAGACGCCGCGGCGGATTTGATCCTCTTCAATCGATTCAAACAGCGCGCGGAAATTCCCTTCGCCGAAACCTTCATCGCCCTTGCGCTGAATGAATTCGAAGAAGATCGGGCCAATGACCGTCTTGGAGAAAATCTGCAACAGGAGACGGCGCGCACCCGTTGTGACGCCGTCGATTAGGATTCCCAGCTCCCTGAGGCGCTGCGTCGGCTCTCCATGGCCTGGCAGCCTGTGCTCGAGCGCATCATAATAGGCGTCCGGTGGCGCAGGCATGAAGTCGAGCCCGTTACTGCGCATCGCGACAACGGTCTCGTAGATATCACGACAGGCGCAGGCGATGTGCTGAATGCCTTCGCCCTTGTAGGCGTCGAGAAATTCCTCGATCTGACTCTTTTCGTCGGAGCTTTCATTGATCGGAATGCGGATCTTGCCGCAAGGACTGGTCATGGCGCGAGACCGCAAGCCCGTCAGCTTGCCTTCGATGTCGAAATAGCGAATCTCACGAAAATTGAAGATGCGCTCGTACCATTTGGCGAGCGCGTCCATGCGACCGCGGCGAACGTTATGCGTGAGATGGTCGATTTCCGTGAGGCCGACGCCGAAGGGTTTTGGATCACGCTCCCCTATCCACCGAAAGTCGATGTCCCAGATCGATCCCTGGTCGCCGTAGCGGTCGACGAAATAGATCAGCGAACCGCCGACGCCCTCGATCGCCGGAATGTTCAGCTCCATCGGGCCGACGCCGAACGCGACCGGCTTGGCGCCGAGCGACACGGCGCGGCGCATCGCCTTCGCGGCGTCAATGACGCGAAAGCCGATGCAGCAGACAGAGGGCCCGTGCGCTTTTTGGAATTCGGCGGCGAAGCTGTGCGGCTCAGCGTTCAGCACATAATTCACCTCGCCCTGTCGATACAGCGTCACATTTTTGGAGCGGTGACGCGCGACCGCGGCGAATCCCATCTTTTCGAACAGCGAAGCCAGTTGCGCAGGATCCGGATGAGCGAATTCGATAAATTCGAATCCGTCCGTTCCCATCGGGTTTTCGGCGGGCGTTGCGGCGCCGCCAAACATCGAGTCCATGGCAAGCCCTATGCAGCTCTCGCTGAGCTGCTATTTAGATATTGCGTCGCCGACCCGGTTAAAAGGCCCATGATCCTTTACGACTATTTCCGTTCGTCGGCCGCCTATCGCGTGCGCATCGCCATCGCGCTCAAGGGGCTGATCATCGAGCGCCGGCCTATCCATTTGCTGCGCGGCGAACAGCGTAACCCTCGCTACCGGGCAAAGAACCCGCTGGCGATCGTCCCCACGCTCGAGCTCGACGACGGCAGGCTGATCACCCAGTCTCTAGCCATCATCGATTATCTTGACGCGCTGACGCCTGATCCGCCCCTCCTGCCCAAAGAGCCCGTTGTGGCGGCGCAAGCGCGAGCGGTCGCGTTGACGATCGCCTGCGAGATTCACCCTCTTGCCAATCTGCGAGTCATAGAGGCGTTGCAGAGACAATTCGGCGCCAAGGACGCTCAGATCGCGGCGTGGCGCAGACGCTGGATCGCCGAGGGCCTTGCCGCGGTCGAGGCGCTTATCTCGCCCGATCCTTTCGCTTTCGGCGAAAAGCCGTCCCTTGCCGACCTATGTCTTATTCCGCAGGTTTATAATGCGCGACGTTTCGACGTGCCGCTCGACGACTGCCCGCGCATCCAATCGGTGGACGCCGCCTGCGCCGCGCACCCCGCCTTTTTGGCGGCGCATCCTCAAGCACAGCCCGATGCGTGACCGCTTTACGAGGCAAGCGCCAAATCGGCAATAATCGCGGCGAGAAAGCGGCCGGCTTCGCCGCCGGTCACCACACGATGATCGAAGGTGAGGCTAAGCGGCACAATCCGATGCACCGTCGGCGCGCCATCGACGGCGACGACCTCGTCGCGCATGCGGCCGGCCCCGAGGATCGCGACCGTCGGCGGCAGCACGATCGGCGCGGCGTAGCGTCCCGCGATCATGCCGAAATTCGAAAGGGTGATGGTCGCGCCGCGCAGTTCCTCCGGCGGAATGCGCCGCGCCGCCGCGTCCTTCCGCATCTTGTCCAGCCCCTTGCGCAAGTCTTGCGCGTCGCGATTGCCGACATCCCGCAGGACAGGCACGAACAGACCCTCTTCGGAAAGGTCCACGGCGACGCCAAGGTCTATCTTTTTCATCACCCGTCGCGCGAAGGCGTGAGGCTCGAACCAGGCGTTGAGCGCAGGCTCCGCCGCGCAGGCCTTAACAAGCGCCCGGATCAGACGAACGGTCGTATCGGTCCCCGCAGCCCAAGCGTTGATGTCGGCGTCGTCGACGATTGTGGCGGCGGCGACTTCCGCCTGCGCCTGCGCCATATTATGCGCCATCGCGCGACGGGCGCCGCGCAACGGCTCGGCGGCTACCGTCTCGCTCAAGATGCGCGCCACGCGTTCGATGTCCTGGACAGTGATGAGGCCATCGGCGCCAGATGGCGTGACCATGGCAAGATCGACGTTAAGCTTGCGCGCCAGCGCCCTCACAGCAGGCGTCGCCCGCAGCGCGCCGCCGCCATGACTGACGGATATCGGCTGGTCGCGGACGATTGCAGCCCCGTGCTGAACGGCGCCGACCACCGATCCAGTATCCTCCCCCGCGCCTTCAAAGCCCACCAGCGGCGCGCCGATCCGGATTACGTCTCCGGCGGAAGCGAACAGCCGCTCGATCCGGCCGGCCAGAGGCGATGGGATCTCAACGACGGCCTTGGCGGTTTCGACTGCGACGAGCGGCTGATCGACTTTGACGTCCTCGCCGGCGGCGACGCGCCACTCCACGAGTTCGGCCTCCTGCAACCCCTCTCCGAGATCGGGAAGACGAAAAATGTTCATGACGCCTCCATCGCCTGGCGAACGCCGTCGACGATGCGATCGACGCTCGGAATATATTGCTTCTCCAATTTTGCGAGCGGCACGACGACGTCATAGCCGGTGACCCGCTTGATCGGGGCCAGCAGCGAATAAAGCGCGCGCTCGGCGATTTCGGCGGCGATCTCGGCGCCAAAGCCCGCCGTGCGCGGCGCTTCATGGACAATGACGCAGCGTCCGGTCTTTTCGACGGAGCGCAGAATCGTTTCGACGTCGAGCGGCTTTAAGGTCGCGACGTCGATCACGTCGACCGTGACGCCCTCTTCTTCGAGCTTCTCGGCGGCGGCGAGCGTCTCCGGGACCATCGCGCCCCAGGTCACGATTGTCGCATCGGCGCCTTCCCGCAACATGAAGCAGGCGTCGAGCGGCAACTCGACGCCATCGTCCACGACCTCTTCACGGAACAGGCGATAGAGCCGCGTCGGCTCAAGGAAAATGACCGGGTCGGGATCGCGCACTGACGCCAGGAGCAACCCGTACGCCCGCGCCGGCGAAGACGGCGCGACGACGCGCAGACCTGGCATATGGGCGAACATCGCCTCTGGACTTTCCGAGTGATGCTCGGGCGCATGAATGCCGGCCCCGCAAGGCGAACGCAGGACCATCGGGCAGGTCATCCGCGCGCGCGTGCGATTGCGCAAGCGGGACGCGTGATTGATGATCTGATCGATCGCCGGATAGATGAAACCCGAAAACTGAATTTCGGCGACGGGCTTTAACCCCATCGCCGCCATGCCGACCGCGACCCCAGCGATGCCGCCCTCGGCCAGAGGCGTGTCGATGACGCGCGCGCGGCCGAAGCGCGCCTGCAAGCCGTTGGTGGCGCGAAACACGCCGCCGTTGACGCCGATGTCTTCGCCGAGCAGGAGCACGTCGCCGTCCTCGTCCATCGCCCGGGCCAGCGCCAGATTGACCGCCTCGACCAAAGTGATTTCAGACATGGCCCTTCCCGCTCGATTGCGCGAAGCGGCGCGCCTCTTCGCGTTGCCACTGCATGGACTCGGGAAGCTTCGCGTATAGATGCTCGAACATCGCGTCGACGCTGAGCGGCGAAGCGTTCAGATAGGCGGCGACTTCCCGATCGACTTCTTCGGCGCTTGCCTTGAGAAGCTCGGCCTCCTGCTCCTTCGACCAGGCGCCTTCGCTGACAAGGTAGGCGCGCAGCCGGGCGATCGGTTCTCGCGTCCACTGCGCGCGAACAATCTCGGGATCGCGATAGCGCGAGGCGTCGTCGGCGGTGGTGTGATCGCCGAGACGATAGGTGATCGCTTCGATCAGCGTCGGTCCGCCGCCCGATCGCGCCTTTTCGATCGCCCGGCGCACGACTTCATGGACGGCGACGACGTCATTGCCGTCGACCTGGCGTCCGTCGATGCCGGCGGCGACCGCCTTTTGCGCCAGGGTTTCCGCCGCGCTTTCGAGTTCTCGCGGCGTCGATATCGCCCAGCCATTATTGTTGATGATGAAGACGACCGGCGTTTTCCAGACTCCCGCCATATTCAGCGCTTCATAAAAGGCGCCATTGGAGGTGCCGCCGTCGCCGATGAAAGTGACGACGACGCGATCCTCCTTCCGCATCATCAGCGCATAGGCCGCGCCGACCGCGTGCGGCGCCTGAGTCGCGACAGGCACGCAATTTGGAAAATCGCCGCGCGCGTTCTTGAAATCGCTGCCGCGCTCGTCGCCGCCCCAATAGAGCAGACATTCGGACATCGACATGCCGCGATAGAATTGCGCCGCATGATCGCGATAGGACGGCACGAGAACGTCGCGCTCTTCCATCGCCGCCGCCGCTCCGACGCCGATCGCCTCCTGACCAAGCGCGGAGGCGAATGTGCCCAATTGTCCGGTGCGCTGAAGACTGATCGCCTTATTGTCGAAGGTCCTGGTTCGCGTCATCGCGCGATAGAATTGGACCAGCCGGTCAATATCCTTTGCCGATTTGCTGGCCGCCTTGCTCATCTCGCCGCTTGGCGACAGCAGCTGGACGAAATCTACTGGGAGATCGAAGCCCATCTCAATGTTTCCCATCGCCCCGCTCCTGATGAGCGAAGTAGCGCGGCGAAGCGAGGCGTCACGGCGCCGCGACAATTTTTTTGTGATTTCGCGCCGCAGCGCGGGAAATCGACGTCTTGATTCTTCCTCATTTCGAGACGGATGTCGTTGCGTGGCGAATTCGTTCGTTTCCTCTCGATCGAACGACGCGACACGTTCGCGATCGATAATTTCGGAACGTTCATGGATGCATGCCGCATCGCCGCGACTCGCTGAAGCGCAGACTTGCAAGCGCCGCAGGTTGAACATATCGATCGGGGAGCCTGATAGGAGACACTGACGCTAGCTTAGCCGTTCGATGGCCATGGCGGTGGCTTCTCCGCCGCCGATGCAGAGCGCCGCGACGCCTTTCTTCAGCCCCATCGCCTCCAAAGCGGAAAGAAGCGTGACAATGATCCTGGCGCCGGACGCGCCGATCGGGTGCCCGAGCGCGCAAGCGCCGCCGCGAACATTGACCTTATCGTGCGGCAGGTCGAGGTCGCGCATCGCCGCCATGGCGACGACGGCAAAGGCTTCATTGATTTCGAAGAGGTCGACGTCGCCGGTCGTCCAGCCGACCCGATCCATGAGTTTTCGGATCGCTTCGATCGGCGTGACGGAAAAACGGCTCGGCGCGCCGGCGACGGTGACGTAGCCACGAATGATCGCCAGCGGCTTCGCGCCTGTACGCTCGGCGTCATCGGCGCGCATCAGCGCCAGCGCCGCGGCCCCATCCGATATGGCGCTGGCGTTGGCGGCGGTGATCGTTCCATCCTCTCTGAACACCGGCTTGAGCCGCGGGATATCCTGCGCCTTGGCTTTGCCCGGCAGTTCGTCGCTGGCGATCATTCGCGCATTGGCGCCTTTGCCGAGCGTGACCGGCGCGATCTCCTGAGCGAAGGATTGGTCGTTTGTGGCGCGCTGCGCGCGCGACAGCGATGTCGCCGCAAATGCATCCTGCATCTCGCGGGTAAATTGATATTCCGTCGCGCAATCCTCGGCGAACGACCCCATCAGCCGGCCTTTTTCATAGGCGTCTTCGAGACCGTCCAAAAACATGTGATCGAGGACCTTGCGGTGGCCCATGCGGTAACCGGTGCGCGCGCGATCGAGCAAATAGGGCGCATTGCTCATGCTCTCCATGCCCCCGGCGACCGCGATGCGCGCGCCTCCCGCCGCGAGCTGGTCGCTGGCGAGCATCACCGCCTTCATGCCGGAGCCGCACATCTTGTTGACGGTGACCGCGCCGGTTGACTCAGGCAGCCCAGCGCCGAGCGCCGCCTGACGCGCCGGCGCCTGGCCGAGGCCGGCGGAGAGAACGCAGCCCATGACGACTTCGTCGATGTCGTTTGGATCCAGTCTGGCGCGCGTTACCGCGGCTTCGATTGCGTGCGCGCCCAGTTGCGGCGAAGCGATATCCTTCAACTCGCCCAGAAACGCGCCGATCGGCGTGCGCGCGGCGCCGATGATGACGACAGGTGCGGCAGCGCTCATGACATCATCCTCTGGCCCCTTAGCTCTCCCAAGGAGGATATGGCGACGGATTCCAGCTTTTAAACGTCGGAAGCGGCGTCGCATCGCCGCCGAGAATCTCTTCGATCGCTTCGTCGCTGACCGCGTCGAGCCTGTCCGGCGACCATTTCGGCCGCCGGTCCTTGTCGATGATCGCTGCGCGAATGCCTTCATAAAGATCGTGAGTCTCGAGCATGCGGCAGGCCGCCTTGAATTCATTGGTCAGACAGGTTTCGAGATCTGGAGCCTGCGCGGCGCGCTGGAGCAATGCGCGCGTGACTTTCAGGGCCGTCGGCGACTTCGACCCGATGTCCGCTGCGGCGCGCAGGGAGAATTCCGATCCCTCACGCTCGAAGGCCGCGATCACATCGCCGAGCTTCTCATGCGCGGTCGCTTCGGCGAGTAGTCGGCGGTACGGCGAGAGCTGACCGTCATCCGGCCGGCGCGCGAGACGCCGCAAGGCGGCGTCGACATCCTCGGCGACGTCGATCACTTTGAGCTCGTCGATCAGCCGCTCGATATCTCCTGAATGGATCGTTAGATCGGCAAGACCGGCGTCGATCGCGTCGGCCGCCGTCACCGACGCCGCCGACAGCGCCATATAGGGCCCGATTGCGCCCGCCCGGGAAAGAAGCCAGCTCGCGCCCACATCAGGAAAGAATCCGATGCCGACTTCCGGCATGGCGATCCGGCTGCGCTCGGTCACAACCCGCCGATTGCCATGCGCGGAAATGCCGACGCCGCCGCCCATGACGATTCCATCCATGATCACGACATAGGGCTTGGGAAAGGAGGCTATGCGGGCGTTCAGCTCATATTCCTCGCGCCAGAAATCGGCGAAACGCCGCTTCTGCGCAGTCTCCAGCTCGTAAAGAACCCTCACGTCGCCGCCGGCGCACAGACCACGATCGCCGGCGCCGGCGACGAAAACGGCGCAAACGCCATCGTCCTCGCCGAACTCGTCGAGCGCGCGCCGAAACGCCCGCACCATCGGCAGCGTCAGCGTATTGAGGGCCTGCGGCCTGTTGAGGACAATGCGTCCGAGGCGACCTTCGCGCGAAGCGATGACGTCCATGTTGCTACGTCAAGAACGATCGCGCGATGATGACGCGCATGATTTCATTCGTTCCTTCGAGAATCTGATGAACGCGCAAATCGCGAACGATCTTTTCGATTCCATATTCGCTTAAGTAGCCATAGCCGCCGTGAAGCTGCAATGCTTCATTGGCGACCGCAAAGCCGGCGTCGGTGACGACGCGCTTCGCCATGGCGCATAAAGTCGTGGCCCCGGGGGCCTTGCCGTCGAGCGCCGCCGCCGCCCGCCACAGAAAGGTGCGCGAGACTTCAAGCTGCGTGGCCATGTCGGCGAGCCGGAACTGCAGCGCCTGGAATTCGTCGAGCGCGCGACCGAACGCTTTGCGGCCGCTCATGTAGCGCAGCGCGTGATCGAAGGCCGACTGCGCGCCGCCGAGCGAACAGGCGGCGATGTTGAGACGGCCGCCGTCCAGCGCAGCCATCGCGATCTTGAACCCGTCGCCCGCGCGTCCGATAAGATTTTCGGCAGGCACGCGGCAGTCGTCGAAGATGACGACGCGCGTCGGCTGGGCGTTCCACCCCATTTTTCGCTCGATCGCGCCGAAACTCAAACCCGGCGTTCCGCCTTCGACGACGAAAGCCGATATGCCTTTCGGGCCCGGCTCGCCGGTTCGCGCCATGACGACATAGAGGTGATCGTCGCCGCCCGCCCCGGCGCCCGAAATGAATTGTTTGGCGCCGTTCAAGACGTAGTGATCGCCGCTATGCGTCGCATGCATGCGCAGCGCCGCCGCATCCGATCCGCTACCGGATTCCGTCAGGCAGTAGCTCGATAGAAGCTCCATCGTCACGAGCTTCGGCAGCCATTTGTCAATCTGACGCTCACTCCCGAAAGCGTCGATCAGAGTCGCGCACATGTTGTGAATCGAGAGGTAGGCGGCGATCGTCGGGCAGCCCATGGCGAGCGCCTCGAAGATCAGCACGCCGTCAAGACGCGTCAGTCCGGCGCCGCCTGACGCCTCCCGCACATTGATTCCAGCCATGCCCAGCGCCGCGGCGTCGCGTAGGGTGTCGACCGGGAAGACATGCTCGCGGTCCCAATCGAGCGCAAAGGGCGCGAGGCGGTCGCGCCCAAAGTCTCGCGCCATCTCGCGGATGGCCTCCTGCTCGGCGCTCAATTCAGAATAGGATGACATGGCGTCATTTACCGCGAGTCGTCGACCGTAAACCTGTCGCGGCGTAGCTTTTTGACAAGCTCGCGCGCGCCCCATAGGCCTGCGCCACGCGACTCGCCGGCGCCCGATCGAGCTGTGCGCAGGCGAAGGCCCCCGCCGCTAAGAGGCGATCGAGCGATACGCCGGTTTCAACGTCCATTCTCTGAAGCATGTAGACGACGTCCTCGGTCGCGACGTTTCCTGCAGCCCCCGGCGCGAAGGGGCAGCCGCCGAGGCCTGCGATCGAACTGTCGACGATAGAGACGCCGGTTTCGAGGCAGGCGAAAATATTGGCGAGCGCCTGTCCGTAGGTGTCATGGAAATGCACCGCGATCCTGTCGAGCGGCGCAACCCGCGCCACGCGTTCCACCAATCGGCGGGCTTGCAGCGGCCCGCCGACGCCAATGGTGTCGCCGAGCGATACTTCGAAGCAGCCCATCTCGAGAAGCGCGCCGGCGACTGATACGACCCTTGCGCCATCAATCGCTCCTTCGTAAGGACAGCCCAGGACGCAAGAGACATAGCCGCGCGCGCTGACGCCATGGCGGCGCGCCTCTGCGACGACTTCGGCGTATCGTTGAAGGCTTTCCTCGATCGAGCAGTTGATATTGCGTTTCGAGAAGGTCTCGGAAGCGGCGGCGAATACGGCGATCTCATCCACCCCCGCAGCGAGGGCGTCGGCAAGTCCACGAAGGTTTGGAACCAGCACGGCGAGCCGCAGATTTTGCTTCAAGATCAGCGCGAGAGTTTGATCAGTGCCCGCCATTTGCGGCACGGCTGTCGGCGAGACGAAACTCCCGGCTTCGATGCGGATCACTCCCGCGGCGGCGAGACGATTGATAAGTTCGGCCCGCATCTGCGGCGATAGCGCCAGTTTCTCGTTCTGCAGGCCGTCGCGCGGGCCGACTTCCACGATGGTGACGCGGGAGGGTACGCTCATACGTCCTCCTTTCGCGCCAGCGAAACGAGTTCGGCGCCTTCCTTTGCCATGTCGCCCGCTGCGCAGGCGACGTTCCTGACGATGCCGTCATGCGGCGCAGCCATGGCGATTTCCATTTTCATCGCCTCAAGAACCACGAGCGTCTGACCCCTGCTGACCGCGTCGCCCATCTTCACGGCGACGCGGGTCACGGTCGCCGGCATCGGCGCAAGCACGCGTTCCTCCGACGACCCTTGGCTGTGGGAGGAAGCCGCCGTTTGCAGCCAATTCAGCACATAGTTCCTGCCGCGCAGAATGACGACCACGCCGTCGTCGAGCGTGACGGTTCCGATCTCGTGCTTCACACCGCTGATAAACAGCAGGAGGCGATCGCTGAGAGCTTCGACCTCGACAGCGCCGACGACTCCGCCAAAGTTCAGCAAAAAGCCGCCGGGCCGCGGATTGGCGATGTGCGCAGAGAGCGCCCTGCCCGCATGAGCGACTCTCACTTCACAGCCGGCGGAGTCATAGAGTCGCCATGCGTCAGCTTGAGCCCAGGGCGACCACTCGTCGCCTGCGGCTCTGTTCGAATCCAGCGCCGTCCGTCGTACGACCGACAGAAAAATCGCGCTCGCCGCCGCAAGTAGGACGCGATCCAACTCCACGTCCGGCGCGACAGGCTGGGTCAGCGTTTCGATATTGTTCGCCACAAACTCAGTGTCGTAATCCCCGCGCGCCATCGTGTCACTCGCGGAGATCGCCCGCAGCAGATCGAGATTCGTAGCGACGCCGACGATCTCGACCTCATCCAGCGCCGCCTGCAAGCGGGCCAGCGCCTGCGCGCGGTTCTCGCCGAAGACGATCAGCTTCGCGAGGAGCGAGTCATAATGAGGCGTGACGCGGTCGCTGGCGCGAACGCCGGAGTCGATGCGCAGGAAAGGCGCGCGCGGCGGCGCACGAAAGTGAATAATGTCGCCGGCCGAAGGCATGAAGCCTCGAGCCGGCTCTTCCGCGCAGATTCGCGCCTCGATCGCGCAGCCGCTCAGTCTCAGATCGTCCTGTGTCATGGGAAGCGTCGCGCCGCAGGCGACGCGCAACTGCCATTCGACGAGGTCCTGATTCGACACCATCTCCGTCACCGGATGTTCGACCTGCAGCCGCGTATTCATTTCGAGAAAATAGAAGTGGTCGTCGCCGACCAGAAATTCGATCGTGCCGGCGCCGATATAGCCCGACGCGCGCGCCGCCCTGACCGCAGCCTCGCTCATCCGTGCGCGCAGAGACTGCGACAGGCCGGGCGCCGGCGTCTCTTCGATGATTTTTTGGCGCCGGCGCTGCAGGGAGCAGTCGCGCTCGAAAAAGGAGATGACGCCGCCATGCGCGTCCGCGAAGATTTGGATTTCCACATGTTTATAGCCGGAGAAATATTTTTCGATGAACAGCGAATCGTCGCCAAAGGCGGCGCGCGTTTCGCGCCGGGCGCTTTCGATCGCCGACGGCAATTCTTCGGGCGCTCGAACGACGCGCATGCCCTTGCCGCCGCCGCCGGCCGACGCCTTGACGAGCAATGGAAAGCCGATGGCGCGCGCAGCCTCGATGAGTTCGGCGTCGTCGCCGCCGCTTGAACCAGGCGCGACGGGCGCGCCCGCCTGCGCCATCGCGGCCTTGGCTGCGCTCTTTGCGCCAAGAAGACGCATCGCGCGCGGCGGCGGTCCAACGAAGATCAGTCCATTCGCGGCGCAGCTTTCAGCGAAATCCGCGTTCTCGGAAAGAAAACCATAGCCGGGATGTATGGCGTCCGCCCCAGAACGCTTTGCGACGTCGATAATCTTCTCGATCGAAAGATAGCTCTCGCGCGCTGGCGCCGGTCCGAGCAGATAGGCTTCATCCGCAAGTTCGACATGCATCGCGAGCGCGTCGACCTCGGAATAGACCGCGACCGTCGCGACGCCCAGTCTTTTTGCAGTTCGCATGATTCGGCACGCGATCTCGCCGCGATTCGCGATGAGGAGCTTGCGCATCATTTCAATCGGCCGCGATCCAGTCTGGCGGGCGCTTTTGGAGAAAGGCGGTCAATCCTTCCAGCGCCTCGGCGCTATTTCTCCTTGCTGCGAGACGGTGCGCAGCCTCGCGCAAGAGCTCCGCCTCGACGCCTTGGCCGTCGCATTCGGCGAAGAAGCTCTTGACGTCGGCCTGCGCGCCCGGCGCGCCGCGAAGCAGATCGGCGACGATTGCTGCATGCGCCAGACCGAGTTCGAACTTTGGCGTCACGCGATGAACAAGGCCCAGCATCTGCGCCTCAGCGGCGCAGAAGCGCTCCGCCGTCAAGGCATACCGGCGTAACTGCCGCAAGCCGATCGCTCGAATCAAGAAGGGGGCGACGATCGCCGGAAGCAACCCCAGCCGCACTTCGCTGAGAGAGAACGACGCGTCATCGGCGGCGATGACGATATCGCAGCAGGCAAGCAGTCCGACGCCTCCGCCGATGACGACGCCCTTGGCCAGAGCAATCGTCGGCTTCGATACGGCGTCGACGACAAGGAGCATTCGAGCGAGCGCCAAGGCGTCCTGTTCATTTGCATATGAGGAGCCCTGCGCGACCCTGATCATCGAGCCGATGTCGCCGCCCGCGCAAAAATAGTCTCCGGCGCCCTCAATGGTGATGATTCGAACATCGGCGCGCGCATCTAATGATTCGACGGCGTCCTTGAGCAGGCCGATGAGTTCGGAGTCGAGCGCATTGCGTTTTTCCGGACGGTTCAGCGTCAGGGTCGCGACGCCTGTGGCGGCGTCAATCGTTTGCAGCAAGGCCGTCATAAAACTCGCTCACATGCGGAATAGGCCGAAACGCGTTTCTTCGATCGGCGCCCTCAACGCGAAAGATAGCGCGAGCGCGAGCGTTCGTCTCGTGTCGAGCGGGTCGATGACGCCGTCGTCCCAAAGCCGCGCGCTCGAATAGAGCGGCAGGCTTTGGCGCTCATACTGCTCGCGAATTGGGCGAGAAAATTCTTCCTCCTCGGCAGCCGAAAAATCCTTGCGCCGTTTCTCCATGGCTTCCCGCTTGACGCGGCTCAGCACGCTTGCCGCCTGCTCGCCGCCCATGACGCCGATCCGCGCGCCAGGCCACATCCACAGGAATCGCGGCGAATAGGCGCGTCCGCACATCGCGTAATTGCCCGCGCCAAAACTGCCGCCAACGATGATGGAGAGCTTTGGGATCGCGGCGGTCGCCACGGCCGTCACCATTTTTGCCCCTTCCTTGGCGACGCCAGCGCTTTCATATTTGGCGCCGACAATAAAGCCCGTCGTGTTGTGCAGGAACAGCAGTGGCGTCTTGCGCCTTACGCAAAGTTCAATGAAATGCGCGCCTTTCTGCGCACTCTCGGGAAATAAGACCCCATTATTGGCGACGATCCCGACCGGATAGCCATTGATGTGCGCGAAACCCGTCACCAGCGACGGGCCATAGAGCTTGCGGAACTCGTCAAATTCGCTAGCGTCGACGAGCCTCGCGATCACCTCGCGTATGTCGAACTGCTTTCGCGGATCATGCGGCAGCAGACCATAGATCTCGGCGGGGTCGTAATAGGGCTCCGCAGGCTTTGTCACTGGAACCGCCATGCTTCCAGCAGGTCCGAGATTGCCGACGATATCGCGCGCGATCTGCAGTGCATGTGCGTCATCCTCGGCGCAATGGTCGGCGACGCCGGAGCGGCGACAATGTACGTCGGCCCCGCCGAGCTCCTCGGCGCTCACTTCCTCGCCGGTCGCCGCCTTGACGAGAGGCGGCCCCGCCAGAAATATCGCGCCTTGATTGCGCACAATGATGGTTTCGTCGCACATCGCCGGCACATAGGCGCCGCCGGCCGTGCACGACCCCATGACGACCGCGATTTGCGCGATGCCCCGCGACGACATCGTCGCCTGATTGTAGAAAATGCGCCCGAAATGATCTCGGTCAGGGAAAACGTCCTCCTGGCTCGTCAGATTGGCGCCGCCTGAGTCGACAAGATACAGGCAGGGCAGATTGTTCTGAGCTGCGATCTCCTGAGCGCGAAGATGTTTCTTCACGGTCACGGGAAAGTAGACGCCGCCTTTGACCGTGGCGTCGTTGGCCACAATCATGCATTCGCGGCCGCGCACCCGCCCGACCCCGGCGACGACCCCGGCCGCCGCGACGCGCCCGTCATACATGCCATGCGCGGCGAAGGGCGCGATTTCGAGAAAGGGCGACACTGGATCGATCAGCGCGTCGATGCGCTGACGCGCCAGCATTTTGCCGCGCGCGAGATGACGCTTGCGCGCCGCCTCGTCGCCGCCAAGGCGAATCTCCCCCGCAATCCGCTTGAGTTCGGCGACCCGCTCGGCCATGCACTGGAAATTCTTCGCGTAATCCGCGTCTTTCGAATTCACGAGGCTGTCGAGGCGGGGCATAGATTCAATCCAAAGTCAGGCCGTCTCCTGAAAGAGCTCGCGCCCGATCAACATGCGCCGGATTTCGCTTGTCCCGGCGCCGATCTCGTATAGCTTGGCGTCGCGCAGCAATCTGCCCGTCGGATAATCATTCATATAGCCATTGCCGCCAAGGCACTGAATGGCTTCGAGCGCCATCCACGTCGCGCGCTCGGCGGCGAATAATATGGCGCTCGCCGCATCCTTTCGCGCCACGCGGCCCCGATCGCAGGCCTTGGCGACGGCGTAGACATAGGCGCGCGTCGCCATGACCGCGGTATACATGTCGGCGAGCTTGCCCTGCATCAGCTCGAACTCGCCGATCGGCTGACCGAATTGCTTGCGTTCATGCACATAGGGCAGCACGACGTCCATGCAGGCCTGCATGATTCCGAGCGGTCCGCCGGCGAGCACCGCGCGCTCATAATCGAGTCCGCTCATCAGCACGTTGACGCCGCGTTCGGGCAGGCCAAGCACATTTTCTTGTGGAACCTCGCAGTCCTCGAACAGGAGTTCGCATGTGTTGGAGCCGCGCATGCCGAGCTTGTCGAGCTTGGCGCTTGAAGAAACGCCGGGAAAGGCCCGCTCGACGATAAAGGCGGTTATGCCGTGCGGTCCGGCGCCAGGGTCCGTCTTGGCGTAAACGATGACGACGTCGGCGTCGGGACCATTCGTCACCCACATCTTGCTGCCGTTGAGAATGTAACGATCGCCGCGCTTGATCGCGCTGAGCCTCATGTCGGTGACGTCCGATCCCGCGCCGGGCTCCGACATCGCCAGCGCGCCGACGTGACGGCCGGAGACGAGATTCGGCAGATACCGCTGTTTTTGCTCTTCGGAACCGTTTCGGTGAATCTGGTTGACGCAGAGATTGGAGTGGGCGCCGTAGGACAAACCCACCGACGCCGATGCGCGGCTGATTTCCTCCATGGCGAGGACATGTTCGAGATAACCCATTCCCGAGCCGCCGTAGCGCTCATGCACGGTCAATCCCAAGGCGCCGAGAGCGCCGAGCTTTTGCCAAAGATCCGAAGGGAAAGAATTCTGCGCATCGATCTGCTGCGCCAGCGGCGCAATTTCCGCCGTCGCGAAGGCTTCGGTCGCGCTGCGCACGCGATCGGCGACGTCGCCGAGATCGAAGTCGAAGGTGGGCGTCCAGTGGCGCATGCGCATCTCCGATGGCGCACGGTGATAGAGCCTATATTTTCTCCAGTCGCCCAAGTTTCAAGCTGCGACGGCGCCGAAAGGGTTAACGGATGCGGCCGGGCTGGGCGTCGAGGACCTGCTGATCGACGACAAGCGCGAGCGCGCGGAAATTCGCCTCGAACATGCGGACGAGCCTTTTCGCAGTCTGGTCAAAATCCTCGCGCGACGCCCAGGTCTGGATCGGATCGAGCATTTTCGAGTCAACGCCGGGAGCGCAAGCCGGCACGCTCAAGCCGAACGACCGATCGATTCGGAAGTCTCCTTGCGCGAGGGAGCCGTCAAGCGCGCCCTGCAGCAGTGCGCGGGTCGCCGCAATCGGCATCCGACGCCCGCCGCCGTAAGGACCGCCGGACCAGCCGGTATTCACCAGCCAGCAGTTCGCCTGGCTGGACAAGATGAAATCGCGCAGCAAATTAGCGTATTCGGTCGGCCGCCGCGGCATGAAGGGCGCCCCGAAGCAGGCGGAGAACGTCGCCTGGGGCTCTTTGACACCGCGCTCCGTCCCGGCGACTTTGGCGGTGTAGCCCGAGAGGAAATGATACATGGCCTGCGCGGGCGTCAGACGCGCGATCGGCGGGAGGACGCCAAAGGCGTCGCAGGTCAGCATCACGATATTGCGCGGATGGCCGGCGCAGCGAGTCGGCGACGCGTTGGGAATAAAGCCGAGCGGATAGGCGATCCGCGTGTTTTCGGTTTTCGAATCATCGTTGAAATCGAACCTGCCGGCGCGTGGATCGTACGACACATTTTCGAGGATGGCGCCACGACGATGCGACGCCGCAAAGATATCCGGTTCCGACTGCTGCGACAGGCGGATCGCTTTGGCGTAACAGCCTCCTTCAAAGTTGAAGAGGCCGTTTTGGTCCCATCCATGCTCGTCATCGCCGATCAGGCTGCGCGTCGGATCGGCGGACAGAGTCGTCTTGCCCGTCCCGGAGAGCCCAAAGAACACGGCGGACCCGCCCTCACCGTCATTGACGGCGCAGTGCATCGGCAACACGCCTTTCGCGGGCAGAAGATAGTTGAGACAGGTGAAGATCGATTTCTTGATCTCCCCGGCGTATTGCGTGCCGCCGATCAGAACGACGCCTCTTGCGAAATTTATCGCGATGACCGTGCCGGAGCGACAGCCGTGACGCGCGGGGTCCGCCTGAAAGGAGGGGAGGTCCAGAATCGTCAGCTGCGGCTCAAAGCTATCGGAAGGGCCTTCGGCTGGGACGAAAAGATGGCGCGCAAAGAGCGCATGCCAGGCATATTCGGTGAAAACGCGAATATTGAGCCGATGCGAAGGGGCGGCGCAGGCACAAAGGTCCTGAGAAAAGAGCTTCAATCGACGCGCATGCGCCGCCATGTCGTCGTGCAGCAGATCGAACTGCTCGGGCGTCATCGACTGATTATTGTCCCACCAGATCGTCTGGTTGGTCAGCGCATCGCAAACGATAAATTTGTCCTTCGGCGAACGGCCAGTGTGGACGCCCGTTTCAACGACAAGCCCGCCGGTCGAGGCCTCGAGTCCCTCGCCGCGCCGTATCGCCTCGTCGAAAAGCTCCCTCGCTTCGCAATTGCGCCGCGCCCGCGTGGAGAGGTCCAGGTCGTCTACCGCTGATACCCCGACGTCATCCGCCCGCCACATCGCCGCGTTCGCCATGCTGACATTCCTCGCTGGCCGCCGAGTGCAAAGCGCATTGCATATGAGCGGCGGCTCAGCGCAAGCACTTTGAGGAAATAAAGCGTGGATTACTCAAATCAAGGCGCTGCAAGACGCGCCGGCGCGCCGCGCATGCAACCATTGCTCAGCAAACGAGCAGCGGCGACAGTCGCCGTGACGCCCAAGCTGCTTAAGAATTGGACGCGATCGAAAATCCGTTAAGTCGCCGTTAGTGATGTTTGCGTTCGGCCCATGCTGGAACGACGATGATCTCAGCGGGTTAAGCCGAGGCCCAAAGCAAATTTTGCGCGGAGGAAAAAATGGCGACGCGACGGCCACCCCCAAGCGCCCGCAATTGAATGACTTGCCTGAAGACAAAAAGCGCACGGCCGCTTGAGGCCGTGCCCTTCGTTCGATCAGTGGACGCTTTTTTGAATCGCTTCCATCAGGAACGACTTCGGCTTTTTCTTGCAATAGCGCACGACTTTGTCGGTGTTGCGCTTCACATTACGCGAGTCGATCACGGTCATGTTGTTCTTGGCGCTGAAATAGCCCCGCATCCAATTGGCGATGAAGTCCTGAGTTTCGGCGTCGTATTCGGCGAACTGCTTGCAGGTGATTTCCGACATCTCGATCATGACCTGCGCGTTGGCTGGGACGGCGACTGCGACGGCGGCCAGCACGCCAGCGAAGATAAGTTTGCGGTTCATGTGCTTTCCCGTCCTCATTACTTCTGCTCAAAAGCGCGCTGCAGACCAGCCATAACGGATTCATTCGGGTTGGACGCGCACCAATCCCTGACGCTGGCCGAATTCTTGAGAAATTTGTTCAGATCGATGAAGGTGCGGCCGCTTTTCTGCGCGAACCATCCGCTCATGAAGGCGGCGAAATCAGCCCGATCGCTCGCCGGCATCGCCAGCATTTCGGCGCAGGTGATCCGCGTCATGTCGATTTTGACCTGCGCGTCGGACAGCGTTGGCGCGAACGCTCCCGCCGCAACGAGCGCAAATATCAGCTTTCTCATCAGATTTCCTCCAAAAACAATTCTCAAGGGTCGCGTCTCCATTCCGCACGGCTGTCGCGTGCGCGAGTCCGCCGCGCATTCGCCAGCTCGAAGTCTGCGTCAAAGGAAACCCAGCCCGCTCTTGAACTAGACACTAGAGATGGGAAAGTCCATCGGCGCGATTTTACCATTCGCCGGCGCTCCGAGGCCTTCCACGACTGTGCTGCCGGCGGCCTACACTTGTCGGCTGGCTTGACAGCGAATTCGCCAATGAATTTTGAGCCGTTAGGAAACGTCGTCTGGAAGCAGACACCGCAAGAGTCGTCGCGAATTTTACCGCTTCTGAAGCTCGGGTGGCGGAAGTCTCACGTTGGCCTCGCTCGGGCTCACTGGAAGCATTGAGGATACGCGAGAAGACGACGGATCGTTTCCGCTAGCCCAGCTCGGAAATGCGCACGACGAGCCAGTAGACGCCGAAACAGGCGATAATCGCCGAGCAAACCCAGACGACAAGCGAGCTGCGCTGTCCGTGAGTGAACGTCTTGTCAACCAGAAGAAGCAAGGGGAGAACGATCATCACGACGCCAATTTGACCGACCTCGACGCCGATGTTGAAACTCGCCAACGCCGGAACGATGGCGCGCTGGGGCACGCCGAGTTCGATCAAGCCGCTCGCAAAGCCGAAGCCATGGATAAAGCCGAACGCGAATGTGTCGCGCCAGCGCCCGTCGACCTTTCTCGTAAAGAAGTTTTCGACGGCGACATAAATGATCGACAGGGCGATCGCGATCTCAACCCAGCTGCTCGGCAGATTGACGAGTTCCAGCGCGGCGAGCGACAGCGTCACCGAGTGCGACACCGTGAAAGCGGTCACGATCTTGACGACCGGCCAGATGCGCGTCGCCCACAGCATCACGGCGATCAGGAAGCACAGATGATCATAGCCGGTCATGATATGCTCGACGCCGGCCGCAAAGAATTTCGGCGTGAGCTGCCAGGGCGTCAGCAGCGGCTTGGAGAGGTCGATCATCGCGTCGCCGGGATAGATCATGACCTGTCCGGGCGCCGGCTCCCGGCCCATGCGCTGCGCCTCGGTCAACTTGGATTCGTCGCGCTGCTCGCCGATGCCGACGAGATGTTTCGCCCGGCGTCCCTGCGCTTCGAGAAGTCTCGAGGGGTTGTAAAAGATCTGACCCTGAACGGCGCTGCAATCCATCCGCAGCACCACTTTCGAGTCGTAAGGATTGGCGGGGTCTTCGCCGACCGAAACGACCGAGCTTGGGCAGGTTTGACCTTCCGCATTCTGCAGATCGACGCGCTTCTGGATAAATTTGCCGATCATCCCCTCGATGACGCCAGGTTCGGTAAGATCGACGTCGTCGGCCTTCGGCTTGTTCTCGGCGAACATGCGCTCGATGTCAGTTCCCAAAAAGCCGACCTCGACGCGATACTGACCGTGCCCCTCGGGCACGATGCGGCTGCTGGAAATATCCGCTGTATGGGCGTGGACCGGCGACGCAGTTGCGACAAACGCCAAAACCGCAATGAGCGCACTCTTTCGCAACCGCTTCATGGGACGCTCCCTTGACGCGCGGCGAGCCCGCGACGTATGCACTTTTCCGAAAAGTTGCATATCCGGAGGGCAGGGCAAGCTCAAGTCCGCCCTTCTCTGGCGTGGAGACAGCTCTCAATCGCCCTGCCCCACCGCCTGAGCGGGGAGCGGCGGCGCTCCCGAAGGAGGCCAAACGGGAAGCGTCAAGGCGAACTCCAAAGAGTTTAAGAAGATATACGACCACGCCGGGGCGCCGCGATGGCGCTCTTGGTTCAGTCTGTGAGAGTATGAAAATCTGGCGGCCCAGCGCCGCGCATATCATTACCGGCAATGGTTCGCATGATCGAATCGGACTTGGCCATATGAGAAAGAGCGAAGAGGCAATACCCTTCCGTCAAGAAAACGCGTCCGGAACTTCCGGCAACGCGCGTGCGCGCCTTATGTCCTTCGCCGCGCTCCTCCTGGTCGGCGCGCCCGAACCCGCGACAGGCCTCATCGGCCCGTCGCGCCCAATGCAAGACGCCGCGGGAGCCAAAATCATCTTGGCGCATGCGATCGTCGTCCGCACTTCGCCTGAGCAAGGCGGCGTCGGCGCCGAAGATGTCGGAAAGGTGGAGGTGTGGTATGACGCCGGCATCCGCGACGCCTTTGCCGCCTTGGCGGTCGTCAGCGCTTCGGGCGAAAGAGTCGACAAGCGCGACGCAGCGATCGACAGCGCCGATCCGAGCCATGTATCGGTGAGCGTCAATCGTTTGACTCCCGGTAAATATACGGTTCGCTATCGGGCGCTCTCAGCGGACGGCCATCTCGTCAGCGGCGCCTGGGAGTTCGAGGTGCGCCCTTGAGCGGCGCGCTTTCCGAATAGGAGCGCGGGCGACAGGCGAACATGATCAGGCGATAAATACGACATTGCTCTTCGGCGCAGGTGAAAGGAATCGCAAGCGATGAGTCCGGGACGTCTGAATTTATTGGTTTTCGTGGCCATCATTCTGCTGATTAGCGTCAACGGCGCGGCGTTTACCTATCGCCTATGGGGTCCGGCGCTCAATCAATATGCGACTGATTTTTGGAAGGCGCATACGCTGCAGCCGGCCGTGAAGGCCGGCGATCGCACGATTTCCGAATGTCTCGGAGTAAGCGATTTCTATTCCGTGCATCTCACGACCTATTTCCTGCCGGACTCGGACGAAAGCGCCGGAGGCGCGACGGACGATCTGAGCAAATATGACGAATATTGCGATCGCGTGCCGGGAACGGGGAAGGTCATTTTCTCCGTCACGCTCATGGAAAAGGAAGCGAGAAACGAATCCGTCGCCCTGTCTTTCTATCAGGTCCAATCCGACGGCGGTCTGAAAGAAATAAACGCCATACCTGCGGGGCCGCGCACAAGCGGCTTCGTGACTTTGGACGCGAGCGTCGCGCATAAGGGGAAATATCTGCTCAAGCTCGCTTTCGGCGAGGCGAAAAACGCCGAGGACACGATCGAGATGCCGATCTTCGTCGGACAATGATCGGAAATATGTAAAGCGATGTGGCGCGACTTTATTGTATTACGCGCGCCTTCTTGCGCGGCGCTTTTGCCGCCACCTCAAGAAGCCCGTAACGTAAAGCACAAGCGGCGTCAGCCCGATCGCAAGCACGACCGAACGTCCGATCGCTCCAAAAGCTTCGCCCGAATGCAGCGGGAACAGCCATTCCAGAAATTTCTCGCCGGCAGTGAAGCCATTGCGGTCCTGCACCTGGAGAAGCTCGCCGCTATACTGATCGACGCTGACATTTCTGCTTGTCTTGGTTCGGTTCGGTTCATCGTCCGATTGCTTGCCGACGATATAGACGCCGCTCGGCGCGCTTGGCAGCAGAATCCAGTGGAGTCGCCCATCGGGAAAGATTTTATCCGCGGCGGCGACGGCAGCGCCGACGCCGATGGGCGAATGGCCTGGCAGCGGCGTCGATTTTCCATAATCAACATTAGGATGTACGGGAGAAAACAAACTCGTCACTGACTGCGTCGCCGGCTTGAAGATCATGGCGACGCCAGTGAATAACATGACCAACAATATGGCGGCGCAATAAATGCCGACGCTTCGGTGCACGTCAAAGGCAAGTCGTTCGGCGCTGGCGCCCCATTTGATTTTCAAGCCCAATCGCCAATCGCCAGTGACCTGAAACCACAGATAAAGTCCGACGAGGAGGGAGATGAAAACAATTATGGCGATCGAACCGAGGACATAGGCGTTGTTGACTCCAAGCAGCAACGTCCAATGGAAATTCATGAGGAACGGGATGAAAGGCTGCGAAAATACGCTGCCGCGGCCCAGATAAAGGCGCTCTCCTTTGACTTTCGCCGTGTACGGATCGACGAACATTTGATAGACGTCGGTCTCGAGATCGTCCGTCTCAACCATATAGGTTATCGCCGCGGCCGATTCTGGATGACGCGGCATCGTCAGTCTTTCCGCCTTTCCGTCAGTCGGCATCGCCGCAAGGGCGGCGCCGAGAATTTCGTCCGGCGAGCGGTAAAAGGTCTGGGTGGGCGTATCGACGCGCATGATTGAAGCATTCAGCAGTTCGTCGATATTCTCGCGAAACGCGAGAACGGCGCCGCTGAGCCCAACTAAAACGAACACGGCCCCGGCGAAGAGGCCGATGGTTCGATGAACCTGCAGAAAGACCTTGCGTGCGACTTCGCGCCGACGCCCGATGCGCAACGGCGACGCCGCCTCTTTCTTGGAGCCGGCTTCGATCGTTCTTTCAACCATTATGCTAGCTTCAATCCGCCGGCGCGCTCGCGCCTCGTCGCATCTGATCCCACCTGCTTCAAGCGACCTTGTCAACTGAAGCTGCGGGTCTCAGGAAATGCAGCATAGGACGTAACAATCCGCGCTTTGCCGTGCGCCAATCATACGATCGGGAGTCCCGGTCATTTGGGCAGTTGGGACCAGCGCCGGCTCGTCCTTTACGAGGACGTCACCTTTTATCGCGCCGCCGCTCGACGACCAGATAAACGACGACGCCAATCGCGATTATTGCCCATATCGCGACGGCAAGGAGCCATGTCTGTCCGCTCCACATTGCGTCTTCCCGTGTATTACATCTGCATGCGTTTGGCTGAGTTTGGCTCGGCCTTGCAGCGCACTCGCTCGCAGCGAATTGAATCGATCTTGGTCCGCCAATTAGTATGATCAAATTTCTACTGCATCATACTCAGAATGTCAAGCAATTTGAGGCGGACGCAGGATTTTCCGAACAGCGCCACGATGTCTGAAGGGTTTGAGGCGGCAATCTTGCCGGGCCGGAATCGCCGCTATTTTAGTTGCTGTCTTTGATGCAAGGCGGGAGACTGCCTATGTCGACAATTATCCAGCGCTCGACCTGCCGCGAGCGCGCCGCTTTTGGCTTGATTGATGACATTGGCGGAATCGTAACCGTTCTCCTCGCCATCTTCGGAATCGCGGGACTTTATGCGCCGATCCTGGCCGCGATCGCGACAATTCTGTTCGGCGTCGCGCTGTTGGCGCAGGGCAGAACCCTGTTCGCGCATTATACTCAGGCCTCTGTCGAGGTCATCGCGAAGACCCCGGTCAGCGACCCCGCCGCTTACGCTCCTATCGCCGTGATTCTGCTGAGCGCCGCCGGCGCCGCGCTTGGCGTGCTGGCGCTGCTCGACGTGAACTCTGCTGTACTGACGCCGATCGCGTCGATCATATTCGGGGCGGCGCTCGTTTTGAGCAGCGTCTCAGCGTGGCGCCTCAACGCGATCAGCCGCGCGTCGGCAAAGGGCCAAGCGAGTTTAAGAGACATGCTCGAATATCAGATGGCGTTTGACTCGCTTGGCGTCCAGACATTCGCGGGATTGGCCGCGATCATCTTCGGCATTCTTGGCGCCTCAGGCGCCACCTATGACCTGACATTCAACCTCATGGCGTTGCTCATTCTCGGTTCGGCTTTGATTCTCAAGGGAGGCAGCCTCAACGCGATCCTCCTCAGCTTTATGCGCGCGGTTTGACGGCAGGTGAGCGCCGACCTCTTTGATTGGTCTTGACGATGTGAATCCGACGCTAATTGGAATTGCGCATCGTTCCGCCCGCGCGGGCGACATCGAGTGTGGAGAAGACGTCATGTCCATTGCCTCTCGAGAATCGGCGTTTCGCGAAACTGCGATCTATGGCGGCCTCGCCGACGCAGTCGGCGGCCTCGCCACCGTCGTCATCGCCATCGTCGGCCTTTCGGGCGTGAACGCGCCAATGATGGCCGCGATCGACACGATTGTTTTTGGCGCCGCTTTGCTGGTTCTGGCGGGCGCCATGCTGTCTGAGTATGCGCGCATCATATTCCCGGCCGGCTCGACGGTCGCCCAGCTTGAGGGGTTTGGCGGCGGCAGCCTGTCCGTCGTTTTCCTCGTCGCCGTCGCCGGCATCGTTCTGGGCGTGCTCGCATTGCTCGGCATTCAGCCGACCGCGTTGATCCCGATCGCCACCATCGCTTTCGGGTCCGCTCTGCTCCTCAGCAGCAATACGGTATGGCAGCTGCACGCCCTCGGGCAGGAATCCTTGAGAAGCAAAGCCGGCGCGATTCCTTCAAGCGGCGACACTCTTGCCTGCGAGTTGGCCTTTGGCTCGGCCGGCGTGCAGGGACTGGCAGGCCTCGCCGTCATCGTGCTCGGCGTTCTGGCGTTGGTCGGGGTTGCGAACGGTCTCACGCTCAACCTTGTGGCGTTTGTCGCGCTTGGCGCGACACTCCTTTTAACCGGCGGCGCCCTGAGCGCGACATTGCACAGCTTTATGCGCTGGGCGTGACCCCTGCGGCCATAGCGAGCCTCCCATGGCGTCGCTATCGATGGAAGACGGAAATCGCCAACAGAAGCGCGAGCAACAAGCAGAGCGTCTGCCAGAAAATGACCGGGTTGCGTTCGTAGAGCGACTTCTTGTGCAGCGTCAGCGGCTGCGCGCGCGCCGAGCCATTTTCGAGTTCGAAGGCGAATTCCAACACGTCGCCGAAACGGTCGCCTGGCTGCACGCCGATCGCCTTAAGGATCGCCGCGTCGAGCCACGCCGGAAGGTCGGGCCTCTTTTGCGCGAGCGGCAGGGGTTTCGTGAAGCGCGGCCTGCTGAAGGGCTCGATTTCGCCGTAAGGATAGCTGCGGCTGAACATGCGATAAACCGTCACCCCGAACGCGAAAAGGTCTGACGCTTCGTCGCCGGCGGCGCCGTCGAAAAGCTCCGGAGCCATGTAGCTCGGCGTGCCGGGCGCATGCGCTTCCGGCAAATTCTCGAGATTCGACGCGCGGCAGACGCCAAGATCGACAAGCCGCAGCCCGCCGTCCTTGAGCAGGATGACGTTCTCGGGCTTGATATCGCGATGGATGATGCCGCAGCGATGCAAGGTCGCGATGGCGCGCGACAGGCGCGCAGCGATCGAGACGCCTTCCGCAAGATCGACTCGCGGTTCGCGGCGCAGCCGGCGTTCCAGCGTTTCGCCATCATAATAGGGCATCACGGAATAAAGCCGGCTTTGTCGGCCCGGAAGCAGTTCGATCACTTCGCCTACGAACGGACTTCTCACCCGCGCCGCCACCCAGGCTTCGTTGACGAAGGCCATGCGATAGGAGGCGTCGTCGGCGACGCGCGGATGCGGAAACTTCAGCACGACTGCTTTTCCGCTGTCCTGATCGGTGGCCCGCATCAATCGGCTGTAACGGCCTTCGGAGAGAAGCGCGTCAATTCGAAAATCGTCGACAATGTCTCCGATCGACGGCAATTCGCGAATGGGCAGACCTGCAAAAGCGCGCGACAAGGCGCGCTCGTCGGCGGGCGGCACGTCGACGACGTCGACGACAAGCGCGGTGACATTGTCATTGCTGCCCATCTCCAGCGCCGCCTCGACGATGCTCTCGGAGGTTTCCTGCGGCGCGCGCCGTTCGGCCAGAAGCGCGCCAAGCCGCTCGTCGGGCAATACGCCGTGGACGCCGTCAGAACACAGCAGAAATCGATCATGGAGATTGAGATTATGCAGCCCGTGATCGAATAAAAGCGAATCCTCGAAACCCACGGCGCGGCGCAGCACATGCGCGAAATCGCCCCGACCAAAGGTGTGATCCTTGGTCAATCTTTCGAGGCCGTCGCCGGCGAGCCGATAGATGCGTGTGTCGCCGACATGAAGGATGAAGGCGTTTCTGCGCGACAGGATCAGCGCGCTGAATGTCGTCGCCATCCCTTCCAAAGCAGGGTCGACTCGCGACTGGGCCGCGATCCAGCCGTTCGCCGCTTCGAGCGAGCGGGCGGCGGCCCGAGCGACGCCCAAAGTCTCGGGCTGCGCATAATAGCCGTCGATGAACGCGCGCACTGAGGTCTCGGCAGCCGCGCGTCCGCCCTTGTGACCGCCGACGCCGTCAGCGACGGCGGCGACGACGCCCTGCAAGGCGCCGGCGCCGCTCGGACCGAAGCTAAGCGCGACATAGTCCTGATTGTCGGGGCGCCGGCCCTTTTGCGTCGCAAAGCCCGCTTCGACCTGCAAATCATGAACGACGCGGACCGACACCAAAGCTTCTCATTCTCAGATTCGCGCGCCGGAAACGGCGCCCCAGGTCGTGCGCCAGCGCGTTTTCACGAAAATCAAACCTACGAGACCTAGCAGCGCAAGGAAACCGAAGAACACGAAGCCGGCCGTAAAGCCGCCGGTCGCTCCCTTGGACAGGGCGAGAGTCTTGGCGAGGAAGAATCCGCCGAATCCGCCTGCCGCGCCGACAAGCCCGGTCATCGCGCCGATCTCGCGGCGGAAGCGCTGCGGCAGCAGCTGGAACACCGCGCCATTGCCCATGCCCAGCGACAGCACGCCGATGGAGAACAGCGCCACCGCCGCAAAGGCGACGGGCGGCAGCTGCATCAGGTTCCAACCCGCGACGCCCTTCGCCGGAGCCGGTCCGGCCGGAAGAAAGGCGACGGCGAAATAGCAGGCGGCGACGATAAGGAAGAGGAAGGACAAGGCCTTCACCCCGCCGATGCGGTCAGCGATATAGCCGCCGACCGGCCTGAATCCAGAGCCGAAGGCGACGATCAGCGCAACCATTAAACCGGCGGCGACTCCGGTCGCGTGATATTGCGTCGTGAAATAGAGCGGAAGCGCCGAGGCGAGACCGACAAAGCCGCCGAAGGTGATGAAGTAGAAGAACATGAACCAGCGGCTGTCCGAGTCCGCAAGCATTCTGCCATAGCCGGAAAAGTCAGTCTTGGTTTTGGCGCCGGGCGCATCCTTGGCGGCCAATGAATAGATAAGGAGCACGAGAACCATCAAGGCCAGCAGAACGCCATAGACCGTGCGCCAGCCAAACGCCTCGGCGATCGACGGCGCGAACAGCGTGTCGAGCACCACGCCCATATTGCCGGCGCCCGCGATTCCCATCACCAGACCCTGATATTGCGGCGGATACCAACGGCCGGCCTGCGGCAGCGCGACGGCGAAGGAAGCGCCGGCGATTCCGAGCGAAAGACCGAAAAGCGCGATCGCGATCGAACTTGTCAGTCCAAAGACGCACACGAGAGATACGGCGAACATCACGACCGCCTGCGCGAGGATGCCCGTCATCTTCGGGCCGATCGCGTCCGCCAGCAGTCCCAGCGGCACGCGGAAAAACGCCCCGCCCAGAACAGGAATGGCGACCAGCGAGATCTTGTCCTCGACCGAAATCGGCATGTCCTTGGCGATGTAAATCATCAGCGGCCCGAGTGAGACCCAAGCCATGAAGCTGACATCAAAGTAAAGGAAGGCCGCAAGCAGCGTGGGCCAATGACCAGCCTTCTTGAAATCCGCGAGTTTCATACTGTGCTCCTTCTTTGCTTATGCGTGTTGCGTCGCTGTCATCCCATTCGCCGACGGCGCGACGGCGAGAAAAGCCTTGATGAGACGTTCGATTTCCGGCCGACATCCGCCGCAATTGGAGCCGGCGCGCGTCGCCTTGCCGACTTCGGGCGCGGTGCGACACCCTTGTGCGATCGCCGCTTCGATTTTCTTCTGCCCAACGCCGAAGCATGAGCAGATGAGCGGGCCGTCATTCGCGATCTGTCGTCCCGATCGACCGGACAGGAGCGACAGGCGCTCAGATCGAGCGAGACCTTCGCGGGCGAAGAGTTCGAGCGCGAGCTCCCAAGGCGGCGCATACGGCGCAAGCGCCCAGATGAGAGTCGCCCGGTCGTCGACGAAGGCGGCGCCGGACAAAAGGCTCCTCGTTTCGTCGATGAACTGGATGACGTCGTCGCTCGCCGTAGCGGCGCGGATAATGTCCGCCCAATCGCCATCTTGCAGATCGCCGGCGACGCGATAGCCAAAGCCTTTCGCGACGGCGACCCGTGTCCACCACAGGCCTTCGCGCAACGCCATCGGCTTACGGGAAAGCACGAAGCCCTGACGCGCAAAGCGCACCGGCGTCACGACCGCTGGCGTCGCCTTGGATTCAGGCTGCCCGGAGAACGGATCGAGGAATGGCGCGACGAGCCCTCCAACGCGCGCGGCGGCGGCGGTTTCATCGGTCCAGTGGATCGGCGCGAAAATATGCCCGGGCGGCTGACGATCGGTCACGACCGCGCGCAGCACGCAATCGCCATAGGGCGTGGCGACGCGCGCGAATTCGCCGTCCTCGACGCCAAAGCGACCGGCGTCCGACGCGCCCATCTCGATGAAGGGTTCGGCAAGATGTCGCGCGAGCCGGGGGCTAAGGCCTGTGCGCGTCATCGTGTGCCATTGATCGCGGATGCGGCCGGTGTTGAGTCGAAGCGGGAAATCCTTCGTCAGCGGAGTCGCCAAGCCGGGCGTCGCCGGCGCGATGAATTTCGCTCGTCCGTTTTTCGAGAAAAAGCCGCCTTCGGCGAAGAGGCGCGCGCGGCCCTTGCGCTCGCCCGCATGAATCGGCCATTGCGTCGGCTCGAGCGCGTCATATTCGGCGTCGCTCAGCTTCGCCAGCCCGCAGATGTTGAACGCGCGCGAGCCGTCATTTTCGAACGCCGACAGAGCGGCGTGCTCGCGAAAGACATCGGCAGATGATCGGTAGTCGAATCCTTCAAATCCCATCCGTCGGGCGACGCCGGCGAAAATCGACCAGTCGGCGCGGGTTTCGCCTGGCGCCGGCAGGAAGGCGCGCTGACGGGAAATGCGCCGCTCGGAATTCGTCACCGTGCCGCTTTTTTCGCCCCAGGCCTGCGCCGGCAGCAGCAGATGCGCGCCGCCGTTGATCGTATCGTTCGACGCGACATTGTCCGAGACGATAAAGAGTTCGAGCTTTGCGAGCGCGGCGCGCGCCGCATTGGCGTTCGGAAGAGAGGCCGCGGGATTGGTGCCGACGACCCACAACGCCTTGATGTCGCCGCGCGCGACGGCGTCGAAAATCTGCACCGCCTTTAGGCCTTCGCGCTTTGCGATGCGCGGCGCATTCCAGAAACGGCGAACCCGATCGATGCTTTCCGCGTCGAAGCCCATATGCGCGGCGAGGCTGTTCGCGAGCCCGCCGACTTCTCTGCCGCCCATCGCGTTGGGTTGGCCGGTCAGCGAGAAGGGCGACGCGCCGGGCTTGCCGACGCGGCCTGTCGCGAGATGGCAATTGATGATCGCGTTGACCTTGTCCGTTCCCTGCGCCGACTGATTGACGCCCTGCGAGAACGCAGTCACCGTACGCGGCGTCTCCGCGAAGATTTCAAAGAACGACGCGATGTCGACCTCGCGCAGCCCTGTCGACCTCGCCGTCGCTTCGATCGACGGCGCGATGGTCTGCGCCGCCTTCAAGGCGTCTTTCAATCCTTCGGTGTGGCGGCGGACGTAATCATCGTCGCAGGCGGCGGCCTTTGCGAGATGGACAAGCAAGCCGCAGAACAGCGCCTGATCCGCCCCCGGCGCGATCTGCAAGAACAGGTCGGCGCTTTCCGCCGTCGCGGTGCGGCGCGTGTCGATGACGACGACCTTGGCGGCGCGCTCCTCCTTGTTGCGCATGATGCGCTGAAAGAGAATCGGATGACACCAGGCGGCGTTCGAGCCGACGAGCACAATAAGGTCGGCTTGGTCGAGGTCTTCGTAGCAGCCAGGCACCACGTCGGCGCCGAAGGCGCGCTTGTGGCCGGCGACCGTCGACGCCATGCACAATCGCGAATTGGTGTCGACATTGGCGGAGCCGATGAAGCCTTTCATCAGCTTGTTGGCGACATAATAGTCTTCGGTCAGCAGCTGGCCCGAGAGATAGACTGCCACGGCGTCGGGGCCGTGCCGGTCGATAATGCGACGAAGGCCATCTGCGGCTTCGTCCAGGGCCGCATCCCAGCTCACCCGCGCCAAGGCGCCGTTAGCCTGATGCGCCATCGGATAGAGAAGGCGCCCATCCAGCCCGAGCGTTTCGTCGAGCGCCGAGCCCTTGGAGCAGAGTCGGCTGAAGTTTGCCGGATGGGCGGGATCGCCGCTGACGCTCTTGCCCGGCGAGGCGAGCACGCCGCAGCCGACGCCGCAATAGGGGCAGGTCGATCGCGTCGCCGTCGTCTGAATAGGCGACGCATCGGCCTGCAGATTTTCGTTGGGCGCCGGCGCCAGGATTCCATCGAGCATGAGCGGCCTCAATAGACATCCTGTTGATAGCGTCCGCTCTTTTTGAGCTGCGCGATGAAGGCGACCGCCTCATCGGCGCCGCGGGCGCCGAATTCGGCGACGACGTCGACGAGCGCGCGCTCGACATCCTTGGCCATGCGCTGAGCATCGCCACAGACGTAGAAATGCGCGCCTTCCGCAAGCCATGCCCATAACTCGCGGCCGGCCTGGACCATGCGGTCCTGCACATAGAATTTCTCCGCCCCGTCGCGCGACCAGGCGAGCGACAGCCGAGTGAGCAGGCCGGTCGCCTTCATCGTTTCGAATTCATCGGCGTAGAAAAAATCGCAGGCGGAGCGTTGATGGCCGAAGAAGAGCCAGTTTTTGCCGCTCGCATGCGTCGCGGCGCGCTCCTGCAGAAAGGCGCGAAACGGCGCGACGCCGGTGCCGGGCCCGACCATAATGATCGGCGTCGCCGGATCGTCAGGCAGGCTGAAGCCATGCGCCGGCTGCACATAGACGGGAATTCTGTCGCCCGGTGCAATGCGCTCGGCGAGGAAGGTCGAGGCGACGCCGAGGCGCTTGCGCTTTCCAATCACGTAACGAACGGCGTCGACGGTCAGCGACAGGCGTCCCGGCGAGGCCTTTGGCGAGGACGAAATGGAGTATAGCCGCGGCTGCAGCGGCTCCAGCGCTTCGACAAAAGCCTCTGGATGGGGCCGCGCATTGGAAAATTTCTGCAGCACGGCGAGCACGTCGAGCGTTGTGGCGTCGCCATCAGGATCCTCGCCTTGCGCCAGCAAGCGGGCCTTATCACGCTGCGCGCCGCCGGTGACGAAGGAGATCAATTCGAACAGCGCATCCGGCGCCGGAGATAGCGAGACGTCGCTTAGCAACACGTCGCGCAGAGTCTTGTCATTGATCGGCGTCACATGCGAGGCGCCGAGCATGGCGATGATCTGATCGACGAGGCCGAGACTGTTCTTAGGAAACACGCCGAAACTATCGCCGACGGCGTAGGTGAGTTCGCTCGCGCCGATGTCGAATTCGATGTGCCAGGTGTCCTTTTCCGAGCCTTCATGGTTGAGGCGCCGGCGCGACAGAAAAGTCGCACGCACCGGATTGTCGCGCGAGCGGCCGGGCGCCGGCGCGACAACGCTCTCCAAGACGACGGCGGGCTCCGCCAGCGCAAGGGCCGGCGCCGGCGCCTCATCCAGCTCCGCTGCAAGCGCCTTCAGCATCCGCGCCGTGTCCTTGCCGCCGGGCGCGCAAAGATTGAGCCGCGTTTCCTTCTTGGAGGCGAGCACGTCGGCGTAGGTCTCGCAATTATAGCCGCACTGGCCGCAGTCCTGCTGCGCCATGGCCGCCATCATGCGACGACGCAGCGGCCGTCCTTGGGCGAGTTGCATGCGGGCATCGAGCGCCAGCGTCTGATCATGCCAGGGCGCTTCGCCATCGTCGCCGTCGCCCGGCGCGCGAGCCAGAACGGCGGCGTTGGCTTCAGGCGTAAGCGGTGTGACGGCGCCGTCATCGGGCGCGGCGAAGCCGGCAAAGAAGCCGCTGAGCCACGCGCGCTGCTCGGGCGTGAACGGCGCGCTCGGCGGAATGAGAAATGGCGGAGAAGACATGTGGGTCACGCCGCGCTCTCCTCATTCACAAGGCCGCGCAGCCTGTCGATGTCACAGCGCCGCGCGAAAGCGACAAAAGTTTCCTCCGCGCTCGCGCGGTTCTTTCGATAGGCGCGAAGAATTCTCGCCACCGCTTCCGGCGCCTCGTCCGCTTTCACATTCTGCTGAAGCTCCGAGGCGATGCGGGCGTCTTCCGCAAAGCCGCCGCCGACGAGAATGTGGTAGCCCTCGACCGTGTCGCCCTCGTCATTGATCGGCACGCGCGCGCCGATCAGTCCGATGTCGCCGATATAATGCTGGGCGCATGAGTGATGGCAGCCGGTCAGATGAATGTTGATCGGCGTGTCGATCGGCGCCGCGGCCTCGCAATGCGCCGCGATGTCTTCGGCGTGCCGTTTAGTGTCGGCGGCGGCGAAGCGACAACCGAAATTTCCCGTGCAGGCGACGAGCCCGGTGCGAATCGGCGAGGCCTGGGTCGAAAGACCGAGCGCCTCGATCGCCGCAACCGTCCCGGCGACGCTTTCGTCGGCGACGCCGGTGATCAGCACATTCTGCCAGACCGTGAGGCGCAATCCGCCATCGCCGAATTGGCGCGCGATCTTCGAAAGACCGCGCGCCTGCTCGGGGGTAAAACGACCGACCGGCAAAGCGACGCCGATCCAATTGAAGCCCGCCTGTTTCTGCGGATGCACGCCGATATGGGCGGCGCGATCCTGCCGCGGACGCGCCTCGATCGCCTCGGCGTCGACGCGAAGCAGCTTGCGGCCGAGTTTTTCTTCGACCGCGGCGAGGAATTTGTCGAAGCCGAAAGCGTCGAGCACATATTTGAGGCGCGCCCTGGCGCGGTTGGTACGGTCGCCATGGTCGATGAAGACCCGCAGAACCTTGTCGGCGACCTCCACCGCCTCCTCCGGCGGCACGATGACGCCCGTATCGCGGGCGAAGTCCTTGTGGCCGGTAATGCCGCCGAGCGCGAGACGGAAATAGACGCCCGGCGCGACGCCGCAGCCGTCCTTTACCGCGACGGCCTGAAAGCCGATGTCGTTGGTGTCTTCCAGCGCGCCGATGAGTCCGGCGCCATCAAAGGCGATGTTGAACTTGCGCGGCAGGCCGTAGAGCGAGCGATCATTGAGGATGTGATGATGCATCGCCCGCGCATAGGGGCGCGTATCGATGAGCTCCTGCGGGTCGACGCCGGCAGTCGGCGTGCCGGTAACGTTGCGGATGTTGTCGGCGCCCGAGCCCTTGCTCCACAGGCCCAGATCCTGAATCGCCTCGACGATGTTCGCCGCGTCTTTCGGGGCGACCTCGCGGATCTGAATGTTGGCGCGCGTCGTCACATGCAGATAGCCGCCTCCGTAATTTTCGGCGAGATCGGCAAGGCCGGCGAACTGCCAATGATTGAGCGCGCCATTGGGGATGCGCAGCCGGCACATATAGGCGTCCTGGGCCGGCGCGACATAAAAGAGTCCGTAGAAGCGCCAGCGAAAATTGTCGGCGGGTTTGGGCGGCGCGTTCTCCTTCGCTTGCGCAACAAGGCGCGGCCAGGCGTCGAACGGATGCTCTTCGCGCTTCCATTTCTCCTGATCGCACAGCTTGCCGCCGGCCGCCGCGACGCGATCCTGCGCGGCAAAATGAGCAGCGTCGGGACCCATCGGCTGCGCTTGCGCGGGCGGCGCCTTCTGTCCGCCGCGAGCGGAGAAGCCGGCCGCAAATCCTTCGAGATAGCGCTTCTGGTCGAGCGTGAAATCGACGGACATGTCAGGCGGCCTTCTGGACGGGCGCGCCGAACATCAAATCGTCGCGCATCGCCGAAATGTCCGCGCCCGAGCGGATGAGATCGAGGAAATCGGCCGCCCCGCTGGTGTCTCCGACCAGGATCGCGCCCACGAGCCTGTCGTTGCGCAAGACGAGCTTGCGATAGATTCCCATGCGCGGGTCCTTGCAGACGATGCGGCGCGCATCGCCTTGGCCGAGATAATCGCCGGCCGAGAAAACGCTCACGCCGGACACTTTGAGGTTTGTCGAGACGACGCTGCCGCAATAGGACGCCTCTTCACCGGCGAGGCGCATGGCGAGAGCGCGTCCCTGCTCATAGGCGGGCTCGACGAGGCCGTAACAGACGCCACGATGTTCGGCGCATTCGCCAATGGCGAACACGCCCGCTTCGCTGGTTTCGAGGCCGTCGTCGACGATCGCGCCCCGCCCGACGTTAAGGCCGGCCTGTCGCGCGAGATCGGCGTTCGGCCGAATGCCGACAGCGAAAATCACGGCGTCGGCCGGAGCCGTCCGACCGTCGGCGAATTCGATGCCTTCGACGCGGCCCGATCCGGCGATGCGGGTCGTATTGGCGTTGAGAAGCACCCGCACGCCCTTCTCTTCGACGAGGCGGCGCAGGATGTCGGCGGCCGCCGCATCGAGCTGGCGCTCCATCAGCCGATCCATGACATGGGCGAGCGTCACGTCGACGCCGCGCCGCGCCAGCCCATAGGCCGCCTCGAGTCCAAGAAGGCCGCCGCCGATGACGATCGCGCGGGCGCCTCTGCCTTCGAGCCGGGACAGGGCCTCGACGTCCTGCACGTCGCGAAACGTGTGAACCCCGGGCAGACCGGCGCCCTCGATCGGCAGCCTCACCGCCTGCGAACCCGTCGCGAGCAAGAGTTTCGAATAGTCGACGCTGTCTCCATTATCGAGAACGACGCGCCGGGCGGCGGCGTCGATCCCGACGACCTTGCGGCCGCTTAGCGTGGAGACGCCGGCGGCGCGCCACCAATGCCGGGGTTTGAGTTCGATGTCATCGACCGACAAATCCCCGGCAAGCACGGACGACAGCAGCACGCGGTTAAAGGCGAGCCGTGGCTCTTCGCCGATCACCAGGATGTCGTAGCGATCCGGCGCCCGGTTCGTCAGTTCCTCGACGAAACGCGTCGCCGCCATGCCCGCGCCGACGACGACGATCTTTTCGCGACTGCTAAAAAGGTGCAATCCTGTCATGTGTCGACTCTGCTGAACGGCCGAACGGTCCGGTCACAGGTCGCTTCGCCAAGTCTGCGAGAAACGGGCAACACGACCGAAGGGCGCCGCAATTTGCGAAACCGCTTCTGTGACGGAGCCCAGCCTTGGGCTCGTTCCGGCGGACCGGCGGTCGTCGTTGACCGATAGGAGCGTTGCACGATTCGGGCCAGATGGGCCCAGTCGAGTCTCGTGTTGATAATACGGACGTTCTGCCATCATAGCCGACGGCGGTCAGCGCGCTCGGGCGCCGAATGCTTAGGCGCAAGGCGCCTAATGGGTGGCGCTTTTGAACAGCGGTTTGGCGCTTAGAGCGCTTTCCGCCGAAGTGGAAACCGGTTCGGCGATAGAAAGCGCGACATGACAGAAAGCTAGAGACGCTGTCCGATCGCGAATCCGGCGAGATAATCCGCGTAGCTGCGGCCGTCGAAGGACGGTCCCGCGAACGCCTTAATCTCACGTTGAACCTGCACGCCTCCGATGGCGGCGTCGAACAGATCGGGGCGTACGACGCCCTTCGCCCTGTCGGCCATGGCAGGGGAATAGCGCGTCTGCCCCCATCGAAGCATTTGCGCATAGATCCATTCGGCTTGGCGCGGATCGGGCCGCGTCGCGCTCTCTTCGCCAATGATGAGATAATCGACGCGCTCTCGCGTCTCCGGACCCTGGACGCGCAGGCGGCCGGTCAGCACGCGCTGAATGATCTCGGCGTCGACGCCGACAAATTCCGGGCGCGAGAGAATTTGCGAAACTTCCTCCAGATTTTGCGGCGCATCGACATAGGCGGCGCCTTTGCAGAGGGCGCGGAGCAGCGCGGCGACAAGATCGGGCTCTTCGTCGGCCACGCTCTCGCGTAGAGCGAGCACCTTTTCCAGCGCGCGCTCGAAAATCTCGCAACCAAAATGCAGAATGACGCCGACGCCGGCGTCGACCGCGACCGAACTCCAGGGCGCGCCGACGCAAAATCCGTCGAGCTGGCCGCGCGCGAGATTTTCCACCATGTAAGACGGCGGCAAAGCGATCAGTCGCAAATCTTCATCCGGATCGACGCCGCCTTCCGCCATCCAATAGCGCAGCTGATAATTATGCATGGAGAACGGGAAGGTCATGCCGAACGTCAGCGGCTCTCGCCCTTCGGCGCGGCGGCGGGCGACGAGCGTCGCCAGCGTGCGCGCGGTTTGCCCCGGGTGCGCGACCTCGCCTTCGGCGGCGAGCTCCGCGTAAAGCGCCATAGACACCGCAATCGCATTGCCATTCGTCGCGAGATTGATCGGCGCCGCGAGCGGGACGCGCACATGGCCCAGTCCGAGAGTCGAGGCGACCGCCATCGGCGCCAGAAGATGCGCCGCATCGAACCGGCCGATGGCCAGCTTGTCTCTGATGTTGGCCCACGACACTTCCCGGATCAATTCGAGATCAAGTCCTTCCGCCGCGACGAATCCTTTGTGCGCGGCGATCAGCAGCGCGGCGGCGTCGACAAGCGGAATGAATCCGATTTTCACATGCGCTTCGCCGCTCATTTGAACATCTCCGCCGCGGTGATGACCGAGCGCGCGATTTCGATGATTTTCTTGTTTTCGCGCATCGCCGCGCCGCGCATCATCTTATAGGCGTCTTCTTCGGACAGCTTCTTCGCCTTCATCAAAATGCCTTTGGCGCGTTCGATCGTCTTGCGCTCTTCGAGGTCGGATTTGGCGCGCTCAAGATCGTCCTGAAGCTTGGAGAAGGCCTCGAAGCGTGAGATGCACAAGTCAAGGATCGACTTGATGCGCTCCTTTTTCAACCCGTCGACGATATAGGCCGAGACGCCGGCGTCGACCGAGGCTTGAATGGAGGCCGTATCGCTTTGGTCGACAAACATTGCGATCGGCCGGCGCACGGCGCGGCTGACCTGAAACATCTGTTCGAGCGTGTCGCGCGAAGGATTTTCGAGATCGATCAGGATGACGTCGGGGTCGATGGCGTAAATCTGCTTCAACAGATTATGCATTTCGCCAATGCGCTCGACCTGCGTGAAGCCGGCTTCGCGCAGTCCTTCCTGCAGGATCAAGGAGCGAATAGGACTTTCGTCGACGATGACGATTTTCAATTGGCGGCGTCCGCTGCGCGCATAAGTGGGTCGTGCATGCCGGGCGCGGCGCCGCCAGCGGTCAGACTGGCGATGCTCGCCCGGTTGCGATCCACGCGGTTATATCTTGAACCGCAGCGACATGCCCGCCTGCCAGTTCTTCATGATCTGCGGACCGTTGAGGTTCTGGTAGACGGGCAGACCCGCCTCGATCGCGAGCAGCGTGTTTTCATAACCCACAAATTTGCCGCTGATCGTCGCGCCGCCGAAGAGTTCGACCCTCTGGCCGCCGTAAAAGGCCGGATTCGCCGGCACGGCCGGGCCGCGGATTTCCGGATCGAAGCCGCGAATCGGGCCCTGCGTCGAGCCGCTCGCGCGAAATGTCGTCGTCAGCCCCGCCGTCCAAGTGTAGCCGATCCAGCCGTTGAATTCATGCAGATCGCCCCAGCGGTAGCCCCCCGAAGGAGTCGGGCCGAGAGGGAAAGTCAGGCGATAGTTGAGCAGATAGTCCCAGGAATAGCCCAGCGTATTGGGAGCCAAGGGGAAGCGCCCGCGATAGCCGAGACCCCACGACCAGGGTCCCAGATAACCCGCATAGATGACGCCGGGCAGGAAATCGAACGTGCCCGTGCCGGGCTGCATGCCATAAAACGCCCGGACGTTGCGGCGCGTGCCGTCGGGTAGGAGAAAGTCCTTGAACGTGGCCGTGTAGCTGCCGGCGGGGAAGGAGAAGCCAAGAGAGAGCTGAATGCGGTGGACGTCGTCCTGATAGACGCGATAGACGCCTGTCAACGTGACGTCGGCAAGGCTCGTCGTTCCCGGCAAACTCCTGCCGAGCGGCAGGATTCCGGATGTGCCCTTGAAGGTTAGCGCATTGAGATTTTTCTCGATCATGCCGGCCGTGAGAACGACCGAGAGATCTTTCGTGACGCCGTAGTTGAGGCCGACAATCTGCGTCGCGACTGCAATGTTTTGCGGAATAATGCGCACGGTCTGCCTTGGATTGAGAAAGAAGGGCACCGTCGTGACGATATATTCGTTGGAGACGGTGCGCGTTCCCATCTTGATGCCTGACAGATTGGCGAAGACGGGGGTGATCGAGAGAACAAGTTTGCCGGCGGCCGGCATATCGGCGCCGAACACGCCCATGGGCGCCGGCGGCGGCGGAGGGGCCGCGGGCTGCGCTGTCGCGGGCTGAGTCTTTACCGAAGGGGCTTCCGCGGATGCAGCCTTGCGGGGCGCGGCGTTCGCGTCGGCCGTAACGAGCGCCGCCGTCATCGCCAGCGCGAGCGCGCCTTGCGACCGTCGGACCATCGATCGATGCGATTGTGCTTTCTTCATCGCGAACCTCATCTGCGACTCGTGTGAGCGCGCCGGAAAAACAAAAAGCCGCTGCCTGAACGCCTGCGCAGCAGACGTTCAGGACAGCGGCGATGCTGGGGGCCCCTCTGTGGACCTTGGCGTCGCGAGCGGCGCCTTCGCGGTTTTCAATGCAATCCCGGCGCCACCTACAGCGAAGCCGTGGCGGCGCCTTCTCGGCTGAGCACAACCCGCGAAATTGCAAGGCTTCGCCGGCGTAAGCGCGCGCATGCGCAACGTAGGCGAGAAACAATTTAGGCGGCGAGTCCTGCTCAAAGTGCGGCGGCGCGCGCCGAAAAAAATCGCATTCTGCCGCCGTCGACGACAGTGCGCCGCCATTTTTCAGACGATGCGGTTCGGCGGCTCAAGACTGACGGAGCGCCGCAAGACGTCGAGACGAAATGAAACTCTGTGAATGGTTCTCAGCGCTCATCGAGCTTGGTGGAGAATTCGGCTGTGTTCCTCACGGGTCAATCGTCATCGTTAGGAAGAATTTAACGATGTGCGCCGAGTCAAGGGCCGCACCGAGCTCTCGTCGCTTGTCGCTCGACCTTTTCCCAAAGATACAAGTGCAAGGCGAGCGCCCGGCCGCTATATGCCGTCATTAATTATATCGATTGTTTTGGTGGTCCC